>Ga0126312_10003682_pt1 | contig 10333 bp, 15 predicted proteins | sample Plot104A_FD_92537 | JGI IMG/M metagenome (GOLD analysis project Ga0126312, IMG submission 92537) | Serpentine soil microbial communities from UC McLaughlin Reserve, CA, USA - Plot104A | ecosystem: Environmental > Terrestrial > Soil > Grasslands | place: USA: UC McLaughlin Reserve, Lake County...
CCGCCGCCCACGACGCCAACCTCGCCACCGCCTTCATCCGCGTTGCCGGCCTGGTCGACCCTCCCCAGACACTCCTGCGTCCCGGCATCGTCCTACGCGTGCTGCGGAACGGCCTGGGTCCGGTGGCCGGCACCCCCGGTCGCTCAAGACACGCCAATCTGTGGCCAAGGCGCGGCAGTAGCGAGACGGAATGGCCGGCTCGCTGACCTGACGGCACCCCGTCAAGCGGCAATGTCCAGCACCCGCCACAGCCCAACAGTCACGCCGCACCCATTGCCGGCTTGACGGGGTGGCATCACGCCCGACCAGCACCGCCATGGCCCGGGCAAGCGGATGGCTGGTCAAGCCGGGGAGACATCCCACCGTGGGAGGTGTCAAGACGAGGACCGGCCAGCGCTGGTGTGGAGGTGCTGACCTCGGGCAGCCCGGGCAGCTCCATGGCCGCGGCCCTCAGACCAAGGCGGCGAAGATGCCCCCCCTGGCGCAGGCGAACCTCGACCAGGGCGCCCAGGCGGCCGCGGCCAGCGGCACGGCCACGGCGGCCAGGACGACGACGGCGACCAGGAACACCCACGACCTCGGGTGAGGACGACCGGGCAGGATTGACCGGTGCGGCAAATCCCGACGATACTAGCCGACCAAGTGGGATCTATCGCTCGTCTCCCGCGAGCAGCCCAAGCGGTCCAGTGCACCACTCCCCTGGAGGTCGCCATGAAGGCTCGCCTGACTCGCCTGGCCTACAGCTTGGCCACCCTGGCTGCCCTGGCCGCCGCCCTCGGCGCCAGTATGAAGTGGCACTGATCGCTGAGGCGCGCCACAACAAGCCTGACAGGGACCCGGGGGGCCGGTTGCGGGCATGGCCGCTGAGGCATGGCCGCTGCAGGCCGGGGGGAGACATCCCACGGTTTTGGTGGTGGCCAGTGCCGCCGGCGCGGAGCTGGTCGTAGTTAGCGCGGGCCCCCGGGGAGGCCGTCAGGGCACAAAGGCATGCTGGTGGAGCGGGCGGTCCCCGGGCCGGCTCCCAACCGCAGCCGGCGCGGCGCGCCGTAGGGCTGCACACCGGTCCTGGTCCGGAACCCCACTACACTTCCTGGCGGCACCAGGACACTGGCGGGCGGCTCCTGGGCGACGACCACGGCGTTGTCGCCTTGGGGTCCCCTCGATGGCGGTGCGGATGGCCGGAGCCGATGTGGCGCCCGTGGCGGCGGCTGTGGTGGCCGGGCCCTGGGCGCTGGGTGTGGATGGAAGCAGCCGGCCAGCCACAGCCAGCACAGCAAGCCCAACCAGCAGCATCGCCGCGGTCGCTACCCGGCCCGATGTCACGCGCATGCTGGTGTCATACCGCAATGCCGGACATCGACGCCTGACAGGGATCCTCCAGAACCGTTATGTGCTTGTGCTGTCAACTAGGAATCGGGCAGCAGCGCGTCCAGTGCGACTCACGGCCTGCCGACCTGCCGTGGGGTCCGCGGGAGGTTAGTGCTGCGTGAGTTGCTGGCGTCTGATTCGCCAGGCCGTCGCGGCGAGGGTCGCCGTGAGCACGGCCAGCGCCATCCAGTAGCCCAGCGCGAGGGTGCTCGGCGGGCCTTCGGCGATGCTCTCGGCGGCGTAGAGCAGGCCAGGGACCAGGTAGACGGCGGCCGCGATGGCAGGGCGCGGATCGAGCGCGCCGGCCGCCACGACGAGCACGGCCAGCAGCAGGCCCATTTCTGCACCTGCCTTGACCAAGGACCAAGGTTGCTCCGTCAGCGGAAGCGCTGCCTGGGCGGCCGGCAGCAGCAGCCACCACCACGATCGGGGCCGCAGGCGGGCGACCCCGGGCCAGGCGAGCACGGCCAGGACCACGGCGGGCCACAGGTAGCGCCCGACCGCTGACCAGTCGCCGTAGCCGGGTAGCCACCACGGCAGCCCGATGTGGGGTAGCAGGGGTCGCGCCACCGCCAGCGCGGCAATGGCGGTGGCGGCCAGCGCGGTGCGGCCCCATCCGCGCAGCACCGCCAACGCACCGACGGCGACAAGCACGATCCACAGTGGAAACTGCATCTGCAGGGCGTGGCCCAGGTTGACCAGGACGACCAGGAGCACGCCAAGGTGCAGCCCGTCGGTCCACAGCCGCGTGGGCGACTCCTTGGCGGACTGCCGGGCCCGCAGCCGCAGCCCCCCCAGCAGCAAGCTGGTCGACTCCCGCAACGAGGGCCACCGCTGGGTGGGCCGGGCCGCCTCCAGCAGTGTGCTGAGGATCTCCTCGCCGTGGGCTGCCCGGTAGTTGGTCGGGTAGGTGAACAGCAGCCGCTGGTAGCGGCGCCGCAGCTGCCCGCTCATGCCAGCCTCGGAGTCGTGGCGGCCGACCCTGACCGCCGGGTGACGACGCGTGCTGCCTGTTCCATGCGGGCTGCCTCCCCCTGGAGGGCGTGGACGCCAGGGTCGGTGAGGCGGTAGTAGCGGCGTGTGCGTCCCTCCACGACCTCCTGGTGGTCGGCCAGGACGAGGCCCTGCTCGGCCAGCCGATCCAGGGCGCCGTAGAGCGTGCCGGCGGCGAGCCGGACACGGCCGTCGGACAGCTTGGCGGCCTGCTTGATGATCCCGTAGCCGTGCAGGGGGCCGTCCAGCAGGGCCGCTAGGATGAAGTAGGACGGCTCGCTGATCGAGGAAGACACTCTTACCATACGACCAACGATATATCGACCAACTATGTATAGCAAGCGTCGCTTGACAGCTCCCCGACCTGCGCGGTGACTACACCAGCGGTCCCATGACCCGGCCTCGGTCACACGACCTTGACGATCTCCACCGTCGGTCGGTCGTGGCGTTCAAGGAGCTTGAACAGCTGTCGGGCAACGGCTCGCTTCAAGCATCGCCGGATGTCGCGGATGCTCTTGCCCTCGGCCCGCAGTCGGCGGCGTAGGCGCGGGTGTCGGGGTCATCGCGGAGCCGGGCCACCACCACGGTATGCAGGCGCGGTTGAGCTGCCGATCACCCGAGCGGTTCAGCCGGTGCCGGGTGACCGGTCCCGAGGACGCCGGGATCGGGTTGGCCCCGGCCAGGGCAGCAAAGGCGGCCTCTGACCGCAGCCGGCCAGCGTGCGACCAGCTGACCAGCATCTGGGCGGCGCTGATCGGCCCGACACCGGGCAGCTTCAGCAGCCACGGCGCGACCGCAGCCACCAGCCGCTCCAGCTCCGCCGCAGCCCGGCCGCCTCGGCGGCCAGCAGCCGGATGCGCTGGGCGGTCGCACCGCCCAACAGCGCCGACCGGGCACCTGCCCCTGGGCGAACGCGAACAACTGACGGAGCCGGCCCCATCAGCGCGCACCGAGGTCTGGGCGAGCAGGCCACCCACCATGTCGGTGACAGCAGCCGCGAGGGTGTCGCGGTGGAGGTCGACGCCGATCATGCCGTCGATGGTGCCGGCCAGCCTGGTCATCGCAAGGGCTCCTCTCTGTCGTGGGCCTGGTCGGGTCGGCCTGGAGGACACCGCGCGGCGCTTCTGTGACGGGTCACAACCAAGGGTTGGACAGGCTGCTCATCAGGCCAGCAGAGCGGTGGGCCGGTCGACGCCGACACCGCGACAGACAACTCGTCACCTGTTGCGACTCGACAAGCGCCCCATCACGCCGGCCGGTCACTCGGATGAGGCTTGAGCTTCCCGGGGCTCGATTTCGCCGTCGCCAAGGAGGGCGCCCATATGCTGGGCGGGTGGCGAGCTTGCCGAACCGCTTGCCCATCGTGTCGCGGCGAACCGGGTACCGGCGGCCTCGTCCACCGAGAACAGGAAGGCGTCCTCGGCCAGCCTGTCGTTCCACTCCCCCAACCGGGCTCGACGCCGGTCCTGGTGGGCGCGAAGCGCGCGCACCGTCTGCGGGTCGATCGCGACCAAACGCTCCCCGTGCTCGCTCTTAGGCCCCTTGCGCATGTAGCCGCGCTCCAGGCCGCTGACATGGACGACGTTGCCCGACACCGACAGCTCGCTGGCCTCCAGGACCAGGTCGCACCAGCGCAGCGCGCAGACCTCGCCGGCCCGTAGCCCGGTGGTGGCGCACAGCCGCAGGAACAGGCCGAAGGCCAGGTCCACCTGCTCGGCGGCTGCCAGGGCCTCGCGGACCTCGGCCGGGGTCGGGACCGGGCGCTTGTCGTTCTCGGCGGCTGGGCGCCGGGCGAGCCGGGCCGGGTTGAAGCTGATCCAGCCGTAGTGTGCGGCCAGACCCAGGGCACCAGACAGCACGGCGTGGACTTGGCGGACCCGACTGGTGCTGAGCGCGGCCGAGTCGTTGCGGCCCCGGCGGCGGAGCTGGCCATAGAAGCGGTCCAGGGTGACCGGGTCGACCTGAGGGAGCCGCAGCTTGCCGAGGGCCGGCTTGGGCTTGGTCTCGACGATGGTTCGGTAGTCGATGAGGGTGGCGGGGGGAGAGGGGCTTGCCGCTGGTCTCCCGCCAGGCAAGGTAGACGTCCAGCAGCTCCGCGACCGTGCGGGAGCTGGTGCCGCGGTGGCGGCCGTCGGCGACCTCGGCGCGCAGCCTGGCCTCCAGGCACTCGGCCTCACGCTTGCCTTTGACCTGCCGGGCGATCTGGCGCTGACGGCCAGTGACGGGGTCAATGCCGGCGTAGACGAGCACCTGATAGCCGCCGCGGCGAGGCCGGATCGTCACCCTTGCTCCCTGAGTCGATGCAGATTTCTGGAGAAATCGTTGACCGCATCGTTGACTCAGAGCAAGCAAAAGCAGACAGCCCAAGTCGCTGACCTGGGCTGATGGTGGCGCGCCGCGAGGGATTCGAACCCCCAACCGCCAGATCCGTAGCCTGGTGCTCTACGTCGATCTGGTCGGCTCCAGACCGATCTGGCCTGCTCACGTTGGACGCCCCGTCGATCTGGACGGATCCAGTAGGGTCCCGTCGGATCGTCTGGATGATCAGACGGATGATCAAGCAAGGCAGGCAGATCGACGAGCCGGATCGGATGGCGCAACCCCGGCGTCTGATGATCTCTCACGAGCGAGCGACAGGAGTCGAGGTCCGCCCACGGCGTTGTGCCTAGCAGCTGGGGTCAGGCTAGTTGTCGGCTGGCCACGAATGCGACGATCAGCCTAACGTGCCCGCGCTGTGCGCTGCCTGAGGGCAGTGAGGGAGACAGGGAGGGTATGGCAGGGGACCGACCCGTCCGGTGGGAAGCTTGCAGCCAGGATGGTTGCGGTGGTGTCCGACTCGCGGCCGCCCCTTGGTGCCTGGAGCATGTGGCTACGCATGATCCGTCAGCCTTGGAGGCCGAACTCAAGCGCATCGGCGATGAGGGCACCATTGATGCCCGGGGCGTGAGCCTCAGTGCCGACTTGCTCGCACGCATCCTGGATGCCGCGCCACATGAAGCCGACCGCCGGGTAATCAAAGCGGCTCAGTTCGACAGGGCGACGTTTCAAGGCGGCGCCGCGTTCGACGGCACGATTTTCCGAGGGGAGGTGTGGTTCAGCGGTGCAGTCTTCCAGGGCGGAGGCTGGTTTACCGGCGTGACGTTCCAGCGCGAAGCCGCGTTCGCTGGGACGACCTTCCAGCGCGAGGCCCGGTTTGGCGCGGCCACTTTCAAGCGCTGGGCACGGTTCAGCGAGGCGACCTTCGGGGGTGGAGCCTGGTTCGATGGGGTGAAATTCCAGCAGGTCGCCGGGTTTGACCGGGCGAGATTTCAGGGTGAGGCCTGGTTCATCCGAGCAACCTTCCACCGCGAGGCCGGGTTCGGCCGGACGATCTTCGAGCGTGTGACGGCATTCGACGGGGCGACCTTCCAGCACGCCGCCCTGTTCGCCCGGACCGAGTTTCAGGATGAAGTGGGGTTCGGCGGCGTGACCTTCCGACGCGAGGCCCGGTTCGACCAGGCGAACTTCCGGGGCCCTCGCCAGGTCGGTCCGCTGGTCGCTCGACAGCTTGTCCTTGACGGCGCGATGTTCGGCGAGCGCGTCCAGATCGAGGCGGCCACCGCGGTCCTGTGCGCCCGGCGGGTGAAGTTCTCGGCCGGCGTCCGGTTTCGCCTGCGCTGGGCCTTGGTGGTCCTGGACGACGCCGACCTGGCTGCCCCGGCCAGCCTCGCCGGCGTTCCACCATGGGCGGGCCTGGACGAACAGGATGCCGCTCGCCGCTGGCAGCGGCTGCCACCCGGGCCCCGAGCGCAGCGTTGGCGGCCGCGACTGCTGTCGCTTTGTCGCGCTGATGTCGCTGGGTTGCGGACAGCCAACGTGGACCTGCGCGCGTGTCGGTTCAACGGTGCGCACAACCTCGACAAGTTCCGCATCGAGGGCGAGCCGCTGTTTGCCCGAACCAGCGGCTGGTGGCGAGCGCGACGAAAGACCCTGGCCGAAGAACAGCAGTGGCGGGTCAGCCGTTCAGGACGCTGGCGGACAGCCGGTTGGTACCTGGAGGCTTGCCAGCCGCCGGTCTCAACACCAGGCGACTCCCACACGGTGCTTGCCGCTGTACAGATAGCCGCGCTGTACCGCGAGCTGCGAAAGGGCCGCGAGGACGCCAAGGACGAGCCCGGCGCGGCCGACTTCTACTACGGTGAGATGGAGCTTCGACGCCACAACCAAGAGGCTCCACGTACAGAGCGGCTGATCCTGTGGCTGTACTGGCTGTTCGCTGGATACAGCCTTCGAGGGCTCCGGGCACTGATCTGGCTCGCTGTGGTCGTCATCGGCCTAGCCGGCCTACTGCAATCCATTGGCTTCAACGGCGGAGATCCACCCTTCCGGGATGCACTCATCTATGCCGCTCAAAGCACGGTCTCCATCAACAGCAACAACAGAACACTGATCGATCACGTCAGCTGGGCCGGCGAATCGATCCGGATTGCGCTCCGACTCGTCGGCCCACTGCTTCTCGGCCTAGCCCTCCTCTCCGTGCGCAACCGCGTGAAGCGATAGCGGGGCACCTATTTACAAGACAGCAGCGGATCGTCCACGGCGTACTGGCGAGTGCTGTTCTTGCAGCTCAGGTTGAATGGCTCGTCCAGCCAGTGCGCTCCTGTGAGGCCGAGTAGCGCCTGGTGGAATGACAACGAGAATGACATGCCTGCGGGGTTCAATGGCCACAACGGCAAGGGCGTCACTGCGGCTCGGCAGGTCTCGCTCTTGTGGGTGCCGCTGGCGGCCATGCGCGGGGGAACGGCACCCGCAGCGAACCGGCTGGGACCGGGGTGTGTGCGGCGGCGGCGTGCAGGCGCCCGCCACGGAGGACGATGGCGCGGCTGGCGAGCATGGTGTCGACCAGCTCGGCGGCGAGGGCCTCGGGCGTTCTGTTCAGGAGCCGGGCTGCGTCGGTCAGCCAGGCCCGGGCGTGCAGGTAGGGCTCGACCTCGCCGGTGGGGAGCCCGTCGCGGATCATCAGGGCGAAGGCGAAGATCCGCCAGGCGCCGTACCACACCGCCCCGGCCGGGTCGTCGATCAGGCGCTGGGCGCGACCCAAGGCGGCGGCGAACGCGGCGGCGGCGGCCGGGATCGGCCCGTGGGCGGGCAGCAGCACCCGGGGGGCGAGATCGGCCAGCCGCTGCAGGGAGGCCAGGGCGATGGCGGCCACCTGGGGGCCGTCGAGAGCGAGGTTGACCCAGCCGACGTCGTAGTCCGAGAGGGCGTCGCCGACCACCAGCAGCCGCTCCTCAGGCTGCCAGAGCGACAGGTGGCCGGGGGTATGCCCGGGGGTGCGGACGACCTGCCAGTCGGCGTCGCCGAGCCGGAGGACCTGCCCGTCGTGGAGCAGCTCATCCACGGTGTAGGGGCTGACCGGCTGGTCGAGGTACTCGGCTTGGCAGCAGCCGGGGTCACGGCGGGCAACGGCCTGGGCGTCGGAGGCGCTGGCCGCGATCCCCGCGCCGGTCGCCTGCAATAGCCCGTGCCGCCCACGTGGTCGGCGTGCCAGTGAGGGTTCACGACCAGCGCAACCTGCCCGGCCAGCGCCCGTGCCCAGGCGGCCGTCTCGTCCGCGTGGCCGACGAAGCCGCTGTCGACCAGGGCTGGCTGACTGCCACCCAGCAGGATCAGGTTGGCGTCGGGAAACGGCCTGTGCTGCCAGGTCACCCAGGCCGGGAGCCACTCGGCGTCCAGCACCATCCTCAGCCCTTGGACTTCGGGCGAGGGGCGGGAGGTGCAAGAGGGTAGGGGCGCTCGTCGACGACGCGTTTCATGACGATGGTGGAGGTGAGCCGGCCCACGCCGGGTAGGGTGGCGAGGTGGGTGTCGCGGAGGGTCTGGTAGGCGGCGATGTCGGCGGTGGCCACCCGCAGCAGGTAGTCGGGGTCGCCGAAGAGCCGTTCGGCGTGGCGGACCTCGGGGATCTCGGCCAGGCCGCGCTCGAAGTCGGCGACCGTGGCGGCGTCCTCCCGGTCCATCGTCACCTGGACCAGGACCTCGAAGCCGAGGCCGATCGCGGGGGGATCGACCACGGCGCGGTATCCGCGGATCGCGCCGGCCCGTTCCAGCTCGCGCAGCCGCCGGTGGCACGGGGCCACACTCAGCCCGACCCGCTGGGCCAGCTCGGTCACGGTCAGTCGCCCCTCGGCTTGCAGCTCAGCAAGGATCTTCCGATCGATTGAGTCCATGGCGAGGATCTTTGCAGAAGTCGGGCGGTCCGCGCAGGGATTCGCAACCCAATGCCGGCTTCGGTGACGTACCTTTTCCTTACCAGATCCCCTGTTGTGTTGGAGGCAACGAACGATCCATGGGTGACCTGCTCGACTATCTGCCGATCGCCGCCGCGGCCTTCGCCATCCCCCAGTTCCTGCCCCAGCTCCTGAAGCTCCGGGTCACCGGCGACACCGCCGGCGTCTCCTGGTCCTGGGCCACCCTCACCAGCATCAACAACGCCGCCTGGTTCGCCTACTTCGCGGCCTCGGCCTACTGGGCGGCCCTGGTCCCGGCCACCTCGGCGACCCTGCTGGCCGGCACCCTGACCATCATGCTAAGCCGACGCGGGCAGGCCAGGGCGCGGCCGGCGGTGCTGATCGGCGGCTGGGTCGCGCTCCTGGTCGCCGGCCTCGCCGTAGCCGGCCGCGCCGGGCTGGGCGCGCTGCTCACCGTCGCCTTCATCCTCCAGGTCACCCCCTCGCTCTGGACGGCGTATCGAACCGCGCACCTCACCGGCGTCGCCGCTGGCACCTGGCTGCTCATCCTGGGCGAGCTGTCATGTTGGACGATCTTCGGCCTCCACCAGTCCGACCCACGCCTGATCACCCTCGGGGTCACCGGCGTCACCGCCAGCGCCCTCATGCTCGCCCGGATCCACCACCACACGCCGACACGAACCGCTCAGCAGGCCGACCCATACGCTGATCCGAGCTGGTCTACCACCAGGACCCGTTGACTGAGGCTGAGATCCGAAGCACCACATCCGTAGACTGGTGCTCTGCGTCGATCCGGTCGGCTCCAGACGGATCTGGCCTGCTCACGTCGGATGCCTCGTCGTTCCAGACGGATCCAGACCGGTCCCGTCGGATCGTCTGGATGATCAACTAGCCCGACCTGTGCCAGGGCCGCGGGTCGTCGCGGAGCAGCGAGTAGATGAGCACGTCGACGCTGCGGCCGCCGGTGAAGAAGGCGCCGCGCGCGGTTCCCTCGAGCCGGAATCCGCATTTCTCCGCGACCCGCCGGCTCGGGGCGTTCTCGGGCACGATCACCAACGAGATGCGATTGACCTTCTTCGCCCCGAACAAGTAGTCAACCAGGAGGCGCACCGCCTCGGTCGTGTACCCCTGGCCGGCGTGCTCCTGGCCGTACAGCTGGTAGGAGAGCTCGTACGCATCCCAGTAGTTGACCGGTCGGAAGTACTTGATGTGGCCGACCATGACGTCGTCCCGGTTCCAGATGAGCAGGGTGCCCTCATCCCGCTCCCAAAACCCCGTCTCGGCGTAGGTCCGCCGGAGCACTGACTCCGGCTGGACGCTAAGGGGGAAGAACTCGCCGCGGTTGGAGATCTCGGTGTGTGCGTCGATGAATGCCGCGAGATCGCGCTCACGCACCGGACGCAACACGACCTTGTCCCCGTTGAGCATGATTGGCCCCTTCCGCACGTTCCCCGCAAGCCATCGTCCTCTTGACCGGCCCTGGGGCGCTAGCGCCTGGCATATCGGCCTTCGGGCGTCCGTCGCGGGGATGGACGGGCGCCGAACGACCTGCTCGCCGAGGCGGTCGAGCCTCGGCGAGGAGCATCACCGTACCCACCACCACCGCCCGTGCCTCGGTGCCTCGGTCGGGGAGGCGATCGCGGGCAGGGCGAGTCCGACCGTGGCCGGGCGGGCCTCGGCGACCAGCTCGTCGCCGTCGTGGACCACGGCGCCGCCGTCGCCCACCCGCAGCCGCAGCGGCC
>Ga0126312_10003683_pt1 | contig 10331 bp, 9 predicted proteins | sample Plot104A_FD_92537 | JGI IMG/M metagenome (GOLD analysis project Ga0126312, IMG submission 92537) | Serpentine soil microbial communities from UC McLaughlin Reserve, CA, USA - Plot104A | ecosystem: Environmental > Terrestrial > Soil > Grasslands | place: USA: UC McLaughlin Reserve, Lake County...
GGTGACCCGGCCCCGTGCAGGAACGAGTCCGTCCGCGCGTTCATCACCAGGTCCACGCCCGCGGACGCCGCGGCGGCCCGCACTGCGGCCAGGAAGTCCTCCTGCTCGGCAGCGTCGATCATCTCCCCGGTCGACGGATTGGAGTCCTCGAGGTTCAACCCGACCGCCCCGGTCGCGGCGAACCGTTCGATCAGCTCGGCCGGCGCGAGCCCGTAGCCGCGCTCGAAGTCGACCGTCACCGGCGAGCCTACCGCCCGGACGATCCGCGCGGCCGCGGCCAGCACCGCCTCCACCGGCGCGTCCTCTCCGTCTTCATAGCCGAGTATCCCGGCCGTCGCGAAGCTGCTGGTCGCAACGACCGGGAATCCGGCTTTCTCGACCATCCGGGCCGAGGCGGCGTCCCACGCGTTGGGCAGCACGAGCGGATCACCTGCCACATGCAGCGATCGGAGCGTGGCGATCCTCTCCTGTGACGGAGCGATCACGAAGCCTCGCCGTACGCGTCGTGGTAGTTCCACCACCGGTAGGGCGGGGTCTGCGGGTAGCCCTCCGGCGAGTCCTCCCACTCCTCCTGCCGTCCGAGCGCGGTCATATCCAGGTAGCTCCAGGTGCTACCCATGTGCTCGTCGCCGCGACTGTCGATGAAGTAGGTGCGGAAGATCCGGTCGCCTTCGCGGATGAAGGCGTTGTGCCCGTGCCACTCGTCGACCCCGAAGTCAGCGTCGAAATCGTCGGTGATCGTGTACCACGGGATGTCATCCCATCCATGGCGCTTCTTCAAACCCTGGATCTCGGCCTGGGGTGCGCGCGAGGCGAACGCCAGCGTCGTGTCGCGCGCGTTCAGGTGGGCTGGGTGGGCGACCTGGTCGGCGACGAAGGAGCAGCCGACGCAGGCTCGTTCCGGGTATGACCCGCCCTCGGCGTAGGTGGTGACCTCCGGCCCGTAGAAGGCGCGGTAGACGATCAGCTGGCGGCGGCCCTCGAACAGGTCGGCGAGGCTCGCCGGGCCACTTGGGCCCTCGAACCGATACTCCTTCTCCACGGCCATCCAGGGCATCCGGCGGCGCTCCGCCGCCAATGCGTCGCGGGCCCGGGTGACCTCCTTCTCCCTGACGAGCAGCTTCTCGCGGGCGGTCTTCCACTCCTCGGGCGAGACGATCGGGGGTGTGTTCATGTCGCTCTTTCCTCCTTCAGGTACAGGGGCTCAGACGTACTCGTCATGGCGGCGAATCCAGGTCTGGAACGCATCGCCCTCGTCGCGCCCCTTCGGCGCCCGGTCGAGGACGGGGTAGTAGGGCATGAGGAACTCGACCCCGCGAAAGATCGTGCCATAGGTCTGGTAGACGGCACCGTCCTCGAGCGCGAAGACGCTCGTCGCCGGCAACTCCGAGATGTATTCGGGGAGATCGGTTCCGGATGCGTTCGCGTTGTGGCGCGCGATCGGCGGCAGCTCGCCCTCGGGTGGCATCTGCTCGCGGACCTGCTCGACGTGCTGAGACGCTCCGAGGTCGAAGCTGAAATCGGTGTTTGCCGAAGAGACCCAGGGAATGCTCCAGCCCATCCTCTCCTTATAGGCCTGGAGCTTCTCCAGCGGTGCCGTCGAGACGAACGCCAGCGTCAGGTCGCGGGCATGAAGATGCGGCAGGAGACCGTCGAGGCCATCGGCCATGGATGAACATATCGGGCATCCCGCCTCGTAGGTCGGTCCGAACATGAAGTGGTAGACCAAAAGCTGGGAGCGGCCGTCGAACAGCTCGGCGAGGGTCCGCGTCCCGTCGTCGGCATCGAACCGATACTCCTTCTCGATCGCGACCCAGGGCAACTGGCGGCGCTGGCGCGCCAGCTCGTCCGCCATCCGGGTGTGCTCCTTCTCACGCTCAACCAGCTCGTCTCGAGCGGTCTCCCATTCCTCACGACCGACAACACTGTGATCTGTCATTCGTCTTATCTCCTTTATCGAGTCGGCGGCCCGCTGGTCGCGTTTTCGCCCGTTCACGTCTGTTTGTTTAGACACCGCTGGAGACTGGAACGAACCGCGATTCCTTTTCCACGCGGACGGGGTCATTACGTGCGAGGGATACGAAGGGAAGGGCCATGCGAGGATGTCATCGTGACCGAGCGAACGCTCTCCCGCGCCCGCGCGGGAGACGAGCAGGCGTTCCGCGAGCTCATCTACCCCTACCGGGGGGAGCTGCAGCTGCACTGCTACCGCATCCTCGGGTCGGTTCAGGACGCCGAGGACCTCATTCAGGAGACGCTGTTGGCCGCTTGGCATGGGCTTGAGCGCTTCGACGGGCGGTCGTCGCTGCGCGCTTGGCTTTACCGCATCGCGACCAATCGCTGCCTGAACGCGCTGCGGGACAAGGGGCGCCGCTCACGCGAGGCGGAGCCGATGGTCAGGCCGCCGGAGCCAACGCGCCGCAGCGAGCCGATTTGGCTGGAGCCATACCCCGACGCCCTCCTCGACACGGTCGCGGATACGTCGCCGGGGCCCGAGGCGCGCTATGAGCTCAAGGAGGCGGTCTCGCTTGCCTTTGTCAGCGCCCTTCAGCACATGCGACCGCGGCAGCGCGTGGTGCTGGTGTTGCGCGACGTGCTCGGGTTTCGAGCCGCGGAGGTCGCCGACATGCTCGAGACGAGCGAAGCGGCGGTGAAGGGTGCGCTGCAGCGTGCCCGGGCGACGCTGGAGGGCCGGTTTGCACTCGACGAGCGTGAGCGCGCGCCTCTGCCGCGGTCCTCGCACGAGCGGGAGCTGGTCGGTCGCTTCGCCAACGCAGTGGAGGGCGGCGACGTGGACGGGATCGTCACGCTGCTCGCCGGCGACGCCTGGCTCACGATGCCGCCGCAGCCGTTCGAATACCAGGGTCACGCCGCGATCGCCAACTTCCTCCGCGAGCGTGAGGCCCTGCGCGGTCGACCACTCCGCCTCGCTCCCACACGGGCCAATGGCCAGCCCGCGTTCGGTTGCTACCTTCCCGACGCCCAGACTGGGATCGGTCGTCCGTACGGGCTGATGGTGCTCACGCTCCAGGGCGATCGGATCTCCGCCATCACCTGGTTCGCCGACAGCAGCGTGCTCCCCCATTTCGGATTACCGCGAACCCTCCGCGGCGAGCGCCGCTGAGGGGCTCATTGCTACAGACGACGTTCGTGCACTTGCCGCGGGTCGCCGGACCCGCGCGGCTTGAGGGCTCAGAAGATCAGGGGCGCGTACGACTTGGGGAATGCGGAGGGTCCGAAGAACCAGCTCTCGATTGCGTATCGCGGCTTGTCCATCTCGGGATCCGTGGCGGTCCGATGAAGAAAGAGATCATCGAAGAGCAGCGCGTCGCCGGGCTCGAAGATCGGCCGCAGGATGCCCCATTCCCCCGCGGCCTCCGTGGCCGTCGCGTGGGAGACCTGGTCCTTTAGCTTCGCCCCCTCCCCGCCCGTGGGCACCAAGTGCTCGAGCCGGCGCGGGACGAGGTCCAGACCCGGCGCCTCGTCGCCACAGTGCGAGAGCGACAGCCACACATTCACAGAACGGACGTCGCCCATGAACGCACCGTCCTGATGCCATGCCCCGGCCACGCTCGGTTCGGCCTTGCGCAAGGTGCACTTTTGAACCGAGATGGCGGGGCGCTCGCCGAGGTAACCGCCAATCGTCTGTCGCAATCCTCCATTCTCGAAGGTCTCGAGAGCGTCGAAGGCAACCTTCGGAGCGTCCGCGGCCAGCAGGCCTCCGCCCGCCTCGATCCACTCCCTAAGGATGAGCTTTGGGAACCCCGGGTCGGGGATGAACTCCTCGTAGTAGCCGTCCGTTGGCGCACCGTCCGAGGAGTGAGTCTTGCGGGCCTCGAAGGACCGGTCGATTTCTGCCGCGAGACGCACGGCGTCATCGCGGTCCACCAGCCCTCGAACCAGGAGACAGCCGTCGCGGAGGATGCCGGCCCGCAACAGCTCGGGGCCCAGGTCGGACGGTTCGAAGCTGGGAAGCTCCACACCCGGCCGGTCGGGAAGCCGGTCGAACGCGGGCTGGGCGAACTCGGATGGGACGTCGGCCTGCTCGCTAAGCAGGGCGCCGGCCCGATGGCGGAGCCTGAGGATGCGGCGCTCAAGCGAGGCCGAGCGGGTGACGTGGTTCTCTCGGCTGAGATGCTCGATCTCGTCGAGGAGCTCGTCGACGGCGGAAGCAGCGTTCTGCGTCGGGGGACCCACGAAGGTCCAAGAAGGTAGCAGCGATGGCCACGGCCGGTACGTCACCCAGGGACCCTGCCGGCGGCCGTGCCCGGCGAATGGCACTCGCGGGGCCCTAGATCTCGCGCCAGTAGCGGGGATCGGGCCTCCGCATGCTCTGGACACCCTTACGCGCCCTCCCGCGGAGGCATGGACGAAGGGTCGATCGTTTAGGGTCGTCGTGCGCCTTGGGCCCAGATTCAGGCTCCTCGCCTGCCGCATGCGCTTCGGCCACATTGGCTCCCCCTGAATCCAGTCCCGCCGATTCACGACCCGCGCTGATCTGGGGCGCGGTCGTTGGCGCCGCCTCCGGCGCCGTGCTCGGCGATGCGATCGATGGGGTGGGAGCTGGCATCGGTGCTCTGATCGGGGCCGCGCTGATCGCGCCCGCCGAAGCGATCACCAGCGCCAGGAGACGCCCCGCCGAGCCGAAGCCGCTCTGGAACCGCATCCTCAGCAGCGCCCTGCTGATGGCCTTGTTCGGCTGGGTGTTGGGGCTGATCTACGGCCCCGACGAACCTTTGCTCACAGGCATCATCAGCGGCGTCCTCATCGGCGTGCTCGGCCTGCGTCCGGCGAAGGCGGCCCTCGGACTCCTGGTTGGCGCCGGTCTGGGCGCTGTGTTTCAAGCTGTCGACAGCGGCGTTGAACCGGCGCTCATCGCGGCGGCGGTCACGCTGGCCTATCGGGTCATCGCGGCGATTGCCTATCGCGACCGGCCGATGGTCCGGGTGATGGCCGAGGAGGTCCCGGCATCGGAGTTGCGCTACGTGGTGCCGTTCGAGGCGCGCTCAATGTACGTCGGCAGTGATTACGTCGAGCAACTCGCGAGCGTCCGGGGCGGCACCTTCCGGCGCAACCCGCACGACGTCGGGATCCTCGCATCGATCGACAATTTGGAAGGGCCGACCTTCGACCCAGGGCGCGCCCATCCGCTGATCCGTGAGTTTTACGAGCACACCAGCCGATTCCGCCTCTCGATCATTCCTGAGTGGCGACGCTGGATGAAGCCCGGATACGAGGTCTTCAAGCGCGTCGTTGCCGAGCCGCTCGGGCAGGCCGCGATTCCCTCCAACATCGAGGAGGCGCAGCGGGGGATGGTGAGCACGATCGACACGATCGCCCTGGACGGCCAGGAGGAGATCGACATCCGAGGCTGGATCCGGACGTTTGCGGACTCAGGCAAGCCGATCTACGTCGGGATCTACACGAGCTTCCGGCATGAGGACCGCGGCTACGTGAGCGTCGGCTTTCCGATACCAAGCTCCAACTTCACCGCCACCCTCCTTCCCCACAACGCTGGGGAGCACGACCTCTTACTGACGTCCCGAACCGAGCTTCCATACGCGGGCCACTATCTGAGCTCCGTCGACAGCGAACGCGACGCCTTAACGGTTCTCAAGTTGCTGTATTTCCAAGAAGAGATCTTCGTATACGTCGCTGACGAGGAGCTGAAGACCGACCACAGCTTCTACTTGGCCGGGCAGCGGTTCCTCACGCTCCATTACGAGATCGAACGCCTGGGACCCAGCGTCGGCGTGGCGTAGAAGGCGCTAGTTGCCCGGCGCGACGCATCTCGCCTACGGTGTCGTGAAGGAACCGGCGAGCGACACCGAGTAGGAGGAATGACATGACCGGCGACGGTGCTGGCAAGGTGATCAAGGTCGACGAGCTCCCCGGCGGGGAGAACGCGGAGACCTTCAACGGCCACGAGCATGGGGCATCGGTGTCCTTCTTCGTCAGCCACAACAAACCCGAGACCGGACCGGAACTCCATCGGCATCCGTATGAGGAGATCTTCATCGTCCAGGAGGGGGACGTGCTCTTCACCGCGGGCGAAGACACGATCGATGCGACGGCGGGTGACATCGTCATCGTTCCCGCCGGGACGCCACATAAGTTCCTCAGCCGCGGTGCCACCCATCGCCAGGTGAGCATCCATCCGGCCGCCCGCATGCAGACCGAGTGGCTGGAGTAGGCGGTCAGGAACCCTGGTTGGCGACCGCGGCCATCAAGAGCATTCCGCCGTCGATGACCAGGGACGAACCTGTCGCGTAGCGAGCCTGCGGAGAGGCCAGAAACGTCACCGCGGCGGCGATTTCGTCGGCGTGACCCGGTCTTCCCAGTGGGATCGAGGGGCGCGCCTCAGAGTCTGGATCGACATCCTCGGCGTCCGTCATCGGCGTTGCGATCTCTCCGGGGGCGATGGCGTTGACCGTAATCCCGTGCTCGGCGAGCTCGAGCGCCATTACCTTCGTCAGCAGCCCAAGCCCACCTTTCGCCGCACAGTAGGCGGCCGAGCCGCGCAACGGGACATGCTCATGCACCGAGGTGACATTGATGATCCGCCCCGGAGCTTGCCCCTCGACCATCTTTTGCGCCGCCGCCTGCGCCGCCACGAAGGCGCCGGTCAGGTCCACATCGATCACCTGCTGCCACTCCGCGAGCGTCAGGTCGAGGAATGGCGCGGAGTGGCCGGTGCCCGCGTTGTTGACGAACACGTCCAGGCCGCCGAGCTCGGAAGCGAGGGAGTCGATGACCGGCTCGACATCGCCGAGCTCGAGGAGATCAAGTCGCGTAAGGCTCGCGGACCTGCCCTGTGACTCGACCTCCTTGGCCGTCGTCTTAGCCCCATCCTCGTCGCGATGCCAGGTGACACCGACATCGAACCCCGCCTTCGCCAGGGCAACGGCCGAGGACTTACCGATCCCCGAGTCCGAACCGGTGACGATTGCGACTCCCATTTCCGATGAGCCGCTTCCCGGTGCGCCGGGCAGGAAACGATTTCCAGCGCGCTTATCTGCGCGGACGAAGAGGGTGCCGTCGCAGAGAGCGCTTGGTCCTGGAGGAGCGAGCGCTCCTTCCAGAAGTGGCGGGGGCCTAGTCGCGAGGAGGGAGATCCGCGGGCTGCGCGGCGCCCAGGGCAGCGACTGCGGTCGATGCGCCCGCCATCGCAGTCGCGAACCGGAATCCGCTCCGTGGCAGGTCGTCGCGCGCGATCAGCGTGGCCGCGACGTCGGTCGCGTCGGCCCCCAGGTGAGCTGCGAACCAGGGACGCGCCGCCGCCCCGCCATTCCGCAGCGCCGCGAGCGCTCCCAGCCCGAGTACCTCCTCACGAGCGCCAAGCGCGCGCGTGAGGACATGAATGCGCGTGAGGACCTGAGTTTGAGGGCGCCTTGCCGAGCGACCGATCCAGCCGAATCCGACCCGATCGGGCCAGATGAGGTAACCGATGCCGAAGAGGACGCGGTTGGCGGCCAACGTTGCGCTCAGCGCTCGAATCACCCAACTCAATGAGGGGCGATCCCTGGATCGACTCAATGCAGCCGTGCCGTCTCGCTGACGAGATAGGCGAGGAGGCCCTCCATGCCCAGTTCGGCGTGGACGCGTCGCTGGAGATCAGCGCCGGACCCTTCTTCCAGTATGACGGCGACGTACCGGAGCTCCTCCTCGCACGCGAGCTCACTGGCGACCGTGGCCGCCGCCTCGAGGCACTGGGCCCCCAGGTCGCGAGCTGGCACGGGCTCGCCTCGTCGGTTGAGCAGTTTCGCGTCCAGGCCGTGACGGGTTGCCTGAAAGCTCGATTCCGCAAGCGCCTCGCGAGCGGGAATCCCATCTTGGTCGCGCTCGGCCTCCTTTCGGGTCAGACAATGAACCAATGCCGCCAGTGCGCTCGCACGACGAAGGTCGAACTGGGAGTCGGCGGCGCGGATCTCGATCGTTCCCAGACCGGGGTGGATGCGGGCGTCCCACCAGATGTGGGTGTAGTCCTCGAGGCCGGCGGCGGCACAGACCTGGCGCGTCACCCGGCAGAAATGCTCGAAATCTGCGAATTCGGGCGCCATCGCCGCACGCGGATAACTGCGGAAGATCACGGTCCGGGAGCTGGCCAGTCCGGAGTCCTCGCCGAACCAGAATGGGGAGTTGGAAGCGAGCGCGTTGAGCAACGGCACATGGGTGCGGATGCCGTTGTATGCACGAACCGCCGTTTCCTCGTCGGGCATCCCGACGTGGATGTGTTGGCCACAGATGGGAGTGCGGAGCACGCCCTGCAGCGAGTCCTCGATGAGGGCGTAGCGCGGCGTTTGATAAACGTCCGCCTCTCCGGGCGCGGCGTTGGGATGAACGCCCGCACCCATGATTCGGGCGCCCGACTCAACCAGCTTCCGGCGGACCTCCGCGAGCGTCGCGATCGCTTCCCGGGCGTTTGCCGAGATCTCTGACCGGGACTCCACCATCGCCTTGAACAGCTCGGCGTCGACGCCTCCTTCGGCGGGATGGGTCTCACGGACGACCTGGGCGCTTCGGTCGGCCAGCTCGTTGTCCGGGCCAACAAGCAGGAGCTCCTCCTCGACGCCGAGCCTGAACGCCGGCTCGGTGCCGAAGTTGGTCTCCCAGAGGTCTGTTGCGATCGGGCGCAGAGTCACGTCGTGACCCCTCTTCCCTCTGCGAGCAGCTATCAAGCCGGTCGCTGCACGGGCCGCGGCATCGGACCAAGTGCCAGGGCTGATCACCGAGAAAGTGCTGCGCTGAGAGCTCAGAGCTTCAGGATCGTCGCGAGCGCGCCGGCGAGGTCGTCGCCCGGCGTCCCGCCGGCGCGTCGCGCGCGCCAGCCGACGAAGCCATCGGGCCGAACCAGCACCGCACCGTCGGGCTCGATCCCGTAGAGGTCCTCGAAGCGCCCGGCCGGCGCCTGCAGGTCACCCGTCTCGCCGACGCCGAGCACCTCGATAGGCACGTTTCGCGGCGCCGCGGCGTATTCCGCGGCCGTGTGCCACGCGGCGCCATCGGAGCCCGTGAGCAACACGAATCCGCCGCCGAATGCATCGAGGGTCGACACCCGCTCGCCGTCGCGCTCCACCCACAGGTGCGGCGCGCGGCCCCCGGGGCAGGCGTTCTGAACGTAGTCGGCGACGGGATTTTCGACCGCCGGCGGCGTGGTCCCGTCGGATGCCACGGCGCCCGCCTCGTAGCGGAAACCCAGATCCATGCCCTGGCGGCCGCCAGGCGGGCGGGCCGCGATACCGGCGCGGACCGTGTCGAGGTCGCCCGCACGGACCGCCTCAATCATCTTGATCATCCCCGCGCCGCGCTTGGCACTGTAGGCGACGTTGGTCTCGGATACAGCGCGGCGCTCGGTCTCGTAGGTGTCGAGCAGGTCGGGACCGGCCCAGCCGGAGACCACCGCTCCCACCTTCCACGCCAGGTTGTGGGCCGAGTGCAGGCCGGTGTTCATTCCGACGCCACCGTCGGGCGTCGTGCGATGTGCCGCGTCCCCCGTCAAGAGCACCCGTCGGTCGCGGAACGCTGTCGACAGCTCGGCGCCCATGATCCACGACTTGATGCTGATGATCTCCACGTCGAGAGCCTCGACCCCGGCCGCGTGACGGATCGTGTCCACACAGCGCCGCTCGGTGAAATCCTCGACGGTTTCGCCCGGGGCGAGGTTGACGTGTAACAGCCAGACGTCGTCGCCGTTGATCGCCACGAAAGCCCCGCTGAGGTCCGGCGTGATCACCGTGTAGGACCAGCCCGGCCGATCGCGCACCAGCGGACCCAGCGGGGCGCGATGGAAGATGTTGACGAAGTGGCCCATGTCAGCCTCGCCGGTGCGGCCGATGCCGCACGCGTTACGCACGGTGCTGTCGTTACCGTCGGCGCCGATCATGTACTGGGCGCGGACGGTGCTCTCCTCGCCCCCGTCGCGCGCCACGATCGTCGCGGTCACGCCATCCTCGTCCTGCTCGAAGCTCGTCATCTCGAAGCCGAAGTGCAGATCGGCGATGGCGTGGGTCTCGGCACGATCGCGAAGCGCCGACTCCGTGATGTTCTGCGGGCAGCGAAGCCCCGTCGTCGGGCTCTGGGGCTCAGGCGCCGTGTCGTCAGGCTCGACCGTCTCGGTGCGACCGAGTTCCTCACCGGAGAGCGTCGTCGTCCACACCATGCGCTGGCAGAACTCCCCCGGGACACCCCTCCGGCGCATCTCGTCCTCCGCGCCCCAGAGCCGCAGCAGCTCAGCGGTACGTTGCACGATCGCTACCGCTTTCGGGTGCTCGAGCGTGCCCGGGTACGTGTTGACGAGCATCGACGGAACGCCGAGCTGGGAGAGCGTCAAC
>Ga0126312_10003684_pt1 | contig 10329 bp, 14 predicted proteins | sample Plot104A_FD_92537 | JGI IMG/M metagenome (GOLD analysis project Ga0126312, IMG submission 92537) | Serpentine soil microbial communities from UC McLaughlin Reserve, CA, USA - Plot104A | ecosystem: Environmental > Terrestrial > Soil > Grasslands | place: USA: UC McLaughlin Reserve, Lake County...
CCGGCGTCGACGGCCTGCCGGGCCTCGCTGGGACGGGTGACGGTGACCCAGACCTCGCTGCCGACGTCGTGGAACCGGTCGATCACCTCCGGCTCGGGGCAACCAAAGACGAACGACACCACCGCCACCGGCGTGGCCAGGAGTAGCTCAATCTTGGCTGCCCAGTGGTCGTCGTCGAACCGTCCCGCTCCGAGCTCGACCCCGGCCTCGCGGGCGTCGTCGGCCACCCGTGCGGCATAGGCGTCCACGACCGGTGGTGGCGCCGACGTACCGGGCATGAACAGGTTGACGCCGATCGGCGCGCCGGTCAGCGTCCGGGTCCGCTCCAGCCGCTCGGCCAGCGCCGAAGCCGCCAGGTAGCCGGCCGCCAGGAACCCGAACCCGCCGGCGTTGCTGACGGCAGCGGTCAGCTCCGGCGTGGCCGGCCCACCGGCCAGCGGCGCCAGCACGATCGGGACCGCCAGCCGGTCCAGGATCAAGTCGACCTCACCCTCCACCTGGGCAGGACGAAGCCCTGCCGCCCGGCCAAGCCGCACGAACCTCAGAAGCCGCCATCTCCAGGCGGGTATCCGTAGCTCTCCCGCCTGGCCGAATCCATGTCCTGCTTCGAGCGATACCGGCTACCGGCACGCTGGTCATAGAACCCGTGCTCGGCGCCCCACACTGTTCCTCATCCGACATAAGCACAAGGAGCGGCCCGACGGTCAGGGTTCGCCAGGTTCGACGAGGCCGCTCTCGTAGGCGAAGACGACGGCTTGGACTCGGTCGCGCAGGCCGAGCTTGGCCAGCAGGTGGGAGACGTGGGTCTTGATGGTCCCTTCGCACAGGTAGAGCTGGGTGGCGAGCTCGGCGTTGCTCTTGCCGGTGGCCAGCAGCCGGAGCACTTGGGCCTCGCGTTCGTGAGTCGGCCGAGGCCGGGATCGTGCTTGGGTGGGGCCGCCCGTTGCGCGTACTCGGCGATGACTCGCCGGGTGACCGAGGGGGCCAGGAGCGCGTCGCCGGCGGCCACGATCCGGACCGCGTGGACCAGCTCCTCGGGTGGGGCGTTCTTGAGCAGGAAGCCGCTGGCACCGGCCCGGAGGGCCTCGAACACGTAGTCGTCCCGCTCGAAGGTGGTGAGGACGACGACCCGGCTCCGCAGGGTCGCCTCCTGGCCGATCCGTCGGGTGGCCTCCAGGCCGTCCATCTTCGGCATCTGGATGTCCATGAGCACGACATCGGGCTGGTGTTGCCGGGTCATGACGACGGCTTGCTCGCCGTCGCTTGCCTCGCCGACGACCTCCAGGTCGTCCTCGGCCTCCAGGATCATTCGGAGCCCGGCTCGCACCATCGCCTGGTCGTCGGCGAGCACGACGCTGATCGTCATGTGCCCTGTCCGTTCAACGGGAAGGTCGCCTGGACAGCAAAGCCGCCCTGTCGGCGGGCCCGGTGCGCAGATGGCCGCCGTGGAGGGTCACGCGTTCACGCATCCCGATCGGGCCGTGGCCGCCTCGCGACCAGGGCTGGCGGGTGACCGACGGGCCGGCTGGGCTGGTCGATGTCACCACGATGGACCCCTCATGGGCATGGGCGGCCGGGGCGATGATCTCCACCACCACCGACCTGGCCCACTTCTACCAAGCCCTACTCGGCGGCCAGCTGCTCAACCCCGAGCAGCTGGCCGCGATGCAGACCACCGTGGACGCCAGCCAGCAGTTTGGACAGCGAGCTCGCTACGGCCTTGGATTGATGCAGCTGCGGCCGGGATGCGCAACCGAGCTCTGGGGGCACGGCGGGGCGCTGGCGGGCTACCGAACGACCGCCTTCAGCACCAACGACGCCGACCGCCAGCTGGTCGCCATGACCAATCTGCAGCCCGAGCCGGACCCATTTGCCGCCCAGTCGGCCCTGGACAACCTCCTCCGCAGCCAGGTCAGCTGCTAGCCCTTCACCCCTGCCATCCGCGTGATGGGGGTGCGCCGGGGGGACTCGAACCCCGAACCGTTGCCTTAAGAGAGCCGGAAGGCCGTCTGTCGGACCTACGGCGATCGGTCGACACCCTAGCTAAGCTGGGCGTGCGCTTACCGGTGTTGTCCGCTGCTGACCAGGGGTTGCCGACCGTTCGCGGCCCCAGCGCGGCCCCGAGCCACAGTTGGGTAAGGGGCTGTTTAGGAAGCCTAGAGGAGTCCATCGTCGAGGGGACGTTCCTCAACTACCTCCTCCGCTCGCGTTCCACCGACCAGGCGGCGGCGGGCGACGATTCTGCGCCGGCCCCATGGAGTCAGGTTGCTCCAGAACAGCAACGAGTACAGCACCGCAACCAAGCCGATGAGCAACAAGATGAACCCAAGGGAGTTCACGTTGACCCCTGGGACGTCGGTCTGCACCGCGAACGCCAGGATGGCGCCCAGCACCATCAGAAAGATGCCAACCCCGATACCCATCCTCCACCGTCCAATCCAAGCAGCCGATGGCGAAGCTTCCTGCTTGTAGCGCCTGCTCCACCTTGTGAGACCCCAAACCCCCGGCGGACGTTACGATCCGGACGTGGCCGTTCGTTCCGGCAAGCCTGCTGTCTACTCGGGTCTCGGGTGCCCAGGGCCGGCTGTGCTGCCTGTTCGGCAGTGCTGCGGAGAGCGCGCCACTGCTGCTCTCTTCCGTGTCAGAGACCGTCGTGGGCTGGCGGCGACCTGCGCTGTCTGGCCGAATGTGGCTGGTGAGCTGGCAGGAAGTGGGACCGCTAGTGACCGTTGTTGTCCGCTGCGATCTGGTCGTTCGTGGCCCCGATGTGGCCCCATCGGTCCCGAGCTTGGAAGGCGCGTCCGGGCAGCCCTTCCACGTCGGATGCTTCGCTGATAACGCAGCTCAGTGCGCGTCCCGACCGACCGCTGTTGTCCGTGGGGGACCGTCAGGGACCGGGCTACGGGCACGCGGAGGGCATGGCCGGCGAGGACCAACCGCGTTACACCGTGGCGGCGATGGTCACAAGCTCCACCGGAGGGTGAGGCCCGTCCGCGATAACCACTTGCCTCGTTGGCAAGCCGCGAAGCGGCGCGGCAGCGCCTTCACTCGTATCCGGTCGCGTGGCTAGGGTGTCGGCTGCAAGATCGGATGGGTATAGATCTGCTTGGTCGTCAGGACCGGCGTGTCGCCGGTGCCGTCGGCGTTGATGACATAGATGTGCCGCGGCCGGCCGGTCTGGGTGGTGCGCGTGTACAGGATGGCCATGTCGTCCGGGGTCCAGCGGGACTGGGTCGCGCGTGGCCCGTTGGGGCCGTAGTTGGTGAGCCGGCGCAGCCCGGTCCCGTCCGGGCGGATCGTGTGCAGCTCGGACTGGCCGACGTCGGGGAACTCAAAGAGTGGGTGGGTGGTGAACAGGATGCGGTGGCCGTCGGGTGACCAGTCGGGGTCGCCGGCCAGCATGTCCCAGGGGGTCAGCTGCCGCAGCCCGGAGCCGTTGACGTTGACGACGAACACCGCCGTCTCGAAGCCGAGCCGCCGGCGCGTTCGCGGTCACGCCAGAACACCAGCCGGCGCCCGTCCGGCGACCAGCGGGGGAACAGGTTCTGCCCGGCCGTGTTGGGGTTTTCGACCACCGGCCGCTCGGTCCCCTTGGCGAGGTCGATGATCGCGATGCCAAACCGCTTCGGCGGCTGGCCCGGCCGGACGTCGATGTCGGTGGAGACCGCAAGCCGCCGGCCGTCCGGCGACCAGGCGGGCTGCGAGTGGCCGGCGCACTTGGGCAGCAGGCAGGGGGCCAGGCGGCGGGCATGTACGCCGTCAGCGTCTGCGAGGTACACGTGGCTTGGGGACTCCTCGGAGGCCAGCTGGTCGACGGCCAGCCGCTTACCGTCGCGGGAGAAATCCGGGTGCGCGGTCGCCCGGGAGGTCGGTGAGGATCTCGTGGTCGTTGGACCCGTCGGTCCGCACCAGGAACATCCCGTCGCTACCGTTGGCGCCTGGTGCCTGGTAAGCGAGCCAGCCACCGGCCGAGGCGATCGGCGATGGCACCAGGCTGGGGGAGGTGCTCGGTGAGGCGGCTTGCGGCTCCGGGGGTCGTCCTGCTTAGGGAGCAACCGGCAGCGAACACGACGAGAAGCGTGAGTGCGATGCGCCTGACCATGGTTGCCCCTCCTGACCCGTCAAAGACAGATAGAGCGTTCGCCGCGCGGCCACAGTCTGGAAGCCTCATTGTCGGAGGCAGCCTGCAACTGGGAGTATGGCTCGGCCCAGGAGTCCGAGCTACGCGCTTTCCTGGCAGGGGCGTGCATGGCGCTGGTGCGGCGAGGCCGGCTGCCCGGTCTCCATCATGTAGCTGCCGGCCGAGGGCGGCCGAAGGCCGCCCGCAGGGCCGGCCTTGAGCGTGCGGGTCTGCCCCCGGTCACCTTCCATGCGCTTTGGCACACCGTCGCGACGTTGCTGTTGTCAGAGGGCGAGCATCCCAAAGTGGTCCAGGAGCTCCTGGGCCACGCCCAGGTCAGCATCACGCTGGACCGCTACAGCCACATGACGCCGAGGCTAATGAGCAACGCCGCCGCGGTCATGGACCGGTTGTTGGACGAGGAGGCGTGACTTGTCCGCTGGTGTTGCTATCGGAATTGCTGTCGGAGCCAGAACTTCCGCCGCGCTCGTGCCTAGAATGCCTGCTTGGAGGCGTCCGGGTCCTGGTGGGCCCCCCGGTCTTCAAAACCGGTGTGAGCAGCGACCCTGCTCAGGCGGGTTCGATTCCCGTCCGCCTCCGCGACCGTGTCTGACCTGGCGCTTCCCGCTTCACCTCCCTTCACCATCTCGACGCTCAACGGGACTGCCGAGTCCCGTTGTCAATGCCTTGTCAACGGACGCGCTCGCCGACTCGTCTCCTTCGAGAATGAGCTGCGCCACCGTCGCCGCGGCTCGCTCGTCCAGACCGGGCAAGACGTGGCTGTAGGTATCCATCGTGATGGCGATGGTGGCGTGGCCGAGCCGTTCGCTGACGACCTTGGCTGCAATGCCCGCAGCCAGCGCGGCGCTCGCGTAGCTGTGGCGCACGTCGTGGAGCCTGATCTTCGGCAGTCCGGCCCTTCGGACGTGCTGCTTGAACCAGTCCGAGAACAGATGGGGGTGAATCGGCGAGCCGTCGGGACGCGTGAAGACGAGCCCGGAATCCTGGTAGCCCGGCCCAATCACCACCCGCTCGGCCGCCTGGCGGGCCTGGTGCTCCCGCAAGGCAGCCACCGTCGTGGGGTCCAGGGCGATGGACCGTCGGCTCCTGGCCGTCTTGGGCTCCGAGGTGTAGACGGCGTGGTCGACCACGACGCGCGGCTGCCGAATGGCGACTCGGCCGGCCGCCAGATCCACGTCGATCCAACGCAGTCCCAGGAGCTCACCACGGCGCATACCGGTGGTCGCCGCCAGCAGCCAGGCGGCGTAGTGGCGATCCTGTCTAACATGGGTGAGAAAGGTGCGGAGCTGCCCCGGTGTCCACACCTGCAACTCAGCTGGCTTCGCCTTCGGCGGGTCAGCCGCGTCAGCCACGTTGCGAACCGTGTAACCCCAGCGCACCGCGTCCCTGAGGGCTCGATGCATGAGCACGTGGACGTTCCTGACGGTCTTCGGGGCGAGGCCGCCAGGTCGGTGGCGCCGACCCGAAGCCAGCAGCTCCTGGTAGAGGGTGGCCATGTGAGCAGGAGTGAGCTGCTGCAGCTCCACTCCCCCAAGCGTGGGGATCACGTACGCCTCAAGCAGCCCCTGATAGCTCGCCCAGGTCGAGGGGCGCACGTTCAGCCGCATCGCTGGTAGCCACTCGTCGCGTAGGAAGCTGCCCGTTGTGCGCTTGGACACCTCCACGAACGTGCCGGTCCGGATCGTAGTCAGCGCGTCGTTTAGGGCGGCCTGACACTCCCGCTTGGTGCGGTATCCGCCCTTACTGCGCTGCCTCGGCTTGCCCGTGGCGGGGTCGAGCACGAACAAGTACCAGGTGTAAGTCCGGCCGCGTCTCCGGATGCTCCCACGCATCAGCAGTCCTCCTCGACCGGGAGGCCAAGCATCCTGAGCAGCGGGGCGGTCGGTACGAGCAGCCTACGGCCGAACGCGAGGGTTGGAAGCTGGCCGCTGGCCGCAGCCCGGTAGGCCGCGCTGCGGCTCACGCCGAGCAGCCTCGCTGCCTGTTCGACGCTGATCGTCGGAGGCAGCTCTGTCAGCTCAGGGATCTCCTGTCCAACCATCTTGACATTGCCCATCGCCAAGCCCTTGACTCTGCTAAGGGAGGGTTAACAGGAGGATCGCGTACACTTCCCACCCTGTCAACTCTCCCTAAGCACCGTCGACCGGAGGCATAGGCTTGCTCGAGGACGTCAGGCGGCTAGCCGAAATCGAGAGCGACGCCGAACGAGCCCGAGCGGCCTCCAAGCTGCTCGCGGAACTCCAGACGAGCATCAGCGAGACATCGAGGCTCCGGCGCGAAAGCATTGCCCGGCTACGGGGGCAAGGCCTCTCGCTTGCCGATATCGCCGACATCATCGGGGTCAGCCGTGCCCGTATTGCCCAACTCCGTCAGGCCGGGCCACCACCCGAACGAGCCTTCCTCGGCTTCGACACCCTGACCGTCGCCGTTCCGCTCAAGCGCGAGTCCCAGTACGGCCGGCCCGCAGTCGCCCAGGAAGACTTCGCCGCCTTCAACGCCTTGGCCGACCTCGCGCGCGACCTCCAGCTCGGCGCCGAGGTCGAGTACATCCAGCTCGGGGGCAATGTGGACCTAAACCGCGACAACCTCGTGGTGATCTGCGGCCCGCGCATCTCCCCGCTCATCGCCGAGGTGCTCAGGACCGACCCCGTGTTGCAGTTCGAATGCGACGACAGCAGCTGGGTCCTGACCGACCAGAACACCGGCCACATCTACCATTCGCCGAGCGACGATCCCGCGCAACCGCCCGGTGATGTCGCCTACCTGTCGCGACAGGCCCGTCCGGACGGCAACGGCAGCTTCATCCTCCTTACCGGCATCCACGCGGTCGGCTCCAACGGTGTCATCCACTACCTGACCCGCGAGCTGGCCGATCTCTATGAGCAGGTTGGCACCCGGCGGTTCTCTACCCTCATCGCCTCGGGGTTCGACCCGGCCACCCGCACCATCACCACTAGCCGCCGCATCACTCCGCTCTACCTCCACGAGGACACCTGACGTCATGCAAGTTGCCTTCGCTACCCAGCCGGCTCCAGGCGGCGCCGTCAACGAGGACTTCATCACGGCGACTGATAAGGTCGTGATTTTGCTCGATGGTTCCTCGGTCCCCAAGGCATGGAGATTGGCTGTCGCCACGGCACCGCTTGGTATGTCGGCCGGCTCGGTAGACGGCTGCTTGACCAGCTCACCGATCAGCCAGGCCAGCTCCTCACCGATGCCCTTGCCGCCGCGATCCAGGCCGTCGCCAGCCTGCACGCCGACACCTGCCAGCTGGATCATCCGGGCGGGCCGTCAGCAGCCGTCGCCCTGCTCCGCGAAGCCAACCAGACCGTCGACTACTTGGTCTTGGCCGACACCACGGTTCTCCTAGACGAGACGAGCGACCTCCATGTGATCAGCGATGACCGCCTCGCCCAGGTCGCCGTCACCGAGCATTCGGCCATGCACCGAGAAGCGACCGGCACTGTGACCCATCAACAACGCTACGCCGAGCTCGTCACTGAGCTACGCCGGCACCGCAACCAGGACGCTGGTTATTGGGTCGCCAGCAGCACCCCTGACGCCGCCTACCACGCCTTGACCGGTACTGTCCCGCGATCCGAAGTGCGACGAGTTGGCCTGCTCAGCGACGGAGCAACTAGGCTCGTTGACCGTTTCGGAACCATGGCCTGGCCGCACCTCCTCGACGTCCTGGATCGCGAAGGACCATACGCGTTGATCGTGCAGACGAGGGAAGCCGAAAACGGTGATCCGGAGGGTCGACGCTGGCCTCGGAGCAAGCGACACGACGATGCGAGCGCCATCCTATGCAGGTTCAGATGCGACTCGTAAGAACTTTCTCTACAACTTCAAGGCCGGCCCTGCGGGCGGCCGGAGGCCGCCCTCCGGCCCGGCAACCACACGACGGTCACCGGGGACCGGCCTCACCCTCGCCCAAGGTGGTCCAACCGGGCTCGGCCTGCAGACCAGCTGAGCGAGGGACCTGCGATGTGCCGGTGATGTCGATCCTCGGCCGGTGGCGTCATGGAGGCCGCTCCAACGAGTCAGTACTGGAGAACCTTCATCACCATGCGCCGGACTCCTCGAGTGGATCCTCCTGGAAACCACGAGGGCTCGAGGCTTGGTTCCTCGATCAGGGAGTCCAGCCGATTCGATAGCCTCATCGTCATGTTAGACCGGAAGGGGCAGATGATCCGAACCGGGGGGAAGCAGGAGAGGCAAAGCCGAGTCGGCCTGACAACGGCCGATCTGGTTGGTGCCCGCTGTCGCGAGCCGGGTGCCGTGACCCGTATCTACACCGCCTATGCTCCGGCGCTGTTCCGCTTCTTCCTGGCCGCGGTCGGGGACCGCCCCACCGCCGAGGACCTCACCGGCGACGTCTTCAGGAGCGCGATCGAGGGCCTGCCTCGCTTCCGTGGTCCGGTGGAGGCGCTCGGTGGCTGGCTGTTTGGCATCGCCCACCACGACCTGTCCGACTACCGCCGCCGCCAGACCCGCAGACTGGTCCAGCCCTTGGACGACCTGCTGGAGGAGGCCGCTTTGGCCACCGGCGCGGACGACCCAGAGGAACTGGCCATCGAGCGCATCGAGGGCGACCGGGTGCTGGCCGCCCTACGGCAGCTCTCCCCCGACCAGCGCGAGGTGCTGCTGCTGCGCCTGGCTGCCAACCTCACCGCGCCCGAGGTGGCCAGGATCCTCCACAAGTCCACCGAGGCGGTCAAGGCGCTGCAACGCCGGGGCCTGGCCAGCCTGGCCCGGCTGCTCGGGGTGACCACCGACACCGGTTTCCTAGAGGTCCCGTCTCCATCCTCATCCTCCGATCCTGCACGCCAGACCGGGCAGGGGGAACCGGGGTGAGCAGGCGTTGTCGCAAGGAGTTGTCCGACAAGCTGGACGCCGCGCTGGACGGGCGCCTGGTCGAGGTGGACGACGACCTGGCCCCGCTGGTCGAGGCGGCGGCCGAGCTGCGCGCGGCCCTGGCCGGCGTCGAGCTGGCTCCCGAGGCGGCCGAGCGGCACCTGGGGATGGTCCTGGACGGCCAGGCCAAGGTGGTGGCCCTGGCGACCCGGCCACGGTCACCGGCTAGCCGGTGGCGTCGCCGGGTGGCCGCCGTGGCCCTGGCTGCCGCGCTCACCGTGCTGCCCGTCACCGTGGCGTCGGCCTCGGCCCTCCCCGGCCAGGCCCTGTATCCGGTCAAGCTGGCCGTCGAACAGCTCCAGGTCACCGCCGTCAGCTGGTCGAGCACCCGGGAGGCAAGCCAGCGGATCAAGATCAGCCACAACCGGCTGGACGAGCTCAACCGACTGATCCAGCTCAACGCGGCTGACCGCATCCCGCCGGCCATCATGCGCCTCAAACAGGCCCATGTGGACGCCCAGCAAGCCGTGGGGGAGGCCGTGCGCGACACCGGCGACCTAAGCCAGGCCCGGGCCCTGGATGGGAAGCTGGCTGCAGTCAGGGCCGGGTCCGCTGTCCTGCTGCACCGGCTCCAGGACAAGCTAGACCAGGGGCTGCTCCCGGCCAGCACACAGCGGGCCGTCACTGCCGCTATCCAGGCGTCCCCCGTCACCCCAGATCTCGTCAAGGACACACCGCAGCCCACCCCCACGACCGGCGGGCCAAGTGTCACGACGCCTACGGGACCGCCGACCTCCCAGGCACCGACCACCACCCAGGCACCCACCACCACCACCCAGGCGCCAACCACTACCCAGGCACCAACCACCACCCAGGGACCGACGACCACCTTGGCGCCCGACGTGGGCACCTCCCCGGACCAGGGCGGCAACGACGACAGCGGCCAAGAGAGCAGCAGGGAGGCCGCGACCACCCTGCCCTAGCCCCGGACTTCGGCTCATGATCTGACTGAGGAAACCGTCAGAGAGTCCAAGGCGGCGCTTGAACGACTCATCAGCAGGCTTCAGGCACAGCCCTAGCAGGCTTAGACGGCCCACAGACCTGTCACAGGCACGTCGCCGTAGACCCCTAGGCCCTAGGTCACCGACTCCATCGAGGTCAGCAGCGCACGCTCGCGGCTTGTCCGATAGGCCTCGCTGCCCGCCTCTTCGTCCTCGAACGCGAAGCGGATGTCGAATGGCTTGTTCGTGACGAACAGCGCCACGCAGTCGGCCTCTTCGGTCGCCCCGTGGTACATCTTCATGCCCTCAGGCAGCCAGACGAACGTGCCG
>Ga0126312_10003686_pt1 | contig 10327 bp, 13 predicted proteins | sample Plot104A_FD_92537 | JGI IMG/M metagenome (GOLD analysis project Ga0126312, IMG submission 92537) | Serpentine soil microbial communities from UC McLaughlin Reserve, CA, USA - Plot104A | ecosystem: Environmental > Terrestrial > Soil > Grasslands | place: USA: UC McLaughlin Reserve, Lake County...
ACCTACGGCGCAAAGCTCTCACCCGGGCCCTGGTGGCACACGCGCGAGGACACGCTCGAGAGGGTGTGCGCAGCGAGCCTGGACGCCGTGGGCGAGGCGTCGCTGGTCGCGATTCCACGCATCCGCTGACAGCTACCCTTCACGGTCATGGGAGTCGCCGCCACAAGCGCCCCACGGCGCGTGCTGCTCGCCGCTCCGCGCGGCTACTGCGCAGGCGTGGACCGTGCCGTGCAGACGGTCGAGCACGCGCTCGACCTCTACGGGCCGCCGGTCTACGTGCGCAAGGAGATCGTCCACAACAAGCACGTCGTCGAACAGCTGCGCGAGCGCGGGGCGGTCTTCGTCGAGGAGGAGACCGAGGTGCCCGAGGGCGCCCTCGTCGTGTTCTCGGCGCATGGCGTTGCGCCCAGCGTCCACGCCAACTCCGAGGCCCGCGGGCTGCGCACGATCGACGCCACCTGCCCGCTCGTCACCAAGGTCCACGTCGAGGCCCGCCGCTTCGCCGAGCGCGGCTACACGATGGTCCTGATCGGCCATGAGGGCCACGAGGAGGTGGAGGGGACCACCGGCGAGGCGCCCGACCACATCGTTCTGGTGCAGACGGCCGATGACGTCAACGAGCTGCGAGTGCCCGAGGACATCCCGGACCCCAACAGGCTCGCGTACATCACCCAGACGACCCTGTCGGTCGACGAGACGGCCCAGATCATCGCCCGCCTGCGCGAGCGCTTCCCCAACATCATCAGCCCGAAGTCCGACGACATCTGTTACGCCACCACCAATCGCCAGATCGCCGTCAAGCAGCTGGCCCGCGAGTGCGACCTCGTCCTGGTGATCGGCTCGACGAACTCGTCCAATTCGCAGCGGCTGGTCGACGTCACTCGCGAGCTCGGCACGAAGTCGCACCTGATCGACAACGCGTCGCAGGTTCGCGAGGAATGGCTGGAGGGCGTCGAGACCGTCGGGATCACCTCCGGGGCCAGCGCCCCCGAGGAGCTCGTCGAGGCGCTCGTCGGCTACTTCCGCGACCGCGGCGCCGACGAGGTCAGGGAGCTGCGCACCGTCGACGAGGACGTGCGCTTCATGCTCCCAAAGGACATCCGCAGCGAGCTCGCCGCCCGCTGAGCCTCAGCCGGCCGGCAGGCCCGCGGCGAAGCTGACCGCGTAGACGTCCACCTGCTCGCCGGGCCGCAGGATCACGGCGTGGTCGCCGTGATGTTCGTGCCTGGCCAGTTCGTAGAGGCCGGGGCCGTCGACGGCGACGGCGGGCCCCTGCTCGCCATCCACGAGCACCGCCATCTCGCCGTTGCCGTCGAGCGCGGCGTACGCGCCGCCGGCGGAGTACCGGACCTCGAGCTCGGCCTCGCCGGCGCTCGCTCGCCACGGCTCCGCCGGCGAGCCCCCGGGAAAGAGCTCGTCGCTGGGCGGGGCGACCAGCGCGCCCGTGGCGTCGGAGGGGCGCAGCGGCGGCATCGGCTCGGGCAGGGAGGCGGTCGCGTCCAACGACCGGAGCTCGTCCTGGATCGCCTCCTCGGTCGCCCGGTACTCGCCCTCGCCGAAGTGGTACCAGGCCAGCGCGCCGGCGCCGCTCCACAGAAAGAGCGACGGCCAGCCCTTGGCGCCGTAGTCGTGCCAGATCGCGTAGGCGGAGTCCTGGGCGACGGGGTAGGCGATCCCCAGGCGCTCGATCCCGCGCTCGAGAGCCGTGCGGGCGCGCGTGAACGCGAACCGCGGCGAATGAACCCCCAGTACGGTCAGCCCGGCGCCGCCGTAGCGTCCGTGCCACTCGCGCACGTACGGCAGCGCGCGGACGCTGTTGAGCTGGGCGAAGTCGAAGAAGTGCACCAGCACCGGCCCGGCCGCGGTCAGCTCGGCCATCGAGCCGGGATCGCCGTTCAGCCAGCGGACCCGCTGGGGCAGCTCGGGAGCCGCGATGTCGGGACGGTCCGGGCGCACGGCCCGGTCAGGCCGAGGTCCGGCGCTCGTGCGAGATCGCGTACGCCGCCGGGCGGTACCGCAGCACCGGGTCGTCGGACGGCTCGATGCCATCGGTGAGACGCATGGGGTCGAAGACGATCGACTCGTCGGCGTCGGGATCGAGCGCCGAGACCTCGAGCGTGCCCACGATGGAGCGCTCGCGGTCCTTGGGCCAGATCGACGAGGGGTCGTGCGGGTCATCGCCCTCGCCCGCGACCTGGGCCTCGAGCTCCATGCGGATCGGCCCGCGTGCGAGCCGCTCGCGCAGCTCTTCGAAGAGATAGTCGGGCCCCAGCCGGCGCGCCGCCCGCATCGAGACCGCCGGCTCGTCGATCGTCGGGCGCCACGTGTAGCGGACCCAGTGCTCGGAGCCGCCCCCCGCGATCCACCTGTAGGCGTGGAAGGGGTAATAGCTGCGCGCCGCAAAGCTCGACGGCAGCGAGATCATCGCCTTCATGTTGGCCGGCAGCGTGCGTGCGACGCGCGGATGGCGCACCATCAGCGCCGGCAGGCGGACGAGGCTGCCGGGGTTGGGCTTGCGGTCCTTCAGCGCCTGGAGGAAGCCCTCCTGGTCGGGAAACGGGTAGTGGGGGAGCGTCTGGGCGACGATGTCCGTGCGAGAGCCGTCGGGCAGGTGGAAGGTGGTGGCGAGGCCGCGAACGTCGGGGACGTAGTCGGGCACGGCCGGATCGCCGCCGCCGTTGGAGAAGCGCACCGTGGTCTCCACGGGATCTCCCGCCATGTGCGCCGCCGCGGTGAGCTCGGCGGCGCGGGCGGTCGCGGTGAACTTCGCGCGGCAGAAGACGCCCTTCGCGTGCAGCGCCCGGTGGCCGTCGTGGCGCCCGTAGCTCTCGTAGACGAGCTCGAGCGCCTCCTCTGGAGAGGTCATGGCCCCGCAGCCTAGCCGGGGGCGGCCGGAGGGCCTCAGTAAGCTCACCGTTCCGCCAATGCGAACAGGAGGGGACGTGAGCACGAGCATCTGGGAGCGAATCGAGCGAAGCCGCGAGCGCTGGGACGTCCTGCGCCACCCCTTCTACCGCCGCTGGTCTGCCGGCGAGTTGACGGCGGACGAGCTGGCCCGCTACTCGGGTCAGTACCGCCACGCGGTCGAGGCGATCGCGACGATGAGCGAGGCGGCGGCCCAGGCTGCGCCGGATCGCCGGGAGCTGCGGCGCCACGCCGCCGAGGAGCTCGGCCACGTGCGCCTGTGGGACGGCTTCGTCGAGGGCGCCGGTGGCGCGACGGCGGACGCCCCGACCGCGGAGACCGCCGAGTGCGTCCGGGAGTGGACGGCGCGCGGCGACCTGATCGACACGCTGGCGCGCCTGTACGCGATCGAGAGCGGTCAGCCCGCGATCTCGAAGACCAAGCGCGAGGGGCTGCTCTCCAGCTACGGGTTCGACGACGGGGCCGGCACCGCCTACTTCCGCGTCCACGAGACGCGCGACTCCGAGCACGCGGCCGAGGCCCGCGAGCTGATCTCCGAGCTGGCCGGCCCGGCCGACGAGGATCGAGTCGTGGCCGCCGCCGAGTCGGCCTTCCGCGCCAATTGGCGCCTGCTCGACGGCGTCTGAGCGGCGTTTAGGTTCCCGCAAGTCGCCGCGTAAGCTTCCGCGGGATGACGTCTTGGCGCGACCGCGCCCTGGGTATCTTTCTCGGCCTCGTGATCGGGCTCGCCATCGTGGCCGTATTCGTCTTCGTGTTCAGCGAGGACACCGTAGACGCCCCCTCGATCGACCAGAACGCCCCCGCCCAGCAGCAGCGGTGATCGTGCGGACGCCCTCGTGAGCTCGGGCGCGCGCATCGCGATCGCGGTGCTGGCCGTCGCCGTGGCCGTCGTGCTCTTCGTCGTGCTCTCGGGCGCCGACGATGACTCCTCGACGACGACCCCGGCGGCGACCACGCAGGCCCAGGAGGGCGCCAAGGAAGAGGGCGGTGGCCAGACAGGCACGCCCCAGGAGCCCGAGGTCCCGACCATCGTGGTCAAGGACGGCCAGCCGGTCGGCGGCGTACAGGACCTGACGTTCACCTCGGGTGAGGACATCCGCTTCCGCGTGCAGTCGGACACAGCGGCCGAGGTCCACTTCCACGGCTATGACTTGACGGGAGGAGTCCAGGCCGGGGGAGAGGTGAGCTTCGACGTGCCTGCCGACATCGAGGGAGTGTTCGAGGTTGAGCTCGAGGAGACGGCGACGCAGATCGCCGAGGTCACCGTCGAGCCCGGATGACGCTCTCCCTCCCGGTAGCCCACGCCCTGCAGGGCAAGACCGACCTCCCGATTCCCGAGTGGCTGTTCGCCTGGGGCGCTTCACTGGTCCTGATCGTCTCGTTCGTCGCGCTCACGCTCGCCTGGAACCGTCCCCGGTTCGAGGAGAACGGGTGGAGCGCGGTCTCCCCGCGGCTCTCGGGCCTGCTCGTCAACCGCGCCACCGGGGTGCTCGCCGGGGCCCTGGGCGTCTTCCTGCTGGGCGTGGTCGTCTGGAGCGCGCTCCATGGGACCGAGGCACCCGACCGCAACTTCTCGCTGACGTTCGTGTTCGTGACCTTCTGGCTGGGGCTGGTGGTCGCGAGCGTGTTCCTCGGCGACGTGTTCCGCGCCTTCAACCCCTGGGCCGCCGTCGCCCGCGTGTTCGCCGCCGGCTTCCGCCTGGTGGCGGGCCAGTCGCCGCCGCCGCCGCTGGCCTATCCCGAGCGGCTCGGGCGCTGGCCGGCGGTCGCCGGCGTCGCCGGCTTCGCGTGGATGGAGCTCGTCCTCGCGCAGCAGGGCTTCCAGGCCGTCGGCCTCACGCCGCACACGGTGGGGATCGCGGTCCTCGTCTACACCGGGATCACGTTCATCGGCATGGCCCTGTTCGGCATCGACCGGTGGCTGGCCCGGGGCGAGGCGTTCTCGGTCTACTTCAACATGTTCTCCCGCCTGGCCCCCCTGGAGGTGCGCGACGGTCGCCTCGGCACCCGGCGCTGGCTCTCCGGGGCCGTGGGATGGTCCGTCGTCCCGGGCTCGATCGGGCTGGTCCTGCTCACGATCGGCGCGACGGCCTTCGACGGCGCCCAGGAGGGGCTGCTGAAGACGCCGATCTCCGACACCGTCGGGGCCATCGTGGATGCCGGGGTCGGGCCCATCACCTCACTGCGCCTCGGTAACACGCTGTACCTGGCGCTCACGATCCTGGTCGTCTCGGGGATCTTCTGGGGCGGCATCGCCGGGATGCACACGGTGCGCGGGTCGGCGAGCACGCGAGAGCTGGGCCGCCTGTTCGCCCACAGCTTCATCCCGATCGCCCTCGCCTACCTGGTCGCACATTACTTCAGCCTCGTGCTCTTCCAGGAGCAGGCGCAGTTCACGTATCTGCTCTCCGACCCCCTCGGCGACGGCTCGGATTACCTCGGCACCGCGGGCGGCGGCATCGACTACGCGCTGATCGGCGCGACGGGGGTCTGGTACGTCCAGGTGGCGGCGCTGGTCACCGGCCACGTGGTCGCGCTGGTGCTGGGCCACGACCGGGCGCTCGCCACCTACGGCGACGCCCGCTCGGCGGGCCGCTCCCAGTATTGGATGCTGGCGATGATGGTCGGGTTCACGACGCTCGGACTGTTCCTGCTCTCCCAGGCGAACCAATGACCGTGCTGCCGCTGGCTCACCTCGGCCACTGGTGGATGTACTTCCTCTACGGCGTGCCCGTGATCATCGTGCTGCTCTCGGTGGTCACGACGACGCTGCGCGAGCGACGCGAGGGCCGCGAGGAGAAGGACGTCTAGCGGCCTGGATGGCACCGGCTCCGGGGCACCCCATCGAGCGGCTCGACTTCATCTACATGCCGAGCGCCGACGTCGAGGGCGACCTCGTGCACTGGGTCGCGGGCCTCGGCGCCGAGCCGCTGTTCGCGATCGAGGCGTTCGAGACGCGAGTGGCCGCCGTGAGGGTGGGGGAGGGCCGGCCGCTGCTGGTGCTCGCCGGGCATCTGGAAGGCGATGCGCCGATCCTGGTGTTTCGAACCGCCGATCTCGAGGCCTGCCTGCGCGACCTCGAGGGGCGCGGGATCGAGACCGCTGAGCGCTTTGAGATCCCGCCGGGCCCCTGCGCGACGCTCCGCGTCCCGGGTCAGCGCATCGCCGTGTACGAGCGCACGCGCTCGGTGATCGAGGACAGGCTCACGGGGCGCTTCGACTTCGGCCCCGCGGCGGGCGACGCGGACTAGGGCCCGCCCCCGGCGGGTAGCGGGCGGAGCGTGGACATGGATGTCACGGCATCGTTCGACCGGGTGCGGCACGGCGCCACGGCGCTGAGCCTCTCGGAGGCGATCACGCGGGGGCGCGCGGCGTTCGTCGAAGACGACCTGGTGCTGCAGGCCAGCGCGATCGCGTTCCGGGCGCTGCTCGCGCTGATTCCGTGCACGCTCTTCGTCATCGGCCTGCTCGGCTTTCTGGGGCTCGACGAGGTCTGGACCTCGGACATCGTCCCCGACCTGCGGGACAGCGTCTCCGCCCCCGCCTTCAAGCTCATCGACGACGCGGTCACGCGCGTGCTGACCCACCAGCAGGTCTTCTGGGTCACGGGCGGCGCGCTGATCGCGACATGGCAGCTCTCGAGCATCGTCCGGGGGGTGGGGAAGGTCTTGAACCGCATGTACGACGAGCAGGCGGACTCGCGGCCGCTGGCCGGGCGACTCGCGACGTCCTATCTGGCGGCGGCCGCCGTCGGGCTCCTGTTCCTGGCGGCCGTCGCGGTGGTCCGCCTGGGGCCACTCGTCCTCGACGACGTGCTGTGGGAGGGGTGGACCGGTGAGCTCGTCGGCTTCGTCGTGCGCTGGGGCCTCGCGGCCCTGATGCTCCTTGCCGCGATCGGCCTGATCGTGCGCGCCGGCCCGGAGAAGAAACGGCCGATCCACTGGATCACCTTCGGGGCGCTGCTCGTCGTCGGCGGCTGGGCTGGCATGTCGCTGGCGTTCGGCCTCTACCTCACGCAGATCGCCGACTACGGGTCGATCTTCGGCAACCTCGCCACGATCTTCATCCTCCTGGAGTTCCTCTACCTGTCCGCCGTGGTCTTCCTCGGCGGGCTCGTGCTCGACCGACTGGCGCAGGAAAAGGCCTAGCGCTCGGCCAGCAGCGTGTCGATTCGCTCCTCCAGGGCGTCGCCCAGACGTTCGCGCGCGGGACCGTCGGGGACGCGCTCGACGAGCGAGCCCACGAACCCCTCGATCACCAGCCGCTGGGCCGCCTGCTCGGAGAGGCCGCGGGCGCGCAGGTAGTAGAGCTGCTCGGGGTCCAGTTGGGCGACGGCGGCCGCGTGGGTGCAGCGGACGTCGTCGGCCTCGATCTCGAGCCCGGGGATGGCATCAGCGTGCGCGTCCGTCGAGAGCAGCAGGTTGCGGCTCTCCTGGAAGGCGTCGGTCTGCTGTGCGCCGCGGTCGACCCGGATCATCCCCCGCCACACGGCCGTCGCCTTCTCGGCGAGGACCCCGCGGAAGGCGAGGTCGGAGGTCGTGTGGTCGGCGGCGTGCTCCTGCGTGGTGTCGTAGTCGAGGTGCTGGGTTCCGGCTCCGGCGTAGGCGCCGGTGACTCGCGCCGACGACCCGCGGCCGGCGAGCTTGGTCTCCATCCGGACCTTTCCGCGCGCCGAGCCGAAGCCCAGCGCCGTCCACTCGAGGCTGGCGTCGCGGCCGACCTCGGCCCGCTGGGTGGCGAAGACCCAGCTGCGATCCGAGAGCTCCTGCTCGCAGGCGTACCGCAGCGTCGCCGCGTCGCCGACGACCATCTCGACCACCCCGTTGAAGAGGCCCTCTCCGTCCGACCCGTAGCGCTCCCAGACCTCGGCCTCGGCGCCGTCGCCGAGCACGATCAGGACACGCCAGTGGAGCTCCTCGCCCTCGTCGCCGCTGATCTCCAGCCGCAGCGGCTCGGCGAGCCGCCGGCCGTCCGGCACCCAGATCAGCACCCCGTCGCGCCACCGTGCGGCGTTGCGAGCCGTGAACGGGTCGGCCGGCTCGACCAGGCTTCCCAGGCGCTCGCCGACCACGTCGGGATGTTCGGTCGCGGCGGCGGCCAGGGGCGCGACCACCACCCCGTCGGCAGAGGCGCCGTCGAGCCCGGCGACGCGAGCCAGGCCGTCGGTGTAGGCGTCGAAATCGAGGCCCTCGAGATCGGTGAACTCCCAGCCCTTGTCCTTCTGGGTGGGAAGCGCCAGCTCGTGCGAGCGGTCCTTGGCCTCGTCGCGGCGGGAGCGAAGCCAGTCGGGCTCTTGAACCGCCGGGGCCGCAGCCGCGGCCGCAGCGTCAGCCAATCGAGCCTTCCATCTGGAGCTCGATGAGGCGGTTCATCTCGACCGAGTACTCCATCGGCAGCTCCTTGGCGATCGGCTCGATGAAGCCGTTGACGATCATCTTCGAGGCCTCCTCCTCGTCCAGCCCGTGGGCCTGGAGGTAGAAGAGCTGGTCCTCTCCGACCTTCGAGACCGAGGCCTCGTGGCCGACGTTGGCGTCGTTCTCGTCGATGCGGATCGTCGGATAGGTGTCCGAGCGGGAGTCCTCGTCCAGCAGCAGCGCGTCGCAGACGACCTTCGAGCGGGACTCGGTGGCGCCCTTGCCGACCTCGAGCAGCCCGCGATAGGTGGCGCGCCCGCCGTCCTTGGAGATCGACTTGGAGAAGATCGAGGACGTGGTCTTGGGTGCGGCGTGGATGATCTTGCCGCCCGCGTCCTGATGCTGGCCCTTGCCGGCGAATGCGATCGAGAGGATCTCGCCGTGTGCCTTCTCGCCGAGCAGATAGATCGAGGGGTACTTCATCGTCAGCTTCGAGCCGAGGTTGCAGTCGACCCACTCCATGGTCGCGTCCTCCATCGCGACGGCGCGCTTGGTGACGAGGTTGTAGACGTTCTGCGACCAGTTCTGGACGGTCGTGTAACGGACCCGCGCCCCGGGCTTGGCCATGATCTCGACGACGGCCGAGTGCAGCGAGTCGGTCGAGTACACGGGGGCCGTGCAGCCCTCGATGTAGTGGACGTCAGACCCCTCCTCGGCGATGATCAGCGTCCGCTCGAACTGGCCCATGTTCTCGGTGTTGATCCGGAAGTAGGCCTGTAGCGGCATCTCGACCTTGACGCCCTTGGGGACGTAGACGAACGAGCCGCCCGACCAGACCGCCGAGTTCAGCGCCGCGAGCTTGTTGTCGTTGGGCGGGATGATCGTCGCCCAGTACTCGCGAACCAGGTCCTCGTGCTCGCGCAGCGCGGTGTCCATGTCGCAGAACAGCACGCCCTGCTTCTCGAGGTCCTCGCGGACCTGGTGGTACACGGACTCGCTTTCGTATTGGGCCCCGACCCCCGAGAGGAATTTGCGCTCGGCCTCGGGGATGCCGAGCTTGTCGAAAGTGTTCTTGATGTCGTCCGGGACCTCGTCCCAGCTGCGCTCGGAGCGCTCGGACGCGCGGACGAAGTAGTGGATGTCGTCGAAGTTGATCTGGCCGAGGTTGCCGCCCCAGGTGGGGGTGGGGCGATTCTGGAAGTGCTCGAGCGCCTTGAGCCGGAACTCGCGCATCCACTCCGGCTCCTGCTTGTAGGCGGAGATGTCCTCGACAAGCTTGCGGCTCAGCCCCTTCGGCGCCTTGTAGGCGTAGCCGGTCTCGGGGTCGTGGAAGCCGAAGCGCTCGGCGTAGTCGGAGCCGATCTCCTTGAGGCCGGCCTCGGCGTCGGTGAGCTGCTTGGCGGAAACGGCTGTCTCGGGAGTGGCCATATCGATCAGATCTCCAGCTTCACTTCGTCGTCTTCCACACGGACCTCGAAGGTGTCGACCGGCTGGTAGGCCGGAAGGGTCCTCGGACGCCCCGTCCGCAGGTCGAAGAGCGATCCGTGGCGGGGGCACTCCACTGTACAGGCGGCGGCGTCGAACTCACCCTCGGCGAGAGGGCCGTCGTCGTGCGAGCAGCGGTCCTCGATCGCGACCAGCGAGTCGTCCTCGCAGCGGAACACGCCGATCTTGCGCCCGTCGATCTCGACCAGGCGCATCTCGCCCGCGGCCAGCTCGCCGGCCCGGCAGACGGTGTGGGTTTGAGTGCCGATCGCCACTTTATTCCTAGCTCCGAAGTCGGATTTTAGCGGGCGCGTCCGCTGCCCACGCACGAGTGTGCGCGCAATCACGGTTTGGAATCCGCCGGGCGGGTATCCACCGCGCTTCGAAGGGCCGAATGCATGTTCGCATCGGCCGGGGCGAGTCGCCCAACGGCGACAGTCACAGCCTCGCCATGCGTGGTCGGCTCGGCAAGCGACCCACCAAGGAGGTGGATCCCAACGATGCGCAATCGCATCGCTGCGGCCGCGCTCGGTTTCGCCCTGCTGGGCGTGCCGGCGGTCGCT
>Ga0126312_10003687_pt1 | contig 10327 bp, 11 predicted proteins | sample Plot104A_FD_92537 | JGI IMG/M metagenome (GOLD analysis project Ga0126312, IMG submission 92537) | Serpentine soil microbial communities from UC McLaughlin Reserve, CA, USA - Plot104A | ecosystem: Environmental > Terrestrial > Soil > Grasslands | place: USA: UC McLaughlin Reserve, Lake County...
CGAGGTCCATCGGCGAGCCAGCGTATCGAGGCTCCAATGCCACTCGCGGCGCCGCGCTGTGCGTCTCGGCTCTGGCCAGACGACACCCCGCGACCGGCCGACATCCCGCGACCGGCCGACACCCCGCGACCGGCCGACATCCCGCGACCGGATCTGCTTTCCTTCCCGCCCACAACGGCCGAGTCCTCGCCACCCGGTGTGGCGGGGAACGGGGGACCCAGTGGGCCTGGTTTCAGGTCCGGGGGCGAGTCGCCGCCTCTGCGGCGTAGCGCCATCTGTTGGCGCGAGCCCGTCAGCTCACCTCGTAGGCCTCGACAGACGAAAGCAGGACGTTGGGCAATCGAGCTCTGGCGCGCGCGCTTGCGCCGGTCATCATCATCGCGATCGCCACCGGTAGCGGCGCCGGAGTCGCGCTTGCGGACGGCGGCATCGCCGGGACCGGAGGCGGCGCGGCGGCACCGACGCGCGAGGTGGTGCTGAAGCGCGGGGACCGCGGCCCCGCCGTGAGGCGCGTCCAGGAGCGGCTTCGGATCGACGTGGACGGGGTCTTCGGCCGCACCACGGAGCGTTCGGTGAAGGGCTTCCAGCGCCGCAGCGGGCTCGATCCCGATGGCGTGGTTGGCCCCGTTACGCGGCGGGCCCTGCACCTGCGCCCGTTCAGCCGGGCGAGCGTCCACCGCGCCAGCCGGCTGCTGCTCCCGCGCGCGCTCGTCCGGATCGCCGAATGCGAGTCCGGAGGCAACCCCCGGGCGGTGTCGCCCGACGGCCGCTATCGCGGGAAGTATCAGTTCACGCGCTCGACATGGACGGCGCTGGGTGGGACGGGTGACCCGGCGCGCGCCTCCGAGGTGCTCCAGGATCGCCTGGCCCTCAAGCTCTACCGCAGGCGCGGCACCGCCCCCTGGGCGAACTGCGCCTAGGAGGCCATCCACTCCCGCTGGCCCGCCCGCGCCCGAGTCCGCGCGAAGTAGCGCCGCCGAGCGACGAGGGCGGCGAACGTCAGGACGCAGAGCAGGGCGAGGATCGCGTACGGCACGGCGTCGGCCGTCGCCTCGGCGAGCCCGCCGCCGGCCGCGCCGCCCGCCACCTGCCCGCCCGCCCAGGCCAGGTTGGTGAGCGCGAAGGCGAAGCCCTGCTCGACGCCGGCGCCCTCGGCGGCGTCGGAAAGCAGGGCCATGGCCGGCGCCCAGAAGCTGGCGAGCGCCGCCACGGCAAGCACGACGAGCAGGGCGAGCAGCGCGGCCACGCCCGGGAGCGGCAGCAGCACAGCGGCCGCCGCGGCGCCGACCAGCCCGATCCGTATCGGAGCGAGCCGGCCGTGGCGGTCGGACGCGCGGCCCAGCACCGGGCTGAGACTTGCCTCGACGCCGGCTGCCACGAGAAAGATGGCGCCCACCGCCAGGCCGCTCGCCCCGAGCTGATCGAGCCGGAGCGGCGCCAGCACGGCCAGCGTGCCCGAGAACAGCGCCGGCAGGGCCACGAGCCAGAAGCCCGCCAGGAAGTCGGCGCGCCGGAGCGCGGCGGCCAGGGCCCAGGCGCTCGGCTCGCGCTGCGGCTCGATCCCCGGCGTCAGCCACGCCCAGGCGAACAGCCCCAGGCCGAGCACCGACACGCCCGAGAAGACGGCTTCGGGGCCGATCACGGTGGCCGCGCCGCCGAGCACCGGGCCGAGCAGCACGCCCGCGATCGCGGCGGCCAGGGCGGAGCCGATCAGCTCGCCGCGCCGCTCACCGGGCGCCGCGGCTACGAGCCAGGCGAGCCCACCCGCCCACGAGCAGGCGCCCCCGATGCCCTGCGCGAAGCGCGCGCCGTCGAGCAGCTCCACGCTGCCCGCGAACGCGAACACGAGGCTCGAGCCGGCCAGCAGCCCGAGGCCCATGAGGATTGTGGGCTTGACCCCGGCCCGGATGGCCAGCCAGCCGGCGGGCAGCGAGCCGACCAGCGTGCCCGCTGCATAGGACGCGCTCAAGAGTCCGGCGGCCGACTTCGACAGGTCGAGCTCGTCCGCGTAGTGCGGAAGGAGCGGTGTAATCGCCGCGTAGAACATGGTGTCCACGAGCACCACGGCGGCGACGAGCAGGAAGAGGCGGCGGATTGGCACTGGGGCGATGCTACGCACCGTTAGGCTGCGGCCATGGCCACCTGGGAGTACACGACGACGGTCATCACCCACGGCTTCATGGGGCGCCAGAAGGAGGAGCTGAACCGAGGGGAGCTCGAGCAGTCACTCGCGGAGCTGGGTGCCGAGGGCTGGGAGCTGGCCACGGTCTTCCTCGATGTCGCGCTCCACGGCGAGAAGGACGGGCACGTCCTCGTCTTCAAGCGGCGCGTGGACGAGCGGTGACGGCCGAGGACCGTCCCCCGATGGTTCTGATCCACGGATTGTGGATGACGCCGCGCAGCTGGGAGGGCTGGAGCGGGCGCTACGAGAGGCGCGGCCATGGCGTGCTCGCCCCGGCCTGGCCCGGACTCGAGGGGCTCGGTTCGGGCCGTCCGCACTTCCCGGGCGCTCCGGGCTTCGAGGAGATCGCCGACCAGGCGCTCGACTGGGCCGTCCGGAACGCCGGCCGGCGGGAGGGCACGGGCGGGCCCTGAGTTAGCGCCGGTCGACGGGGGGGAACGCCAGTCGACCGGGGGGAGCGCCAGTCGACCGGCGGGAGCGCCGGTCGACCAGGGGGCGAGGCCCCGCGGCCCCGCCCTTCTCGAGGCATGGAGGCCCTCGAAGAGCTGGCGTCGGCTCTGCGCTCGCGGCTGATCGAGCGTGCCCGCTCCGGGGAGGGCGCGGGCAGCCCGCTCGAGGAACAGGTGCGGGAGCTCGTGGACGCCGAGGCGGCGCCGCTGCCCGCGGCGGAGCGGACCGCGCTCGCGGAGCGGGTGCTGCTGCTGGCCACCGGGCTCGGGCCGCTCGAGCCGTTGCTCTCGGACCCGGCGGTCGACGAGGTGATGGTGAACGGGCCCGACTACGTGTACGTCGAGCGCCGCGGCCGGCTCGAGGCCACGGAGGTCCGCTTCGACGGAGACGGGGAGCTGCTTCACGCGATCGAGCGCATCCTCGCCCCCCTGGGGCGGCGCGTGGACGAGGCCTCGCCGCTGTGCGACGCCCGGCTGGCGGACGGCTCGCGCGTGCACGTGGTGGTCCCGCCGCTGTCCCTGTCGGGCCCCTGCCTGACCATCCGTCGCTTCCGGCGCCAGGGCTTCTCGCTGCGCGACCTCGTGGTGGGCGGCACCATGCCGGCGGCCCTGGCCGACCTCTTGGCGCTGTGCGTGGCGGCGCGCGCGTCGCTGCTCGTGAGCGGGGGCACGGGCTCCGGGAAGACCACCACGCTGAACGCGCTGTCGGGCGCGATCCCCGGCGCCGAGCGCATCGTGACGATCGAGGACGCCGCCGAGCTGCGCCTCCGACAGCCCCATGTCGTGCGGCTCGAGTCGCGGCCGCCCAACCTCGAGGGCCGCGGCGAGGTGACGATCCGACAGCTCGTTCGCGGGGCGCTGCGCATGCGGCCCGACCGGATCGTGGTCGGCGAGGTGCGCGGAGCGGAGGCGCTCGACATGCTCCAGGCGCTCAACACGGGCCACGAGGGCTCGCTGACCACGGTGCACGCGAACTCGCCCGAGGACGCCCTGCGACGCGTGGAGACCCTCTCCCTGATGGCGGGCGTCGGGCTGCCGCACGGCGCGGTGCGCGAGCAGGTGGCGAGCGCCCTCGACCTGGTCATCCATCAGGCGCGTCGGCCGGACGGGTCGCGGGCCGTGGAGCGGGTGGCGGAGGTGGTGCGAGTGGCCGGCGGGCCCGGTACGCGGGAGCTCTACGAGCGTGGCGGCCGGGTGCGCTCGCCGGGGGACGGTCCGCTGGCGGCGAAGCTGTCGCGCCTGGCGCCGGCCCGGGCGGCATGAGGGCGCCGCTTCGTGCGCGGGGGCCCGCCGAGCGCCGCGGAGGCGGGTGAGCGCCGCTGGCCGGCCTGAGCCCCGCATGGCCCGCGTTCGTCGCCGGCGTCGCGGCTCTACTCACCGCCCGCCAGCTGCTACCCGAGGCCGCGCGCCACGCACCGCCCGCGGCGCGGGCGGCCGCGGCGGCGGTGGACGCCGCCGTCCGGATCGGTCGCGAGGGCCGCGATCCGGGAGCCGCGGAGCGGCGGCGACTGCTGCTCGCGGGCGCGGCGGCGCTCTTCCTCGTGGGGCTCGTGGCGGCGGGACCTGTCGCTGGGGTCGCGCTTGGGGCCGCCGGACCGTGGGGGGTGTCGAGGGCGCTGGCGGCGCGCCGCCGCCGCTACCGCCGGGCGGTGGACGAGGGGGCCGCGGGCCTCGCGGTCTCGGTGGCGGACGCCATCGGCGGGGGTCACTCGCTGCGCGGAGCGCTGATGGAGGCGGCGCGATCCGCGGGCGGGCCGCCAGGCGCGGAGCTTCGCCGCGTCGCGGCCGAGCTCGCCGCCGGGGCCCGGACCGAGCATGCGCTAGAGGCGATGCGCGCCAGGGTTCCCTCGCCTCGGATCGACACCATCGTCGCCGCCTGCGTCCTCCAGCGTCGGGCAGGGGGTGATTTGGCCCGCCTGCTGCGGGACTGCGCCGCAGCCTTCGAGGACGACCGCCGCCTGGCGGACGAGGTCCGCGCGGCCACGGCTCAGGCTCGTTTCACGGGGCTGGTCGTGGTGCTGCTCCCGCTCGGCGGCGCCCTCCTCGCCGAGCTGGCGAGCCCGGGGTTCCTGCTCGGCCTGTGGCACTCCCTCCTCACAGCTTGGCTCGTGGGGCTGGCGCTGATCATGCAGGCGATGGCCGCCGTGCTTATCAGGCGCCTCGGGAGGACGAGGTGGTGATCGCGCCCGTCCTCGCTTTCCTGGCGGCCGCATTGGCGGTGGCGGGGCTCGCGGGGCTGAGCGCCGCCCGGCCGTCGCGGAGCAGTCGTGACGCGCGCCTTCTGCGAGCGCTCACGTACGCGGGGGGGAGGCTGCGGGGCGGTCGATCGGCGCCTCGCGACCTCGAGGCTCGCATATCGGGGGCAGGCTCACCCCGCGGCCTAGGGGTGCGGGAGCTGATGGCGGCAAAGCTGACGGCCGCGGTGGCCGGGGCGCTGCTGGGAGCTCCGCTGTCGGCGGCCGCGCCCGGGCGGCTCGGCTACCTGCTCGTCGCCGCGGGGCCGGTCGGCGGCTTCCTCGCGCCCGACCTCTGGCTCGCTCGCCGCGCCGAAGCCCGTGCCCGGCGCGTGAGGCGCGAGCTGCCCGCGATGCTCGATCTACTGCGCGTGAACGTCGAGGCGGGCGGCTCGCTTGCCGCGGCGCTGGCCGCGGTGGGGGAGCGGGCGCGCGGCCCGCTCGCGGCCGAGTGGCGGGCGGTGGGAGGCCAGGTCGCGCTCGGCGTGCCGCTCGAGTCGGCACTCGAACGGCTCGTGGATCGGCTCCCCCAGCCCGAGGTGCGCGCCCTGGCCGCGGCGCTCGCGCGAGCAATCCGCCACGGAGCGCCACTCGCGGAGACCCTGGCGGCCCAGGCCCGCGCCGCCCGGTCCTCGCTGCGGCGGCGCGTGCGCGAGGACGCGGCCAGGGCGGGCCCGAAGATCCAGCTCGTGGTCGCACTGCTCCTCGTCCCGTCGGTGCTCTTGCTGGTGGCCGCAGCGCTCGCCGCCGCCCTGCTCGACGGCGGTGACTCGGGGCTGGCCGGCGCCTGAGCGCGCTGCAACGGTCCCTGCACGAGGCCCCGCTCGCGCCCGCCGCCTCCCACCACGCCTCTCGCCGTCGAGCCGCTCTGGAGTGGGGAGTCCGCATGGAACGGCACGCCCGTGCGTCCAATCGGACGGAAATGGTGGGAGAAAGTGTTGTCAGGTGGGGGAAAGTGGGGTAGAGTGGCCGGCAGTCATGGACCGGAGTGGCGGGGCTCCTCCCACTCCGCCACTTCGGTCCGAATCCTCTACTCGACCGGTGCGACTTGGCATTTCGCGGCCACTACGACCACTCGCTCGACGCCAAGAACCGCTTGAGCATCCCGGCGAAGTTCCGCGCCGCGTTCTCCTCGGGAGTCGTTCTCGCCAAGGACTCGGAGCCCTGCCTGGCCGTCTGGACGCCCGAGCGCCACGAGTCGATCATCGAGCGCGCCCTGGCGGGCCGGAACCCGCTCGGCTCCGAGTACAAGAAGATCGCACGCTTCTTTCAGGCGAACTCGTTCGAGGTCGACCTGGACGCCGCCGGCCGGGTTACCCTGCCGGCGCCGCTCCTGGAGCACGCCGAGATCGAGAGGGAGGTCGTGGTGGCGGGGGTCGGCGACCACCTCGAGGTGTGGGGCCGGGAGCACTGGCAGGCGGAGCAGAGCGCCCTCGACGCGCAGATCGGGGAGGTGACGAACCGACTTGGCGATCCTTCTTGACATGAACCGCACGCACGTCCCCGTCCTGGCCGGCGAGCTGATCGATCTGGCCGCGCCGGCGCCCGGCGAGACGGCCGTGGACTGCACCTTCGGCGCGGGCGGACACGCCCGGCTCGTCGCCGACCGCCTGGGGCCGGCGGGGACGCTCGTGTGCATCGACCGCGACCCGGCGGCCGAGGAGCGCTTCGACGAGCTCGCCGGCGAATTCGCCTGCGAGGCGCGCTTCCTGCGAATGGACTACGCCGACGGGCTCGAGCTGCTCGCGGCGGAGGAGCTCGAGGCCGACCTCGTCTACCTGGACCTGGGCATCTCCTCGATGCAGCTGGACGCGCGCGAGCGCGGCTTCTCCTACTCCTACGACGCGCCGCTCGACATGCGCATGGACCCGGCGCAGGAGCTCGACGCCCGCGAGCTCGTGAACAGCTGGGACGAGCGGCGGCTGGCCCAGACGTTCCGCGCCTTCGGCGAGGACCCGCACGCGCATCGCATCGCCGCCGAGATCGCCCGCCGCCGGCGCCGCTCGCCGATCGACACGACCGGTGAGCTCGTCGCGGCGATCGAGGCCGCCCTGCCGGCGGCGGTGCGCCGCAGGTTCGGCGGCGGCCATCCCGCGAAGCGGGTCTTCCAGGCGGTGCGGATCGCCGTCAATGGCGAGCTCGACTCGCTCGAGCGCGCGCTGCCCGAGGCGTGGGGACTGCTGCGACCGGGCGGGCGCCTCGCGGCGATCTCCTTCCACTCGCTCGAGGATCGGCGCGTGAAGCGCTTCCTGGCCGACCGCGCGCGCGGCTGCATCTGCCCGCCGGACTTCCCGGTTTGCGCCTGTGGGCGGGTTCCCGAGGCCGAGCTGCTGACGCCCCGCGCCGTCGCGCCCACCGCCGGCGAGCTGGCCCAGAACCCGCGCTCGAAGTCGGGCCGGCTGCGGGTGGCGCGCAGGCTCTCCGAGGGTGAGGTGCCCTGATGCCCCGCAACGCGACGGCCCCGGCCCGCACGTCCCGCCCCCCGGCGAGCCGCCGCCCCCGCACCCGCCGCAGCGCCCCGGGCGAGGCGCCTCGCCGCGCCGCGCCCGGAGCGCAGCGCCGCGTCTCCGGCTCCGCTCGACCCCGCCCGGCCGCCAGGGTCGCCGCCGGTGGGGCCGTCGCCCTTCCCGGCCGCGTCCTCCGCGCTCCCTTCGCGCGTATGGCCCGCGCGCGCGGCACGAGCCTGCTCGACGCCCTTCTGCGCGGGCGCGCGTGGATCGCGCTGGTCGGCGTCCTCCTGGTCGGGATCGTCTTCTTCAACGTCGACCTGCTCCGGCTCAACAGGGAGATCGCCCGCACCAGCGAGCAGTCAGCTGTCCTCAAGCGCGGCAACGGCCGCCTGCTGCTCGAGCTGGCCCGCCTCGGCTCGAGCGAGCGCATCCAGCAAGCCGCAGCGGAGCGCGGGCTCGTGCTGCCCGCGCCCGGTGACGTGCGCTACCTACGCGCGCGGTTGCACTCGGACGGGCGCGCGGCGGCGCGGCGCATGATCGCCCCGGACCCGACGGCGCAGGAGCCGACCGCTCCCGCGCCGACCGCGCCGGCGATTCCGACCATCCCGGCGCCCACCGCCGCGACCCCGGCGATCCCTACACAGGCTCCCGCGACCGCGGAGCCGCCGGCGACGCAACCGACGGAGCCGCAGGCGACGGAGCCGGAGGCCACGGCGCCGCCGACCACTACCCCGGCACCGGAGCCACAGGCCGCCCCCGGAGCGGCCGGCCAGTGAGGACCGCACTCGCCTCGACCGCTCGGGGGCATCGGCCCCGCAGGAGCGCCGTTTGACGGGTGTCCGCCCTCGAACGGGGACCGTCGAGTGGGCGTGAAGCTCGTCGAGCGGCGCATCGGGCTCCTCTTCGCGCTCTTCCTGGTCCTGTTCGCGATCGTGACCCTGCGGGCAACGTGGCTCGGCACTGTTCGCGCGGGCGCGCTCAAGGAGCGAGCCGTCACCCAACAGGTCGAGGAGCTCGACGTGCCCGCGCGGCGCGGCACGATCACGGACCGGCGTGGCGTCGAGCTCGCCGTCTCCGAGGACGCCACCACCGTCTTCGCGAACCCGTTCCTGATCGAGAACCCGGCGAAGACCGCCTCGAGGCTGGCGCCGCTGGTCGGGCGCCCCGCGGACGAGCTGCTGCGCAAGCTGGGCGACCGCCGGCGCGGCTTCGCGTACCTGGTGCGCAAGCTCGATGCCACGCGCGGAGAGCGAGTGAAGCGGCTGGGGATCGAGGGCATCGGCACCGTCGTCGAGCCGAAGCGGACCTACCCGCAGGGCGCCCTCGCCTCGCAGGTGATCGGCTCGGTGGGCACGGACAACTACGGCCTGTCCGGGCTCGAGCAGTCCCGCGAGGACAGCCTCGGCGGCGAGGACGGGCAACGACGACTGGTAAAGGACGCGCTCGGCGAGCCCGTGAGCATCGTGGAGGCCAAGCGAGCGGTCCCCGGCGAGGACCTGAAGCTGACGCTCGACGCGGCGATCCAGGAGCGGGTCGAGGCGGTGCTCGGCGAGGTCGGCCAGGCCTACCGCCCGCGCGGCGCGACGGCGCTCGTGCTCGACCCCCGCAGCGGGGCGATACTCGCCCTCGCGAACTGGCCCCGCGTGGACGCCGGGGACATCGCCGGCTCCCCCGCGTATGCTCGCCAGGACCGAGCGGTGGCGGCGAGCTACGAGCCGGGCTCGACGTTCAAGGCGTTCACGGTGTCCGGGGCGCTCCAGGAGGGCCTGGTCCGCCCCCACACCGAGTTCACGCTCCCGCCCCAGATCCAGGTGGCCGACCGGACGATCGAGGAGTCGCACCCCCGCGGCACGGTGACGCTCACCACGGCGGACATCCTCGCCCAGTCGTCGAACGTGGGCGCCGTGACGATCGGCCTGAAGCTCGGGCCGAAGCGCTTCGACTCCTGGGTGCGTCGCTTCGGCTTCGGGCGCCCGACCGGGATCGATCTCCCCGGAGAGCAACGCGGGATCGTTCCGCGGCCCAGGGACTACTCGGGCTCGACGATCGGCAACCTGCCGATCGGCCAGGGCCTGGCGGTCACGCCCGTCCAGATCGCCGCCGCCTACACGGCGATCGCGGATCGCGGCGTTCGCCACGAGCCCTACATGATCGAGGGCGACCGGGAGCCCGGGCGGCGGATCGTCTCCGCCCGCACCGCCGAGCGGGTCTCGCGAATGCTCGAGGGCGTGCTCGCCGCCGGCGGCACTGCGCAGGAGGCCCAGGTGCGCGGCTACCGGCTCGCCGGCAAGACGGGCACGGCCGAGAAGCCCGACCCGGTCACGGGCGGCTACTCGAAGACCAAGTTCGTGGCCTCCTTCGTCGGCTACGCCCCGGCTCGGGACCCGAAGCTGCTCGTGGCGGTGATGGTGGACGAGCCCAAGGGCCAGATCTACGGAGGTGTTGTGGCGGCGCCCGCGTTCGAGAAGATCATGGAGTTCGCGCTTCCGTATCTGCGAATCCCGCCTAGGTAGGCTGCGGCTAGGGTGCATCCGGTCGAGGACGCCCGGAAGGCGTCCGGCCGAGTGGGTCGAGGACGCCCGGAAGGCGTCCGGCCGAGCGGCTCGGGGACCTGGCGGCGAGTCGGGCTGCAAAGGGGGCACAGCCCCTCAGGGCTCGATGCCGGCACGGGCTAGACTCGCCGTCCACGTGCTCCTTCGCGAGCTGATGGGCAACGGGCCGCCCGAGGTCGACATCACGGCGCTGGCGTACTCGAGCGAGAGCGTCGTCCCGGGGGCGCTCTTCTTCTGCGTGCCCGGCTTCACGGCCGACGGCCACGACTTCGCACCGGACGCGGTGGAGCGCGGGGCGGCCGCGCTCGTCTGCCAGCGGCCGCTCGGGCTCGGGGTCCCCGAGCTGATCGTCGACGACGTGAGGGGCGCCATGGGCCCGGCGGCCGCCCGCTTCTACGGAGACCCCACGGCCGAGCTTTCCGTGGTGGGGATCACCGGCACGAACGGCAAGACCACCACG
>Ga0126312_10003688_pt1 | contig 10325 bp, 9 predicted proteins | sample Plot104A_FD_92537 | JGI IMG/M metagenome (GOLD analysis project Ga0126312, IMG submission 92537) | Serpentine soil microbial communities from UC McLaughlin Reserve, CA, USA - Plot104A | ecosystem: Environmental > Terrestrial > Soil > Grasslands | place: USA: UC McLaughlin Reserve, Lake County...
CACGGGGTGGACATCTACATCCGCGTGGCGCCGTTGCGCCCCGCGCTCGAGGTCGCCGCCGCCGCCGACCCCGATATCAACGCATACTGGCGGGCGGTCGCGGGAAGGCGCAAAGCCGGCATGCGCACCTTCGTCGAGCGTCTGGCGGAATTGCGTGCACTCCTGCCTGGTTTGACCGTACAGCGGGCCACCGACGTGATGTTCGTGGTGAACAGCCATGAGGTCTTCCTGGGCCTCACACGCGACAGCGGCTGGTTGGTGACGGACTTCAAGCGCTGGCTATACGACACACTGACCCAACAGCTGCTCGACCCAAAACTGCCCGGTTCATCCGCTGCGGCGACAGCGGGCCTTTCCTTCCACCAGATCGGCTGAGGGCACCGGCCGGCCGCCAACCACCTCGCCAGCGTCAGTGGTCGTCCCGGGGCAGGAAGGGCTACGGGAGGTGCGTCGTAAGAGGACCGGCTCAGGGGCGGTATCGGCAGTCGATCGGATTCCCGACCTGGTCATCCTGCCGGCATCGCAGGCCAGCGGCCTGCTTGAGAGCTGATACTGGAGGAATAATGGCGACCTTCCAGAACACGGTGACGATCCGTAGAGCAATCGAGGACGTGTTCGCGTTCCTCGCCGACTTCGAGAACGTCCCGATCTGGAACTACGCAATTGTGGAGACGAAGAAGACTTCTCCGGGACCGGTGGCTGTCGGGACCACCTACCGACAGATCCGTTCCATCTCCGACAGGAGCGAGGAAGGCTTTAAAGTGACCGCCTTTGAGCCGACCAGCCGCCTCGAGGTCCACGGGGACATCGGGCCCTTCATCGCCACCATCAGGTACCTGCTCACTCCTGCGGGCGACGGGACATGCCTGACCAATGTCGTGGACCTCAAGCCATCCTCAGGTGTAGTGCGGCTGCTGGCGCCTATGGCTGCCTCCAGGGTCAAGGCGTCGGTGGCAGACAACCTCAATATGCTCAAGCGGGTCCTCGAAACCGGATAGCCGACAGGACCCGCGACGGAATCCACCAACCCGTAGGCGCGAGCGGCTGCAGGCGTCCGCGGTCGAAGGGCTACCAGGAGGTGCGTCGTACAGCTCACGTTTGAATCTATGGCGGGCTTGATCGCTGCCATGATCAGCGGCTCGTGAGTTGTTCGCCAAAACCAGCCACGACCGTCCGCACTGACCGGTCATCCAGAAGCTATATTCGCTCCTCCGCAAGCCCCGGACCCCGATCCAACAAGAGGTTGCCCGCGCTACCCATGTACCAGATCATTCGGGCGTGAGCCAGACCACACATAGCCTCTTCGGCCGCGCGATCGCCCGTCGGGCTAGAGATTCCTGCGCTTGTCAGCCTCTTTCGAGGACCTGCTTGAGGTTCTCGACAAACTGGTGATTGCGCTTGGTGGCCATGCCGAGCATCCGTTTCGTCATCCAACCCATGAAGCCTCCTGCGTCGAGGTCGACGTGCCGGGTGAACCGCACGCCGCCCTCGACGGGCTGGATCGTGCGGATGTCGGTCGGAACCATCTTCCCCATGTCGCCGCCCTTGAGGACGACCTTGTGTGGGGCCTGGTAGGCGATGATCTCCTCGGTGCCGGAGACCCTGGCCTGGACGTCGAAGACGGTGCCCTCACCGAGTTGGCCGTTTCCTTTGGACACTGTCGCGGAGTGGACGTCCTTGTGCCAGTTCGGATCGTTGCGCACGTCGGCGACGTAGGCGAAGACGTCCTCCGCCGGCTTGGCGATGAAAGTGCTGCTTTCCCAGCTGATCATGTCTTTGTCCTCCTAATCGAGTGGTGCATCAAGCGGCTGTTGTGCGGGTGAAACCGGCCAGGTGCTCGGTCACCACGTTGGTGTCCGGGTCGTACTGACGGATGGTGTCGACAATGGGCGCACCCGCTCCGCCATAGACGTGCGTGCTTTTGGCCTCGCCCAGGTAGTCGTTGAGCGCCGAGTTGATGTGCTCGGCGGCCAGCTTCATGTGGAACTCCATCGACTCGGGGTCGCGGTGGAGCTGCACGATCGACACCGTCCCGGCTGCCTCGTCGGTGAAGACGTGGAAGGCAATCAGGCGTGGCTCGTTCGCCTCGATGAACTCGGTGTGCTCCGCGAGCTTCTTCCGGGCGTCCTCGAAACGACCGTCACGAACCTTGTAGGTGCCCGTATAGATGAATTCTGTGGACATTGCTGTTTCCTTCCGTTGAATCAGTGGCCCTCGACCACTTCGTAGATGCGGTTCGCGAGGAGCCCGTGCCCGTCGCGGTGGACGGCCGCCGCGGCCTCGGCGGTGGGGGCCTCGAGGAGGCAGAAGACCTTCCTGGCAGCAAGATCGACCCAGTACTGCCGGTAGGTGACGCCGTGCTTTGGCCTGGTTGTCCAGGTCGACCTGGTGGGCTTGTTCCAGTGCCTCGAGGGTGAGCCCCTCGGGAGCTTGCTCGTGGATGTCCAGATAGAGCGGCATGGCCTCATCCTTCGGTGCGTGTGACCTGTATAACCGAGCATCTGTCAGCCCGCTAGAGCTTCGCTAAGAGCAGCTGGTTGGCACGTAGAGTCGGGCCCGTGAGCACTCAGGGCGGCGGGCCCGCCGACCTGGATGTCCGCCTGCTCGGACCGATAGAGGTGAGCCGAGGAGGCAGGCCGGTTGATGTGCCTGGCGGACGCGCACGCAGCCTGTTGACGATCCTTGCCCTACAGGTCGGCCAGGCGATCCCCCTCGAGCGGCTGATCGACGCCCTCTGGGGAGATGAGGTCCCGGCAACCGCGAGGACCGTGCTCCAGGGGTTTGTCTCCAAACTCCGTAAGACTCTCGGCACTACCGCCCTCGAGACCGTGGGCACCAGCTACCGCCTGGCAGCGCCACGTACCGCAATCGACGCCAACCGGTTCCACGACCTGGTCAAGGCCGCGCGCGACCTCGACGGGGAGGAACGCGTGGCGTCGTTGGGCGAGGCACTGGAGCTGTGGCGTGGACCAGCCTTGGCTGATGTGGCATACGAGCCGTTCGCCCAAGCCGCTATCGCCGCCCTGGAGGAATACCACCTGGCCGCACACGAGGCCCTCATCGGCGCGCAGCTCGACACCGGGATGGATACCGAGCTGGTTCCGGAGCTGGAGGACTTGATCGCCGACAACCCGTACCGCGAGCGGCTACGCGAGCAGCTGGTACTTGCGCTCTATCGGGCCGGTCGGCAGGCAGACGCGCTGGAGGCGTACCGGCGGGCTCGCCAGACGCTGGTCGATGAGCTCGGCGTGGAACCCGGACCAGAGCTGCAGACCCTGCACCAACAGATCCTGAACCACGACCCCGCCCTGGATGCGGTCGCTCCGCCCGTCGCCCGCCGAGCCGAGACCTCGACCTGGTTTCCCAGCGAGCGCAGAATCGTGACGGTCGTGTTCGTCGATGTGACGCCCACCGATGCTGAAATCGACCCCGAAGCGGCGGAGACCATCGCCACGGAGTCGTTGGGGAGGGTCACCGAAGCGCTGCGCAGCAAGGGGGCTCGCGTCGAGGAGTCGGCGAGCGGCGTCGTGATCGGGTGGTTCGGTCTGCCGTCCGCACATGATGACGACCCGCTCCGGGCCGTGCTGGCCGCCGATCAGGCCCGACAGCGGGTTCTCGCCCTGCCTGGACGGTGGGACTTTCGAGCCGGACTCGAAACGGGTGAGGTGGTGTCGGATGTCACCGACTCCCGTGCGGCCAGCGGACCAGTGGTATCGGTGGCGGCTCGACTGCAGCAGGGCGCGCAGCCCGGTGAGGTGCTGATCGGACCACAGGCCATGAAGGTTGTCCGAGGTGCCGTGGTCGTGGAGCGGGCCCGAGAAATCGGCCACCCCACCGCGTGGCGTCTCGTAGACGTTGATCCGAGGGCAAAGCTGATCTCTGGCGACTTGCACGCGCCAATGATCGGCCGCGAGGCAGAGCTCACCGGCCTGCGGACATTCTTCGGCCGCATGGTGCGGCGTGGAACGCCGCATCGGATGACGGTGCTCGGCGAGGCCGGCATCGGCAAGTCGCGTCTCTCCCGAGCGTTCGCGGACTCCATTCGCGGCAGGGCTCGGACGATCGCCGCGGCCTGTGTCGACGCCGGGAGCGGACGGACGTTCGGCCTCCTCCGCGACCTGCTCGTCCAGGCCGGCGGTGGGTCCGATTGGGAGTCGGTTGTCGACCTACTGGATAGGGAGGAGCCAGGGTTGGGCGGCCGCCTGGCCGGTGTGCTCGGAGTGGGCGACCTGAAGGGCCCGCCGCAGCAGTTCTACGGCGACTTCCGCCGTGCCTTCGAGCTCTTCAGCGCTGTCCAACCGTTGGCCGTGATCGTAGACGACATTCACTGGGCGGAGTCGAGTCTGCTCGAGCTGTTCGAGTACCTCAGCGACTCGCTCACTGGGCCGGTGTTCCTCCTTTTGCTGGCGCGGCCAGAACTCGTCGAACTACACACCGAGTGGAGCGTGGGAGGCGATCGTCGAGATGTGCTCTACCTCGACCCGCTGGCTGCTGTTGCCATTGCGCAGGTGATCAGGAACCATGCCTCGGTCGACCTGTCCCCGTCGGACGAGCAACGGATCATCGAGACGGCACAGGGCAATCCCCTGTTCGCCGAACAACTGCTGGCCGCGTCTGCGGACGCCGAGACGGAAGTGATCCCAGCCTCGCTACGAGGCCTGCTTGCCACCCGGATCGATCGTTTGGGGCCTGGTGAACGTGACCTGCTTCGGGCCGCGGCAGTGGCAGGTGACCAGCTAAGTGTCGAGGCGCTGGAGATCTTGGCTCCCGACGAGGCACGACCCTTCCTGGCCGGGAACTTGGAGTCGCTGACTCGGAGGCGACTGCTTCGACACGTCGGGCAGAAGGGCGTGGAGTTTCCGCACGGACTCATCCGTGATGCCGCCTACCAGACCCTCACACGGCGGGACCGGATACGCCTCCATCTCGCCTTCACAGACTGGCTCGAGGACACCGTTGGTGCTCCGCGTGACGATCTGGATGCTCTGGTCGGTCACCACCTCGAGCAGGCAGTGCTCAACCGGCGGCGCGTCGGCCTGGCAGGCGATGCCGCGCTCGAGGCGCGGGCTGGCACAAGACTGGCGTCTGCAGGGTCACTGGCCTACCTGCGCTGGGACATGTCGGCTGCGTCGAACCTGCTGACGCGGTCCCTGGACATGCTGCCCGACGGGCACCCGCTAGTACCCAGCATCACCCAGCGGCTCGCCGAGGTCTCCTTGCCCCTCGGCGACCACGCCCGAGCGCAGGAGCTCCTGCTGCAACTGAGCATCATGCCGGGCCTGGACCCGGTCGACAGTTGGCTCGCCCGACTCGAACACGCGCGCAGCCTGTCTATCACCGGGCCTCATGGCATGACCGCCGAGGACCTGGTCGCGATCGCACGGGAGGCAATGGCCTTCTTCGCCGAGGCTGGCCACGACAATGGCCTGGCTCAAGCGACCTTCCTGCTCGGCTGGCTGGAGCAACGCGGCGGACATCCCATCAGCGCGCTGAACTCCGGTCGTCGCAGCCTTGAGTACGCGCGGCGTGGCGGCGCGTTGCGAGAGCAATACGCCGCGGCCTTCCTGATTTCGCGATCACTCCTCGGCGGGCCGACTCCGGTGCCGGACTGCATCGAGCAGATCGAGTCACTCATGGGCCAGCATGCCGACCCGAATCCCATCGTGATGGGAATCCTGGCTCGGGTCCGTGCCATGACCGGTGAATTCGACGAGGCACGAAGACTCCTCGACCGCGCTCGCCCGCTGCTGATCGAACGGATGCGCATACGTCGGCTGCTGGCGTTCAGTGCCTGGGACAGCGCCGAAGTCGAGACGCTGGCCGGCGACGCCCCGGCAGCAATCAGCGCATACCGAACAGCGCTCACGCCCTTCCAAAGAGGCAACGAGGCAGAGCACGTGGGAGAGACGTCTTCCCGTCTCGCCCTCGTGCTTGCCACTGAGGGACATCTTGAGGAGGCAAGAGCACTCGCAAACGAGGCCCAAGCGGTGACACCACCGGACTGCTTCGTCGTGCGGGCCCTAGCGACGATGGCGGTAGCGCGAAGCCTGCCCCTGGACGAGGCCGATGCGTCCCTCGCCATGGCAGCGGAAGCTGTCAACCTGGCTCCCGACCCGATGCCGAATCTCAAGGCAGACCTGCTCGTCGAACAGTCGCGTGTACAGGCGGCCGCCGGCCTGGTCGAGGTCGCTCGATCCTCGGTCGACTGGGCGATCAGCCTGTACGAGACCAAAGGAAACGTCGCCGCCCTCAGGCGACTCAGAGCCTGAGATTCGAGTACACCGCTTCAGGCTGGTCTGCCCGAGATGCTCGGCGAGCCGGCAGCACCGTCGGCCAAAAACGGAACTGACACCTCGCGCCGACGGGGGCAAGCACGAGCGCGCCAACGGAGTGAGGCGAAACTACGGACCAACTACGGACCATGACGGCCGAACTCAGCGCACCTCAACGGTCAACCGTGGACACCAGTGACAGATGGTTCACGCTCGACGACCGTTGGAGGCCCGATCTGGGGGTCAAGGGGTCGCGAGTTGAAATCTCGCCAGCCCGACACCGCTCAGTTTGGAACGACCACATGACGCATGTTTGAACCACTGCCGGCCTGTATACGTTTGGGTTGGTCTGTAAAGCCAAACGCTCGTTTGGGACTCGCCGAACACGGCGGCGGCCAATCGGTTTGCTCCGAGACACAGCTGCCCGGCGTCGCCCTGGACGGCGTAGGCGGCAGGTTCATCCTCTTGCTCTGCGACGCTGTTCGAGAAGCACCAGCGCTTCTCGTGGTCGGCTAGATCGCCCAGGTCATGAGCGCACTGCATGTTGACGGCAGAGCCGCTCCGGTCGGATCCTGAAATAGGGGCAATTGAGCTGCTGTAGGAGGCCGGTTATGCAGACCCAGACCGATGTGTGGCCGTGACAGCGTTGGGTGGCCCCACAGTGTCGGAGGTAGCTGGCTCCACGTTTCGACACGCTGGGCGGTTTTGACGGAGCTATTTGGCCCCACCCGGTGACTGTTGCCCTTGTCGGTTTCGGTGACCGGGAAGGGGCGGCGGGTGAGGTCGAGGGTGGAAGTCTTCGAGGCGATCCGGCGTGATCATCGTCGGGAGGAGTTGTCGATTCGGCAGTTGGCGGATCGACATCGGGTGCATCGGCGCACGGTGCGTCAAGCGTTGGAGTCCGCGGTCCCGCCGCCGCGCAAGGCGCGGGTGTTCTTGGCGCCGGTGCTCGGTCCGGTGAAGCCGCTGATCGACGCCATGTTGTGCAGCGATCTGGACGCGCCGAAGAAGCAGCGTCACACTGCCCGCCGGGTGCTCGCGCGGCTGGTTGACGAGTATGGCGTGCAGGACTTGTCGTACTCGTCGGTGCGCGACTACGTCGCCAAACGTCGTCCGGAGATTGCCGCCGAGGCCGGCAAGCCGCTGGAGTCGGGCTGCGTGCCGCAGACCCATCCGCCGGCGGCCGAGGGTGAGGTGGATTTCCACGATTTGTGGGTGGTCTTGGGTGGGGTGAAGACGAAGACCGCGCTGTTCACGATGCGGCTGTCGTTCTCCGGACGGGCGGCGCATCGGGCCTCGCTCTCGCAGGGGCAGGAGGCGTTCTTGGAAAGCCACGTCTACGCCTTTGAGCGGCTCGGGGGCGTGCCGTTGGACAAGATCCGCTACGACAACCTCAAGCCAGCCGTGTCGCGGGTGTTGTGCGGTCGTACTCGCCAGGAGACCGACCGGTGGGTCGCGTTCCGTTCGCACTACGGCTTCGACACGTTCTACTGCGTGCCCGGGCATGAGGGCAGTCACGAGAAGGGCGGCGTGGAGGGCGAGGGTGGCCGGTGGGCCCGGTTCCGCCGCAACCACTGCGTCCCGATGCCGGTCGTGGACTCGATCGAGGAGCTCAACGAGCTGCTCGAGAAGTGGGACGACGCGGACGACCGTCGCCGCATTGGTAACCGTTCGATGAGTGTTGGACACGATTGGGCCTTCGAGCTTGGGTTGTTGCGGCCGCTGCCGGGCGAGGCGTTCGAAACTGCGCTCACCCTGACACCGCGGGTGGATCGGTATGCGCAGGTGATGGTGCGCTGCAATCAGTACTCGGTGCCGGCCGGGTTCATCGGTCACCGGCTGCGGGTCAAGCTGTCCGCCTCCGCGGTCACCGTGTTCGATCGCAGCACCGTGGTGGCGCGGCATCAGCGCGCAGCTGGCAAGGGCATGAAGGTTCTCGACCTGGACCACTATTTGGAGATTCTCCTGCGCAAGCCCGGCGCGCTGCCCGGCGCCACCGCTCTCGTCCAGGCCCGCGCGGCTCGGGTGTTCACGCCGGCGCATGACGCGTTCTGGGCCGGGGCCCGCCAGGCACTTGGCGACAGTGCGGGGACGCGAGTGCTGGTCGAGGTGCTGCTGCTGCACCGTCACCTCGAGCACGCCGACGTGCTCGCCGGCATCAGCGCCGCGCTCTCGGTCGGCTCGGTCAACGCCGACGTGGTCGCGGTCGAGGCCCGTAAGGCCGCGCAGCAGCGCGGCGCCACGCCGACACCGATCGAGACGACGCCAGGCAAGCAGCAGGTGGTGAGCTTGATTGAGCGGCGCTTTACAGACCTGCCCGGCGATGACCGGCCGCTGCCCTCGGTCGAGGCCTACGACGACCTGCTCGGAAAGGCCAGCTCATGAGCGCGAGCACAACCAAGCCAGCGACCAGGCGTGGCGTCACCGAACAGGCCGCGCTCGCCGCGATCGACTCCGGCACCCGGGTCTTGCGGCTGCCCACGATCCGCGACCGGTTCGGCGAGATCGCCGCCGCGGCTGAACGCGAGCAGCTGTCCTACTTGGGGTTCTTGGCCGAGCTGGTGATGGCCGAGTGCGACGACCGGGACAAGCGCCGCGCCGCCCGGCGCATCCACGATGCCGGGTTTCCCCGCGATAAGCGCATCGAGGAGTTCGACTTCGACGCTAACAAATCCGTCAGCCCCGCCGTGATCCACCAGCTGATCACCTGCGCCTGGGTCAAGGCCGGGCACCCGTTGTGTTTGATCGGTGATTCCGGCACCGGGAAATCGCACCTGCTGATCGGCCTGGGCACCGCGGCCGCCGAGTCCGGCTATCGGGTGCGTTACACGCTGGCCTCGAAGCTGGTGAACGAACTGGTGGAAGCGGCCGACGACAAGCAGCTGTCCAAGATGATCGCCCGTTACGGCCGCGTCGATCTTCTCTGCTTGGACGAGCTTGGATATATGGAACTTGACCGCCGCGGCGCCGAACTGCTGTTCCAGGTTTTGACGGAGAGGGAGGAGCGTTCGGCCGTCGCGATCGCCTCCAACGAGCCGTTCTCAGGCTGGACCAAGACCTTTACCGATCCGCGGCTCTGCGCCGCGATCGTCGACCGGCTGACGTTCGCCGGACAGATCATCGAAACCGGCACCACCAGCTACCGGCTCGCCCACGCCCGGGCCCGCCGCGCCGCCGGCTGACGAAACCCGACCAGCCGGGGACTGACCGGGTCGATACAGTCCCCCAGGTGATGGTCACCGATCTGCACCACTTCCTCGACCTACCACCCGACACCCCAGGCCCGGCGCGGCGACTGGCCGAGCACTTGGGCAACATCGTCCGGGCCGCCACCTCAGGTGACGCCGGCACCGCGTGGGAAAGCGCGCTGCCGTGCCGACGCCGACCAGCCAACCGGGCTTGCCCGGGTCGGATGATCGTGCTGCGCACCCAGTCCGGGGCGCCGATCCGATGGCAGTGCAGCGTCTGCGACGACACCGGAGCGATCAGCAACTGGGAGGACTCGCCGTTCGATCTGCGCCGCCGAGGGCTGACCGTCGCCGAGCCCGCCAACGACATCGTCATCGCCAACGAGATCGCGGCAGCATTGCGCGATCTGCAACTGCTGGACCCGGACTGCGAACGACTCGTTTTCTGCATCCGAGCCCAACACCACGGCGCCGTCATGTCCGCCACCGACGAGGACCTGGACGAGCTGATCGGGGCCGTGGCGGCCGAAGCCAACCATGAAACCAACCGTCGCCGCCAACAGCGACTCGATGCAGCATTCGACGCGCTCAACAACGCAGCCGCCGACGGCCGGTGAACCGATGGCCCTACCAGACTTGGACATCGCACGAGTGCAACGCTGGTGCGCCGCTCGAGTGCCCGAGCACGCCCGCCACCAAGTCCCCGTCGAATGCCAGATCGCCCCGCGACACCTCACCATCATCGAGCGGCGCGCTCCCTGGCGCGAGGACCTCGGCCCGGAGTGGACCAGCTTCCCGATCGCCCGGCTGCGATACACCATCACCGAAAAGTCCTGGACCCTCTACTGGCGCGACCGCAACCTCC
>Ga0126312_10003689_pt1 | contig 10325 bp, 11 predicted proteins | sample Plot104A_FD_92537 | JGI IMG/M metagenome (GOLD analysis project Ga0126312, IMG submission 92537) | Serpentine soil microbial communities from UC McLaughlin Reserve, CA, USA - Plot104A | ecosystem: Environmental > Terrestrial > Soil > Grasslands | place: USA: UC McLaughlin Reserve, Lake County...
CGGAAGAACGAAGCCGTCGTTGTAGTCGGTGTGCTCGCCGATCAGGTTCGCGCGCCCCGGCGCGCGGAACGCCTGCTCCACGTCGGCAGCGACGCGGAGCAGGCGTTCGGGAAGTGTTACGCGCACATGCCGTTGTCGACGCAGGCCTGCTGAATCGCGCTCGTCGCCGCTTCGGTCTCCCGACCTGTCACGAAGCTGAAGACGATGTCGTTGAACTCTGTGACAAAGCCCTCAGGGGCCGCCGAGCCGTGCGCCTCGCTCGGCGTCAGCTCGTTGGCCTTGAAGTCGGTCGCCGACGACTTGAGATAGACGTCGAAGACGGACATGTCGCAATCGGTCCGGGCGCAGATCGAGCCCTTCTTCGGGTTGAAGGCTTCCTGGCCCTCCTTCGAGCCGACGATCTTGAGCCAGTTGACCGCGTCGGTGCGGTGCGGGGCTCCGTCGGGCAGCCCGAACGTATCGGTGACGACCATGAACGAGCCCTCGGTTCCCGGTGCGGGCGCCCAGCCGTAGTCGACGTTCGGCTTCGCGCCCTTGGAGAGGAAGTAGCCGTGGGCCCAGTCGCCCATCACCGTCATCGCCGCCTTGCCGTCGAGCACCAACTGCGTGGCCGAGTCCCACGTGTGCGCGGCGTGGTCCTTGTTCACGTAGTCGAGCATCCGGTCGTAGTTCGCGAGCGCCTTCTTGACCTCGGCGCCCTCCCACGACGTTTCGCCGGTCCAGAGACCGCGGTAGCCGTCGGGCCCGAGCGTGCCCAGGAGGACGTCCTCGAAGAGGTGAGCCGCCTCCCACTTCAGCTTGTCGCCGAGGGCGAGGGCCGGAATCCCCTTCGCCTTCAGCTTGTCGGCCGCCGCGAAGAAGTCTTCGAAGGTCTTCGGCGGCTGGATGCCGTTGTCGTCGAGGACTTTCTTGTTGTACCAGAGGACATTTCCACGATGGACGTTCGCGGGGACCGAGTAGATCTCGTCTTCGTGCGTGACCATCTCGACGAGCTGCTCGGGATAGACGTCGCGCCAGCCCTCGTCGTCCCAGATGTCTGTGATCGGCTCCATCTTGCCGGGCGCGACCCAGGTATCGATTAGCTCCTGGCCGCCGTGAACCTGGAAGGAGTCGGGCGGGTCGCCGCCGAGCATCCGGTTCTTGAGGACGGCCTTCGCGTTGGCGCCGGCTCCGCCGGCGACTGCCGCGTTGACGATTTTGACGCCCTCGTACTCCTTACGGTACGTGGCGAAGAATTGCTCGAGCCCGTCGGCCTCACCTCCGGCCGTCCACCAGGAAAAGATCTCGAGCTGGCCTGCGCTTTCCCCCTCATCTCCGTCGTCGCCGCCGCACGCCGCGACGAGGCCAAGAGACAGCAGGATCGCGGCAAAGGCCGCGAATACGTACAGCTTTTTCATCGTGAGCTCACCCTCTCTATAGAAACCGGCGCGAGTCTGTCACTTCAGCGCCCCGGCGAGCAAGCCGCGTAGGAAGAAGCGCCCGAGGAAGATGTAGACGAGCAAAGTCGGAACGGCAGCGATCAGCGCTCCCGCCATCTGGACGTTCCACTCGACGATCTGGCTGCCGGCCAGGTTCTGCACGGCGACCGTGACCGGCTGGGAGGCGGGGTTCGGCGTCACCGTGACCGCGAAGAGGAAGTCGTTCCAGACCTGGGTGAACTCCCAGATGCTCACTACGGCGAAGCCTGGGAGCGAGAGTGGCAGGAAGACGCGCCGGTAGATCACGAGGATGGAGGCGCCCTCGACCTTCGCCGCCTCCGCCAGGTCGTCCGGGAACGCCGCGTAGTAGTTGCGGAAGATCAGCGTCGCGATCGGGATGCCGTAGATGATGTGGACGATCACGAGCCCCTTGATCGAGCCGTACAGGTTCACCTGCTGGAGAAAGCGCACGAGCGGGATCAGGATGCTCTGGTACGGGATGAACATCCCGAAGAGAAGCAGCGGGAAGACGATGTTGGCGCCCCGGAACCGCCACTTCGCGAGCACGTAGCCGTTGATCGATCCGATCGCCGCCGTGATGACCGTCGCCGGGATCACCAGGTAGACGCTGTTCAAGAAGTTCGGCGAGAGCGCCGTCCAGGCCGTATCGAGGCCGGACGTCGAGATGCCGTTCGGCAGGTCCCACATCCGGGACAGATCGGCTTCGGCGAAGGTCTTCACGCTGGTCAGCACGAGCACGTAGATGGGCAGCAGGAAGAACGCCGCCAGCAGCGTCAGCGCGACGTAGATGAGGACGCGGCTGATCCTCATGTACTGGGCTCTCGGCGCAGCGAGAAGTAGAGGTACGGAATGACGAGCGTGGCGACGAGGAAGAGCAGCACCATCGCGATCGCTGCACCCTCCGCGAAGTGGTTGCCCCTGAAGGTCGTCTCGAACATGTAGAAGGCGGGCATGTCGGCCGTGAAGTTCGGGCCGGAGCCCGTCATCGCGACGGTCAGGTCGAAGATCTTCAGCGAGATGTGGCCGAGGATCACGACGACGCCGAGGGTGATCGGGCGCAGCAGCGGCAGGACGACGCGCCGGTAGACCTGCCACTCGTTGGCGCCGTCGACCCTCGCCGCTTCGCGCAGCTCCTCCGGCACGCCGCGGATGCCCGCCAGATACATCGCCATCGTGAAGCCCGCCAGCTGCCATGTCGCCGCCACCACCACCGGCAGGAGCGCGACCGGGATCCCGGCTTCGATGCGGCCCAAGTCGAATCCGAGCAGGACGTTGGCGTCCGTCGACCACGCGGGCACCGGGCCGTCGTAGCCGAGCTTCTGCGAGAGCAGGTTGACACCGCTGCTCGGGTTGAAGAGCCACGACCAGGCGATCCCGGTGACGATGAACGAGACCGCCATCGGGAAGAGGAAGACCCCGCGGAAGAAGGCCTCGGCCTTGATCTTCTGATCCAGCATCGCCGCGGCGAGGAAGCCGAGCACCGACGCGGAGAGCAGGAAGAGCCCCGTAAAGACGATCGTGTTCCTGATGTCCGCCTGGAAGCGGGGACGGTCCTTGAGGCGCTCGTAGTTGTCTGCTCCGACGAAGTGGTAGTCGGGAAGCAGGCCGCTCCAGCGGCTCAGAGACACGTAGCCGGTCCAGCCGATGAAGCCGTAGACGAAGATGCCGACAGCGACGATGGACGGGGCGACCAGCAGGACGGCGACGGTGCGATCGGTACGGACGCGCGCGAGGAACCAGGCCACGGCCGGGGGGACTCTAAGACGCTGATGCGCGCGGTGCGGATCAGCGAGCACGGCGGGCCTGACGTCCTCGAGGTCGTCGATGTCGCTGCTCCCGAGCCGGGGACTGGCGAGCTCCTTGTCGACGTCGCCGCGATCGGCGTCAACTACCGCGACGTCTACGAGCGCGAGGGTTCATACGGAGGCGACCTGCCGGCGATCATCGGCGTGGAAGGTGCGGGGTCCGTCGCCAGTACGGGCGAGCGTGTCGCCTGGGTTTCGGCGCCGGGGAGCTACGCCGAGCAGGTCGTGGTCGATGCGGAACGCGCCGTTTCGATCCCCGACGGGATCAGCGACGAGGTCGGGGCTGCCGCACTGCTACAGGGAATCACCGCCCACTATCTCTGCACGGCCACGCATGGGGTGCAGGCCGGCGAGACGGTCCTGGTCCACGCGGCCGCCGGGGGCGTCGGGCAGCTGCTCACGCAAATGGTGACGCGGCGGGGCGGCCGTGTGATCGCGACGACGTCGACGGAGGAGAAGGCGGAGCTGGCCCGCGCAGCCGGGGCAGCAGAGGTGATCGCCTACGAGGGATTCGCCGACCGCGTAAAGGAACTGACCGGCGGCGTAGGCGCCGATGTCGTCTACGACGGCGTGGGCGCTGCGACGTTCGACGAGAGCCTCGCGTCGCTGCGGCCGCGGGGCGCGATGGTCTTGTACGGAGCCGCGAGCGGGCGCGTGCCGCCGTTTGACCCGATGCGGCTCGAGGGCGGCGGCTCGCTGTACCTCACCCGTCCGTCGATCCGGCACTACACGGCCACGCGTGAAGAGCTTCTTGGACGAGCGGGCGACGTCTTCGGCTGGATTGCCGACGGCGAGCTCCAGCTCCGGATCGGCGGCCGCTACCCGCTCGAAGACGCTCGTCGCGCCCACGAGGATCTCGAAGGCCGCCGCACGACCGGCAAGCTCATCCTCGTTCCGTGACTCCCGGCCGTTCCGCGGGCGGAGGCGTGAGCTCCTGCAGGCAGCGGGGCGGACGCCGGGTGGCCTCCTCCGCCGGGTGAGGCGGGTCGAGACGATCGGCAACGAGCGAGGCGACGACGCCGCGTGCGAGCAGCGCGGCGATCACGGCGAGCGTCCGGCTGAGGAACTCACGCAGCGGCGTTTGGATGCTCCCCGCCCCACGCCGTCCGGCCCGAGAACGCCGGCGGCCGAGCGTTCGGATCGCCGCTACTGCTCGTAGCCCTCCACCACTTCGGGCCGTCTGATGTCGGCGGCGTCCGGATCGCGGCCCGCTTCGCGCAGTGCGCGCCGCTGGCGCAGCAGGTCCCAACATTGGTCGAGCGAGACCCCCACCTCGCGCAGGCGCTGCCGCTCGCTGTCGGTCGCACTCCCGGACGCCTCGCGCTCCCATAACTCGTGCTCCTCTGCGACGAGTTGCTCGATCGTCCCGTGGATCTGCGAGTCGTCCATCACTCCTCCTGTACTTGATGTTTAGGTGCGTGTTGGATTCCCGCGCACCGTAACCAGCACGATCGAGCTCACGATGAGTTGCGGCCGAACGGCTTAGGTCAGAAGCCTGCCTGTGTGGCTCAGGATCGCGCGGACGACTACGTCCCAGACCGCCCGCGGCAGCTCGTGCCCGGTCTCTTCCAACGGCAGCAGCTGAGCGCCTGGGATCTCGTTCGCCAGGGCGACGCCGTGTTCGTGCGGAAACAGCGGATCCTCGGTGCCGTGCAGCACGAGCGTCGGGATGCGGATCTCTGCGAGCCGCTCCCTCCAGCTCTGGCCTCCCTCGACCAGGCCGTGGTTCTTCAGGCTCGATGCCATGTCGATGCTGCGGTCGAAATCGCGGCCTGCGAGGTCGCGCCAGGCCGCCTCGTCGAAGGGGCGCGACTTACTCGCGTAGGGTTGCGCGTCCTCGACGACGTAGTCGATCACGGCCGCGCGATCAGCCCAGTTCGGATCGGGCGCGGGGTTCGCGAAGTGGGAGCGCAGCTCCTCTGACGTCCCTGGAAGATCCGGATCCCCGGGTCCCCCGCTCGTCGAGATCAGCGTGAGCGAGGCGACCCGATCGGGATGGTCGAGCGCGAGGAACTGGGCAATCCCCCCGCCCATCGAGATGCCGACGATGTGGGCGCGGTCGACCCCAAGGGCGTCGAGGATTCCGACGGCGTCGTCGACGAGGTCAAGGCCGGTGTACTTCGGCGCACCCGGCTCGTAGGTGATGGAACGGCCCGTGTCGCGCTGGTCATAACGAATCACGAAGCGAGAGCCGGCTGCGAGCAGTTTGCAGAAGTCGTCCTCCCACGCAAGCATCGAGCCCGCGGCTCCCGCAATAAGCAGGAGCGCAGGGTCGGCAGGATCGCCGAAGGTCTCGAGGCACAGGTCGACCCCGTTGGCCCGAACGATCCTTTCGCTGCTCACGACCTAATGATCCCCGCGGCGCCGGAAACTCATCGGTAGTGGCTTGGCACACGAGAAAGCCCCGCATTTTGCGGGGCTTTCCCTGGATGCGAGGCAATCAGGCGGGCGCGGGCGCGTCGGTGTCGTTTTGCCAGAGCCCGAACTCGTTGCCCTCCGTGTCCCTGCAGAGCGAGAACCAGCCCATGCCGGGGACGGGCATCGCAGCTCCCGACTCGCCGCCCAGCTCCTTCACGCGCGCGGCCTCGGCGTTGACGTCGTCGACGTCGAAGTAGACGCGGGTCCCGCGCTTGTCGGCTGGATCCGGCGTGTAGATCGCGCCTCCCGTCTGGTCGGACAACTGGGTCATGTGGTACTCGGTCGGCCCGTCGACGGTCTGCCACTGCCAGCCGAAGAGCGAGCTCCAGAACTCGCGCGCCTTGGCGGTGTCGCCGGCGGGAATCTCCAAGTGCACCATCTGTCCGGGCATAGCCTCTCCTTTCGCTCGTGCGGTCCTTAGTGCGACGAACGAGATCGGCAGAAATCGACACGGAAAACGCCGTAGGCTCGCCGCGTGTCCGGGTTACCAGTTGAGCGCTACCTCCGGCTGGGTCTGCAGCTCGGCCGCCACGTCGACGGGATCGTCGACGCCTACTACGGCCCCCCAGAGCTGGCGGCCGCCGTCGAGGCGGAGCCGCCGGTCGATCCGCGGACGCTCGTAGCCGAGGCAGAGGCGCTGCTCGACGAGGTCGACGACGGCTGGCTGCGCGACCAGGACCGACCAGATCGAGCGCCTGATCGCGGCGGTCATCGAGGAGGCGCGCGACTGGACAGGTCGGCTGGTCGAGCTGCCGCAGGGAGCGGGCGTCACCTTGGAGATCGTGCGTGACAAGTCATGGTGGGCCTTCTGCGAGTACCTCGGCGCACTACGCAGCCGAGTGGCAGTCAACGTCGACCTGCCGTTGCCGCCATCGACATGCTGACCCTCGCGATCCACGAGACGTATCCCGGTCACCACGCGCGAGGGCGGGTCGGCGCTGGCCGCGGTCATGCACGACGCCGGTATCGAGCTCGACCTCGCCCACGCTCTCGCCGTAAGGCGGGCCATCGATCCGTGCCGCTGCGCCGAGGTCAACGCGGCGTTGATGCTGCACGAAGATGGAGCGAGCGAGGCCGAGACTCAGGCCTATCTGGAGTGTTGGGGTCTGATGACCCCGACGCCGCGCACCTCATCCGCTTCTTGACCGCACCGACGCTAGGAGCGTCATCCTGACGTACCCGGCCGGACGAGAGCTCTGCCGCTCATACGTGGCGGGCGAGCCGGAGCGCTTCCGCCGCCTGCTTGACCGAGCAGTTGCGCGTCCGCGACCTCATTGAGGCACGAGATGCAGGCGCGCGAGCGAGTCGGCAGGCGTAGAAACGAGCGCCGGGCAGTTTGCGAGCGCAAGTCAGCCCCGCATTCCATGAAGTGTTCTCGTCGTGGGCTCTAGAGGCACTAGAACAGTATTGATGTAGTTCGATCAATCTTGTAGTTTCTCGCCGTGAGTGAGCAGCGGCGTCCCTCCGTCCTCTTCGATCTCTACGTGGCGTTTCAGCTCACCGGGCAGCTGCTCGACCTCGAGCTCGCGGGCGCCGACCTTCCCGTCGAGGACTTTGCGCTGTACAGCGCCCTCGTCCATTTCGAACGGGCGACGCCGACGCAGCTCGCCCACCACCTCGGCATGCCGCTCAGCACGGTCCTCTTCCGCTTCGGGAAGATCGAGAGTCGGGGCCATGGCGTCCGCGAGCGAAACCCGCGCGACGGACGCTCGTCGCTGCTCGGGCTGAGCTCGCGTGGTAGACGCGCCTTCGACGTCACCAGGCCGCGGTTCACCGAGGCGCTCGTCTCGGTCCAGCGCCACCTCACGATCGACGACGACGCTGTCGGGGACGCCGTCGCCGACCTCATGCGCGCCGTCGGCACTGCGCTCACAGAGGCTCGCGATCGCGAGCTGATCGCGCGGAAGCAGGCGTCGTGACGCGGTTGGCGGCGGCGCTGCGCCTTGTTGCCGCTGTCGCCGCCTGCTCCGCCGACGCGGCGCCGCCGAAGCCAGTGGTGAGGCTCGCCGGGCTACCGGAGACGCTCGTCGCAGGCCAGCGTTGGGTGGCGCGGCTGACAGTGCAGCCGGCCGCACGACCGAGCCTCAGGGCGACGTCCGGCGCGCGGACGATCACAGTGCAGACCGCGCCGATCGGTCGCGGCCGCTATACGGCCACGCTTCGACTCCCGACCGCCGGCATCTGGCGGCTCGCCGCCCTCGTCCGCGGTCGATCGCTTCCGCTCGGGCGCGTCCGCGTGCTCACCTCGTATCCGCTCGCGCTGCCGGCGCAGATCCTCGCGCTCGATCGCTCGCTGTTCGTCGTCGAGCGCCAGGGCCGCGACCGGATCCTGCGCGTCGACGCAGGAACCGGCCGTTTCTCGGTCGTGACGACGCGCATCCCCTCGCCGTGGGGCCTCGCCCGGGACGCGAACGGCCGCGTCCTGGTGTCCGGCGACAGCGGCATCTACGAGCTCGGCGGCACGAAGGTCGCGGACGTCGGCGCGGGCCCGATCGCAGCCGCCCCTAACGGCGACGTCTATTTCGCCGACCAGACGCGTGTCGGCCGCATCCCTCGCGGCGGAGGCGTCGAGACGCTATCGACCGACGTCGCCGCTCCGCACGCGCTTGTCCTGCGCCGCGACGGATCGCTGGTCGTCAGCGACAGCGGCAACGGCCGCCTGCTCCGCATCGATCCGGCCACAAGAGCAACGAGCGTCCTCGCCTCCGGGTTGAAGAACCCACTCGGAGCGATCGAGGCTGCGGATGGAGACCTCCTCCTCGTCGAGTTCGATTCTGGGCGGCTGCTCCGAATGGGCGACAGCCGCGTCCTCACGCAGGCTCTGCGGAAGCCGTATGCGCTCACGCAGAGCGCCGACGGCTCGGTCTACGTCGTTGAAGGCGGCGACCTCCGCCGCCCGAGCGGAGGGATCGGGCGCGTCGCGGACGACGGCTCGGTCGTGCGGCTCCGGCTCGTTCCGAGCCAGTAAGCCGGATTCTTTCGGGCGAATCGACCCTCGAGACCCTAAGCAACTCGTGAACCTGCGAAAGACCGGAGCCGCCACCTTCAATGACAAGCCGAGCGACCGCTTGCTCGAGCAGACGTGGCAGACGAGACAGGCCCCCCATTAGGCAGGCGCGCTTGTGATGCATCGGTTGGTGCGAGGCGATCCGCGGTCAGGGCCCCGCTTCCATGATCGAAACACGCGATCCGGATCGCTACGGCTGACTGAGAGTGGGCCGCTCGTGTCGGCCTCAGCAGCGGGGTGTTAGCTTCGCGTCATGCTCGTATCGGTCGGCGAAGTTCGCCTCTTTGTCGATGTGGATGGGGCGAAACTCGTCCCTGACGGCACGTCGATGCGCGAGCGACCGACGATGGTGATGGTGCACGGCGGCCCGGGGTTCGACCACACGCCGTTCAAGGCACACTATTCGTCCTTAAGCGAGATCGCTCAACTCGTCTATTACGACCACCGGGGCAACGGCCGCAGCGAATCCGGGCCCCCGGAGCATTGGCACCTCGATCAATGGGCAGACGACCTGCGGACGCTCTGCGAGGTGCTCGGGATTGAGCGTCCAATTGTCTTTGGCACCTCCTTCGGCGGCTTCGTCGCCCTCAACTACGCGCTCCGCCACCCGGATCAACCGGCCAAGCTCGTCTTGTCAAGCACGGCGGCTCGCATCCGCATCGACAGGTCCATAGAGATGTTCGAGCGCCTCGGCGGCTCAGATGTGCGCTCGGTCGCGGAGCGTTTCTTCGAAGAGCCAACAGCGGAGAACCTCGACGAGTATTTGCGCGTCTGTGGCCCGTACTACAGTCAGCGGCCGCGACCGCCCGAGATCCTGGCACGTGTCACGAGGCGACCAGCGGTCTCCGAGCACTTCTTCCGCGGCGAACTTCTGACCTTCGATCTAAGAGCACAGCTCAAACAGATCAGCTGCCCAATACTCCTGCTCGCGGGAGAGCTCGACCCGATGGTGACACTTGAGGATGCCGAAGAACTTGCCGCTGCACTTGCACCTGAACAGCTGCGCTTCGTGCGGTTCGCCGATGCCGGCCACATGCTCGCCGTCGAACAACCCGGAGTGGTCCAAAGCCTCATCCGCGAGTTCGTGCTGGACGAGACTTAGCGGAAACCACCGCCAAGCGCAGACACAAGCACCGACTGCCCGTCAGCCAGATTCGATCCCGACAGGCGGAGGCAGACTAGGGCGAATCTCCACTAACCATCTATAGGAAAACCCCCGCATTCACGGGGGTTTTCCGTAGCAGGCCTGTAAGCCGGATTCTTCGCGAGAAGCGCGCCATTTGGCTCAGCGATGCAGGTTCCGCCGCGTCGGCCGTGCCGTCGAAGGCCGCCTAATGCTGCCCTCGTGATGCACCGGTGATGCACGACCGCTGTTGCCGTTGCCAGCAACGCGGACGACACTCTCAGCGGAGGACAAGGAAGGCTCGCCCTCCGGATGGAGGGACGTTATCCTGAGAGCATCACCGCGCATACTGCATCCCGCTCGATGATGGCCCTGCGTGCAGGGCCCGCCGGCGTGCGCTAGTTCTTCATCGTCGAACCGGCCCCAGAAGTCTTCGGGGCCGGTGCTCATCGGAATTGCTGGCCTCGAGGGGTCAGAAAGGAAGGAACCGATGAGCAAGAGGCGCTTCTACGTCACCACCGCGATCCCGTACG
>Ga0126312_10003690_pt1 | contig 10325 bp, 17 predicted proteins | sample Plot104A_FD_92537 | JGI IMG/M metagenome (GOLD analysis project Ga0126312, IMG submission 92537) | Serpentine soil microbial communities from UC McLaughlin Reserve, CA, USA - Plot104A | ecosystem: Environmental > Terrestrial > Soil > Grasslands | place: USA: UC McLaughlin Reserve, Lake County...
CACCTCCACGGTGGCGCGGTCCAACCTCTTCCAGGTGGGCTCCCCTATGGTGAGCTTCATCTCCCCCAGGTAGGGCGCCCTCTCCATGATCTCGTAGCTGGAAAAGACGACCAGCTCGAACGTCTCCGAGGTGCCGTCCGTTGCTTCCTTGGGGTAGTGTTCGATCCATACGGGTGGTAGGGCAAACTCGTTGTATCGAATCACCTCTGCGGCTATCTGGTGCGCAGAGTAAGTGACAGAGGAGCCTGCGTTGTTAGGTAGCTCAGAGCAGATCACCACGGGTGTGTCCAGCTCTTCTTCAGGCAAGTAGATGCGGATGCGGCACCTCCCTCCTCGAGGCACGGAGTGGATGTAGTCGCTGACCAGGTGCATCTCGGTGTTGCCCCGGCACAAGGATACATGTAGAGGACCGATTCACCTAGACTCAGAAATATATCGCCCGTATCGCCCGCGAGAGCCATCACCAGGGAGAAAGGCCAGCAAACCGAGGAGTTTCGGGACGGTCGATGACGCGGGCGATACTTCCAGAGGCGGGCGATAATGACCTGCTCACGGGCGATATGACCAGCCAATACCGCCCGCATAATTTACCTGCAAATCAGCGCTTTAAGGGTGGCGCGGGCGGTACGGGCGGTATTTTGCCACCTCCCCAACGAGGACACTGCTTCAGCTGTTAAGGTCGTATATCGCCAACCGCCAACGAGAGGAAGGAGCGAAGCGATGGACCAGCCAACCGCAGAGGAGGCGCTCAAGCGGCTCGAGCCGCTGGTCGGCGAATGGACCCTCGAGGCCAAGCCACCAGACGGGCCGCCGTGGCCGGGCGAGGCACGGACCACTATCGAATGGCATGACTCGGGAGCACACTTGGTGGCCCGCTCGACGGTGGAGATACCCGAGGCACCCGACTCCATCTCGATCATGGGATGCGACGCCGCGAACGGGACCTACTTCCAGCTCTACTCCGACGACCGTGGCGTCTGCCGCGTCTACGAGATGAGCATCGGAGACGGGAGGTGGGAACTCTGGCGCGAGGGCGCACCGTTCCCGCAGCGCTTCACCGCGAGGATCAGCGATGACACCAACACGATCGCCGGCCGCTGGGAGAAGGCGCCGGACGGGCGCACGTGGGAGACGGACTTTGACCTTACCTACCGCAAGGTCAGGTAGGCGGGTGTCTCGCTCCGAAGCGGTCGACGGCCAAAGCGGGGGCACACCGACAAGAGCCGTCGCATGATAGGTCGCCTTCCGCGCCACTCTCCGAGTCAGCAGAGGAGCGGGCTAACGAGTCCCGCCCTTGACGAAAGGGGAGCGCATGGCTAGCCAGGGCGCTGGGGACTACCCTGTCGAACATGTTCTCGGAGCTGGAGCGGGGCTCGAACGTGTCGGAGAGATAAATATCCGCCGTGACGAGGAGGACAGCTGCAAGGCGAGTAGGCTAGGCAAGGAGTCCGGCTACTTATACCAGGCGCAGGTTGCCAGTGCCTTCGGTGTCGCAAAGAATGGAGTCGCGCTTCTAAGGCTGGCTTGAGATATCGCGGAGTTCCGCTGGCAGAAACCGATCTATCTCCTCTTTGGAGAAGGTCATCTCCTCTTCTATCCCCAAGGCTGCACGCGCTCGAGCGTAGTCCTTCGGGGTCGTCGGAGGAGCGTCCGCGTACACTTGCGTGAGCTGCGCTGTCAGGTCGTCCCTACGCCGCCGTATCTCTTCGTCTGGCAATACCCCGTCCTTGATGTCTCCGATGAGGTTGGCGAACTCCTCTCGCAGACGCCAAAGCTTGTTGGCGGTCTTACGATGCTCAAGGATCTCCTGCTCAGGGTTGAAACTCAATCGGTATATGGCCAGTCCCAAAGCCAGCGCGGAAACCACCACCGTGAGCAAGTTCCGTACGGGGCCGCCAGCGAACACCGCGTTCAGCACGCCGCCAAAAGTGAGCACTAGGAGCCCAAGGTTGCCCCACTTGACCAGACGGATCCGACCGTTGAGCCGCTCAACGGCTTTCTCTTGGGTCTTGTGGGAATAGACGACTCTCCCATAGCTTTCCCTGATCGAGGCCAGGGCCGACTCATGGCTCAACCCTTGGAACCTCGCAGCTCGGAAATCACGCGAAGCGCCCTCTAACCGGTGAAGGGTGAGCCAAAAATGTTCTTCCAGTGCTGGTCGGTGCTGTACTCCATCCCCTGGGTCTCGCACTCAATGGCCTCAAGTGCCTCCCTGTAGGCTTGCCCGGCCTTGTACTCGAAGATCCCGGACCTGTAGACGCGTTGGTTACTGCCAGGGGCATACCAGTAGCTGCGGTCCTGGTTCTGATCGTAAAGGAACTTCAGGAAATCCCTGGTCATCCAGTCGTAGTACATGAAGGACTTGTCGTTGTACTCCCAGCCGGCCATGAAGTTGTACACCAGCGTGTCGATCAGGAGGCCACTCATCGGGACGTTGTTCTTGGCCCTCCACGCCCTCGCCATCCTGGCCAGGTGCTTGACCTTCTTGCCGTAGTGGGTGTTAGCCGCGTTAATGGCGTCTATCTCCAGGATCGGGTCCATCCTCTTCCACGAACCGCCGCCATTAGAATCCGGGTAGGTGTAGCTACCGTCGGTACGGCGGAAGGCAGGGACAACCTCGAATTTGATCCCGTCGGTAAACCTGACCACGACTGCCTGCCCGTCGCCGCCTATGTCGGTGGAGGAGTAGGTCTTGCAGATCGAGTCCCTGACGGCTTGGAGCAGGGCGGACTGGCCGTTGCCGATGTATGAGTCGTACCGGCTGTAGAGCGAGGAGGGAAGCCTGGCGAAGAGATCAACGTCGCTCGCCCCCCTAATTTCGGTGCCGCGTCCGTAGGACCCTATAAAGCGAGTATGCTCCGTCTCCGAGTAACTGCCCCAGAAGTCCTGGTTGAGCCGCCTTGTAATGGCCCTGCGTCTCGACGACATCGTGTCGTCGTTCTGGGTACGCAAGTTCCCCAGCAGGGCCTTGAACTTATCTGCAATGGTGCGCTTGGTCGTTACCATCTTCCTCAAATCTTCCTTTGCGCGTGGTGCCGGAGTAGTGTGCGGCCCCACAACTATCGCTGGATCGCGGCTGCGGTATGATTAGCCTCTCTACCCTCTGCCCCAAGGTCCAGACCGCAGCCGCACCCCTACTTCTTCGGCGGAGTGATCCTGATGTCGATCTTATCCGGGTCGTTCTTGATGCGAGTCTTCCCGCCTCCCGGGGTGCGCACGGTCCGCGTCCGCCCCGGTTTGACCGTTACCTTTCGCCGGCTTGCCACATAATCACCTCCTTTCAGAGCGTCTCCCGCTCTGCTGGCTGCCTTCTCTTGCCTGGGCGGGCTAGCTACCCGCTAGGGGGTTCGGATCGGAGCCGTAGGTGTGCTCCGTCCGGATCTGGCCGTTGGGCTGGTGTATCACCACCTGGCCCTTCGTCTGGCCCTTCGCCAGCTTCGTGGCCGCCTTCTGCGTGCGGTGCGTGCTCGACGCCCTCTGGGACTCCGCGCCCTTCACGCCCCCAGCTCCCATTGGAGTGCTTGACCACGTGGTAGGACTTCGGTCGCCCGAACCTTTGCCTCTAGCCATCTCCTATTACCTCCTCTCTCGGCTAGGCAGCTTCAGCATAGATCATGTTGAACTTGAATACAACTTCAACAGTGTGAAAGTTTAGAAGAGGGGACTTTGCCCCTCGGCCTCCCGGCGCGATTTGTGAAACCGGCCGTCATCGTCCACGTAGGTGAGACCGAGCTGTTCGAGCCGCACCTTCATCGCGGTTATCGTCACCCCGAAGTCGTCGCGCAAGCGGTAGAGGCCGCGCCAGCTCTGGAGGTTCACGCCCTGGATTTTCGGGAGCAGGAGGGAGCTGGGCATGAGCAGGTAGCCCATGAACTCGTGGGCGTTTCGCTCGTCTCGCCGGTCTCTGCCGTCCGGCTGGCGAGGCGGGGCCGAGCTGTGGATATAGCCGGGCAGCTGCTCGTGGTCGAGCGCAGTGTGATCGACGTGGAGCCACCAGTGACCGAGCTCGTGCGCCACGGTAGTGTTGTAGAAGCCAGGGTTACTCTCCAGCAGCCCGCGCCGGCGCTCATTCACAACGATGAGCCGCTCGTCGGGGTGGATCTCCGCGCAAACGGTGGTTCCCGGCCCCTCCCGGATCTCTTCCCAGAGTATGTTCAGCCTGACGCTCTCGGCGACGAGGTCCGCCTGTATCGGGGGGCGTAAAGGGAACCGGCTTTGCTGCCGGTAGATGTCCAGGAGATCGTCGGCCAACCTCTCCAGTTCCGCGGATGTGAAGTATTGGCCCCGCAATCTTCTTTTCCCTACCCCCTACGGCTGCTACCCGAAGGCCCTCCGGAAGTCTTCTACCGAATTGAAGTCGCCGGCGAGCTCGCGCCGCAGCGCCTTGACTCGCTCCGGGGTCTTGAGTTGTTGCGCCAGGTCGGAGGGGAACTTATCGGCCAAGACGATCAGTTCGTCTGCGTCCGTGTCAAGCGCCCCGGCCACGCGACGGATCACCTCTTCGCTGGGCGGCTCCATGCGGCCGTTCTCGATCTTCGACAGGTACGTAAAGTCGATACCGGCCCGGTCTGCGAGCTCCCGTTGGCTCATCCCCTGCTCTTTCCTTAGCTCCCTCACCCTCTCACCGAAGTTCATGACCCTTCTCCCTTCCTTTCCAGGTACTTGCATAATATGTAGCATTGACTTGAGTGTCAACACTACATGACTCCAGGAGTCGTCGAAGTGAGTTGGATAACAGCACACCGTCCATGTGTTCTCGAACCAGCCCCGCTAGGCCCTCCCGCCCCCAAGTGCGTCACCAAGAGACGCACAAACCGGCCGGTTGCGCCGGTCGACCCCCGCGAAGGCTGGGAAATGGCGTAGGCAAGCCGAAAGGGCGACCGGAAGGGTTCCGGTTACGAAGAGAATCGCTCCGGTCGCCCTTTAATCGCCTACCCTGTCGCCACGGTGACCGGTGGGTGAACTGGCCCGACCGGATGGGAGCCGGTCGCGTATAAGGAGCTTACTTAAGCGGCAAATTGCCTCTTAACTGGTCGTGACCGGGGCGACCGGCTGATTGCGGGTCCGTAAGAGATGTTTCTTCTCTAGCCTGTTCGCCGCTATGGGGTCCACCGTCCAGTAAGGCTTCCACTTGCCCTTGGCTGAGCGGCAACCGCCGAGGTGATCCTACCCGGTATCGCCACACGCCACCCAGGCACACTTCTCTGCGTTCCCAGCTAGAGAACCCCACCAAGGAGTATTCGCCGACTTCTCCTTCGTGCTCGGGGTAGTGCTGGATACACACAAGCGGGACGGGCAGGTGGTGTTCTTGTATAACCTCCGCCGCCAGGTACTCGGCCATGTTAGTCACGGACGTGTTGTCATTGTCCGGCAGCTCGGAGCAGATCACGATCGGGGCATGCCCTTCCTCCTGGTAGATTCTTATCCTGCACTTGCCTCCCTCGGACCAGTAGCCCCTGTAGTAGTGGATGTAGTCGTGGGTCTTCTTCACAGTCATTCCTCCTCACCTTCGTAGTCTTCCCAGGCCGTTTGCTCTATAGCCTCCTTGGTGGCGCCCCGAGCGCTGAAGTAGGCTACCACCCAGCCTTCAGGTCGGCGTAGGGCCCAGACGTCGGGATCGCTCGTATCCAGCCGGTAGCCGGGCGGCAGGCGGGGCTCCTCTGGTCCCATCAACACTCCTCTCCCACGCACACCCTGCACGTCCCCGAGAACGCACCGTGCCGACCTCCGAAGCTGATCTCGCAGAACTCGCGCGGGTTGGCGTAGCGCCCACACGAATCGCATCTCGCCGTGACGATCCAGTCCCCGGGCACGATCACCAGCTCCGTTGCTCGAGCCTCGTAGCAGGGATCGCAGGCGCGAATGCGGTATCCGTCAGGGGTGCGGCAGGTCTTGGTCCACTTGTCTCCCCCACCGCAGAAGTAGCAGTGCATCTAGTATTCCTCCGGCAGGAGGATGGTGGTGATGGACCTGTCCGCCTCGGTGATGACCCAGACCTTCCCCGCCGGGGTCTCGTAGGAGCTGAAGATCCGTGCTTCCTCGCGCAGCGCGATCTGGTTCTGCCAGCGGTCGAAGGTGCACAGATCTCCCCAGTCCCCCGTTGCGTGGCGGGCCAGGTACTCGAAAGGGTGTTCTCCCATTTCTAGGAGCAGTCCTAAGGCTCCAGGCGTAGCTACAACCTTGCCGAGAGGGAGAGGCACCATCATCGCCCCTTCTCCCACTTAGAAACCATCCTGAGTGGCTTTAAGACCATCCTTGCTTCCTCGCCCAGAGCGCACCTCACCGCAGTACCCTCGCCGCCTCGAGTTCTGATGCTGTGATGCGCCCCCATCTACGCAGAGCCAGCAGGGCAAACCACGAGGAGCCGTAGCGCCTTAGCGTCTCTTGTCCTCCCCTCGATCCCCACCTCCGCCAATCACTGCTGTGGAGGAGGCGGTGCTTCTCCCGCTCCAACACCACCTCCGAGGCCTCAACCAGTGCCTGGAGATCTTCTCGGGCTATCTCCACGGGCACACGCCAGCGCATTGCCTCGATCTCCCACTCCACCCACGCCTGTATCCCCTCACCGTCGAGCTCCGCGCCATTCGCCCTCTCGTGGAGGGTGAGCAGGCAGCGCGGAGTCGCGTGATGGATCTCCGGCTTGTGGGCAGCCATCTCAGGACCGTCCGTTCAGGCTCGCCTCAACCTGGTCGAGGAGTGCTGCCAGATCCTCCGGGTGCCGAACCCAGAAGTCGGCCAGGACCCGCGCCAGTTCCCTGTTGGAGTTCTGCTCCTTGCGCCCAGCCGCAGGAACCTTGCGCGGCTTCTCTGACCACGCTCCTCTCTTGCGCTTCTTGGCCCAGGCTGTGAGAACCTTGGCGGGGTCGAAGCCCTCGTCGTCCTCGTGCTTGAGTGCCCAGCGGACCATCTCCAGGACTTCCTCTGCCGGCTCACCGATGAAGGCGTCATGGATTGGTCCCCGGTCGCAGAAGAGGAGGGCAGCAGCCTGTGCACAGAAGCTCTCGTCTGCGACGATCGCCTTGGTGGATGGTGGCGAGGGACGCGTTACACTAGATTCGTCCATGAGAACCTCCTCATGGGCCACGTCCCGGGCGGATACCAGCCGCGCCGGGACTTTTTCTATTCCTTTGAAGTAATTATCCCTCTATTTTGCAAAATAACTGCCTTTATATGTTATATTTATGAAAATACTTTGATAATTTATAGGAAGGTTGTCATGCAGGCGAGCAGAAGGCGCGAGATTGAGCAGGAAGCGCGGCAACGGCGAAGGATCAATCTATCCGGTCAGGGACAAGAACGGCCGCGTGGTCGGCTATCGGGGTTCCTACTGGGTGCACACGGCAGATGGCCCTAAGCGCCGGTATCTCTCCGGCAAGAAGCGCGAGCACGTCGCTGACAAGCTGGCGAAGGCACTTGCGGACCGGGCCGACGGCCTCGTGTTTGACGCTGGCAGCCTGACGGTCGGGGAATACCTGGATCGGTGGCTCAACGATGTACGGGACACCGTGCGCCAGAGCACCTACGAAGGGTACGAGTACGCCGTTAGACCGCACATACGGCCCGCGCTGGGGCGTATCAAGCTCAAGGACCTCTCCCCCACTCATGCGCGATGGTTCTATCGCGATCGTCTGGACTCCGGTCTCGCGCCGGCGACGGTGCATAAGCTGCACGTTGTCCTGCACAAGGCACTCAAAGCCGCCGTGGCGGACGGGCTCATCCCCCGCAACGCCGCGGCCGGGCTAAAGCTCCCCAGGATCACCCGGGAGGAGATAGACCCCCTGGACCCGGAGGCGTCTCGTCAGCTCCTTGGGGCGGCGCGCGGGGACAGGCTCGAGGCCCTCTACGTCCTCGCCCTCAACACCGGTATGCGCCAGGGCGAGCTCCTAGCCCTCAAGTGGGACGACGTAGATCTTGAGCGAGGCGTGCTGCGCGTGAGGCGCACTCTCACCCACGAGGGCAAGGCGTTCGTCCTCGGGGAACCGAAGACGAACAAGAGCCGCCGCACCATCAGGCTCACCGCTGGCGCGGTGCAGGCGCTCAAAGATCACCTCGCCCGCCAGCTCGAGGAGATGGAGCAGATGAGTTCTCTCTACCAGCCGGGCGGGTTCATCTTCGCAACGGAGACGGGCACGATCATCAACCCCTCCAATCTGCGTAACCGCTCCTTCAAACCTCTGTTGAAGCGCGCGGAGCTGCGGCCGATCCGCTTCCACGACCTCCGGCATACGTGCGCTACGCTGCTACTCAGCAAGGACGTAAACGCCAAGATCGTCTCCGAGATGCTGGGGCACGCCTCCGTGAGTATCACCCTGGACATCTACTCACACCTCTTGCCCGACATGCAGGAGAAGGCGGCAAGAGCTTTGGAGGACGCGCTATCCTGAGGAGGGGCGCTTCGATCGCCCCTTTTTACCCCGTGCGTTTACCAAGAGCACGCCGAGGATTGCTACCGCCCCGCCCGCCAAGGACAGGATGGAAGGGACCTCTCCGAGCCAGAGATAGGCGATGAGGATCGCCGCCGGGGGGGATCAAGGACTCCAGGGTGACTGCCCTCGACGCCGGAAGACTGGAGAAGGCGTAGGCGATGCTCGCGTAGGCCGCGATGGTGGCGAACACGCCCAGGTAGACCGCCGCCAGGGTGGGCTCGAGCGGTGCCCGTCGCGCTTCCTCCACAAGCCCAAGCGAGAAGGGCAGCAGGAACAGCGTCCCGGTCCAGACGGCGTAGGCTGTGAACTCGAAGGCCCCGTACCTCCTCAGGTACGGCTTCTGCAGCGCGAAGTAGGCGCTGGCCGAGAGGGCAGCGAGCAACACCAGCAACGCCCCCGGCTCGATCCCGAAGCCCTTCCCTTCTCCGAAGGAGATCATGGCGACCCCCAGGAAACTGACCGCCACCCCCGCCCAGCCCATGGCCCTGAGCCGCTCCCTCAGGAATGCCACCGCCCAAAGAGCCGTGAAGGCCGGGATGGTGGCTATGAGCAGGCTCGCCGTCCCGGCTGGGACGGTCAGCTGCCCGTAGCCCAAGAGCACGGTGAAGGCGCTAAACGCCAGCAAGCCCGCCAGGGCCAACGCCGGGAGGTCCCTCGCCTTCGGCAGGCGCATCCGCGAGAGCGCGGCGTAAACGACGAGCACGAAGGAGGCGACCACGAACCGCAGCAGGGCGAGGGGGCCGGGAGAGTAGCCCTCGAGCCCGACCTCGGTGCCGGTGAACCCCGAGCAGAGAAGAACACGGCCGCCACCACCGCGAGCCAAAGCATAAAGTCCATCCGCGAGTCCAAAGGCCCGCCTTCCTCCTCGCCTAGCGAAGCTGCCGCGTCCTCAGCGGCGTCCTCGGCACGGCTAGCTAACCGTCATGTACACGAGAACGGTAAAACGCCATGGCCCCGATGCCTACGTTCAGAAGGCTCCATCTTTGCCGCGTTGCTGCACGGTTGCTGCACCAAGGCCCCGGATATTCTCCGAGGCCTTTGCTGTAACTCCGTGTTTTACCTGCAAAGCACTATTTTTTAGAGAGTGGGCGATAGTGGATTCGAACCACTGACCTCTTCCGCGTCAAGGAAGCGCTCTCCCCCTGAGCTAATCGCCCTTATTCCTCAGGGACCTGCGTCCCTCCCGAGAGGCGGCACCCGGAATCGAACCGGGGTACAGGGTTTTGCAGACCCTTGCCTAACCACTCGGCCATGCCGCCAGTCGCCTCGCGGCCAGAGCGGACGACGGGAGTCGAACCCGCGACCCTCACCATGGCAAGGTGATGCTCTACCAGCTGAGCTACGTCCGCGTGCGCGGATAATGTAGCACGCTGATCCCGGTCTTACAAGCGGCCCCCGAAGCGTCGCTTCCGGGAAAAAACGACGTAGCGCATGATGAAAAAGCTGAGCGTCGAAGCCACCGTCACGGAAATTATCTTCGCCACGTTTCCCGCCAGATACGCGGGGACCTCCGTGTAGACGAGGATGGGATGGACGAGGGCGAAGAAGATACCGTTGCTCACGCATATGTTGACGAGCGCCTGCAACGTGAAGAGCACCCGCTGCCTCAGGTCGCGGCGCTTCGCCCGGCCCCGGAAGGTCCAGCGGGTGTTCCACACGTAGCTGTTGAGGTTCGCCAGCACGAGGGCCACCCCGTTGTAGAGCGTGAGCACCGACGGATCTCGCGTGGACGCGAGCCACAGAAAGAGGTTTAGCGTCCCGATGTCCACCACGGCATTCGAGAGCCCGACGACCGTGAACTTGGAGAACCGGATACTGCCCCTCTTCAGCATCGTCCGCTTCTTCATGCCGCCTCCAGCGCCTCTTCGTAGTACCCGCGAAGCGCGCGGGTGGAAGACC
>Ga0126312_10003691_pt1 | contig 10320 bp, 10 predicted proteins | sample Plot104A_FD_92537 | JGI IMG/M metagenome (GOLD analysis project Ga0126312, IMG submission 92537) | Serpentine soil microbial communities from UC McLaughlin Reserve, CA, USA - Plot104A | ecosystem: Environmental > Terrestrial > Soil > Grasslands | place: USA: UC McLaughlin Reserve, Lake County...
CGCGAGGATCATGGCGCTGCCGTTCGGTCCGGTTCTCGTTGGTTTGATTGGCGCTGGAGTCCTCGTGGTCGGCGTCACACAGATCGTCAAAGGCATCCAGCAGAAGTTCCTCGACGACCTCGATATTGGCGTAGGTATTGCAGTCCTTCGACTCGGCAGTGTCGGCTATATCTCCAAGGGGATAGCCCTGGCGATCATTGGGGGGTTGTTCGGCTGGGCGGCGGTGACCTATGACCCTAAGAAGGCAGGCGGAATGGATGATGCTCTTTCAACCATCCGAGACCAACCGTTCGGCACTGTCCTGCTTATCGCAATGGCGGCCGGCATCGCTTGCTTCGCAATTTACTGCTTTGCCTGGGCGAAGTTCGTCCGCTATTGATCCGTCAGATTCAGGCACTTAACCGGTCTGGTGCCAGCGAAGCAACGCCACTGCAGGGGTGTCGAAAAGCAATGCAGTCCGGACCACGGTGACGTCGGCGTCTGTCAAGCAAGCTGCAGCTACCAATGCCCGATCGGCCCGTACCGTGTCCGGCGGGCTCACCGAACCGAACGACAGACCGGGGTGATCGCTGAGGTTGATCGTGTAGCTGGCCGCCTCCGTGGGATCAATCAGCAGTCGGTCGACCTGCCCGCGGACCAAGGCAGTTGTCACATCGGCAATGCCGGTAGCGACCGACTCGCCGCGACCGAGCCGCTCCTTCACCTCATGCACCTCGCGGAGGTTGCCCGCCACAATCTGCTCCCGTAGGACCTCGCGGATCTCAGCCTGCAGCGCATCGTCACCGCCATCCGCCGCGCGGCCACCACTGCTCAGCTCAACAATCTCCGCCTCGATACCCCCGAGGCCCTCGCGAACGAAGTGTCGCGATTGGGGGTCACCGGCGAGAACTACTAGGGAGGGACCAATCCTCACTTGACGTTCGATCTCTGTCACGACTTCACGCGCGTTGCGCGCCCAAACCTCCTCGATGCTGCGCTGCAGCCGGAGATGAGCCCAGCCGCCGCCTCCCACCTTGTGCACTCGCGGAGAGCTCTCGCCGACAGTTTGGGTGGATTCGGCTGCTACCGGGTCACGGCCGAACGTGGCGATCTGACCGCCTTCGTGGTCCACCAGGGCGAGCACGTACGGCACTGCGAGCGACTCATCCTCGATCCAGCCGAGAAGGTCGGGCAACGAGTCCCAGCTGCAGATCGGCTGCGTACGATGGCTGCGAGTCAGCGCATCGAACAGCACACCTCGTTCGGTAGCGACCACACATCGGGAAACCGGTGCACCCTCGTGGGTGCTCTCGGTCAGCGCCTCTTGCACCAGCTCGGCTACGGCCGCCGGCGCTCCCTGCCCCCGCAGGGCGTCGGCAGCGGCCCGGGCATGAAGCTCCACAACAGTGTTGCCGCTCTGCTGATCGCGGCTGGCGTCGACATAAGCGCTGGCAAAGGGGCCAGGATCGTCGAAGAGGTGCGCGATGCGGTCGAGTTTCATGTCGGCGGGTTACCCTTTGCTGAAGCTGATTGAACGCCTGCATGTTATGACCTTCGGCGAGCCGACGTGCGGTGGCCATCGGAGTCCTGGATGGCCGTGTTCAGCCCCCTCGTGCGCGGCCCGGACCTATGCCGGCGCATTCTGTCGCCAGGATTCGGTGATCAACTCCTCCAGCTCGACCGGTCGACGCTTGTCAAGTTGATCAAGAGAATAGGGGAGTTGTCAGGATTCGGTCGTTGCATACTGCAGTATGCAGTACTATCGTGTGCATGCAAGTGGATCGGCTCTCGGTCGCAATTGAAGCGGAGCTTGGCCGGGCGGTAAGGGAGGCGGCGGCTCAATCAGGAGTGAGTGTCTCTCGGTGGATGAGCCAAGCCGCACTCGATCGTTTACGAAACCAGATGTTGGGCGCGGCACTGGATGCGTGGGAAGCCGAGGACGGCATGTTCACCGAGCGCGAACTTGGCGTAGCAGCGCGCCAGCTTGGCGTACCGGGAACGAACCAGCGAGCCGGCTGACGTGGCGCTGATCCTGGATTCTGGAGCTTTGATCGCGATTGATCATCGGGATCGAAAACTGGGAGCAATGCTGCGGATTGCACAACAGGAGCGGCTTCCGGTACGGACCAGCGCGGCCGCACTGGCGCAGGTGTGGCGAAAGGGTGCTCGACAGGTAAACCTTGCCAGGTCGATCGCCGGCATGGACGTAGCTGCCATTGAAGAGACCTCGAGCAAACGAATCGGCGAACTGCTAGGGCGCACCCGCACCGCAGACGTCGTTGATGCGCATGTGGTCTTGCTCGCGACCTCCGCGGCAGACCATGTGCTGACGAGCGATGTTGATGACCTAGGCCACCTTTTCCATAGCCGAGGTATGGCAGCGACGCTAATACACGTCTAAGGAAGGCGTCGCCATCGGACTTCAGTGGCGACGCCAAGGGCGTGAGTGACTCGAGCTACCTACTAACTGCGCGCTAAAGCAGCTCCGAAGCTCAGGATCACCCGATTCTTCGCGCACTCGGAGCGGTCAGTCACTCGAGAACCCACCGCCGCTCAGGTTCCGCGGTCCGCAGCCGGCTGGGAATTGGCAGAAGGTCGCGGGCATTGTTGGTTCTCTAGCCACCGTAATTGACCGATAAGGAACATTATGTCAGGCTGGGCAGCCAGCTCTTGAACCCTTTCCTTTGTACCTCGGCATCACTGACCGAGGCTGGCGGCCTCCTACTGGCATGCGTCCCGGTGATCGTCGAAAACGCGTCACAGACAGTCGTGGGCTCGTCGTGGTTGACTGCCTTGGTGCCTGGTCAGCGGTCGGTGGTTTTACTCCACGGTGTTCAGTCCAGCCGGCTGTCGTGGTGGCGCATCGAGCAAGATCTCACCGATCTGGACTGGCAAGTGCACGCAGTGGATCTACTCGGACATGGCGATCGAGCAGCGCTAGGTCCCGAACAGCTCTCCGTCGAAGACCTTGCTCGCGACGTGCTCGAGGTGGTTCCCGGTCCGGTGGACCTTCTCGTTGGGCATTCACTAGGGGCAATCGTCGCGCTGACCGCAGTCCAGCTCGCACCGCACTACACCACCGCCCTCGTTATCGAGGATCCACCCGGGTTGGCGGGTTCGGTCCATCTTGACGAAGTCGCCGATCGCATCGTGAACTCCATTCAGCAAACCCGGGCGGATCCGGCCACTGCCCTCCAGTCGCTGCCGGCTGAGAACCCAGTGTGGTCCTTCGTTGATGTGCAAAACGCAGTGCAGAACCGCCTCCGCCTCGACCTGACACGCGTGACCGGACTCCTGCGCACCGAGCATTGGGATCTGCAGAGTCTTGTCGGTCACTGCCCAGTGCCCTTGCAGCTCCTGGCCGCTACCCGTGATAGCACCCTCCTCGAGCCCGACCGCACAGCCGTCATGAATCTCCTGCCCAAGGATCAGATCACTATCGTGGACAGCGGGCACACCATCCACCGTGAGCGGCCGGGATTGTGGCTGCAGGCGGTCCTGCAGTTCGCCTCGCCAATCCTCTAGGGCGGGTCCCGGTTCCGCTCGGCTCCGGCCGTCGACCATGACGAGGGCCTAGTGCGTCGGGCCACCGATTGACGGTAGGGAGGCTCTGCCAGTACCTGGATCAGCATGGTCTCCCAAACCGTCCGCTGTTGGTGTTGAGTGGTGGCAGAGACGACGTGCATCAAGGCCAGGAGCCGCTCTGGTGACTCGGCTCTCGGCAACCTCTGAGAAAGGGATGGCACCGTGGAGTACACCCGGCTCGGAAACTCTGGCCTGAAGGTCAGCCGGATTGCGCTTGGTTGCATGAGCTTTGGCGAGTCCCGAGGCTTCAACGAATGGTCTCTTGGTGAACAGGAATCCGGCCCATTCTTCGCTCAAGCCGTCGAGCTCGGCATCACCTTCTGGGACACCGCCAACGTCTACCAGCTCGGCAGTTCCGAAGAGATCGTCGGCCGAGCTATCACGAAATACAGCCGCCGTGAGGACATCGTCCTGGCTACCAAAGTGCACTTCCCCATGCACGACGGCCCCGGCGGGTCCGGTCTGTCCCGCAAGGCGATCATGGAACAGATCGACGCTTCCCTCACTCGGCTGGGAACTGACTACGTCGACCTGTACCAAATCCACCGATTCGACCCCAACACTCCGGTCGAAGAGACCATGGAAGCCCTGCACGACGTAGTCAAGGCAGGCAAAGCGCGCTACCTCGGCGCCTCCTCCATGTGGGCCTGGCAGTTCGCAAAAATGCAACACACTGCCGAACTCCACGGCTGGACCAGGTTCGTCTCCATGCAAGACCTCTACAACCTGATGCAGCGCGAGGAAGAACGGGAGATGTTCGGGTTGCTCGCCGATCAAGGGGTCGGCAGCATCCCGTGGAGCCCACTTGCCAAGGGCCGGCTCGCCCGGCCGTTCGGAGAGCCCACCTCGCGGTCCGAGGTGGACCCTGTCGGCAAGCGGTTCTTCGGCGACGGCGACCGCGCCATCATCGAGGCGGTGCAGAAGATCGCTGAGAACCGTGGCATCCCGATGGCCCAGGTCGCCTTGGCCTGAGTTCTCAAGAACCCGGTCGTCACGGCGGCCATCGTTGGAGCCACGAAATCCCACCACCTCGCTGATGCCGCGGCCGCGCTCGACGTCGATCTCACCGACGATGAGATCCGCACCCTTGAGGAGCCCTACACGCCGCAGCTGCCGGCCGGATTCTGACGGCCATCGCCAGCGGAAGGGAACCACCACATGTCTACCTGGCTCATCACCGGATGCTCCACCGGACTCGGTCGCGCCCTGGCTGAGGGCGTCATTGCCAATGGCCACAACGCGGTGGTCACAGCACGTGACGCAGGGAAGGTCGCCGACCTCGCCCAAGCCGACACCGATCGCGTCCTACCACTCCCCCTCGACGTCACTGACCCCGCCCAGATCACTGATGTGGTCAGCCAGGCCGAGGCGAAGTTCGGCGGCATCGACGTTCTGGTGAACAACGCCGGCTACGGCTACCGCGCTGCCGTCGAGGAAGGCGATGATTCCGACATCCGCAAATTGTTCGATACTCAGTTCTTCGGTGTGGTCGGGATGATCAAGGCGGTGCTGCCCGAAATGCGCGCCCGCCGTTCAGGCGTGATCGTCAACATTTCCACGATCGGTGTCCAGATCATGCCCGCTGGCTCCGGCTACTACGCAGCCTCGAAGGCCGCTCTGGAGGCCATGTCCGGCGCCCTCCACACCGAATTGAAGCCTCTCGGCATTTCCGTCATCGTCGTCGAGCCAGGGGCGTTCCGCACCGACTTCGCTGGCCGCTCGTTGACCCAGTCGATCACCGTTATCGACGACTATGCGGAAACCGCTGGCAAACGCCGCAAGGAACACGACACAGCGCACGGCACCCAGCCCGGCGATCCGGCCAAGGCAGCAAAGGCCATCATCGCCGCGGTCGAGTCCGACGAGCCGCCCACCTTCTTGCTGCTCGGCAACGACGCGCTCAGCACCTACCGCCGGCTCGCGGCAGCCAGACTCGACACCATCAAAGCGTGGGAACACCTCACCACAAGCACCGACATCAACGCCTGAACATCGCAGCCAGTTTTGATCATGTTCGGCGCCGATCTGCGCCCGTAGCCGGCGAGGCGCACGAGCGTTTCTACTTGTTAGTACCTGCCGACACCGAGCCCTGCAGCTGCCGCTGGAAGATCAGGTAGATGATCAGCACCGGTACGACGGTGATCACCACGGCTGCGAACAGCGCCCCGAAGTCCACTGAATAACCGGCCTGAGATGCGAAGGAGGCCATCGCCTGGGTGAGGACGAAGTTGTCTGGGTTGGTGTTCAGGGCGATGGGCAGCAGGAACTGGTTCCACAAGCCCACAAAGTTCAGGATCGCGACAGTCGCCAGACCCGGCCTGGCCATGGGCAGCATGATCTGGAAAAAGGTCCGCCACTCCCCTGCGCCGTCCACCGCGGCCGCCTCGGCGATCGACTTCGACAGCGATCGGAAGAAGGCATACAGGAAGAAGACGGTGAACGGGAACGCAAACGCCGCGTAGGTCAAGATCAGCCCCGGTAAGGTGTTGAGCAGACCGATTCCCCGCAGCACGAAGAACAATGGCACTATCGCCAGGAAGATCGGAAAGGTCAGCCCTGCCAGCATGAGGTAATACAGCGCCCGGTTGCCGGGGAACTCGAAGCGAGCGAGGACGTAGGCCGACATCGAGCCGAACAACATCGTGAGAATCAGCGCTGCAACGACGACGATCACCGAGTTGACGAAGAAGCTGCCGATGCCCGCGGTCGTCCAGGCATTCACATAGTTGTCGAAGCTCCAGCGTGCCGGCAGAGCAAACGGCGAGGCGAAGATCTCGGAGCTGGTCTTGAACGAGGACATCAGTACCCAGATCAACGGCAGGATGATCATTATCGACCAGATGATCAAGACCGTATGGGAGAAACCGGTCACCGCCTTATCGCCGGCGGTACCGGGAGCCTCACCGGCCTCGGCCGGCTCGAACGGGACCCGCTCGCCTGGGCGTACCGGCTGTACGGCACCAAGGTCCGGAGAGATCTGGGTCATTCGCCCACCTCACTCTTGCCACCTAAAATCCGGTTCACTGCGAACACAAGACCCGCGTACGCCAGCGTGATCACCGCGAGCACAACACCCATCGCGCAGGCATAGCCGAACTGACCCTTCGTGAATGCGGTGTTGAAGAGCTGCTGGGCCATCACGAGTGTTGTGTTGTTGGGCCCGCCACCCGGTTCCAGGGCAGCCATGTAAACGAACGCATCGAGCGCGAGGATCCCTATATAGATGAAGGCGGTCTGCACGTTCTCCCTGATCAGCGGGACGGTGATTGAAATCGCTGTGCGGAAGCGACCGGCGCCGTCAATCCGGGCAGCCTCGAAGACTTCGGCTGGGACGCCCTTGATGGCAGCGATGAACAACACCATGTAGAAGCCGACCAGACCCCAGATGATGACGAACATCACGGCCCAGCGGGCCGTGCGCGGGTCGCCCAACCAGGCAAATGAGGTGAACTTCTCCAGACCGAGGCGGGTGAGGATTCCATTGAGGAGTCCAGCGCTGGGGTCGTAGATCTGAGACCAGATGAGCCCGATGACGATGGCCGGGATGACGTAGGGAAAGAACGAAACCACCCGATAGAAGCTCGAGTTGCGCAAACCGCGAATGTTGCCGCGGGTTGAGCCCCCGACCGTGACGAGGGTGGCGAAGAACATCGCCAGGCCCAGCGTCACGATCGGGACCACGATCGCCATGAGAATGTTGTTGCCCATGGCTTTCAAGAAGGTGTCGTCGGTGAACAGCTTGCCGTAGTTGGCCAACCCCACGAAATTCATCGAGGGCGTGAAGCCCGTCCAGTCGGTCAACGAGAAGTAGGCCGCCTGCACGAACGGGGACACCACAAAGGCGACGTAAAACGCGACCGGAATGATCAAAAAGACCAGGAAGAAGCTGATCTTGTCGAACGTCAGGTTACGCCGTCGCCAGCGTGCAGAGCCGATCTGCCGAAAACCGCTCGGTGGGCTAACCCCGCTCGGCGAGCTAACCCCGGTGGTGAGCGTGGTCACGACACTGGCACCTTCTTGATCGAATCATCCTTGGCGACCTTGTCCGTGATCTCCTGCAGGCCCTTGGTGAGTTCGGCCACGCTCGAGCCGCCCCCGAGGAAGGTATTCCAAACCACCAGCTGATCGGTATTCATGCCATAGAGGTCGACGAAGTTCCAGGAGAAGATGTTTGACCCTGCCGCGTCGAGCATCTTGATCTGGGATTGCAATGCTGTTGATCCGAATCCGTCCGGCGGGACGGTGCCCTTGACGACGGTCGAGGCCAGCTTCGTCTTGGCGAAGTTCACCGCGGCTTCCTTTGAGAGCATCGCGCGCAGGAACTCCTTGCCGCCCGCCATGTTCTTGCCCTGCGACGGCACGATGTAGCCCTCGCCAGCAGTCGAGTGCAGCGCCTCGTACGGCAGCTTCGAGCTACTCGACACGGTCGGCTCGGGTGCGCCGGTCATCTTGAACCCCGACTTGGTCTGGTCCTTCATCTCGTTCTCGATCCAGCCCCCCGACGGATAGAGAACGAACTGCTCGGCCTCGCTCCACTGGGCCTGGGCGGCGGTGAACACGGTCCCCGACCCGCCCGGTTTGACGTAGCCGGCATCGATGATCTTCTTCAGCCCGTTGAACACGTCCTGAACCGGAGGGAGCGACCAGCAATCCGGCTTGAGATTCTCCAGCGCCAGCCGCACTTCGTCGCCACCCTCCTTGATCGCCGAAGCGATGGCCAGCGTCTGGTAGTAGGTCGCGGCTTCCTTGCCCCAGCCGAGCAGGTACTTGCCTTTGCCCTTTACCTCGGCGCCGAGGGCCAGCATTTCCTCGTACGTCTTCGGTACGGTCCAACCCATTTGGTCGAAGAGCGAGGCCGAGTACCAGATCGCGTACACGGTCAGGGCGTAGTTCAGCACAATGAACTTGCCGTCGAATGTTCCTGGCTGGGTGACGCCCTGGTAAAGCGTGTCCTTGATGACCGTACCCTCGTAGTTCTTGGCCTCAATGACGTCATTCAGCTCGGCCAGCTGATCGCGGATCGTGTTAATGCCGATCAACCCAGCGCCGCTGTTGTCGATGACGTCCGGCGGGTTGCCCGCAACGAACCGAGGCTGCAGCGCCTGAGCGACCTTGGTGACGGGAGTGACCTTCACCGTCACACCGGACTGCTTGGCCTCGACCTGTTTGCCGGCGAACTCCGCGTAGTCGATGCCGTATCCGCCCTTGAAGATCACGGCCTCAACCGTCGAGCCCGACTTCACTCCGAACGGGTTGGTGTCGCTCACCTGCCCCGCCGGCGCCGAGGTCTCCGAGGTGCTGGTCGTACCCGAGGTGGCGCAGGAGGCGAGCGACGACCCGGTAGCGGCCAAAGCTGCCATTGCGAGTGAGCCGCGCAGGAAGTCCCGTCGTCCGAGCTGCTTCGCGTTGATGTCCATCTGATGTCCCTTCCGATCGATTCTGGGTTGTCCCGAAAATGCTTTATTGCGAAGGCCCTGCTGGTGTTGCTGTGTACGGGCGACGCGACGTTGATCGGCCGTCCGCTCTCATGTGCCCCGCCTGATTCTGCCCTCGTATTTCGTCTCCAGCACCCGGTTGTGCTCATCTCCGCCCGGGATGTTGGCCGATAGGTAGAGCGGCGGCACCCGGCGGTCGCCGCTCAACCGGTCAGCGACGCCGATGGTCAACAACTGGGCGATGAACGCGCTCGTGATGGACGAGACCGAGCCGACGGCAACGCCTCCGTGTAGGGCCAAAGTGGCGTCGCCGTACGGCGCCAGGTTGTCGATCACGACGTCGGCGACCTCGGACAGCCGTTGGCCGCTGGGATGTTTTGGCGCCACCTGGGCAGTGTGCTCGAGCGAGGTCACCGCAATGACGTGATGGCCCTTCTCCTTGGCCAACAGCGCCATGCCCACCACCGACCCGTTCACGCCGGAGTTCGAAGCAATGATGAAGACGTCTCCGGGATGGATCGGCGAGATCTGCCACAACTCGGTAACGATTTCCGGGTTGCGTTCCAGACTCGACCCGCCCAGGTCCTCCACCGAGAGACTGCCGCGCAGCACCAGGTCACGCAGAGCAATCCTGTTCGTCGGGATGAGCCCTCCGGCCCGGCCTGCGATCTCCATCGCGAACGCCTCAGAATGGCCCGTCCCGAACGCCTGAATCACTGCGCCCGCATCGATGGCCCGAGTCATCAGATCGATGGCTGCATCCAGTCCTCCATCTGCAGCCAGAGCGACCAGGCGCTCGAGCCTGCGGCCCACCTCGCGGGCAAAATTGGTCACAACTGGACCAACAGCGCTCGTGGTCACCGGGCAGCCCTCTGCCCGGCCACGGCGTCCTCTCCTTCGAGCATGGCATCGTGAGCGGCGGCCGTCGCCCGTTGCGGCGTGCGGCGTGGGCGCCTGTGCGAGGAAACGGCGAGGGCGGAGGCCGCAAGCTTGGCGCTCGACCGGTTGAAGTTCTCCTGGGCGACTAGCAGGTAGAGCATGTCGAGCACAAGGAGCTGCCCATGCTTGGCCGACAGGTCATCTGGTTGAAGGAAATGTTCATATATTGAGGTCACGATGCTGCGATCAGCGAGCTCGGCCAGCGGCGATGTGGGATCGTTGGTGATCGCTACCGTGAAGGCGCCGGCACGACCGGCCTCGGCCAGCATCTCGATAGTCTCTTCCGTTCGCCCAGTCGTCGAAATGCCGATCGCAATCGTGTCAGAGTCCTGGATCGCCGCACTGGTGAGACCGCTGTGAACCTCTGACCAGGCGTAGGCCG
>Ga0126312_10003692_pt1 | contig 10319 bp, 12 predicted proteins | sample Plot104A_FD_92537 | JGI IMG/M metagenome (GOLD analysis project Ga0126312, IMG submission 92537) | Serpentine soil microbial communities from UC McLaughlin Reserve, CA, USA - Plot104A | ecosystem: Environmental > Terrestrial > Soil > Grasslands | place: USA: UC McLaughlin Reserve, Lake County...
CGCCGGCGCCGAGATCGCCTTGTGGCAGCCGAAGGGATGGGTTGAGCAGGATCAATAATCTGAGGTGCCTCTTCTTTGGCGAGTACGGACCCCCGAGCGCCGGCGTACCGGCGCCGAAAGGAGACGGAATGGGACAGCCGGTAGTCCACTTCGAGGTCATCGGTAAGGACGCGGAGAAGCTCAGGAGCTACTACTCGGAGCTGTTCGGGTGGGAATTCGACTCCGACAACCCGATGAACTACGGGGTCGTGCAGCGTGAGGGGAACACGAACGCCGACGGCGCCGGGATCGGCGGCGGCGTGGGCGCGGCGCCGGAGGGGTACGACGGCCACGTCACCTTCTACATCGAGGTGCCTGACGTCGAGGCCGCGCTCGCGAAGGCGGAGAGCCTGGGCGGGTCGCGGATGATGGGCCCGGACAAGGTCATGGAGCAGATCGAGATCGGGCTCTTCAACGACCCCGAAGGCCATCTGGTCGGTGTCGTCAAGACCGCGTCGTAGCAGTCCCTGCCCGCAAGAGGCCGGCCTGGGGTTGCCGTTCGAGGGCGGGCGAGGCCCGCTGAGAGAAGCCATCGCGGCGGCTCAGAGTCATGGCGGGTGAAAGCAAGGGACCCGAGGCGGCGGTCGACGGCCTCTACGCGCTGCCGTTGGACGAGTTCACGGTCGCTCGCGACGATCTCGTTCGCCGGCTGCGGCGAGAGGGCGAGGCCGATGCCGCGGAGGAGGTCAAGCGACTCCGCAAGCCGACCGTGGCGGCATGGGCGCTGAACCAGGCGCGGCGGAGCAACCGGCGGCAGGTCGACGAGCTGATCGACGCCGGGCGCCGCCTGCGCGAGGCCCAGGACAAGCTCGTCCGGGGCGGAGGCCGCGAGCAGCTCGACCAGGCCTCCGATGACGAGCGCCGCCTGGTCGCCGAGCTGGCGCGGCAAGCCGAACGGGAGCTGGCGGCCGCGGGTCGCCCCGTGAGCACAACGGTCCAGGAGAAGCTCAGGGGCACGCTCCACGCCGCCGCCAGCGACCCGGAGGCCCGTGAGGGTCTCGCCTCGGGTCAGCTGGTGCGAGAGCACGCTCCAAGCGCGCTCGGGCCGCTGTTCGAAACCGACGCAGCTTCGAGCGCTCCACCCGCCCGCGGGCGGAGGAAGCGACCGTCGGAGGATGGGGCGTTCGGTCGGAGGGCCCGACAGCTCGGAGAGCGTCTCGAGCGCGCCCTGGCCGCGCAGCGAGAGGCGGATGAGGAGCTGTCCGAGTCGCGCCGCCGCCTCCGGGAGGCTCGACGGGAGGCGACGCGGGCCGCGTCGGCACTCGAGCGCGCTGAGGCGGCCGAGGAGCGGGCCAGGGAGCGCTTGCAGCAGAGGAACGACCGGGCGGCGGAACTCGAAGGGGCTCTCCGCGAGCTGCACGCCAAGGGCGGGAGGGGGAGCCGCTAGCGCCGGCCGTCCATGAGCCCGCGGAGCACACGGAATCTTAGGAGCATGTCGATGCAGCCTGCAGCGCAGCCATACGTGGAGCTCGTCCGGCGCTCATACGGTTTGATCGAAGACCTTCAAGAGGGGGAGAGCGAGGCCCCGGATCGGGCCTTCGGCGACTACGTCGACGAAGGGTTCGAGCTCCACCCTCCGGCCATCCACCCGGAGGGTGCCCAGGTGTTCCGGGGCCGCGGGGGCCTCCAGGGCTGGACCGCGATGACCAAGGAGATCTGGGGCGAATGGCGATTCGAGCTGGAGCGGCTCATCCCCACGGGCGACCAGGTTGTCGCGTTGGTCCGCGTCGTCGCGAGGGGCAGCTCGAGCGGCGTCCGCCTGGACCGGAAGACCGCGCACGTCTGGACAGTCAAAGGTGGCCGGGTGACCCGGTGCGAGGTCTACCTGGATCGCTCGGAGGCGTTCGAAGCCGTGGGGCTGTCGAGCGGGCGGTAGCAGCCCGAACGAACGAGCCCCCTCGCGGAGGCGCTGGCTGTGTTCTTTTACTTAGTTCCGAGAAGCCCGCAGCGCCTCGAGCTTCTGCTGGCGTTCGCGACGATTTGCTGCCGCGACCGCAGAGGCCCTGACCTTCGAACGTCCTCGACTTGAGGCACGTGACCTTGCTCCTGACGGGGCCCCCGGTGGAAGAACCGCATAGAGAATCTCCTCGTGTCGTGCTGCCGGGCGGGTCCCGGCAGCCACCGAAATCAAGCAGGGTCCAATGCCCCCTTGGGTGCAAGTCCAGGGCCGGAGTCGGGCCTGTGGCGACCCTAATGGTGCAGGGAAGAGAACGTCAAGCAGAGCGGCGCGAGGCTGGACGACGCCTGGAACGGACTCCAGATTCAAATGTCCCGCGGTGACGCGGCTCGCGCTCCAGCACACCCGTTGAACGAAGTCGGATCCGGTAGCGGACGTTCTCGGCGCCGAGGAACTGCTGCGGCGGCCGGTTAGCGTCGGGCCGGCTCGGGCAAGTCAGGAGTAGGTGCGCTACCCACTTGTCGACATGGCAGGCGAGATCCTCGCGGAGTTCGGGAGCTCGAAGCGGCGATGCGGCAGCCCGGGCTGACAGCCAGCGATTCGCTGCGCTTAGGCGGCCGCGAGTGAAGGGGGATGGTATGGCGGTCAGGCTCAAGATGGATCAAGGGCCGAACCTCGTAATCCTGGCAAGCCTTGACGAAGTCAACCGGGCCTTCCAAGCGGCGCTCGATTCGAACGAGCCGCTCAAGGTTGAGACGCCGGACGGCGTGGTGGCAGTCAACCCCCAGCGGGTTCTGTACCTGGAGGAAGAGGCCGAGGGGGCTCTTCGGCATGAGCCGGGCTTGGTGCTAGCCAAGCTCGAGCTCTCCCTCTAGCGGCCGAACCCCCGGCGGCGCCAACCGCGGTGAGAGGCCATGTGCGCCGATAGGAGCCCGCCCCCTCTCGCTTCCCCGTGGGCGGAAATGCAGCTGGGCCGGGAGCGGAACCCGAATCTCACCGGTACCCCTCGCCCGCCAGTCGGGCGTCGTCAGCCGCTCGGCCGCAACGATGCCACTAGCCGGGCTGTGGGCCCGGCTAAGTGGCACGGTAGGCCCGATTGGCCGCTGACCGTTCGAGCCGCGGCGGCGCCACCGAAGCCGGCCTTTCGCCCAACGAGATGCGAGAGGGGGAGCCTGCAGTTAGTGCCCGCGGTACCCTGGGTAGCAAGCCGGTATACCCCAATCCAGGGAGGGATCCGTGGCCACTTCCGGCAAACGGAGTGGGAGCTCGTCCCGCTCCACGAGTAAGCGACGAAACTCCAAGAGCACCAGACCAGCCACGAGGAGCCAGGCATCCAGCTCGGCTCGCAAACGCTCCAGATCGAGCTCGGGGCCAGGCCGCCGCCCGCCCCAAGCCGCCGCGCGGCGGCGGCAGAACCGGTCGCCGGCTAGGGCTGAGAGCGCTTCCACGAGGTCCGGCAACGGACGTACCACGATCGTGAAGGGAGCACTCGGCGCGCTGGCTGGCACTGCCGCGGTCGGACTCGCCGGCCGGGCGGCCATCAAGCGGGCGCGCCGTCCCCGGGTGCTGGGCGTGCGCCTTCCGCGGGACCTGAGGCCTGGCAGTCTCGACCTGAAGAAGGTCGCGAAGCAGATCGGGAACGTCGCAGAGCGCGTGGAGCACACGAGCGAGGACGTTCGCATCGCAAGCGCACAGGCCAAGCGGGTCAGCGAGAAGCTCTCGTAGCGAGACCCGCGACCGGCGTACCGAGTACCCCGGCGCGAGTCGGGGCGGCGAGTAGGGCTCACGGCATCGAGCGGGGATCATCAAGCCCTGAGATGAGATTCTCGCGACTTGGTTTCGCTCGACCCTCCCAGCCAAAGCGCTGCATCGGGAGGCCGCATACTGGGCGGGTGACGTCGCGTCTGAGTGTCGATTTGCCTGCGATCGCCGAAGCCGCGTACCGGGCACTCAATTCCGGAGACCTGGACGCCTTTTTGGCGCTGACGGCGCACGACGTCGAGTTCACCTCGTTGGTCGCGGAAGCCGAAGGCAGGACCTTCCGTGGCCACGCCGGGGTCCGTGCCTGGTGGGAAACTGTGCGCGGCGCTTTCGAGGATCCGCGATGGGCGTTGCTCGACATGCGTGCCTCCGGCGACGGAGTCGTGAAGTTTCGGCTGGCCGGCACGCTGGCTGGCGTCGCGGTCGAGCAGACGATGTGGCAGGCCGCTACGGCGCAAGAGGGCAAGCTGAGATGGTGGGCCTTCTTCCGCACCGAGGATGAGGCCCTCGAAGCCGCCGGGCTGCGGCAGTAGGCGATGTCGCAGGAGACCTCATGACGGCCGACTGCCGTCACATCGACCAATGAAATGGTCGAGACTGCGGTTCGGGTGAGCGCGTATTTCTGAGCAGAATGTGGAGCTCCTTCGGTTCGGCTATGAGGCCTTCAACCAGGGCGACGTGTTGCAGGCGAAGAGCCTGGTGACCGCCGACGTTGAGTGGGGAACTACTAGCACGTTTCCCCGGTATCGAAGGCGTCTATCGAGGGCCTGACGCATTGCAAGCCTGGACGGACGCGATCCGGTCCGCTTGGGAGTGGTTTGAGGTGAGCCTGGCGGAGTTGGTGCGCGACGAGGACGACCTACTCGTGGTCGTTGAGCGCATTCGGGGCCGGGGTCGTCGCAGCGGCGTCGACGTCGAGATGCTCACCTACGCGGTTTACTGGGCCGAGGACGGGAAGCTCCGAATGCGTAAAGCCTTCAACACGCGCGAAGCAGCCCTCGAAGCCGCCGGACTCTCGGAGTAGGGACCCCGGGTCCGGGTCACTCGCGCTCGACGATGCGGATCGTCGTCCGGGCGCGGCCGATCGGGTCCCCCTTCCCCGCCTCCAACGTGATCTCGTGCGCTCCCGGCGAGAGGTCCGCCATGTGCACGAGAGTGCCCTGCCCCAGCCGGCCGTCTTGGGACACTACCTGAAGAGTCACGCCCCGAGCTGAAGCGGCTGCGCTGGAGAGTTCCGCGTTGGAGCGCGGCCAGGCCCCTGTGGCGAACCGCCCAGATCGCTGTGGAGGCGTACGACCGCCCTCCACGGATCGGGGAGCGCAGCGAACGCTGGGCGCTTTAGGGCGCGGGCCCCTGTTGCGCCCTGGCCGCCCCCGAGGGCAGCCGGAAGCGGAGCTCATCCTCGGTCACCGCCTCGACCAGGGCGGCGAGCGCCGGAGAGCGCTCCACGACCGAGCGGGCGGCGGCGACGATCAGCCGCGCCTGCGCCGGGTTGGTTGCCACCGCGACCGCGTAGCGGGTCTCGCCCGGCCGCGTGCGCGCCTCGAGCTCCGGGCGCAGCGTGCAGTCCCAGAGGCAGGCGAGCACCCAGCGTCGTCTTCCCCGAGCGGCGGCCGAGCGCCCAGAGGTGCAGCCGCGGGCCTTATTCCAGCGCCGCGAGCAGCTCCCGCTGCGCGCGGCCAGAGCCCGAAGCCGAACAGGCGCCGATCGTCGCAGGCGGCCACTAGCCCGCTACGCAGCGTCGCCACCATCGGCCTCGTCATCCTGCATCACCTCGGCGAGCACGTCGAACCTCCGCGCCTCGCGGCGCTCCACCTCGGCCTGGGCGAACCAAGCCTCCGCCTTGATCGACCAGGACGCCACCTTGTTGGCGACGTCGAAGACGACGCCCTCGTCGTCGCGGACGACGCCGTCCTGCCCGTCGAGCCAGGCGGCGCCGAGCTCGATCTGCGCCGGGCGCTGCGCCTGCAGTGCACGCCGGCCGGGGTCGATCCAGGGGTAGCGCTCCGCCAGCTCCCGGGCGTGGCGCTCGCGCACGGGCGCCAGGCGGCGCTCGGAGTGCATGCCGTGCTTCAGAGCGCGCTCGTTGCCGGGCTCCGCGCCGGCGAGCGGTGGACCCGAGGTGAAGCGGCCGGCCGCGTCCCGCTCGGGTTCGCCCAGCAGCTTCATCTGGCGCAAGGCGCGGAGGTCACGCCCGACCGTATTGCGCCCGCAGTCGAGAATGTCCGCGATCTGGCGAATCGACCTGCCCTCCTCGTGCAGCCGCCGGACACGTGCTCGTCGCCGCGCCATTTGGCGGTCTCTAGCGCTGAGGTCCGGCATGGCTACCGTCCTGGAGCAGGACGCTCAGGACGAGCCCTCACTCGGTTCGATCACTGGCTACGAGGGTGCGGATTGCAGGGCTTCGGGCGGATAGAAGAATTCTGTCGGCCGCGTCGGCCGGTTCCCTCCCAATGTTCCGTCGGTTTGGTCCGGTCGCGTGGGGTGGTCGGCGTGGGTCTAGAAGTCCCCGCCGCCGCCGAAGTCTCCGCCTCCGAAGTCGCCTCCGCCGATGTCCTCTAGACCGCCGCCGAAGTCGCCGAAGTCCCCTCCCCCGTAGTCCTCGGCGGCGGCGTCGGCCGCCATGCCTCCGAACAGACCCAGCCCGCCGCCAAGGGCGGAGCCGATGAGGAGTCCCGGCAGCAGACCGCCGCCGAAGAAGCCGCCCGCCCACGGTCCGAAGGCAGGGCCCGCGTTCCAGTAGGGAACCATCTGCCCGTCGACCGGGACGTGGCGGACCTGTGGGTCGAGCCCATCCTGGATGCGCTGCGCGTCGGCCGCGCAGACCGGGACCGGCCGCGGGCTGCCTCCCGGCGGCGCCCACTCCACCTCGGTCGTGGAAGGTCCATGGCGGGGGTCGAAGAAGCACGGGGGCCGACGCTCCGGAACCGGCTTTCCCTCGAACCGCGCCTTCGCCGCGGTCATGGCGAAGCGGCCCTCCTCGAGCAGGGAGGTCACCTGCTCCATGTCCTCGGGGCGGCGGGCGCGCTCCCAGGCGTCGTCGGCCTGCTCGTAGCACTGCACGGCGCGGTTGTAGTCGGCCTTGGCGGCCTCGTCAGCGTTCGGCATTTGAACGTCGAGGTCGAGCGCCCGGATGTCGTCGCCGAGGGCCACGAGGTCGTCGCGCGCCACCTGCTTGACCTGCTCGAGCTCGGCCCGCTCCTGCTTGCGCCGGCGCCAGCGGCTAATGCCGAACAGCGCCGCCGGGATGGCCAGCAGCGCGAGCAGGAAGCCCGGGAAGCCCCCGCCCCCGCCGTCGGCGCCAGAGCCTCCCCTTCCGCCGCCGCTCCGGGCGTCGGCCACCCGCCGCACGAAGTCCTCGAGCACCGCCGCGGTCCCCTCACCCCCCTTGGCCTCCAGCGCCTCCGAGGCGAGCGCGCCGGCCTCCCCGCGGGGCAGTATCCCCCGCGTCGCCCCGGCCCGGAAAGAGTCGCCGATCACCGCTGCGTAGGTTCCCGGCTCGCCCACCTGCCGCGCGAGCTGCGCCAGGGCCGCGCTTGCATCGCCGCCGGCCTCGTCCAGCGCGCGCTTGGGCAGGACGGCGATGTAGACGGGGCCGCTCTCACCGCCGATGGTCCGCCTTATCCGCGCCTCCTCGCCTGAGCTGACGGCGCGCTCGGCGGAGCGGTCGACGTAGACGGGGTCGGACTGCAGCCGCTCGGCTGCCTGGTCGAGGCCGCCGCGAAGGGCGAGCGCGCCGGCCGGAATCATCAGGCACGCGAGCGCGACCAGCAGGGAGGCCCGGAAGGTCTTCGCGCGCATGACGCTCCAGTTACCCGGGCCCGAGACGCATAGACCCCGCCTGGGGGCGGCTAACCGAGCAGCAGGAACATGAAGCCCCCAAGCGCGGCGACGACGCCTAGCAGGACGCTTACTGCCGCGAGGGCGGCTTGACCCTCTGCCCGCGCACGCTTCCGGCCCGCCAGCCCGAGCCCTACGGCGGCGGAGCGTATGAGAGCGGCCTATCGGGTTTACAGACCGCTACCCCGCCGTCGCAATCCCGCATGGGGACTGGGATTGCGGGCACTTCCCTCCTCGGCTAGTAGGCGGTCGCTTAGCGTCCCGGTCGCCCGCCTGTACGTCCGTCGTCCCCCCCGGCCACCTCGTCGCGAGCGCAACGGGAGCCCGCGCGGATGGGACTCCTTGGCCCAACGACAGGCCGGACACTTGTGGACGAAACCGCGAGCAAGGATTGCGGCGGTCACGGAGTGCCGGGCGCTGTGAGCGGTCCAGTGTCCGCTCATCGCGGCGGGCGTCAGCCCCCCTCAGCGGTCCCTCCCCGCACGACGAGGGCGGGCAACGCCACCGCCATCGCGAACAGGATCGCCAGTGCTCCGATCATCTGTAGCCAGGAGGCGGTGGCGATGATGAGTATCACTGCACCACCTAGGCCGAGCGCCAGCGGCACAGCGAGGGGCAGCAGTCGAGGTCCTTTCGCCGGCCTGCCGCCCACAAGTGGAGGGATCCCCAGGCGGATGCCCATGTCGAAGCGACCGGTCAGCACCAAGCGGAACAGCACGAACAGCGAGGGCACCAGGATCAGGGCGCCCACGGCGAGACCCGCGATTAGCACGACGATCGTCGAGTCGTCCGTGGCCGCCTCCTCGACGGTCAGGCCCGGGAGGAAGGTGGGGCTCTGCGCGATGCCCCAGCCGGCGACGATCGCCGCGACCGCGATCCCGGCCGTGTAGCGGGCCGCCTCGAATCTTGAGCGCACCACGAGCGCGAGCGTCCCGATCCCGGCGGCGAGCGACGCCCCGAGCGCCACCAGACCGCCGCCCTCTGTCAGCCCGTCGAATAGGCTCGGCGCGTCCTCCGCAAGCACGAGCACGCCCGCCGCCGCAAGCGCGCCGGCGACCACGCCCGCGATGAGCGCCCGCCTGCGAAATGCCTCGGTCATCGCCCGGTCCTCCTGGCGCGCAGCGTCGGCCGCCAAGAAGACCGCGGCCAAGTACGCGGACGTGGCGACCGCTAGGAGGCCGATCATGAGCGAGGTCTGGTTGAGCCAGCTCGAGAAGAGGTGACCCTCGGCGTTGCCCACCGGCACCCGCCCCGACGCTATCCCGCCGACCGCCGCCCCCAGCGCGAACGGCGTGAGCACCGAGGACAGCGAGAAGACTGCGCCGATTGCGCTGTCCTGACGCGGCGACGGGTTGCCGCTCCGGAGTGCATAGGCGGTGCCTCGACAGATGACGCCGATTGCCGCGATGAACAGCGGCACCGCAAGCGTGGAGGCGATCGATCCGAACGCCAGCGGGTAGGCCGTCCAGCAGACCACGAGCACGAAGATGAGCCAGACGTGGTTTGCCTCCCAGACGGGGCCCATGGCGTGGAAGGCGTGTTCGCGGAGGTCCTGCCCCTTTCCCCGCCCGCTGATGAAGAACCACAGCCCGGCCCCGAAGTCCGCACCGCCGAGCACCGTGTAGGCGACCAGTCCGACCAGGGTCAGGACGAGCGGTAGCTCAGCGAGGCTCATCCAGGACCTCCTCCAGCGGGATCCGGGCGAGGCGGCGGAGAATCCAGATGGTGGCGGCGATCAGGCCCACGTAGACCAGGACCAGCGTCGCATAGCCGAGGGGGATGCCGTCCGCGCCGGTGACCGAGTCCTTGGTCCGCATCACCCCGTAGACCACCCACGGCTGGCGACCCACCTCGGTGGTGACCCATCCGCAGATCAGGGCGACCACGGAAAGCGGGCCGGCGGCGATCACCGCCCGGAAGAACCACGGCGATCGCGGGAGGCCTCGGCGCCGCACGAGGCGGTAGAGATGGACCGCGCCTATCGCCGCCAGCAGGAGGCCGATTCCGACCATGGTCTGGAACGTGAGTCGCACCACGTTGATCGGCGGCTGGTCCGTCTCCGGGACCTCGCCGAGGCCCTGCACTTCGGCGTTCGGGTCGTGATGGGCGAGGAGCGAGAGGAGGTACGGGATGGGGATGCCGTATTCCACCTCGCCCGTATCGTGCTCGTACCACCCTCCCAAGTGGATCGCGGCGCCCCTCTCGGTGTGGCCGAGGCCCTCGAACGCCGCCAGCTTGGTGGGCTGGTCCTGGGCGACCTGTCGCGCGATCCAGTCGCCCACCACGATCTGGACCGGCGCGGCGAGGGCCGCGGCAGTCAGGGAGATCGCGAGCGCCCGGCGCACGTAGGGGGTGCGCCGCCCACGGAGCCACGACCAGGCGTACGCGCCGCCGATCAGAAATCCCACCACGATGTACGCCGCCACGTACATGTGCAGAAGCTCCGGCCAGAGATAGGAGTTGCCGAATAGGGCGTCGAGGGGCTCGACATCCACGGCACGACCGTGCTCCAGCCGGAAGCCGGAGGGGTTGTTCATCCAGGCGTTCACGGACAGGACCATCAGCGATCCGCTAACGCCTGCGAGTGCGATCGGGACCCCGCTGAGGAGATGCAGCCGCGGCGACAGGCGGTCCCAGCCGTAGACATAGATCGCGATGAAGATCGCCTCGACGAAGAACGAAATGGCCTCGAAGGAAAAGCCCAAGCAGAAGACGTCGCCGAGCGTCGCCATGAAGTTGGGCCATAGGAGACCCAGCTAAAAGCGGAAGATCGTGCCGGTCC
>Ga0126312_10003693_pt1 | contig 10319 bp, 9 predicted proteins | sample Plot104A_FD_92537 | JGI IMG/M metagenome (GOLD analysis project Ga0126312, IMG submission 92537) | Serpentine soil microbial communities from UC McLaughlin Reserve, CA, USA - Plot104A | ecosystem: Environmental > Terrestrial > Soil > Grasslands | place: USA: UC McLaughlin Reserve, Lake County...
CCGGCCAACGTGGTCGTCAAAGCGCCGGACGTGAACGCGCCGACCATGCAAGCCGCGATCCGGCGACTCGAGCAGCGGGCCCTGGCGAGCGGTCGGATGTACGAGCCGATCACCGTCGACGTCAACGAGGCAGGGACGGTTGCGGACATCACTGTGCCGATCAAGGGGAAGGGCACGGACGCTGAGTCGAACGCGTCCCTGGCCGCTCTCCGCGACGAGATCGTCCCCACGACCGTGGGTGCCCTTCCGGATGCCGAGGCGGGCGTCACGGGCCTCACGGCTCAGTGGATCGACGGCGCCAACGGCGTCAAGTCGAGCCTGCTGCCCGTCGTTGCGTTCGTGCTCGTCTTCGCCTTCCTGCTCATGCTCGTCGCCTTCCGCTCACCCGTGATCGCGGCGAAGGCGATCGTGCTCAATCTGCTCTCCGTGGGCGCCGCGTACGGCGTGCTCGTGCTCGTGTTCCAGCACGGCGTCGGCAAGGGCCTGCTCGGGTTCAGCTCGACGGCGGGGATCGAGCCTGTCGTCCCGCTGCTCCCGTTCGTGATCCTCTTTGGGCTCTCCATGGATTACCACGTGTTCCTCCTGAGCCGCATCCGCGAGGCGGTCCAGAGCGGCACGTCCACGGAGGAAGCGGTGGCCCACGGAATCAAGACGACCGCCGGCGTCGTCACGAGTGCCGCGATCGTCATGGTGTTCGTCTTCGGCGTCTTCATCGCGCTCTCGCTGCTGTTCTTCAAGCAGTTCGGTGTCGGGCTCGCGGTGGCGATCCTGATCGACGCGACGGTCGTCCGCGGTGTCCTTCTGCCCGCCTCGATGAAGCTGCTCCGCGACTGGAACTGGTACCTGCCGAGCTGGCTCGAGTGGCTTCCTCGCTTCGACGTCTCCGAGACAGAGGCCGCGCCAGAGACGCAGACGGCTCCGACGTCTGCGTAGGCGAAGTCCCTCCTTGAGGGCCGGCCGTCGTCGGCCGGCCCTCAAGGCTATGAACTAGCTGGTGGCGAGCGCTCCGAGCTCGCGCTCGATGTTGGTCATCGGGCTGTAGACGAACGACGTTCCGGCTGAATTTCCGCCCCACAGGGTCCCGGAGAGCTGGACGGTGTCGCCGCTGACAATCCGGAACACGGGCGAGCCGCTGTCGCCTCCGCCCACTCCGGCGGACACGAAGTCCTGGCAGAAGATGACGATCCTCGACCCCGAGACTCCGGTATTGACGCAGCTGTTCGTGACGCTCCCCTGCGTCCACCCGGTCGTCCGGCCGACCTTGTTGAGGGTCGTGCCGACCGTGGAGTTGCCGGTGAGCTCGCTGCCGATCCTGAACGATCCGGCGATTTGGAGCGAGCCGTTGTTCGCGCCGGTCGTCTTCGCGAGCACCCCGCGTCTGGCCGACACGCCGGAGGCACGGGACGCATATGCCGAGCCACTCCAGCGGCACAGCTTCCCGCGCGGACAGCCGTTTGTCCGCTCGAAGAACGGCGGGTCCAAAACCTCCGTGCCGATGAACTGGTCGGCGACCTGGTCGAGCGGCTGGTAGTAGAGGGTGCCGTCGACTGTGCCGCGGTTCGTCGTGCAGTGCGAGTTGACGACGAAGCCCTCGCCCAGCGTGCCGTGCGTAGCGTTGTAGCTGAGCGTGCAGAGGTACCCGTCGAACCTGAGCTGCAGACCGCCGACGAGCGGGCGCACCTTGTCGCGCAGCGTTGCAAGCGCGTGGACCTGCCCGACGACGTCGATGCGAACCGCGCCTGCCGGGATGCCTGCGGCGGCGAGCTCCTTCGCGACCGCTCGCCCGGCTGAGGCGCTCTCGACGCCGACGGCGACGCGGTTGGCCGCCTCGTCTACGTCGGTCGTCACGACTCCGGAGACCTCGAACAACGCGTTCGCCCGCTGCTGCCAGGCCTTCAGCTGGTTGAACGAGTAGTCGGCGCCGAGGAAGCGAACTCCGCCCGCGGGAACGCCCTCCGCGCCGAATGCGGCGTCGATCGCGCGCCGCGCAGTCGCTGCCTGCGCATGGTCGACTAGGTAGACGTTGAGCACGCCGGCTCGGAGGAACATCCCGCCGAATCCGGGAGCAGCCCTCCCGATCTCGGCGAAGCGGTCGTCGATCGACTTCCCTGGTGCGGCCCCCTGCGGCGGCCCTGCCTGCGCGGCGCCTCCAACGGTGGAAGCGAGGAGCAGGACGAGCGCGACGACGATTCCGAGCAGGACGAAAAGCCCTCGCTTGGTCATGCTGACCCCTTTCCTGACGGCAGAGCGTCCAGGGTCCTCGAAAACGCAACAAATGTCAAGGGCCGGCGTGAGCACGATGATCGTGTCAAGGGTCGCCTCCTACCCCGGTAGGAGGCGGGATCACCGCCTAGTACTAGCGCGAATCCCGCCTTCCGACGATGCCCTTTGCGTCCGCTCTCCCTAGGTTCGGAGCCATGGACTCGACGAGGAAAGGACCGGTCATGGACGCTCCGACGACCCGCATCTTCACGCCGGCGCGAATCGTCGCCCTGGTGCTCATCGCACTCCTCGTCGGCGGTCTCGCCTACCTGCGCTTCGGGGCGGACTCCGACCCGGTCTCCGTGCCCGAAGGCGCGAAGGCCGGCGACCTGATCCTCGAGCGCTGCGAGTACGGGACCGAGAGGGGCAGCTACGCAGCCGACTGCGGAACCCTCGTCGTGCCCGAGAACCGGGCGGATCCGCAGTCGCGCCTAATCGCGCTGCCGGTGACCCGCATCCGGGCCAGGTCCGGCAATCCGGCCGAGCCGATCTTCCGCTTGCAGGGCGGCCCGGGCGTCACGAACATGGAGTTCAGGGAGGCGAGCCGGTTCGCCGACGACCGCGACGTCGTCCTCGTCGGCTACCGCGGCATGGACGGCTCCTCGGTGCTCGACTGCCCGGAGGTCGAGTCCGCGCTCAAGGGCTCCACCGACCTCCTCGGCGAGAAGTCGTTCCGCGAAAGGGGCAACGCCTTCCGGGCGTGCGCGGATCGCTCGCGGGCGACGGGGTCGATCTCGCCGGCTACGGCCTCCCGCAGCGGGTCGACGATCTGGAGGCCGCGCGCAAGGCGCTCGGCTACGGCCGCATCGACCTCCTGAGCGAGAGCCTGGGGACCCGGATCGCGATGATCTACTCCTGGCGCTACCCGAGGAGCATCCACCGGTCGGTGATGCTCGGGGTGAACCCACCGGGGCACTTCGTCTGGGACGAGAAGACGACCGACGAGCAGATCGGTCGGTACGCCGTGCTCTGCTCGAAGGACGACGCGTGCCGCAAGCGGACCGACGACCTCGCAGCCTCGCTGCGGCTGGCTTACGAGAACATTCCGGATCGCTGGTGGTTCCTGCCGATCAAGGAGGGCAACGTCAAGGCAGGCGCGTTCTTCGGCCTGATGCACGCGACCACCGACGGCGCCGGCCCGCTCGCAGCGCCCTGGACGATCGACACGCTGCTGTCCGCCGGTCAAGGCGACGGAGGCGGTGCATGGTTCATGTCGCTGCTGGCCCAGGTCGCCTTCCCGGAGGAACAGCTCTGGGGTGACGTCGCCGCGGCCGGCCGGACCGACGCGGCCCACGCACGGCGCCTCTACGCGAGGCCCGCCGACCCGCGCTCGGTGATGGGCATGCCCGGGACGGACCTGATCTGGGCCGGCGGCCGGCTCGTCGACTCCTGGCCGGCGAGCCCCGACGAGAACGAGTACGCACAGGTCCGTGACTCCAACGTCGAGACGCTCTTGATCGGCGGCGAGCTCGACTTCGCGACACCGCCTCAGTGGGCGAACCGCGAGCTGCTGCCACATCTGCCGAACGGCCGCGAGGTCATCCTCGAGAACATCGGGCACACAGATGACTTCTGGACGTCCCAGCGGGAAGCCGGCGGCAGGCTGATCAATACGTTCTTCGTCAGCGGGCGCGTCGACAGGTCCCTGTACCGGCAGACCGCGGTCGACTTCACGCCCGCGATCAGCCCCGGCGCGATCGCCACAATCGTCCTCGGCGTGATGCTCGGGCTCGCGGCGCTGACGGTCGTCTCGCTGCTGTGGATGGGGCTCCGCGTGCGTCGTCGCGGCGCCTTCGGCCGCAAGGGCAGTGCGACGCTCCGATCCGTGTACCCGATCGTCCTCGGCCTGGGCGGATGGTTGCTCGGTGTCCTGGTCGTCATCACGACGATGCCGGGAGTCCCGCTCGACGACGAGCTGCTCGCGGCCCTCTCGGTCGGCTTGCCGATCGGGCTAGGTATCTACTTCGGCTGGGTGAACCGCGACTGGTCCGCCAGGACCAAGATCACCGGATTCGCGGCGGTGGCGGGAGGCGCTCTCATCGGCGCGCGGCTTGGTTTCAACGCAACCGAGGGACTCTTCGCTGTCGTCACGACGATCGTAGGAGCGGCCGCCGGTGGGAACCTGACCCTCCTCGCACTCGACATCGCCTGGGACCAGCAGGTTCGTGATCGCTTCGCTTCACCGAACGGCAAGGACACCATGGAGGCGCACCCCTTGACGAACGTCTAGCTCCGAACAGGATCGCCCCATCAAGTCCTGCGGGCCTCGGGCCCGCAGGACTTGACGCTTCTTACGCAGGCGTTGGGATCGGCGTGGCCGTCGATGCGGCCCGTTCCGAGTACACCTCGACGAAGCCTTGTCGCCAACTCGGGAAGCGCGGCGTCCAGCCGAGCTCGCGCTTGGCCTTCGCGTTGGAGGCACCCCGGGAGTCGGTTCCCATCATGACTCCGGCTTCGCCCGCGAACAGCCGTGCGAGCCAAACCGGGAAGTGACGGGGCGGCTTGGCTCCGAGCGCGTTCGCGAGTACCGGCAGCCACTCGCGCACTGGGGCGGGCTCATCGTCGACGATGTTGTAGATCGCCGGGCCGTCGTGCTCGAGCGCGAGCACGGTCGCTGCGGCGGCGTCGTCGAGGTGGATGAACGAGGAGACGCCGCCGCCGTCGCCGACGATCGGGAACTGCCGCTTGCGCACGGGCTCGAGCAGTCCGTCGTTGGGGGCGCCGTAGAAGCTGCCGTAACGAAGCGCGATCCCGCCGGCGTCCGTGACCGCTTGGTCGAGATAGCTCATCGCTTCGGCGGTTTCGCGCATCGCCGGCAACGGGGTGAGATCGAGCGGGTCGTCCTCGGTCTTGACCGGCCCGCCTGCGCGTGCGTAGCGGAAGTTGGCGAAGCTCTGGGCGACGAACCGGGGCACTCTCGCCTCGCGCGCGGCGGCCAGGAGCACGTCGGTGCCCTTCCTGCGAAGCCGGTTGGTCTGCGCGAAGCTGCCGTCGAAGTCCTTGGAGAACCGCACATTCGCCAGAGCGGTCGCTTGGTGGACGATCGCGTCGGGCTCGGTTTCGAGGACGGCCTTCCGCACGGCACGCAGGTCGAGCAGAACGAGCACGATCGGCTCCACCCCGAGGTCTTGTACACGTTCGGCCTGTCCAGGCGACCTGGAGGTGCCGATCGCCTCGTGCCCTCGAGCGATCAACTGAGGAACGAGGCGGGTGCCGATCGCACCGCTCGCGCCAGCCACGAAGACTCTCATCGTGTTCTCCTTTCTTGTCACATCAGCGTGATTTCACGGGTCTATTGGTATGACCCGACACGACGGAGGAATGTGACCGATGGATGAGCGCGAGTGGCTGGCGGAACGATTCGAGGAGCACCGAATCCGTCTGCGAGCAGTGGCCTATCGGATGCTCGGCTCGCTGAGCGAGGCAGACGACGCCGTCCAGGAAGCCTGGCTGAGGCTGAGCCGCACAGACCCGAGCGAGGTCGAGAATCTCGGCGGCTGGCTGACGACCGTCGTCGCGCGAGTCTCACTGAACATGCTCCGCTCACGCAAGGTGCGGCGCGAGGAGCCGATCGGCGTTCACATGCCCGACCCGATCGTCGACCGCGCCGACGGGACCGACCCGGAGCACGAGGCGCTACTGGCCGACTCGGTCGGCCTGGCGCTGCTCGTCGTGCTCGAGACGCTATCTCCGCCCGAGCGGCTCGCTTTCGTACTGCACGACATCTTCGGTGTGCCCTTCGACGAGATCGCGCCGATCGTCGACCGCTCGCCCGAGGCGGCACGCCAGCTCGCGAGCCGCGCGCGCCGCCGCGTCCAGGGCGAGAACACGGCTCCCGACGCCGACCTCGACACTCAGCGCGAAGTCGTCGACGCTTTTCTCGCGGCCGCACGCGACGGCGACTTCCAGGCGCTGCTCGAGGTGCTTGACCCGGACGTCGTGCTCCGCGCAGACCTCGGGCCCGCGGGCGGATCGAGGCAGGTTCGTGGGGCGAGGGCGGTCGCTGGCCAGGCGCTCTTCTACTCGCGGCTCGGCTTGGTCACGCACCCGGCGATCATCAACGGCGCCGCCGGAGCCGTCGCCACCCTCGACGGAGAGCCGTACTCGGTCGGGGCCATCACGGTCAGAGGCGGGAGGATCGTCGAGATCGACCTCCTCGCCGACCCTGAACGCCTCCGCCAGCTCGACCTGACAGTCCTCGACAACTAGGCGCGTTTGTGGGCGAGGCCGGCTAGAGCCGATCGAGGAGCTCGCGCTTCTTCTCGTCGAACTCTTCCTGCGTGATCAGGCCGCGGTCGCGGAGGTCCGCGAGCCGGCCAAGCGTGGAGTCGAGCTCGTCGGCCGAAAGGGCAACCGAGGTTGACGCAGGCTGTGGCGCCGAGTCGACAGAAGCGGCGCGCTCCTGGGCCCGGCCTCCACCCAATTCGAGCTCGAGCTCATGCCTTGCATCGAGCAGCGCCTTCTTGAAGCCGTCGGCGTCGGGCAGAAAGCGGATCTTGCTCGTCCCGGCCTCGGACGCCGTCAACAGGTCGAGCTCGCCGTAGCCGACGATCCGTCCCAGCCACGGGTGCCCCACGATCATGTCGCTGATCATCTGGAGCGAGGTGTCACGCGTGTACTTGTTGATCACGCCGCCCGCCTCGATAACGCGGCGGGTCGTGACGAGGTAGCGCTCGGCTCTCCAGGCGAAGAAGTACCAGGCGACGCCGACGAGCCCGATCGTGACGAAGATCCAGAACGCCCAGTCGAGGAGCGAGCCGAGGAACCCGACAGCCTGGCCGAGTGCGAGAGCCGCAATTCCTGCTCCGAGGGCGAGTACGAACCAACGTCCGGCCTCGAGAAATGTGAGCCAGTGCCGCCGCCGCACGAGCAACACACGCTCACCCGTGGCGAGCAGCGAGGCGTAGCTCGAGGTTTCGTCCTCCGGCGGGCTCGTCTCGACTGTTTCGGGCATGGTTCTCTCGCCTCCTTCCCCCGAATAATGACTCCTCGGCCATCGCGCGGCTTCCGCCGCCGCGGCTTTCCGACGGGACAGGACGCGCTAATAGAACGGCGAGTTCGCCGGCGTGGGAAGTCGCTGGGAAACCTGTTTCGTTTGTGCCCTTTCCGACCAGGCTTGTCGCCGAGGCGAACCACGACCAGAGCGCCGAGCGCGCCGCGCGATCTTCCACGGCGCGTCGTTGCTCGCGATCGCACTGCTGTTCAGCGCCCTCTGGGGCGGTCGCGCGCGACCGCGAGCTTCTCAGCCGGAGGGTGACCGATCACGAGGTCAATGCAATCCTGCTCGCACCGTCGCCCAACATCGGCTTCTACGCGGGCGTGATCGCGCTTGCAATCGTGGCTCCCCGCGTTGCCGCATTCGGCTATCTGCTGATCGCCGTGTTCGTGATTCTGAGACCGGCGACGAGCCGTCGGCCGAGCCCGCCTGAAGACGCTCAGTCGATGCGTGGGCGGCGCGTGAGGTCCAGCCGCCTCGCTCCATACACTCGTCGGCATATGGGCTCACCCGCGACGACGCGCGTCGAGCTTCTTCTGCCCGTGCGCACGCTGCTCCTCGTCGCCGCTGCGGTGGGCGTGCTCGCGGCCTTCCAAGCCATCGGCGACACCTTCCTGATCGTCTTCGTCGGGATCTTTCTGGCGCTCGTCTTCGAGTACCCCGTTCGCTTCGTGATGACGAAGACGCGCCTCTCACGTGGGCTCGCTGCGACGGTCACTTTGCTCGGAAGCGCACTTGCGGTGACCGTGTTCTTCTTGCTGCTCCTCGTACCCCTCGTGGGGGCGGTACGAGACTTCCTCCAGGACTTGCCAACGATCGTCGAGGACCTTCGCGAGTCGGGCGAGCTTTCGTGGCTCGGGGACTCGGGAGCCGCCGAGAATGTCCAGTCAGGGGCGCAGGAGGTCTCGCTCTCGATCCCAGACACGATCTCTGCGGTGCTCGGCGTCGCCGGCGACTTCTTTGGAGTCTTCCTCGCGGCGTTCACGATCCTGTTCATCTGCCTCTTCCTACTGACGGACGTGACAAATCTGAAGCGCTCGCTCGCGAGCGTGCTGATGCCAGGCGAGGACGAGCGCTGGCTTGGGGTGTGGGAGCGGGTCACCGAGTCGGTGTCGCGCTGGGCGATCGGCGTCGTCGTCATCGCCACCATCGCAGGCACGCTGCAAGGCACCACGGCGTGGCTGCTCGGGTCGAGCTACGCGCTCGCACTCGGTGTGATCGCAGGGCTGCTCGACATGATCCCGAACATCGGCGCGACGATCGCCGGCTTCATCCTCGTACCGGCGCTCTGGGCGGAGGAGGGACTGACGGCAGCGCTCATCATGCTCGCAGTCGTCCTCGTCTACCAGCAGCTCGAGAACAACATCCTGACGCCGAAGATCCAGGGCAAGGCCGTTCGGCTCTCCGGCTTCTTCATCATCGTCGCGGTGACCCTCTTCGGGGCGCTACTCGGAGTCCTCGGTGCTCTGACCGCCGTCCCACTCGCGGCCACACTCCAGATCTTCGTCCAGGAGCTGACGAAGGCTCGGCGCGAGCGGGTTGCCGCCGCGGCGGCAGCACTGCAATCGTCGGCCGACCAAGCGTAATCCAGCGAATCCAGCCGGCTGATCAAGAACCGTTGCTCGTGCCTGGTCGCAGCTGATCCTGAGGCGAGTCGAGCTCAGCCGAGCTGGAAGTGCCAGATCACGACGGCGGGGTTGTCGCGATACGCGGCGTTGGTCGCGGCGGTACACCAGCGATGCAGCGCCCAGATGTTCGGCGGAGCGCCGGGGACGTGGGCTGGGAATACGTCACCGGTCGTGGATCGCAGGTCGCCGTCGTCGACCAGCGGGAACGGCCGGCGGGGCTCTTTGCACCTGCGCACCTGGAGGCCGAGGGGGAGAGCAGCCGCGATGTAGTCGCTCGTGAGCCGGGTCCGGATCGGCATGTAGCCAGGGCTCCCGTCGGGTCCGGCTTTGACGACCGACGAGCGAGCCCGGTGGCGTTAGGCGCGATGATGGTGTCATGCCTCCACTCGACGAGCTCGCGTCCGGTCTCTGGCGGATCACGGTCACCCGGAACGGCCCTCCCTCCGACGATGAGGGCGTACCTACTGCGCGACGGCGCCCACGCTCTGGCGGCGAGCTTGGCACGGCCGCCGGAGCAGGTCGTCGCTGTATTGATCGCCGGCCCACGTACCCCGCTATCGGCAGGGAAGGACTACAGACCCGCGAATCGGCCGGTGTGGGACAGGTGAGCTTCGACGAGGCAGGGGATGCGGTACGGCGGACCCGCCTCGCGAACGAGCGCACCTACCTCGCCTGGTGGAGGACTGGCCTCACGACCTTCGCCGTTAGCCTCGCCACCGGCAAGCTCGTGCCGGAGCTGTCGTCAGGAGCCGCGTGGCCTTTCGAGGCGATCGGGGTTGCGTTCGGGGTCGTTGGCTTGCTGTTCATCGCCTACGCGTACGTCCGGCAAAAGCGGGTCGAGGAGGCGCTCGCACGCGGCGAGTACGCACCCTTCGAGACGCACACAGCCTTCGTCTTTGCTGCCCTCGGAGTCGTGCTCGGGATCGGGACGATCACCGTCATCCTTCTGCAGCCCAGCTAGGAACGCCGGATCGTCGCCGGGCCGCCGAGCAGCGCTCGCTCGGCCGTGTTTTCGTTCGGGCACGCGGAGCCAGGCGCGGGCACACGGCCTACTCGTCCTGCACCCGCTCGCCCCGCTGAGAGAATGGAGCGCCGAGGCCGGGCGGTCGGTCTCGAGCTCCGCGATACCAAGGTCGTCATCTTTGGCAGCCCGCTCGCCGGGACGCCGGTCATGTCGGCGGCGCCGCTCGCGGCGCTCGACCTGCCCTTAAAGGTCCTCGTCTGGGCCGACGGCGCCAGACGAAGCTCAGCTACGACTGGCCGCACGAACTGGCCGCACGGTATCGGCTTAGCGACGAGCTCGCGGGCAGGCTCTCCGCGATCGACGCAGTCACAGGCGCGGTGATCGAGCAATGAGTGCGCCGACTGCGGGTAGCAGCGCGGCCGTGACCGCGAGCTGCGGTTCGAGGACCGTTGCGATGAGTTTCCGGGTC
>Ga0126312_10003694_pt1 | contig 10317 bp, 10 predicted proteins | sample Plot104A_FD_92537 | JGI IMG/M metagenome (GOLD analysis project Ga0126312, IMG submission 92537) | Serpentine soil microbial communities from UC McLaughlin Reserve, CA, USA - Plot104A | ecosystem: Environmental > Terrestrial > Soil > Grasslands | place: USA: UC McLaughlin Reserve, Lake County...
ACCCAGACGCTAACCCAGAACCGGCCGAAGACCATGGCCGTTACGGTCGAGGGCGAGCTTCCCGCGGACGTCACGGCCAAGGACCTCATGCTCGGCATCCTGAACCGCATCGGGACGGGTGGTGGAGTCGGGCACGTCATAGAGTACAGGGGCGAGGCCGTAAGGCAGCTCTCGATGGAGGGGCGCATGACCGTATGCAACATGTCCATCGAGGGCGGGGCCAGGGCGGGACTCGTCGCGCCTGACGAGACGACCTTCGAGTACCTGGAAGGCAGGGAGTACGCTCCCAAGGGCGAACTCTGGGAAGCGGCGGTCGAGGATTGGAAGAGGCTCCCGACCGACGAGGGGGCCGAGTTCGACAAGGAGGTCGTGATCCAGGCGGAGGATCTGGTCCCCTACGTCTCCTGGGGCACGACACCGGCACAGACCGTTCCGCTCGACGGCGAGGTCCCCGAACCGCAGAACGAAGGCCACGAGAGGGCGCTCAAGTACATGGCGCTCGAACCAGGCACCGCCATTCGGGACATAGAAGTAGACACCGTCTTCCTCGGGTCGTGCACCAACGCCCGCATCGAGGATCTACGCGCTGCCGCCGGCGTCCTGGAGGGCCACAGGGTCAAGGAAGGTATAAGGGCTATGGTCGTACCTGGTTCGATGCGGGTCAAGAAGCAGGCCGAGGAAGAAGGTCTGGCCGAGATCTTTACCGAGGCGGGCTTCGACTGGCGCAACGCGGGGTGCTCGATGTGCCTCGGCATGAACCCCGACATACTGCGGCCGGGAGAGCGGTGCGCCTCGACCTCGAACCGCAACTTCGAGGGGCGCCAGGGCAAGGGTGGCAGGACGCACCTGGTCAGCCCGGTCATTGCGGCGGCGACGGCCGTAATGGGCAGGTTCGCCTCGCCTAGCGAACTCGGCGTGCCATTGGAGGTGGGATAGTGGAGCCCGTCGCACGCATCTCTGGAACGGCGCTTCCTCTCGGTTACTCGGACGTGGACACGGACCAGATCGTCCCGAGCGACGCCCTCAAGCGCATCGAGCGCACCGGCTTCGGAGAATTCCTGTTCTCCGACTGGCGCGAGGATGAGGACTTCATAATGCACAGGGACGAGTACAAAGACGCCGTGATACTTATCGCGGGCGAGAACTTCGGCTCCGGTTCCAGCCGCGAGCACGCGGTCTGGGCGATACAGGACCATGGCTTCGGCGCGGTGATCGCCCCGTCCTTCGCAGACATCTTCAAGAACAACTCGACCAAGAACGGCCTTCTCGCTATCGACCTGCCCGAGGAGACCGTCGAGAACCTTCTTCAAGCCGTCAGGAAAGATCCGGAGACCATGATCACCATCGAACTGGACGAGCTCACCGTCACCGCCCCCAACGTCTATGAGACCTTCGAGATGGACGACTTCACTCGCCGGCGCATCATGGAGGGCCTCGACGACATAAGCCTCACTCTCACGCACGAGGAGGATCTCGAAACGTTCGAGCGTTCGCGACCGGGGTATCTACCGAGCGTGAAGTAGCGCCACGCGAACGGAGGCCTCATCGGTGCTCGAAGTCGCGATCATGGTCGAGGGGCAGGCGGGTGTCGGGTGGAACCGCTGGCGAAGGCTGGCCCGGGCGGTCGAGGACCTCGGCTACGCTGGCCTCTACCGCTCCGATCACTTCCCGAACGATCAGACGGGCAAGTACCGAGATAGCCTGGAGCTGTGGGCCTCGCTCGCCTGGCTTGCGGAGAACACCAGCCGCATAGAGTTCGGGCCCCTGGTCTCGCCGGTCTCGTTCCGGCATCCGGTTATCACCGCCTGGCAGGCTTCCTCCGTAGACAACCTGGCCGACGGACGGCTCAGGCTCGGCCTCGGCGCCGGCTGGAACGAATGGGAGCACGGGACCTTCGGCTTCGACGTGCTCGACACAGACCTTCGCTTCGCCCGCTTTGAAGAAGGACTCGAGGTCGTGACCAGGCTGCTCCGCAACGATAGGCCCGTGTCTTTCGACGGCGAGTTCTATCATCTTCACGACGCCCTGCTAATGCCGCGATCGCCGCGGCGGGGAGGGACGCCCGTGGTCGTCGGGGGCAACGGCGTGCGGAGGACCTTGCCTCTGGCGGCCCGCTACGCAGACGAGTGGAACGCCGTTTTTCTGAAGGCGGAGGCATTTATGGATCTCAACGCCAGGCTCGACGGGCTGGTAGAAGAGGCCGGGAGGAGGCCAGACCAGGTACGCAGAACCCTGATGACCCGCGTCATCTTCGGCCGCAAGGAGGCCGACGTGGACCGCAAACTCGATGGGACATCGAGGCACCATCTCCCCGAAGCCATCCTCGCCGGGACGGCGGGGGAGATCGTCGAGCGACTCGGACGCCTCTCTGAGGCCGGTGTGCAACGGGTGATGTTGCAGTGGTTAGAAGTAGATGACATAGACGCCCTTGAGGCTATGGCACACACCGTCCTGCCGCAACTCACGGCGGGTTGAGGAAGGGCAGCCTTTCTTCAACCCGCGCTGGTCTGCCAGTCAGCATTTCAGCTTTCTTGTTGCCGTTTGCAGGGTGGCGGGATGATCCTGGCGGGTAGATAATGACGCTATGGCCGACCGTGCTAGGTTCATCGGGGTCAACCACGTCGCCATCGAGGTCGGGGATATAGAGGAGGCGCTCGAGTTCTACGGACGCCTCTTCGAAGTCGAGCTGCGGGGGCGTGGCCCCAAGATGGCGTTCATAGACGCAGGAGATCAGTTCATCGCGCTCGCCGAGGGTGAGAACCCCTCCCCCGACGATCACAGGCACATCGGGATGGTGGTGGACGACAGGAGGATAGTCCGCCGGGCCTTGAGGGAGATGGGGGTGGAGATCATGCCTGGCAGGGGCCTGGATTTCCTCGACCCGTGGGGCAACCACTGGCAGGTCGTGGACTACTCGGAGATCCAATTCACCAAAGCCCCCGAGATCCTTGCGGGCATGGGCCTCCAGAATCTGCAGAAGTCAGAGAAGGCGCTCGAAGAGCTGCGCAGGAAAGGCCTTGCCCCAGAGTAGAGGTGCCAGGTCTGACAGCGCGGCGGTTTGCCCTGCAACTCGTTCCAGAAAGGATGCTCCGTGTTCGACACCACTACCGAGGCTGGAAAGCGGGCGGAGGGGCGGTTGCGGGAGGAGCGGATCGCGTGGATGACCACCGTCCGTTCCGACCACCAGCCGCAGACGGTGCCCGTGTGCTTTCGGTGGGACGATGAAGGATTCCTTATCTACTCTCAGCCGAACCTCCAGCAGCTGAGGAACATTACCCGCACGTCGGTACCACGAGAGCATAGCCCGCATAGGCTTCGATGTGGAAGGCTTCGCGCGGGCTTACGTTGAGGCGGTGCGGGTGAGCCGCAGCACTGGCAGATCCGGTAGGGGTCAAGACCACTGCGTCCGGGGACGCTCCTGCGGCTCGCCGTCGACTTCGAGGTCGACCTTCTCGTTGAAGAAGCAAAGGTGGTCCCTGACCTTCTCCGTCGCGGCGATCGGCTCGGGATAGTACCAGACGAGATCCTCCACTCGCTCTCCACCTGCCTCGACCGAGTGGTACGAAGCGACGCCCTTGTAGGGGCACTGGGTCGTCTTCTCGCTCTCAACGAGCAACTCACCGCGCACGTCTTCGGGCGGGATGTAGTAGCGGGGCGGCAGGCCCGTCTCGAAGAGGATTCTCGGGCGGTCCGTCTCCGCAACGACCTCGCCGTTCACGCTCACCCTTACGTGCCTGGTGCTCTCGAGCACGTCGACCCTGTGATAAGGGTCTCTGGGATGGACGAAGACCTCCTCGTCCTCCTCGTACCAGTGGTCCATCTTGTTCCAATAGAAGGCGACGTAGCCAGCGAGGGGCGGAGCATCCTCCAGGGGCTCCGGGTAGCCCCATACGGCATTCTCGGCCATGCGCTCGCCCACCCTCACCGACCAGTACTTGGCGTCGCCTTTGAAGGGGCAGTGCGTCGTCTTCTCGCTCTCAACGAGCAACTCACCGCACACGTCCTCCTGCGGGAAGTAGTAGATGGGCAGCAGGCCCGTCTCGTGCATGAGCTTTGTTCGCTTGCTGTCCGCGATGGTCTCGCCGTTGAACACTACCCGCACCCGTCGCGGGGAGTCCTCGAAGTACAGCGTGTGCGGCTTGAGCGCCCCCGTGTCGAAGTTGAACGTGCCCGTACTCTGATTGCCGAAGGGTCCGGTCCCTATCGTCAGGGTCAAAGTGTCTCTCCTCTCCAGTAGACTCGCGCTGTCTATATGTTTCACCTGCCGCCCCTGGCGCCGTCCTGTGCGGGGAGCGTATACTGGTCCACGCCCCATCCGGGCACCCGATGCGTCTTCAGAGGATACAGGTTAGAGCACGAGCGTCGGTATCCCTTCTGCGCCAGGGGCTGAGGTTCACAGCGACAATTGCCGTATTCGAGAGAGGATAGAGATGCTTCGGGAGACGGGCATGGCCGAGGTCAACGGCGCACGGATCTACTACGAGGTTGCGGGAGAAGGGGAGCCGCTGGTCCTGGTGCACGCGGGGATCGCGGACAGCAGGATGTGGGAGGGCCAACTCGAGACCTTCGCCGAGCGCTACAGGGTCATCCGCCACGACATGCGCGGCTTCGGGAGGACGGCGCTGGTGGATAGACCTTACTCCCACCACGAGGACCTGCGCGGTCTGCTCGACCGGCTCGAAGTCGAGCGGGCGCGCCTTGTGGGCTGCTCGCTGGGGGGAGGAGCCGTGCTCGACTACGCGCTTGAGTACCCGCAGCGGGTCGGGGACCTCGTGCTCGTGGGATCGGCCGTGGGCGGCTTCCGGCCTGACATCGACCCCCCGAGGCAGTGGGATGAGATCGTATCTGCCGACGAGGCGGGGGACCTGGAGCGGATCTCCGAGCTGGAGGTCCAGATCTGGGTCGACGGCCCCGGGAGATCCCCCGAGGACGTAGACGCCTCCGTCAGGGACCTGGTCCGGGAGATGAACCTGATCGCCCTGCAAAACGAAGCCTTGGAGCTGGGCGAAGAGTGGGAACCGGAGCCGCCCGCAGCGGACCGGCTCCCTGACATCCAGGCCCCGACGTTGCTGATGGTCGGGGACGGGGACCAGCCGAGGGTCTTCGCCGCGGCCGATCTGCTCGAGAAAGAACTTCCGAACGTGCGCAAGGTCGTCATGCACGGCACGGCCCACGTGCCCAACATGGAGCAGCCCGAAGAGTTCAATCGGATCGTGCTGGATTTCCTGGAAGACCACAGCTGAATTAGGAATTGGTCCATCACCTAGAGCCCTTTCCCGATTCACGATTCGAGAGGAACTTTCGAATGGCGGGCGCGTAGTATGTGGGCGTGTCTGTCGAGAGGAGGTGACGCGGCAGAGACGGCGAGATAGCCGGCGTCCGCGACCTCGCCCTGCTGCGTACCGAAAGCGGCGAGGAGCTACACCTCGTAACGGGCAACGTCGACAGCCGCGACAAACAGAGTGTCCTGATCCAGGACTACCCGGGTGGCAGGGGTACCGTGGCAACCCACTTTCGCTGCGTACTTCCTCAGGACGCCCATTCCAGCTCCCTCACAGTCGAGTTCGTCCGCGAGTTCCACAGCCTTCCGCGCGTCGAGGGCATAGCCGTCATCCCGGAAGGCCGAACCTTCTACCTCACGGACGAGGGTGTGCATCTGCGCCTTACTCGACTCCTGGCAGGCTGAAGATTCGGAGTCAGTGCGGCAGACCCGGATCTACGCCTTTCACGACCAGATGGTACACATCGCCCCTGGTCCCTGCGTCTGTCCCCAGAAATCCTGAAACCTGTAGCCGTGGTTTGCTGCGCAAACCACTTTCAGAGACTACAGCGAGGCGGCGTCCTCCAGGATCTCGTCGGCGTGGGTCTCCGGGGAGACCTCAGGGTAAACACGGGCTATCTTCCCGTCGGGATCGAGCAGGAATGTGACGCGGTTCGTCCTCTTCCGGTTCTCGCGCAGCACCCCAAGGACCTCCGCAGCACGGCCACCCTCGTCAGTGAGCAGTGGGAAATTGAGGTTGTACTTCTCGCGGAACTCGCGGTGGGATTCGGGGGAGTCGAGGGAGACGCCGTAGACTTGTATGCCCACCTTCGCGTAATCGTTCATGCGGTCCCGGAAGGCGCAGGCTTCCTTGGTGCAACCAGGGGTGTCGTCCTTGGGGTAGAAGTAGAGGACGGTCTTCTGGCCCGTTAGCTTTCCCGTACCGATGCGTTCCCCACTCTCGGTAGTTAGTTTCAGGTCGGGCAGTGTCTCGCCCTGCTGTGGCAGGTCAGCCATCGAAGTTCCTCCTTGTAGATATCTACATGCAACTCTACGATGTTACCCTCGACTGCGCAAAAGGAATCTATCAGGCTGAAATCGTGCCCGGACCTTGTGGACAGGCCGTGGTCCGCGTTGCATAGTTTATCGGTAGAGGTGATCGTCCCCGGCGGGAGAGATGTGGCGGGGTAAGGGTTCGGCACAAAGACTCTCAGGTAGGAGGCTCCGGCGCGCCTTCTATCTCGTGTTGCTCGCGGTAGTGATCGGGCTCTCTATCTCGTACTGGTCGTGGGTTGACGCGCAGGCGCGTGCCGTAGTGGTGATCTCCTCCGTCCTCGACGCACCGGTACTGACGCCAGCCATCGAAGCCGCGGGCGGAGATCCAAGCTTCTCGCAAGCGCGCGTCGCCGGAAATCCCGCGCTCGTCGTGAGACCCGCAGGAGAAGGACCATGGCCGGCCATATTCCTGGTCAACGGGACCGTGCCGGAAGGAAGGAAGCTGCCGGCGGTGCGGAATCTGGCAGAGGGCTTCGCGCGGGCCGGGTACCTCGTGGTCGTGCCCGACCTGCCTGGCCTGACGGAGGATAGGATCACACCACGGTCCGCTGATGCGGTCGCGCAGGTCGCACGCAAGATCTCCGGCAGGCCCGACGTCGAAAGTGGGAAAGTGGCCCTCGTCGGGGTCTCGACAGGCGCCACCCTGTCCCTCCTTGCCGCTGAGGACCCCAGTCTGAAAGGAAAAGTCTCGCTCGTCGCCGGTGTCGCGCCCTACGCGAACATAAAGACCGTGTTGAACGTCGCAACTACCGGCCACTACCGCCGGTCCGACGGCCAGCTGGTCCGCTACGAGGCCACCCCGTTCCTCTCTTACGTCGTGGCCCGCTCGCTCGTCGCCACCCTGCCACCGGGCGAGGACAGGCGAACGCTCTCGGCCGAGCTCGAGAGCGTCGGCCGCGAGAGCCCAGATCCACTCTCCAACCTCCGCTCGCGCCAGACAGACGACCTCGGGCCTGACGCGAGGAGCGTCGTCGGGCTGCTCGCGAACCGTGATCCGGAACGCTTCGATGCGCTCTACGCGGCGCTCCCCGACGAGACGCGACACGACCTCGAAGAGCTCTCGCCACTCGCCAGCACAGGGCGGATACGCGTTCCCGTCGACCTCGCCACCGGTCCCCACGACAAGTACTTCCCTCCCTCCCAGTCGTATGCGCTCGAGCGCGTCGCACCAGAGCGCAGAGTCACGGTCACCGCAGCGCTCGACCACGCCAAACTCGACGTCTCACCGGGAGATATCCTGGCCTTCGCGACCTTCGACGGCTTCGTGGTCCGCGCGCTGCGCACCGCCCACGCCGAAGACTAGAGTCGGCCCAGTGCCTCGAACAGCAGTTTGAAGAAGCCTTCGCGGTCGAGCTCGAGGCCGACCTCGGCGTTCGGCGCCCTGCCGGTCACGCCGTAGAAGTCGCAGACGGTCTCGCCGCGGGTGAGGTCGCTCTCGCATTCGATGTCGACCCGCATCGGGCGGGTCTTCAGCAGCCCGGGTTCGAGTACCGCAGCGACGGCGACGGGATCGTGCAGCGGCGGGGCGTCGAAGCCGAAGGTGCGCTCGTACGTGGAGGCGAAGAAATCCAGGAACCCGGCTACTACGCCTCCCACCCTGCCCGCGGCCCGCAATCGCTCCCTTTCCTCAGGACCGGCACTGGCCTGATGCGTTACGTCGAGGCCCGACATCGTTATGGGGAGTCCTGACTCGAAGACCTCGCGGGCCGCCTCGGGGTCAACGTAGATGTTGAACTCGGCGGCCGGCTTCGTATTGCCCAGGCCCATGCTTCCGCCCATCAGGGAGATGCGCCCGACGCGGTCCTTCAGGTCGGGATGCTCGCGCAGAAACCCCGCAACGTTGGTGAGCGGACCGACGCAGACCAGAGTGACGGGCTCGGAAGAGGCCCTCAGAGTGTCCGAGATCAGATCCACAGCACCCCTTTCGTCGGCCACGAAGCTGGGCTCAGGAATCTCCTCGGGCCCGTCCAGCCCGCTCTTGCCGTGAATGTTCTCGGCCGTGTGTAGTGGCCGTTCCAACGGTTCCGAGGCGCCAGCACCCACGGGCACGTCCGTGCACCCGACGAGGGAGAGCACCCGCAGAGCGTTGTGCGTCGTCTTCTCCAGGGACACGTTGCCGGCGACGGTCGTGACGGCGAGCAGGTCCAGATCCGGGTGTCCGCAGGCCAGCATCAGGGCCACAGCGTCGTCATGACCAGGGTCTACGTCCATGATGATGGGCGTGGGACTCACGCTGACTCCTCTCCACGTTGCGTCTGCCGGTACGTTATCTCTTTTGGAGCCCTGCGTATACTCAGATCTCCCTGTCACGTTGACGATAAAAAGACTGTCGGATAGAGTCAGTGGAAATTGGGGAGTAGCCACCCGCTCTTGCGGGGGGACCGGTCGTCAATACGGAGCGAGGCTCCCGGCCGGTCACCGGCGCCGAGGCGCACCGAGCGAGACCATCGGCAGGCAAACAGGCCGCGATGGCTCGCTTTTACGTGTTTCGCGGCCCGTCCGAGAGGAGATGGGATATGTTGACGGCTGTAGAGTTCGTGGCGGCGCTGGCTGCGATCCTTCTGGGGGCTGCCTTCTTTACGAACGCGATCGAGATACTGGGAGGACGCCTCGGGATGCGCCAGGGGGCCGTGGGAAGCCTCCTCGCCGCCGTGGGTACGGCCTTACCGGAGAGCATGATCGCCGTGGTAGCCATCCTCGAGCCCGTGCTCACGGGCAAAGCATCCGAAGAAGGGGCCCTCATAGGCATAGGGGCGATACTCGGCGCGCCGTTCATGCTGGCGACACTAGCCATGTTCGTCGTGGGGGTCTCGGCACTGGTCTTCCGGGGAAGCAGGGACCAGGGCACGTCATTGCGCATCGACGCGACGACCATAGGCAGGGATGTCGGGTTCTTCCTCACCTTCTTTACCGCGGCCGCCGGCGTCGGGCTGGTGGAGCTGCCGTTCTACATGAAGGTAGTCGTCGCCCTCGTGCTTGCCTTCGGCTACGGACTCTACGTCAGAAGGACGCTATCATCCGGCGAGCATCTCGAGGAGGTGCCGGAGAGACTCCTGCTCCTGCCGCGCAGTCAGCATCCGCAGCTCCTCGCCGTCGTCTTTCAGACCCTCGCGAGCCTCGGGGTCATCATCGCGGGGGCCCACTTCTTCGTCGACGCGGTCAAGCAAGCCGCCGTAGGCTTGGGTCTGCCAGCCGGTCTAATAGCCCTCGTCCTCGCGCCCCTGGCGACCGAACTACCCGAGAAGTTCAACTCCATCTTCTGGATGAAGGATGGCAAGGACACCCTGGCCCTCGGCAATGTTACCGGCGCGATGATCTTTCAGAGTACCGTACCCGTCGCTTTCGGCGTCCTTTTCACGCCGTGGAACCTCGCGCCGCTCGACCTCTTTGCCGTGGTTCTCGCCCTGGCTTCAGGAGGACTACTTTACCTCACGCTCAGGCTCTCGGGGAAACTGCGGGCCGGGGGGTTGATGCTCGGTGGCCTGTTCTATCTTGCTTTCGTCATCGGCGCGGTGATAGCCCTCTTGTGATCCCGTGTCGGCATGCGACTTTGGGGCTGACGAAGCGGGGTTAGGGCCGTAGAATAGTCCCATGCTTGGACGTTACGCGGAGCTGAAGGCGCAACTTCCGCCGGAGACGATCCTCTTCTACCAGGTAGGGACGTTCTTCGAGACCTTCGAGGAGGACGCGAAGAGGATCTCGCAGGCGCTCTCGATCCGGCTGACGAGCCGCGAGGCGGCCGGCGAAGGCCGCGTCCCGCTGGCCGGGGTTCCGGGACACGCCCTCCAGGAGCATCTGGCCACCCTCCTCAGAAAAGGTTACTCCGTCGCCGTCGCCGAGCAGCGGCAGCACCCGACGAAACCCAAGCAGTTCACACGTGAGATCACCCGTACCCTGACACCCGGTACCGTTATAGAGGACAACGTTCTCTCTGCAGGGCAGGCCAATTACCTGGCGGCCTTCGTCGTCAGGGACGGCCGAGCCGGAATAGCCGTCGTGGA
>Ga0126312_10003695_pt1 | contig 10317 bp, 16 predicted proteins | sample Plot104A_FD_92537 | JGI IMG/M metagenome (GOLD analysis project Ga0126312, IMG submission 92537) | Serpentine soil microbial communities from UC McLaughlin Reserve, CA, USA - Plot104A | ecosystem: Environmental > Terrestrial > Soil > Grasslands | place: USA: UC McLaughlin Reserve, Lake County...
AAGGACCGGAGCATGAACGCCCCTAGCTCCTCACGACTTTTCGCTTGGCGGGTCTAGGACTCAGGAACGACACCCATCTGACGCATCGCCCCAAGCAGGTCATACTCGGGCCACTCCTCGACCATCCTGCCCCTCTCGTCGAAGCGGTCTATCTGGATGCCGCTCATCTCGATCCGGTTGCCCGTATCAGGAACACCTAAGAACTCGCCCTGGTGGGTGCCGCTGGCCATATAGCGGGTTACCACCTTGTCGCCCTCTGCTACCTGATCCACCACCGTGTAGGTGAGGTCGGGGACGGCGTTGCGGAACCACTCGATCTCTTGCTTTATCGTGTCTACATTGCGCACCGCCGCCTCTATGCCCTCTCCGGTGAGCAAGTCTCCTTTGATGGTGCCGGGCCGGCCCGGCTCATCACCCGCGGCTCTATGCTCTGGGCGCGCAGCTTATCCACCATCCGCCTGCCGAGCCTCCCCGGGCCGCCGGTGACCAGCACGAGTGTTGTGGACTTCCGTGTCGTTCTTCTTTGCTGAGGGTTCCCCTTCGGCGACGCGCCGTATGGTACCTGAGGCGGGTCGGCCATCAACCCTCCCATCCCGGGCTTTCGCGCCCGCCTCGTAGCCTCGCTCGCGGAACAGCCGCAGGAGGCGCTCGGCGTTAGAGTGCGAGATCCGCTCCCTGTCGACGGGGCTCACCGGGAGCCGATCCAGGAAGGCGCGCGCCTGTGTCATCGAAGCGTAGGGGTGGTCCGTCGAGAACATGATCCGCTCGGCTCCGACCTGCAGCAGCAGATCCAGGAACGCCGGCGTCCAGTTGAACGGACCGTGCGCTCCAGCTCGTCGGCGGCGGCCTCTGGAGCCGCTGTCGGCAACGCGGCGAACCCGGCAAAGCGATCCGGACGGCGCCGCACCGCCTCCGCGAGATGGTCGTTCGCTTCGGGGGCGAGCGCCACCGCCTCGGATGCTTCGAGCTGCTCCACCCCCGGGGAGGTCAGCGACAGCAGCTGCACGTCGATGCCGGCGGCGTCCATCTCGGCGATCCTACTCTCGCCGATATCGCGCAGCCCTTCGATCAGCTTCGCGAAGCCCGCCGCCACCCGGGGATGGTCGCGGGCGGCTTCCGCCTGGGCCTTGATGTCCCGCCCCGGGCCTTCCATGAACCCCTCGGTGGCGTAGTGCTCTTCGAGCGCGATCGTCCGCATCATCAACTCCTCGCTTGACTATGACGCCTTAGCACAGGGTATCCGCCGTCCTCAGCGCCTCGAATCCCTGTCGGTGCTCGGTATCCGCCATCGTAGTCGAGACCTCCTGGCGTCTTCGCCCTCTTTGTGACATCAGGCTATCGTCCGGAGCGGAGTCGGTCATCGCCCGAAAGTCACGAGCGAGGAGGATAAAATAGTATGTCTCGGGTCATGTACCCTCGCGCGTGCACCCACCGCGAGAGCAGGGGGAGGCTTTTGCGCTTGCGGCTCTCGCATTCGCGCTCGAACACAAAACAAACCACTTGCTCAACGCGCCCTAGAAGCTCGACGTCGTACCAGTCGACGGCGGGCGGTTGTCGAGCGCCCTGCCGCAGAGCGTCAGGAACAGGCTCTCCTGCATCGGCGTGAAGGCCGGAAGGATGGTTTCCATGGTTTCAATCCTTTCTCTGTTGGCGTCGCTGTGGTCCCATGGCGCTTCTCAGAGCCAGCCGCGCCTCTTGAAGAGCACATAGAGCAACACGCACACCAGCGCCATCAGCGCGAGCGCGAACGGGTAGCCGAACACCCAGTGCAACTCGGGCATGTAATCGAAGTTCATCCCGTAAACGGTGCCGATCAAGGTCGGGGCGAAGAGGATCGCCGCCCAGGCAGACACCTTCTTTACCTCGTCGTTCTGCTGTATGCCGACCTCCGAGAGCCGCTTGACCTCCTCGTTCTGCTGGAGGCTCACCAGCGCCAGGTTCACGCTCAGGATGTTCTGGAGGAGCTGCCTAAAGCCCTCGACGCGTTCGGCGACCTCTATTGCGTGGTCCTGCACGTCCCTGAGGTAGCGCCTCAGCTCCTCGTCTATGCCGTACTTCTCGAAGCCCGCCGTGAGGCCGCCCAGGATAGCGTTGAGCGGCCTCACAGCGCGCTGGAACTCTATGACCTCGCGAGAGAGCTCGTAGATGCGCTGGGAGACGTCGGGGTTGCCGCCGAAGACCTCGGCCTCTATCTCGTCCACGTCGTTCTCGAGACCCCGCACCACCGGGTAGTAGTCGTCTACCACCCGATCCATCACGGCGTAGAGGATTGCCTCTGGTCCTCTCCCCAGCAGCACGGGCTCTTGCTCCATGCGTCGTCTCACGCTCGCCAGGTCGGGCGCCCCGCCATGGCGAACCGTCACCACGAAATCCTCCCCGACGAAGACGTGAACCTCGCCGAAATCGACCTCCTCGGGGGCATCGAGGTAGCGCGCCGCCTTGAGGACCACGAACAGGGTGTCGCCGTAGCGTTCGATCTTGGGGCGTTGGTGGGCCACCACGGCGTCCTCGACCGCCAGCTCGTGCAGCCCGAACTCCTTGGCGACCGCCTGGAACTCCTTCTCGGCTGGTCTGGAGAGTCCTATCCACACGACACCACCGCGCTCGCGGGCCGCCTCGTGGGTCTCCGCAAGGGTGCGTGGCTCTTCTGCCCTCTTGCCGTCCACATAGACGGCGGAATCCACTATGGTCATCTCTTCACCTCGCCCACGCTTTTCGTCGCGCGCATTAGCTCGCCTTCGGTTCCCACCGGAAGAACCGGATGGCAAGGACAAACCCGATTACGACGGTCACAGCGAGCGCCAGCACGTCACCCCAGAGGCTCATAAACGAGGCTCCGTAGACCATGACCTGCCTGAGCCCACCAGCAAGATACGTGAGCGGCAGGACCTTCGCGAGCACCTGTAGCCACGTCGGCGCCTGATCCAGGGGGAAGAAGATTCCCGAAAAGAAGAGCATGGGGAAGCTGATCAGCTGTGCCAGGGCGCTCGCGCTCTCCTGCTTGCCCGACACGCCGGCCACCAGGAACCCGATCGTCAGGAACGCCAGGCAGCCGAGGAGCACGAAGACCGCCACGCTCAGCAGGCTGCCAACGACCTCGACGTGGAAGAACAGGGTCGCAAGGCCGAGAAGTATGGCCGCCTGGCAGAGCGCGACGACGAACTGGCTCGTGATCCGGGCGGCGATGAAGCTGGTGAGGGGGAAGGGCGTGACCCTGATCCTCCTGAGGACGCCGCGCTCGCGCAACACCACGAAGGAGTTGGCTATGCCTCCTATCGAACTCTGCATGATGCTCATGGCCAGGATGCCCGGCACCAGAAAGTCGATGTAACTCAGATGTTCGCTCTGCACACCCCGGGTACTGACCGAGACGAATTGCGGTTGCGGCTGTCCGCCCGCGGCCTGTTCGTTGACCTTCTGGCCGATCTGGTCTATCGCCGCGGAGACAGCCTGGGAGGTCGAGGGGTTGGCCTTGTTTACGTACGAGTTCACCCTTAGCGGCTGACCGGCGTTCGCCTTCTGCGGGAAGACCACCACGGCATCCACCTTGCCTTCGCGCAGCTTGGCGAGCTCGGTGCTCCTGGTGCCACTCTGGACCTCAAAGAACTTCGAGTCCTTCATAGCGGACGTCATCTGCCTGGTGACGGGAGTAGACTCTCCGTTTACAACCCCCACCGAGGCGTGCAGATTACTGCCGCCTCCGACCAGAGACCCAAATATGATGATGAAGGCCGCCGGGAAGAGCAGGAGCCAGAACAGTCCCGTACGATTACGCAGGGTCATCTTCAGATTGGCACGAACCATCGAGAAGAAGGCTTTCATTATTCGCGCAACCCCCTCCCGGTGTACGAGATAAACACGTCCTCGAGGTTGACGTTCTGGACGGATAGGTTCTTGAGATGCAGCCCGCGTTCGGCGGCGAGACTCATCAGGCCCGTGACGGTCGCCTGGACATCGTCGGTCCGGAGGCGCAGGTCGTTCCCCTCGCACTCCTCGCTTGTGACGCCCGGTAAGAGGTCCAGGTTCGCGCCAAGGTGCTCCCCCGGGTCAGTGTCTCCGAGGTCTCTCTGTTGCCGATCTTCGGTACCGGGTCCAATGCTTGACCCCCTGGTCGAGTGCTTACGTCTGGTTGGAGCTTAGCCACAGGGAGCCTGGAGCGCATCGTACGGAAGTTAGATCGGGGACAGAAAGTGCCTGTGCCTTTGGTCATGTATCCGGGTTGCTGATGAACTGCGGCACAGATCCGCCCACCCGAACAGAGAGTGTGAGGTTCTCACCGCTTCCCGCTCGCTGCAAGCGAAGATCAGGAGTGTTCGATCCAGCCGTGTTCCTGAGCATAGAGGGCGGCCTGGGTGCGGTCCCTGAACCCGAGCTTCCTCAAGACGTTGGAGATGTGGTTCTTGACCGTGCCCTCTGTAATGTATAGCTTCTTGGCTATCTCTCGGTTGGAGGCTCCGGAAGCGACGAGCTTCAAGACCTCGAGTTCACGCTCGGAGAGGGATTCGGACCCCGCGCCCTGTGTGCCCGGCGCCTTGGAGAGCCGCCCGAACTCCTCGATGACCTTGGAGGTGATCTCTCCCCCAAGTACCGCCTCGCCCCGGTGGACCCTCTGTATCGCCGCGGCGAGCTCCTCCGAAGGCGTGTCCTTGAGGACGTAGCCTCGCGCCCCCGCCCTGAGTCCCTCGAAAACGTACTCGTCGTCGTCGAAGGTCGTGAGGAATATGGGCATGACGCGCGGGTACTCTTGCCTGAGACGCCGCACGAGCTCGATGCCATCCATACGAGGCATCCTGACGTCCACGAGCGCCACCTCGGGCAGCAACTCCGGGATACGCTCCAGCGCTTCCACGCCATCCGCGGCCTCCCCCACCACCTTTATCCCCTCCTCGAGGTCCAGGATCGTTCTCAGACCCTGCCTTACGAGCGCCTGATCCTCGACTATCAAAACCCGTACTAGACGTTCCTCGGTACCGCTCACGCGACCCCCGCCGGCGTCGTAGGCAATTCGACCTCCAGAACGAAACCTCCTCCATCGGCGTCGGCTGCGCTAACCCTGCCACCAAGCGCCGATGCCCGCTCTTCGAGCCCCTGGATCCCAAACCCTGTCCCGTCAAGCCCCTGGTCGTTGCCCGAAGAGCCGCGCCCTTTGTCCGCGACGGTCAATCGCACGCCGGAGGGCTCGAACGCAAGTTTGGCCTCCACCCGACTGCCCCCGGAGTATTTCAGGGCGTTGGTCAATCCCTCCTCCAAGGCCCGGTAGAGTAACAGTTCGGCCTCCGGGGAAAGATCCCGCTCCTGACCCATCACCTCGAACGAAACCGCTATACCTGTGCCTCCGAACTCGCGAGCGAGGGCAGCAAGTGCTTCGAGCCCTGTCCGCTTCTCCAAAGCCAGTGGCTTGAGCGCCCGTACGGAGCGCCGAACCTCGGAGAGCGATTCGGATGCCGAAGTCTTCGCCCGCGCCACGGCTTCTCGCGCCTTCTCGGGATCCCGGTCCAAGAGCTTGCCGGCAGCCTCGAGCTGTACGTTGACCACGGTCAGGTAGTGGCCCAAGCTGTCGTGGATCTCGCGGGCCACGCGGTTACGCTCCTCGGAGACCGCGAGTTCCCTTGCCTGCTCGGCGTAGCGTTTGAGCTCGGAGTGGGCGGTCTCGAGCTCCGCGAATAGGTTCTCGGCCCGTGCCTCCCTCCGGACGGCTTCAAGAGCCATGGCGCACATCCCGATCACGAACACAAACGTGGGTATCCAGTAGGCGGTTCGCTCTAGGGCTCCGACGATCCCCAACTCCGGTTCAGACCACAAGCGATCCACAAAGATGAGCGGCATCAGGCCCGCGGCGCAGGCCAGCCCCGTCCAGGATCCGAACAAGAACACCGCGTTCGCAACCGAGATGGAGAAGAGTCCCGCCGCGAGCCCGAACCCCGTAAGATGCACTAGAGCAACAGACACCGCGACAAATGCAGCCGGCACGCCCAACAAACGGTACCAGGGCACCAGCGGGCTCCACGGCAACAGAAGCCAGCAGATCAGGAGCGCCGCGAAGGCCAGCGTGACGATTACAACCCCATACTCTCGGCCATCTAAAAGGTAAGAGACGTAGGTGACACCAAAATATCCCCAGAAAAACAGCGCAAAGAACCGGGCGATGTACGGCTCCCTAGGGAATACGCGCACCAACCACGCCCGGAAGCTTACCCTGCCAGATTCTTCAACCACCACACCTGAGACCTCGCCGCCCCACAGCACCCGGCGCCACCGACTACCCTCTCAGAAGTACCTATCCCTTATTCTACAGCGATCCTGCGTTCGGTGAGGCCCGTTCAGAGGTCTGCGGCCTGCGATCGCGCCCCTAGACATCCATCCTTTCACGGCTGCCTCAGCCTGACCGCTGTCGCGGCGCGAGCGAGAACATGGTCTGTGGGCCGGGAGAGCGTTCGGGACGGGCGTCATCCTGCGCGCGCTGTGGGACACCTTCGCCGGCATGAGCAGCACGTTCGCGGGGTCCTTGCGCATCGAGCTAGTCAGTCTGCTGATAGCCCTCGTGAACCTGACGCTCCTGATCAGGCGGGTGCACCAGGACCCTGCCCGGTGAGTCCGCATCTGACCGGGATCATATGCCAAAGGGTAGATGCTTTTTCGTCCCCGAACGTTACCTTCGGCCCATGTTTCCTGGACGGGCCGGGCATATGCTAGTCGCTAAGTAGAGCTTAACGTAGACGCACGGGTGGAGCCGTGTATATCAAGCGCCAGAGGCGCGCAAATATTCAATCTGAAGGAGGTATCTGATCGGAGGATGAAAACGAGGAACCGAAGGTTTTCAGAATCGGCACAGCGATAAGCGCTGCGGAAAAGGAGGTCGCGCATGACGCGCACATTCACACTAGTCGTAGGCATCGTCTTCCTAGTGGCGGGCTTTCTGGGGTTTATGCCGGGAATAACCGTCGACCATGTTCTGGGGTTCATACCGGGAAACACCGGCGGTCATGAGTATCTGCTAGGCATCTTCGCCGTCGATACCGTGCACAACCTGATCAACCTGGTTATCGGTGCTCTTGGCATCGCCGCTTACTACGGGGATCGGGCCAGGCTGTACTGCCAGGGTCTGGGCATCGCCTGCTTGCTGATCGGCATCCTCGGCTTCATACCGGCACTCCTCTTCGGTAACGGGATGTTGCTCGGGCTGTTCCACGTGAACCTGGCCGACAACCTGGTTTACCTGGTTGTGGGCGCGATCGCGGCTTACCTCGGCTTAACCCCCCGGTTCAGCGGCGGACAGGTCTCGCCCACCCACTGATAGCGACAGATCCATGCCCCTAGTTTTGTCCAATAGCCCACAACGAGTGGTCCGGTGCTTTGATTGCCCCAACGCGCACGGTGCCGGACCACCCGGGAACGGTGAGAGGGATCGGGCATTGACAAGCATAGCAGGCCACATCGACTCTAAGGGCATGCGGCTATGGGTCGGTCGACGATAGTAGGCTCCCTGAGCTGGGTGCGGAACCTCCGGGAAGATCAACCCTATCTGCGAGGCTGTGGCCCAGAGGAGGTAAGATAACAATGCTAAAGGCTGAGAGAGCCGGGCTGTCGCACTGGCTCATCACCAAACACATCGCCAACAGGATGGACATATTCACCACGCATCTTTGTGGCGATCGTAAGGCCCTGATGGTCTTCAGCTGCGAGGAGGAAGCCGAGCTGTTCCTCGACCTCCACCTCGCAGCGTCTAAAGACGGCTGGAGGGTGAGGCAGACTTCGGTGGGGGAACTGGTGTCGATACTTTACGGATCCTGCTCAGATACAAAGAAGGTAGTGTTGGACCCAATACCCGACATAGGTGGGGAGGCGATAGCAGACCTCCTCAGCATGCACCGGAACGACTTCTTGCGGTTCCTGCTGAGAGTAAAGGAGCCTTCGAACCTGCACCTCGAACCATCCCAAACCCACAGACCCCAAGTGGGGGGGAAGCATCATGGGCACGTCGCATAACCTCATCTCCCAATGCCAAAAGGTAGATGTCTTCTTCGTCCCCGAACGTTACGTTCAGTTGATGGTTCCCAAGCGGGCGTAAGCTGGCCACGTAGATTGCAGAAAGCACCCGCGGATTAGTCCTGAGGGAGGCCGAGACGAACCTCGAGAGGCATCCTATCTTCTATATCTGCGGTGGATAAGCAATGTGGGGCTGGGAAGTTGAAGCGTCGAGGAACGCAACTCTCTCGATCTAGGAGATTCGATGAGAAGAGATGATATTCCCAACAGGTGCCCGACCCAGCCACGACGGCCGAACGAAGATTCTGGTAGCCGTAGAGCCGCGCGCCTACAGGACGACCATCGGGCGCGCAATCCAAATCCTGCGGCCGCACTTGGAGGTAACCGTCGTCGAACCGGACGAGCTGCAGGCAGAGGTGGCGCGCCTGGACCCCGCGCTGGTGATCAGCAGCCAGCCCAAGCCCGCCATGTCTGACGACGGGCCTGCATGGGTGGAATACCATCCCTACGAGGAGGCATCGGCCAGCGTGCGCATCGGCGGTCGATGCGCCCGGCTCTACGAGCCGGGTTTGAACGACCTGCTCTCGGTGGTCGACGAGGCTGAGCGGTCCGTCCAGACGCCACCCGAGGGACCCCTAGCTCTGTATTTAGCATCCTAAGGGAAAGGAGGTGAGGACAATGGGTAGATTCTCCAGAAGCAGAGGACTGCTGTACTTCATGATCTTGATGATGTTAGTGGTGATCCTGGTCCGCATGTTCTCCCTGGGCACCTCGAACGTCAAAGAGCTCAACTCTCAGCAGTTCCTGGCGGCGGTGCACACCAACGAGTTCGTGGCCAACCCCACTAACCCAGACAAGCGGCTCACGGTCCACGACCAGAGCCAGGAGCTCACGGGCGAACTCAAGGGCGGCCAGCAATTCGCCTATTACTACCCGCACAACTACAACATTGCCGCGGTTCTGAACAAGGCAGGGACGCCCTTCATAACCGATCCCCAGAACACGGGCTTCTGGCTCACCCTGATCGGTAGCCTCGCCCCGATCCTACTGATCGTATTGTTCTTCCTCCTGTTCATGGGCTCGATGCGGGGTGACGGCAATAGGATCATGAGCTTCGGCAAGAGCAAGGCAAAGCAGATGTCCAAAGACCAGCCCAAGGTCACCTTCTCAGACGTAGCCGGGGCTGATGAAGCTGTACAGGAGCTAACCGAGATCAAGGAGTTCTTGGAGGGGCCCCAGAAGTTCCAGAAGCTAGGCGCCCGCATCCCTAAAGGTGTTTTGCTTGTGGGTCCTCCGGGAACAGGCAAGACGCTGCTCGCCTGCGCTGTGGCAGGGGAGGCCGGGGTGCCCTTCTTCTCTATCTCCGGCTCGGACTTCATCGAGATGTTCGTCGGTGTCGGCGCGATGCGACCCGGTCAGGGTGGTCGAGGCCCGCAAACTGGGCGATGGACCCTCCCATCGACATGCCCGCCAGGTGGGCGCGCTCCAGGCTGAAGGCGTCGAGGATGCCGATCGCGTCCTCGGAGAGATCTCGCGCCGTGTAAGGCGGCGCGCCCGGCTCGTAGCGGACGACGAACCGGGCGCCGGCCGCGAGGCACCCGCAGAACTCGTCCTCCCACCCGAGCATCTAGGCGGCCGCTCCGCCGATGAGGAGGATCGTCGGGTGGGCGGGAGCACCGAAGGTCTGCACGCAGATGTCCACCCTGTTTGCCCGAACGATCTCCTCGTCGGACCTTGCAGGCCGAGCCTGCGGGTCAGATCCGGCTGACCACTCTCCGTCGCTCCTGGCGATAACTACTCCTCCTCTCGGTCGTTTTGCCGGGCCTCGGGGTCACGCTCGTCGATCTTGGGACCGACCGTGGTCACCTCGGGCCACGGCTCCATGGCCTCGGCGGGAGGCTCGACCCCAGCCGCCCTTGCGGACATCGGGTCGAAGTAGCGCTCGAAACCGGCCGGCGTGCAGACGATCAGCGTCCGTGCATCGACGCGTGTGACGATCAACATCTGCGCGCTGCCGGAGAAAGCAGTGAGTACCGAGGCGGCTCCGAAGGCGGCGGCCCCGATCAGGAGCAGTCGCCTGCGCCCGATACGGTCTCCCAAAGTGCCCATCGTGATCAGGAATCCGGCTAATACGAAGCCGTAGATGTCCATGATTCACAAAAGCTGGGAGCTCGTGGGCTTGAGATCCGCGCTGAGCTTGGGCACCGCCAGCTCCAGTACAGTCAGGGCCATGGAATAGAGCAGGCATGGCAGGGCGATCACGGCGAGTCCTACCCACTCCCTGCGGCTGGCCTTTGGCGCTTCATCAACAGTTATGATCTCGTCCTAGTC
>Ga0126312_10003696_pt1 | contig 10316 bp, 7 predicted proteins | sample Plot104A_FD_92537 | JGI IMG/M metagenome (GOLD analysis project Ga0126312, IMG submission 92537) | Serpentine soil microbial communities from UC McLaughlin Reserve, CA, USA - Plot104A | ecosystem: Environmental > Terrestrial > Soil > Grasslands | place: USA: UC McLaughlin Reserve, Lake County...
CCACCCGGAGCGAAGGGAGCGGGATGCTCCTGTGTTGGCATTGCTCTCGGTCTTTCTTTTGTCTGCCTTGTTTCATGCCGTCCTCCTCGTCGGGGTCTCCTTAATAACGAGGTGCGAAACGGCGGTGAAGCGGCGTCGATCGCTGCTGTCCTCGGCAAGGCGACACCGCAACTCGTCTTCGAGCCAGTGTCGTCCCGAGCGTCTGCTTTGGGGAGGGAATAGCCTATGCGAGGAGGATCCCCATCCGGTACCAGCCAGGCCCGCCTTACGACTAGTAGCATTAAGGCTGCCCGGCGCTGCGTTCAGCCAAGCGCTGCATGTAGGCCATCAAGCTGGCCCGGTTTATCCTGACGGCCCGGCCTACACGCGCAACTTCGATCCCAGAATCTTCGGCGCTGCAAATCCTCCAGAGTGTGGTTCTTCCAAGCGAGGTAAGGCGCTGTGCCTCCTCGTAAGTAATCCACTCCGGCGTGATCTGCTCGCGCCCCGGTGATCCTTTATGCTGTGTTCGCACCATTTGCTAGAAGTTTCGAGCAACATGCGTTATCGTGCCACATATATGGCACATGCATGGCACACAAGGAGACAGCCCATGGCACCTGCGCACAATGCAGGAGCCCAGTTCTGGCGTGCCACAAAATACGAAATACGGGACATTGATGGCCAGGCGATAAGTGACATCGATAGCCGGTCGTCAAGTGGCATCGATAGCCGGATAGGGATAGAAGCGGCTCGGCATGCCACTTGGGAGCGGTTTTCTCCCTTCGACTCCTATCAACCAACTGGCAAAGCGCGAGAATTAGAGTCTGGACCCCACTTGGTTTTCCTGAGGTTGAAGCGTCTCTGGGAAGAACACCGGGAAAGACAGTTTCAGGTGTCCGATAAGCGCTGGATCCAGAGGGAAGCGTTCCTCGAGATCCTGCGGGATAGGGGCCAGAAGAAACAGGTCCGCGAGAGCTTGAAGCAGTCAAGAATATTCCGCAACGCCCTGATTGTGTATGCCAAGCACTACGGTCTTCTGGGTGCTTTCGAGGAAGACTTCTTAGGTAAGCCGGTATTGCCCGGCGGGAAGACCCTCGTGGCCCCGGAGGCCTTGATCGATAAGCATGGCCGGTTGAAGCGAGTCAATCCGGCCACAGAAGGCAAAGAGCTACTCTTAGAGGTGTTGGAACCTACCGGGCTCCTTCATCCCGAGCATTCTCCTTCGCGGCCCTTGGACGACATCGACTACATGGTCGCGTACGAGACGATGGCTCTGCCATCCGAGATGAGATTCGCTCTGAGGGATCCCGACGTTGGCAGCAACGAGGGGTACGTCGAGCCTCCTCAGCTTGTACCTTGGGAAGAAATCAAGAGGTATTTCGGCGCACTTCTGATCCTGGACGACAGAGCCCCTGACGGAGTGTCCGTACTTTGCACGCGGGAACCACTCCGGCGGTGGGAGATTAGCTTTCGATTCTTTCCTTCCTTGGCGGCGCCATCAGGCCGCTTGCAGCTAGATGACCACAGCTACGACTTCTTGAATCAGCATCTGGAAGACGTGTCACCGCGTGCGTTCATCGGCAAAGACGGGAACCCCGAGCGCGGCTGGCGTTACCGTAGCCTGTTGCAGGCGATGTACGTGATGCTCCTCTTCGACCTGACCGAGGACAACACCATCAAGAAATGCCAGAGCCGGGGGTGTCCGAACTACTTCCGCATAGGTTCTCAGAGCAAGAGCAGGTATTGTTCCGAGCGGTGCGCCAACCGGGCCTCTACTCGCAAGAGCCGCGGTCAAGAACCCTGATCCGAGGATGACTTGACAGTTACCTGACAGTTACCGGGGCGAACATCGGCGCACAGTGAGGAACGCGATCCTAAAGAAACCGGCTCAGTCAAGAGGCTTTCGGAACACCCACGAACAACCACGACATCTTGACGCCGCCTTTGCACGGCGGAGGTCAGGGGTTCGAATCCCCTCGGCTCCACTCTGGAAATATAGTGATTTGCAGGCAAAACGCAGAGACGACTGAAACCGCCTCTTAGTAAGAGGGCAAGTGACGCCTTATAACCGTCTACCAACAGCTACGATTACCCGCTATCCCTCCGCGACCTCCAGCCCACGCGACCACGCTCCGGTACACCTCGCGGGCTGACCTCCTTTACCCTGACCGCAGTGGGAAGGCAGTTCATTGGCTCGCTCTCTTGCGAGCTTCTTGCTGGCGGAGGACGTTTCTCCGGATCTTGCCGGTAGGGGTCAGCGGCAGCTCGTTCACGAACTCAATCTCCCGCGGGTACTCGTGAGCGCCCAGGCGGTTCCTGACGAGCTCCTTCAACTCCGCGGCGAGCTCGTCTCTCTCCGCCCGAGCCTCTCGCAAGACGACAAAGGCTTTGACTACCTGGCCTCGGGTAGGATCGGGCTTGCCGACGGCCGCAGCCATCAAAACGTCCTTGTGCCTGACGAGGGTCTCCTCTATCTCCGCGGGTCCTATGCGGTAGCCCGCAGAGCTTATGATGTCGTCGTCTCTTCCTATGAAGTGGAAGTAGCCTTCCTCGTCTACGGACGCGAGATCTCCGGTCTTCAGCCATTCTCCCACGAATTTCTTCTTCGTCGCCTCCTCGCTGTTCCAGTACTCGAGCATCATCACCGGGTCCAGCTTCCGGACGGCGACCTCGCCCCGCTCTCCGGTATTGAGCGGGTTCCCCTCGTCGTCGATGACGGCGACGCGGTGGCCGGGGACAGGACGGCCCATCGAGCCCGGCTTAGCCGGCATAATCGCGTTGCAGTTGGAGAGCACGAGGTTGCACTCGGTCTGACCGTAGAACTCGTTGATGACGATCCCCAACTCTTCCTTCGCCCAGTCGACCGTCTCTTCCCCTAAGGGCTCGCCGCCGCACCCGATGGTCTCGAGCTCAAGTATCCACCGTTCCCTAGGTCGAGAAATGGTGCGCATCATCTTGAGCGCCGTTGGCGGGAAGAAAGCGTTCTGGATCCCCCAGCGCTCCATCAGGTCGAAGGCTCGCTCCGGGTCGAACCTCAGCATCCGGTGAGCGACGACCGGCAAGCCCCAGTGCAACGCCGGGAAGAGGACGTCGAAGAGGCCACCGATCCAGGCCCAGTCCGCAGGGGTCCAGAATAGATCACCCCTTCGGGGCATGAGGTCGTGCGGGAGGCTGACGCCTGGCAGATGCCCCAACAGTACCTGATGGCCGTGCAGGGCCCCTTTGGGGGGGCCAGTCGTCCCAGAGGTGTAGAGGATGATCGCAGGGTCCTCCAGTCGGGTAACTACCGGTTCAAAGCTGGAAGAAGCCTCTTGGATCAAGCCGTCGAAAGTGGCCGCCTCGGTACGCTCGCCGTCGGTCAAGATGATATGTCGTAGTTCGCTCAGCTCCTCGCGCAACGTCGAGACAACCTCGAAGTGCTCGAGGTCGGTCACGATTACCTTCGCCCCGCTGTCTTCCAGCCTGAAGCGCAGGGCGTCCTCCCCGAAGAGAGCGAACAACGGGACAACGATTGCTCCCAACTTGTACGTGGCGATGTGGGCTATAGGAAGCTGCGGCGACTGTGAGAGTAACACGGCCACCCGGTCGTCGCGCTCGATGCCTAGACTTCGCAGGGCATTCGCGAAGCGGTCCGAAGTGCGCTTGAGCTCCCAGAAAGTCCGTTTCTCCTCCGTGCCGTTCCCTCGGTCGAATATGAGGGCCAGCTTGCCCTTGTCCCCGGCGTGCCTATCGCACACATCCACGCCTATGTTGTAGTGCGTGGGCAGATTCCAGGAGAAACGCTCGTAGAGCGTCGCATAATCCAGCTTTCTTGGCATCCGGAACGTAAGCGACTCCCAAAAATCCAAGGCGATCACCCTTTCCCCTTGTTTCGCGCCTTTCTTGGACTTCTGCTTAACCAGCTTCGCACCCCAAGATTTCTATCGCATCATCCTTCCACCAATTAATTTGGTAGAGAAGCATCGGAGCCAATTGCTACGCCTTGCGGCAGAAGTTGCTCTGATAGCGTTTGGTTCGCACCTTCCTACAACGCGGGAGCACGCGTGTGGAAGTCGGTGGCCTCTTGGAAGGCGGCACCAACACGGAACAGAGTCGCTTCGTCGAATGGCCGTCCGATGATTTGCATGCCAATCGGAAGATTGTCGTTGTCGTAGCCGCACGGCACATTTAGCGACGGAAGCCCGGTTAGGCTCGGAACCCCAGTGAACTGCATGATAGCGGACAACATATCTTCCTCGACATCATTTTCGATGATGACGCTCATCTCGCCGACAGGAGTCGCGGTAAACGGTAACGTTGGGCAGATAAAAACGTCTACCGATTTGAACGCTTCCAAGAACTCTTGCCGTAGCAGCTGTCGATAGCGCTGAGCTTGTATATAGTGGGTAGCTAGATGCATCTCGCCGAGTTCAAGTAGGAGGCGGACATCTTCGCCGTAAGCTTCTGGCCGCTCCCGGAGCCATCGCTGATGATAAGCGCTAGGCTCGCACGACTCAACAGTAAGTTGTGCCGAGATGTTTCCTTGAATGTTCTCAACATTGACGTCAATAGCAGAGGCACCAAGGTTTTCGAGTGTGCCGAGCGCTTCTCTTACAGCGTTGTGCACAGCAGGCTGCAGATGGTGGAAGAAGTAGTCGGGTACGATCCCGATTCGGATTCCTTCGACGCCGCGCTTAAGGTCGCTAGTGTAGTCCTCGACAGGAACATTGGCGCAACCATTATCTTTAGGGTCGGGACCAGCGATAACGTTGAACATGACAGCGCAGTCCTCGACAGTGCGGGTCAAGGGACCTACCGTATCCATGCTCCAGGCCAGCGGGATGACCCCATAGTTACTCACTCGCCCTATGGTGGGACGGATACCGGCGATGCCGTTGACAGCAGCCGGCAAGCGAACGGAACCGCCGGTGTCGGTGCCTAGTGCCCCATAGCAAGTGCGAGCCGCAACGGCCGCACCGGACCCCCCGCTTGACCCAGCGGGGAACCGCTCCGTGTCCCAAGGGTTACGTACAAACCCATAGTGTGGATTGGCAGACGTTCCCCCCCAAGCGAACTCGTGAAGGTTGGTTTTACCAATGACGATGGCACCGGCCCCCTTCAGCCGGGCAGCAACCGTAGCGTCCTGATCAGGAACCCAATCAGCAAGTACTTTACTTCCAGCCGTGGTACGGAGACCCTTAAGGCCAATGTTGTCCTTGAGCCCAATTGGGATGCCGTGTAGCGGTCCGAGTCGGTGTCCAGCAACTATCATTGCCTCGGCCGCTTTGGCGACCTGGCGGGCCTCGTCTTCGTAGACTGTGATGTAGGCATTGAGCCACTTGTTGACAGCGGCAATCTTCTCCAGAGAGACTTCGACGAGGTCGACAGGTGAGACTTCCTTTCTCTCGACAAGATGTGCGGCCTGGGCCAAGGTAAGTTGAACTAGATCTTCTTTGGTCCTAGTAGTCATTCGTCTCCTCCTGGGTGCTTGGATGTGTAAAAACGGTAGCCGGCGTAACCATCAAGTATTTCGGTTCGCTCATCTTCCGGTTGAGCTCATTGGCCGCGGTTAACCATTCACTGAGTTGCGGAGCAAGGAGCCCTTCACGTCCTTCCGCCAACGGAAGTCCGGCTAGATCAGCGAGTGTACGCACGGTCGCCTCGCTAACTTCGATCCGTTCGATCATGATCGTTTCCTCCTATAACGAGCGGGCCTATATACCAAGATATTCATGCTGCAAATCCTTATCACTGAGCAGATCATCTGTAGGCAGCTCCCGCACGACCTGACCCTTGTCAACTAAGTAAGCACGGCTAGTCAAGTGAGAGACGAAGTCGAGATTCTGCTCAACGAGCAAGATGGTAATATCACGCTGTTCGTTAATAGCCCGCAGAGTGTCGACGATCTGATCGACGATGGACGGCTGAATGCCTTCTGATGGCTCGTCGAGCAACAAGATGCGCGGAGATGTCATTAGGGCGCGAGCAAGGGCGAGGATTTGCTGTTGACCACCGCTGAGGCTACCACCCTGGGCATTCCGCTTCTCAGCGAGTATGGGGAATTCATGAAGCAAAGCATCAAGCTGCTCTTCCCACCCCCGCTTCCGACTCCCGTAAGCGGCGGCGCGGAGGTTGTCTAGGACCGTAAGTCCCGGGAAGATGTCACGGTCTTGCGGTACGTAGGCTATGCCGCGACGGGCCCGCGCGTGAACAGGGAGATGGCGGAGATCTTGGTTGTCGAATGTGATAGTGCCCTTTTGTAACGGTATTATACCGGTGATGGCTCGTAGCATTGTCGTCTTACCGACGCCATTGCGACCAAGGACGGCGACCATCTGCCCGTCGGTCACATCAAGGTTGAAGCTGCGTAGCACGGTTATGCGCCCGTAGCCGGCGTGGACGTCGTCAAGCCTCAACATTGTCCCCACCCCTTCCCAAGTAAATTTCAAGTACTTGCTCGTCCCGGCGAAGCTCGTCGATACCGCCTTGGGCGAAAATTCTGCCCTGGTGTAGGACGGTAACGGGTACGTTGAGTTGGCGAACGAACTCTATATCGTGTTCGACCACTACCACGCTGGCGTGTTTGCCAAGCAAGGTGACCAAATCAACAGTACGAAGCGTCTCCTCGCGCGTCATACCAGCGGTCGGTTCGTCGAGCAAGATGATAACCGGTTCAGGTGCCAGAACCATCCCGATCTCGAGCCACTGCCGTTGCCCATGAGCGAGCGTTCCAGCAAGATGGTTGGCTTGGGGAATCAGGTCGAGCCAGCTGAGGATTTCGATTGCTCGCTGTGTGGCAGCTTTGGTATTGCCGATGTTCGCGTAGGATGCGAGCCACATATTCTCAAATGCTGTGAGATTGGTGTACAAGCTCGCGACCTGCAGTTTGATACCGAAACCCTGCCGAACACGCTGGTACGGCTCACGGCCGGTAATATCTTCGCCAGAAAATATAACCTGTCCGGAAGTCGGCCGGTAGCGACCGACGAGCAGGTTGAAGAAGGTGCTCTTGCCGGCACCGTTCGGCCCAATAAGACAATGGACGCCTTTTGGCGCGAAGGTCAAGGAAACGCCATCGACGGCGGTTAGCCCCCCAAAGGATTTGCGCAGGTCGATGGCTTCGAGAGGACCACTCTGCGGAGATGCTCTATCACTCTTGGTGGGGAGAGGGAGCTGCTCAGGCGGGGATGTAGGTACGGGAAGTTGGGGAGGTCTGGGCCGCAGTTGTGGCACCAATCGTTGGGCAATAGCGCTTACGGTAGGTACTATCCCTTGGGGGAGTAGCATCACGACGGCAATAAGGACGCCACCGAGGATGATCGGCGTGAGAACGCTGTCGCTCCCTCCCAACGACGTTGAGAGGCTCTGCAACAGAATGGCGCCGACGAATGCACCCAGTAAGGATGTACGACCGCCAACGAGCACAAAGATAACGACAAGAGCAGCCTGTTGGAGACCGAACACGGCTGGATTGATGAACATACCCCATGCCGCGTATCCGGCCCCTGCAAGGCCGGCGATGGACCCACCGATGATGAACACAATAAGTCTATAGCGGCGGATATCGTAGCCTAGTAGCTGAGTGCGATCCTCATTTTCCCGTAGTCCGGCCACGATGCGACCGAACGGCCGTCGCAGCAAGATATGCAATCCGAAGGCGATAATGCCGGCTACCCCAACAACAATGGCTAAGGTTTGCGTGACACTCAGAGGAGTGGCGGGACTGCCAGGCCAGCCATAGCTAAGCGTTGGAATGCCAGTCATTCCGTTATAACCGCCGAGGAGAGCTTGTCCAATCGCGTACTTGGGGCCGGCGGTGCTCTCCATGAAAGTAAACAGTACAAGTGTGGTAGCAAGTGTGATAATGGCGACGTACACATCGCCCACCTTGCCGTAGAACATAAAGTAACCAAGGATAGCGGCGGCCAGAGCGGCGACGACCACTGCGGCGAGTTCGGCGCTAAACGTTTCACCTGTCCTGTTAATCAAGTTAATCGCGGTGATACCGTACGTGTAGCCACCGATTCCAAAGAACGCGACCTGCCCGAAGCTAAAGATGCCAGCATGCCCCCAGACAAATGTAAGACTTAAGGCAAGCAGCCCGTAGAGGATCCATTGCGTCCATTGCAGTGCTTGGTACTCCGGGACCACCGCGGGGAGCAGTGCAGCGACGACAACAATAACAACCATGCCGGCCACTTCGAGTGGGAGGCGACGGACGATCCCAGCCAAGGATTTGCGGTCAGCCGTTGTGGCTTCCGTACCACTGCTCATAATTGTCGCCCCCAGCGGCCGGAGAGACCGGTTGGCATAAACCTAAGCAGCACGATGGCGGCAAGGAGAAGAGCCGCTTGCCCAAAGAATGGAGCCCAGAGGGAGGATACAACTCTCTCGATGCTGCCAAGGAATGCGGACGCAGCAGATGTACCGGTGAGCACGCCGGGGCCACCGACGACAACAGTCATGAACGCGCGGGCAACATAAGCCTGCCCCATGTTAGGCACAACCCCCGCCATCGGAGCGAGGAGGGCGCCGCCAGCACCGGCTAACGCTGAGCCGAAGGCGAAGGTGATCATGTTAGTACGGCTAGTATTGATACCGACGGCGGAAGCCATGCTTGGAAGCTGCGTCGATGCACGAGCCATAATCCCATAGGGGGTTCGGGTGAAGACCCAGAACACGATAGCGAGGAGGACGAGGGCGGCTACAATCAGGGCTAAGGAGTACTGAGAGATGGAGTAGTCTCCGATCCTCACATCACCAAGTGGCGTGCGAATGCCCTGCGTAGATGGTCCAAAGATAAGGACAACGCCTTGAATGAGGATAAGGCTGAGCCCCCAAGTAGCGAGCATACTGTCGATGAGACGACCGTAGAGGTGCCGAATCAGAAGCCGCTCAACGATGAGGCCGAAGACACCGACAGCTAGAGCGGCAAGTATCATAGCAATCCAGATGTTGAGTCCAGCGCGTACGGCAGTCAGGGTAGCGAACGCACCGAGCATAAGGAACTCGCCGTGGGCGAGGTTGATGATGCCCATCATGCCAAAGATCACTGCTAGCCCAATCGAGATAATCACGAGTACTGATATGTTTGTCAGTAGTGAGAGGGCGAGATTGATAAGGTCGTCAGCCTGCATGTGCGCGTCCTTTAGATCCTCTTGACCTGCTGTTCCTGGATTTCATGGTGTGAACTGAGTGTTCTCGTTCGGGTTCGCGATTAGGTCGCAGACCTCCTGCTCATAGGAGGGCGGCACCGACTGCTGACTGTCGATCACATCGAACCCCTTGTTCTCGTTAGTCTCAGCAATGTGGACGTTTTGGATCAGATGGTGCGACCCACCGTCCAACTTTACCAAGCCGCTAGGTCCGTCAAAGGTGATCTCAGACTCAAGCGCCTCGGTAACCTTGTCCTTATCAGTGCTGCCGGCTTTCTCGACTGCTTCAGCCCACAGGTGCCAGCCGTTCCATACGGTCGCTGCTGAGTCAGTGATATATTCGTAGTCTTCGCCATATGTCTTGTGCCAGCGGTCAACAAACTCTTTGTTTGTGGGGTTGTCCAATTCTTGGAAGTACGGGTACGCAACGGTGATGTTCTGGGACTCTGAAGGAGCAAGAACGACTTGTTCGTTCCCGAGGCCGAAGGTCGGTGAAACGATTTTCATGCTTTCGCCCAGCCCCGCCGAGGCAAACTGGCGATAGAAGGGGATATGATTGCCACCAACAAGCAGCGAAACTACGACGTCAGGCTGGGCACCTTGCAGGTCGTCGATGACTGATCTGAAGTCGGCAACCTCAAGCGGTATAAAATCGGTCCCAATTACTTCGCCGCCTGACTTCTCCGCATACCGCTTGACCCACTCCGCGGAAATGTGCCCATAGTTATAGTCGGCGACCAAGACGTACAGCTGTGGCCCAATGTTCTTGGTAGCCCACGGGATGAGAGCGTCGAGCTGCTGGGAGGGAACAACGCCAGTACAAAAGACATTTTTGTCGCATACCCCGCCTTCGTACTGTTCATTGTAGAAGTAGAGCGTGTTGGTGCGATCGATGAGCGGACGGATAGCCTCACGCGAGGCGCTTGTAATTCCGCCCATAATCACTACGGCCTGGTCTTGCAAAGCCAGTCGGTTCGCGAACTCCGTATACTTTTCATTAGCGGATTGAGCATCATAGGAGACCAACTTGAGCTTGCTTCCGAGTACTCCACCTTTGTTATTGATGTCGGCAACAGCAAGCTTGGTAGAGTCCTGCATCGGCTCCCCATAGATGTTGAGAGGACCAGTCTGGTCGAGGACGCTACCGACAACTATTTCACCCTGCCCGCCGCCGCCTTGTCCGCTTCCGCAGCCAGCCAA
>Ga0126312_10003697_pt1 | contig 10310 bp, 6 predicted proteins | sample Plot104A_FD_92537 | JGI IMG/M metagenome (GOLD analysis project Ga0126312, IMG submission 92537) | Serpentine soil microbial communities from UC McLaughlin Reserve, CA, USA - Plot104A | ecosystem: Environmental > Terrestrial > Soil > Grasslands | place: USA: UC McLaughlin Reserve, Lake County...
ACGGTGAACATGGGTCAGCGCCTCCGGAGCCTCCCGGGCGGCGAGAGCATCAAGCGCAAGCGGTACATCCCGGCGCTGGAGCGAATCCGCGGCGCGCAGGCCGCGCGCGGCGAGCGCTAGCGCGGCGCCGTCGGCAGGAGCTCCTGGCTCGCGGTGCCGCCGCGCACGGCGTACGACAGGATCATGCGGTCGGTCACCCACTCGACCGGCGCACGGTCATCGGTCCAGGGATCCTTCGAGGGCTCCGCCGGCTTCGCGCCGCTTGCGAAGAGCCCGCCGAGCACCCGAATGCGCTCGGGTAGCTGCTCGGCAGCGCGGTCGAGATCGTCGGGCGCCTTCGGGGTCTCGAGCCCGACGATCAGCTGGTTCAACCGCAGCGCCTGCCACTGGAGAACCTGCGGGAACACGGTTGCGGCCGTCCCCGCGATCTCGTCCGCGAGTCGCGTGTCGTCCGGCACGGTCGCGGCGTTCAGCGCCACGATCCCGCCGGGTGCGAGCCGGTCGCGGACGAGCTCGAAGAACTCCCGCGTCGCGAGATAGAACGGCACGTACGGCTGCCGGTACGTGTCGATCAGGATCAGGTCGTACCGCTTGTCGATCCGGCGGAGGAACGGCCGCGCGTCGCGCGTGACGACGCGCAGGTTGGGGTTGTCGCCGAGCCCGAGGTAGCGCCGGCCGACGTCGCTCACGACCGGGTCGAGCTCGACGCCGTCGATCCGCGCTCCCGAGAAGAAGACCCCGTACGCGCGCCCGGTCGTCCCGCCCGCATTGCCGAGGATCGCGATCTGCCGCACGGGCCGCTCGAGGAGCGGCGGCAGGACCAGGAACATGTCCCACTCGCCGCCCGTCAGCACCGTGTCCGCGCGCCAGAGCGAGTGGATCGCGATTCCCTCGTTCAGAAACAGCTTCCGCGCGCCGTCCTCCTCCTCGACCACGCGCACGTACTGGTAACGCGACTCCCCCTCGAAGACGATGTCGCCCGGGCGGACCAGCCCCGGGGGAACCGCGAGCAGCGCAGCGATCGCGAGCACGAGCACGAACGCGACGCGGCCGAGCAGAAGCGGCGTCGCGACCGCGATCACGAGCGCGGCGCAGAGGAGCGTGCGTTGCGTGCCGACCAGCGGGATCGCGACGAGGGCGGGAAGGAATGTCCCGGCGAGGCTGCCCGCGGTCGAGAGCGCGAAGACGCGGCCCGCGATGCCGCCGCTCTCGCGCACGTCGTGCACCCCGAGGCGAATCACGAACGGCGGCACCATCCCGAGCAGCACGACGGGAGGCGCGAACAGCACGAGCGCCGCGACGAACGAGCCGACGGCTTCCCCGGCCGAGTAGGTGTCGAGCGCGTCGGCGCCCCACTCGAGCAGCGGTTTTTCGACGAACGGGATCGCCGCGACGAGCACGGCGGCGCAGACGAGGATCGATCCGAGGAGGCGATGCGACGGTCGCCGGTCGGCAAGCCGGCCGCCGAGCCAGTAGCCGAGCGCGAGCGACCCCAACACGAGGCCGATCACGTTCGCCCAGACGATGCTCGACGAGCCGAAGAACGGTTGCAACAGGCGCGCTCCCGCAATCTCGGCCGTCATCGAGCCGGTTCCTGCCGCGAGGACGACGAGCGTCAACGCTGGACCGAGGTGCGTTTGAGGCGCGACAAGGACGTCGTCGCTCAGCTGTGCCGCCACCGGCCCCATCGTACGGCGCGCGGTGGGTACTCTCCGACGCGTGGATGCAGCGCATTTGCAGCGCATTCGCCGATGGGCTGCGGAAGACGGCGAGGCGCTGAGCGCGGAGGGCCGTGCTGCGGTAGCCGCGGCCGTTGCCGCGGCCGAAAACGGAGCCGTCCCCGACGCCGATCGTCGTGCCGCGCTGAAGTGGGCGCGGGCGGCGTCGCGGCGCGGGCGGAGCCCGGCCGAGCGTTCGGCTGCGCGCGCGATCGTCGCCGTGCTCGATGTCGGGCAGGCGCCGCGCGAGCGCGCGCGTGTCGAGCCCGCGGAGGAGCCGAAGGCGCCCGAGCGCGTCGAGTCGCCCGCGCCGCGTCCTCCTCGTTCCCGTCCTGCTCGTTCTCGCGCTGCTCGTCCGCGCCCGGGCGCGCCGACCCTCGCGCTGCCGACGCTTCGCCGCCGCCACCTCGTGGCCGTGGCGGTCGTTGCGCTGCTCGCGCTCGCAGCCGCGGCGGTGGCCGGCGCCCGCAGCGCATTCGCACCATCACTCGAGACCACCGGCCCCGGAGACGGGGCGTACGTGGGCAACGCCGCGCTCGCCAAGCTGTCGTTCAGCGCGCGCGGCGGCGAGGAGATCCGCTGGAAGCTCGACGGCCGGGATGTGTCCGCGCAGGCGACGCGCGAGGGCGCGACGCAGGTGTTGCGGCCGGACGCCCTGCCGGAGGGCGAGCATCGTGTCGAGGTGGAGCGCGGAGGCGGCTTCCTCGGCGCGTCCGCGAGCCGTGGTTGGACCTTCGTCGTCGACACCACCCCGCCGCAGATCCGCCTCGACAAGCCGGTTTCGGCGAAACAGCGCCGGCCGCTCGTCGCACGCGGCGAGGTCGAGCCCGGATCACGTCTGCGCATCGACGGTCGTACGGTGCCCGTCGACGACGGCCGCTTCATCGTCCGGGTCGCGCCGCCCGTGCCGCAGGCGCTCGTGCTCGAGGCAGTCGATCGTGCCGGCAACCGTTCGCGCCGGCCGGTGCGGGTCGAGATCGTTCCGCGCCGCCCGGCCGTGCCCGTGCGCGCGGTGCACGTCACCTTCTACGGCTGGGCCGACCGCGACCTGCGCCGCGGGGTGATGAAGCTGATCGACGACAAGCGCATCAACGCGATCGAGATCGATCTCAAGGACGAGTCGGGGGTCGTCGGCTTCGATGCACCCGTCGCGCTCGGCCGGCGCATCGGTGCGGTGCAGCGCATCTACGACCTCGACGCGGTCGTGCGGCAGATGCACGCGCGCGGCATTCGCGTGATCGGCAGGCTCGTCTGCTTCCGCGATCCGGTCCTTGCCCAGGCGGCCTGGAAGCGCGACGAGAAGGGACGTGTCGTGCAGACACCGGACGGAGGGCTGTACGCCGGCGACTACGGCGGCTTCACGAACTTCGCGAACGACGAGGTGCAGCAGTACAACATCGATGTCGCCGTTGCGGCGGCGCGCGCGGGTGTGGACGACGTCCTCTACGACTACGTTCGCCGCCCCGACGGGCCGCGTTCGAGCATGGTCTTCCCCGGGATGCGCGGCACGCCGGAGCGCGCGATCGTCGACTTCGTCCGCAAGACGCGGATCGCGTTGCAGCCGTATGGGACGTATCTCGGGCTCTCGGTCTTCGGCGTCGCCGCGACGCGACCGCTCGAGGTCGCGCAGGACATCCCGAAGCTGGCGCGGGAATCGGACTACGTCGCGCCGATGGTCTACCCATCGCACTGGGGCCCCGGCGAGTACAACGTCTCGGCGCCGAACAGCCAGCCGTACGACATCGTGCTGCGCTCGCTACGCGACTTCTCGAAGCAGACGAAGGGCACGGGCGCGCGCGTCGTCCCGTGGCTCCAGGACTTCACGCTCGGCGTCAGCTACGGGGAGGCGGAGGTGCGCGCGCAGATCCGCGCAACGCGGCGGAACGGGATCGGCGAGTTCATCCTCTGGGATCCGGCGGTGTCCTACACGAGCGAGGCGCTCGACGCGACGGCGCGCACGAGCACCCGTGGGCTGGCGCGGCCGCGTCAGGGCGAGCCCGTCGCGGCGCCGGCCCAGAAGCCGACGACGAAGACGACGAAGTCGGCGAAGGCCAAGCAGGCGGCCCAGCCGACGCGCGTGGCCGGACGGCTGCCGAACGAGCTCGGCGAAGTTCCGGTGCTGATGCACCACGAGATCCGCCCCGATCGCGTCGGAGAGTACGACCAGACGCCGGCCGAGTTCCGTGCCGAGCTCGAGCGCCTCTGGGCGCAGGGGTACTGGCCGATCACCGCTGCCGATCTCGCGACCGGCCGGCTCGGCGCGGTGCCGCCGGGTAAGACGCCGGTTGTCATGACGTACGACGACTCGACGCAGTTCCAGTTCTCGTACGACGCGCGCGGCGGGATCAAAGCTGACACTGCGATAGGGATCCTGCTCGCGTTCCAGCGCGAGCACCCGAAGTTCCCGCTCGCCGGGACGTTCTACGTCAACCGCGAGCCGTTCGCCGGTGTCGCGCGCGGAATGCAGATGCTCCGGTGGCTCGTCGACCACGGCTTCGAGCTGGGGAACCACACGAGAGACCACGTGCCGTTCCACCAGCTCGCCGGGCCGACGGACGTGCAACGCGAGCTCGTCCTCGGCGACGACCTCATCCGGGCCGCCGTGCCCGGCTACGACGTGAAAACGATGGCGCTGCCGCTCGGCGTCGAGCCGAAGCCCGTTTCGCTTGCGAAGCACGGCCGGTGGAAGAACCGCTCGTACGACTTCCGCGGCGTCATGCTCGTCGGCGCCGGGCCGGCGCCGTCGCCGTTCAGCACCGCCTTCGACGGCGGCGGCATCCCACGGATCCGCAGCGGCCACCTGCCGTGGCGCGGCGAAGCCGATTTCGGCGCGTGGTACTGGCTCCGCGAGCTGAAGAACAACCCCGAACGGCGGTATGTCTCCGACGGCGACCCGGCGACGATCGCGTTCCCGCGCGCGCTCGAGGACAAGCTGCGCTCGCGCTACTCGGCGCGCGCTCGCGCCTACTGAGGCGTGGCGCCGCCGAGCCCGCCGCCGCGGTTCCGAACCGCGGCGACGAGCTCGTCATGCTTCTCAGAACGGGCAGGTACCCGGGCTGTCGGCGTTGATCCGGAACGGCGTCCCAGGCGCGCCCGGCACCAGGTAGGTGGCCCAGAGGTCGACACCGTCGCTGCCCGCGATCGCGGTGTGTACGTGCTCGTCGCCCCGGTCGACGAAGCTGTCCCCCGGCAGGTACGTCCTGCCTTCGCAGTCGTCGTCGTCGGCGTAGACGAGCCGCAGCGACCCTGATTTCACCGTCACCAGCACTGGGCCCGGATGGCTGTGCCAGCCGGTCGTCCCATTGGGCCCGATCACGATCTGCTGCGTGACGAAGTCGAGCCCGGCCTTCGTCTTCAGCTTGATCCCGGCCTCGCTGTGCAAGTTCAGCGATTCCGCGTTCGTCCCGCGCGCGTGCACCGAAGCGGAGATGATCCCGAGCCCCGGCGTCCCTAGCGCGAGGCTGGCCGCCGCCGCAAACGCCACGGCCGCGGGCGCCACTGTCCACACTCGCCTCATACTGCACCTCCTCGATCGTTGCCTTCGCCGAGAGGATCGAGCGCCTGCGAGCTCGGCGCTATTCGCAAAACGACGAATATCTGTCACGGTTGAAGGTGTGACCCTGCGCACGAACGATCTGCGGGCGGTGCTCGCGTTCGCGGCGGACGCGCACGACGCCGACGCGTCCGAGGCGTTGACCACAGAGTTGCTCGACCGGCTCGCCGAACTCGTCGGCTGTGAGTACGCGACCTACCAGACCTTCGACTGGCCGCGGCGGGCGGTCACCGCGCACATCGCCTGCTCGAACGAGGGTCCGTCAACGCCTCAAGAGGACTATCCGGAGACCTTCTGGACAGGAGACAGCCCGCCGCACTGGACCGGCGCTGCGTTCCAGAAGCTGTCCGATCTTTGTGATCGGCGCGAACGAGAGCGGCTTCGTGGCGAAGCGGAGTTCAATGCCGAATTCCGGATCGTCGACACGGTCGGCTTCAGGGCCGGAGACAGGTCGACCCGAAGCGCGTGGCTGCAGTTCGACAGTCAGTACCGCGACTTTGACGAGCGCGACCGCGAGCTCGCGCTCGCGCTCCGGCCGCACGTCGACGGACTCTGGCGGCGAAGCATCTCGCGCAAGCAGGTCCGTGAGCTGCTCGGTGTCCTCTCTCACGACGGCGACGCCGCCGCGGGTCACGCAGTCGTGCTGTTCGACACCGGCGGCCGCATCGACCACGCGACGGCGGAGGCGCACCGGCTGCTCGCTGCGTGGTTCGGCTTGCGGGACGGTCGCCTCCCTCACGAGGTCCGCGAATGGGTCGGGCTCGCGCGCGCGGGGGACACCTACACAGTGCGCCGGAACGGCTCGATCCTGCGAGCCGAGGTGGGGGGCGACTTCACGCTGACGCTGCGCGAGCACGCCACAGCGCTCGCGCGCCTGACCGCCCGCGAGCGCGAGGTGCTCGAGCTCGTCGCAGAAGGTCTCTCGAACGCGGAGATCGCACGCAGGCTCTGGGTCGCGCCGTCGACGGTTGCGAAGCACCTCGAGAACGCGTATCCGAAGCTCGGCGTCCACACGCGTACGGCAGCCGTCGCGCGGCTCGCGAAGCTGTCTCAGTCGCGCTAGTCGGGCCGGCGCGGGGGGCTCGCGAGCGCCGACCGCGTCACGCCGGTGCGGAGGTCGCGCGCCAGCCGGCGGAACGGGCCGTCCGCGGCGAGCAGCTCGTCCTCGGTGCCGCGCTCGGCGATCTGGCCGTGCTCGATGACGAGGATCTGGTCGGCGCGGCGGACGGTCGCGAGTCGGTGGGCGATGATGATCGACGTCCTGCCGTGCAGCAGCCGGTCGAGCGCCTGCTCGATCAGCCGCTCGGTTGGGCGATCGATGTTGGAAGTCGCCTCGTCGAGGATCAGGATGCGCGGGTCGGCGAGGAGGGCGCGCGCGATCGAGATCAGCTGCCGCTCGCCCGCCGACAGGCCGGCGCCGCCCTCGCGCACGGGGTGCTCCAAGCCCTCGTCGAAACGCGCGGCGACGCGGTCGACGCCGATCGCGGCGGCCGTCTCGCGCACCTCGTCGTCCGTCGCTTCCGGCCGCGCAAAGCGGATGTTGTCCGCGATCGTGCCGGCGAAGAGGAACGGATCCTGGAGCACGACCCCGAGCTGGCACCGGTACGAGTGGAGCTCGACGTCGCGCAGGTCGTGGCCGTCGACGCGGATCGCGCCGCGATCGGGGTCGTAGAAGCGACCGATCAGCTTCGCCAGCGTCGACTTCCCGTGGCCGGTGTGACCGACGAGCGCGAAGCACGCGCCGGCCGGAATCTGCAGCTCGACGCCGCGGATCACGGGCGTGCGGCCGTACGCGAACCAGATCTCGTCGAGGACGATCTCGCCCTCGAGCCGCCCGAGCCGGGTCGCGCCGCCCTTGTCGTCGATGTCCGGCTGCGCGTCCAGGACCGACGCGATCTTCTCCATCGCGGCCGTCGCCGACTGCACCTGGCCGTAGAGGTCGGACAGTTCCTGGAGCGGCTGAAAGACGAGGTTGAGCAGGAACACCGCCGAGATCAGGGTCCCGACCGTAAGCGTCCCGTCGTCGTGCAGCCGCGAGCCGACGAGCAGGACGGCGCAGATCGCGAGGATCCCGAACGCCTCGATTCCCGGGAAGAAGAGCGAGTTGAGGAACTGCGCGCGCGTGTTCGTCCGCCGGTTTGCGTCGTTCGCGTCCTCGAAATCGGACTGGAACGCCCGCTCGCGGTTGAACGCCTGGACGACGGCCATGCCGGCGACCGACTCCGCGATCTGCGCCGTCATCGCCGAGATCGTGTTCCGCACCTCGAGGAACGCGGCGTGCGAGCGCACCTGGAACCACCGCGTGAGCACGAGCGTCGGCGGCAGGATCACGAGCGCGACGAGCCCGAGCCGCCAGTCGAGCACGAACAGCCCGATCACCGCGCCGACGAGCATCAGCGTGTTCGAGACGAGCGTCGGCAGGCCCTGCGAGAGCACGTCGGAGACTGCGTCGACGTCCGACGTGAGGCGCGCAATGATCCAGCCGGCGCGCTGCTCGGAGAAGTAGCGAAGCGAGAGCGACGTGAGATGCTCGAACAGATGGCGGCGAAGGCCGAGGACGACCTCCTGGCCGAGCTTCGCCAGCCCCTTGATCATCGACGTCATCAGGATCCACGCGACCACGTTCACGCCCAGGTAGATCACGACGTCGATCGCGAGCCGGCGCGTGTCGTCGGCGCCCATGCCGTTGTCGATCGCGTCCTGTACGAGCAGGAGCCCGATCACCGGGCCTGCGGCCGCGAAGGCGGCGATCACGCCGTAGAAGGCGACGCGGCCCCATTTGCCGGTCAGGTAGCGCCCCAGGCGCGTCAGTCCGGTTCTACGCTGCAACGACCTCGTCTCCAAAGAGCCGGTGGAAGCGCTGCTCGCGCTCGAGCAGCTCGAGCGGCGCCCCGTCCTCCACGATCAGCCCGTCCTCGAGCACGACCGCGCGATCGGCGACCTGGACAGTCGAGAGCCGCTGCGCCGCGAGGAGGACGGTGCGCCCCTCGACGGCCGGCCGGAGGTTGTCGACGAGCAGCCGCTCCGTCTGCGTGTCGACCGCGCTCAGCGGGTCGTCGAGCACGATCACCCGCGCGCCGGCGATCAGCGCGCGCGCGAGCGCGACCCGCTGGCGCTGGCCGCCGGAGAGGTTGATCCCGCGTTCGCCGATCAGCGTGTCGTAGCCGTCGGGAAGGTCGTCGAGAAACTCGGTCACGCCCGCCGCCTCGCACGCGTCCTCGACGATCTGCCACTCGACGTCCGGCTTGCCGGCTGTGAGGTTGTCGCGCAGCGGAATGGAGAAGAGGATCGCGCGTTGCGTCACGATCGCCACCGCACTCCGGACCTCTGCGACCGAGGCGTCGCGCACGTCGACACCGCCCACCGAGACGCGTCCCTCCGTCGGGTCGTAGAAGCGGGGCAGGAGGTTCAGCAGCGTCGTCTTGCCGCCTCCGGTGGGGCCGCAGACGGCGACGATCTCGCCCGCCGCGACGTCGAGGTCGATTCCGCGCAGCACCTCGCTCCCGGTGCCGTACGCAAAGTGCACGCCCTCGAAGCGGACGGGCAGCGGCCCCGCGGGCAGCGGGCGCGGGCTCGCGGCCTCCGGAATCTCCTCGATCTCCTCGAGCCAGGCGAAGCTGCGCGAAGCCGACGCGAGCGCGCGCTGGGCGAGGTTGATGATCCAGCCGAGCGCCTCGAGCGGCCAGACGAGCTGAAGCAGCAGCGAGTAGAAGAGGAAGAAGTCGCCGATCGTCAGCGCGCCGTCGATCACGTAGTGCCCGCCGAAGAAGAGGACGGCCGCGATCGAGAAGGTCGGCAGAAAGTAGAGACCCGGCAGATACGTCGCCTCGACGCGCGCCTGCCGCACGATCCCGCCACGCACCTTGTCCGCCTTGTCCACGAAGCGCGCCCGAACGTCGTCCTCGCGGCCGAACGCCTGCACCATCTCGATTCCGACGACGGCCTCGTCCGACGCTTCGGTCACGTCCGCCTTGAGCTGCTGCACCTCGCGCGAGATCGGCATCACCTTGCGCGCGAACATCCATGCGAGCGCGCCGACGGCCGGCATCACGACACCCGCGTAGAGCGCGAGCATCGGGTTGACGAGCGCGAGGACGATCGCGACGCCGACGATCATCATGATCGACTGAACGCCCTGCACCATTCCCCAGCCGATGAAGTAGCGGATCGGGTAAAGGTCGTTCGTGGCGCGCGAGACGACCTGCCCCGTCGCATGCTGGTCGTAGAACGCGCGCGGGAAGCGCAGGTACGCGCGGTAGAGGTAGTCGCGCAGGCGCGCCTCGGTGCGGATGCCGACACGCGCCGTTGCGTACCGGCGTGTGAAGTTCGCGCCGAAACGGAGCGTCGCGAGCACGACGATCGCGGCGAGGAACGGCCACAGGCGGCTGCGGTCGTCGCCGGCCGGCGAGATCGAGTGGTCGATCGCGTAACGGATCAGCAGCGGGATCGTCAGCGAGAGCGCGGTCGTGACGACGGCGCAGGCAAGGCCGATCGCGACGAGCCGCCACTCGACGATCCACACGCGCAGGAGGCGCCGTGCCGTGGGCAGGAACGGAAAATCGGAAGGGTCGACGTTCACGCGGCTCCCTCGAATCGCGGGCAACATGGAAGACGCGCCGGGGCGCGCCTTCTGCTTCACCCTAGCGGTCCAGCGCCGCTCGAAGCTCGGCCACGTACGAGCGAAGGGCGCGGGGTCCGCCGTCCGCGATCTCGACCGCCCGCGACCCTACGACGATGCCGTCGACGAGGTCGGCCGCGGCGCGCGCCTGCTCCGGTGTCGAGATACCGAAGCCGGCGTAGAGCGGCGTCTCAGGTGCCGCACGGCGGGCGCGCTCGGCCAGGCCGGCGAGCGCGGGGGAGGCCTCGGCGCGCGCTCCGGTCGTCCCGGTTACGGCGACGAGATAGAGCCAGCCGTCCGTCGCCCGTGCGGCGAGCGCGAGCCGTTCGTCGGTCGACGTCGGAGCCACGAGCTGGACACGCCGAAGCTCGGCGCGCTCGTCGACCGGGAGGTCGGCGACGATCAGGCTCGTCGCGCCGGC
>Ga0126312_10003699_pt1 | contig 10309 bp, 7 predicted proteins | sample Plot104A_FD_92537 | JGI IMG/M metagenome (GOLD analysis project Ga0126312, IMG submission 92537) | Serpentine soil microbial communities from UC McLaughlin Reserve, CA, USA - Plot104A | ecosystem: Environmental > Terrestrial > Soil > Grasslands | place: USA: UC McLaughlin Reserve, Lake County...
ACGCTCACCGCGCCGAGTTCCTCGCGTTCGTAGCCGACGATGTCGCAGAACTTGTCGTTGAACCTGAGCCATTCGCCATCGAGCCCGACCTGCACGATCCCGACGGCGGCCTGCTCGAATGTTGCCCTGAAACGTTCCTCGCTCTTTCTGAACTCCTCCTCGGCCCGCTTCTGCTCGGTGATGTCGTACTGGACGCCGAGCCAGTACAGAGAATTGCCATCCTCGTCCCTGAGGAGGGTCGCCTCGTCGCGCACCCACACCACCCGCCCGTCGCGGGCGATCAACCGGTACTCTATTTTGTAGGGCTCACCGGTCTCGTCGGTCCTGAGCTCTTCGGCCAGCACCCGCTCCCTGTCGTCGGGATGCAACGTCCTGAGCCAGTGCCCCTCGTCGAGTATCTCCGATTCCGCAGGATAACCGAGCATGTCCTCGTACTGCGGGCTCATGTAGGTTATGGCCTTCGGGTTATCGGAGTCGATGGGCTCCTGCACGTAGGTGACGGCCGGTATCTGCTCTACGAGCGTACGGTAACGGGTCTGGGTCTCCCTGAACTTCCTCTCCACCTCCCTGCGCCCGGAGACGTCGCGGATCAGGGCGAGTATCAACGGGCGTTCCTCGGCCTCGAACACGCCGACGCGGATCTCGACGGGGAAGGTAGATCCGTCCTTGCGGCGGTGGACGCCTTCAAGCGTGCGTGGGGGGCCCGAGGCGATCTGGGTCCACAGCTTCAGGATCGATCCAGGGGCGTAGGTCGCCTCGACGTCGCGGACGGACATAGAGAGGAGCTCCTCCCTTGAGTACCCGAGGCTCTCGCACGCCTGGCGGTTTACGTCGACGAAGTTGCCCTCGAGGTCGTGCACGAAGATAGCATCGGCGGCCTGCTCTACGAGGCGCCTGAAGCGGTCCTCGCTCCGGCCCAGCGCCTTCTCCGCCCACTCGCGCTCCCTCCTCACCTCCGCCTCCCTGAGCTCGCGCTCGATGGCGGGGCACAGCCTGCTCATGTTCTCCTTGGTCAGGTAGTCGTTCGCCCCCGCCTTCATGATCTCCACCGCCGCGTCCTCCCCAATCTTGCCCGAGACGACGATGAACGGGACGTCGTAACCTAGCTCTCGCAGCAACCCCAGGGCGTCGGGCGCCCTGAAGCGTGGCATGTAGTAGTCGGAGATCACGACCTGGAAAGGCTCGTTTCTCTCTTCCGCCGCACGTATTGCCACCTCCATGCCTTCTGCGGTATAGACCCTCTGCGCGATGGGCTGGTATCCGCCGCGTCTGAGCTCCCGCAGGAGGAGTATCGCGTCGTTCTCGGAGTCCTCGACGAGCAGCACGCGCAGGGTCCCCATCACCGGACCTCTCTTCACGCTGGCCTCACGCAATCTCGGCCTTCTTCGCGGGGAGGACACGGTCCCCGATCTCCCGGCCTCCGAGCGTGAAGTAGAAGGTGGCCCCCTCGCCTACACTCCCCTCCGCCCAAACCCTGCCGCCGTGCCTGTGGACGATGCGCGCCACAGTCGCCAGGCCGATCCCGGTCCCCTCGAACTCATCCTGACCGTGCAGCCTCTGGAACGCGCCGAACAACTTGTCTGCGTACGCTTGGTCGAAGCCGGCCCCGTTGTCCCGCACGTAGTAGACGGGGGCGAGGAAACCTGGACCAGGATCCCTGTCGGCGCCGAACTCTATGCGCGCCTCCTTTTCGTTGGCGGTAAACTTCCACGCGTTGCCGAGCAGGTTCTCGAGCGCCACCTTGAGCAGGCTCACGTCCCCCCAGGCCATGATCTTCTCCTCCGTCACGAACTCGACCTCCCGCCCTGGCTGGGACTCTTTGAGCTCCTCGACGATCCCCGCAGCGAGGCGCGAGAGGTCCACGGGTTCCCTGCGCAGGGGCCTGCGTCCGACCCTCGAGAGGTCGAGCAGATCGTCTATAAGCGTGGCCATGTGCCTGCTAGCGGTCCTTACTCGCCCGAGGTAGTCCATCCCCTCGTCGTCGAGCTCTCCCTCGTAGTCCTCCTGCAATATCTGGGAGAACCCGTCTATGGTCCTCAAGGGGGCCCTCAGGTCGTGGGAGACGGAATAAGAGAACGCCTCAAGCTCCCTGTTGGTCCCTTCGAGCTCCCTGTTGGCGTCCTCGAGGTCTTTGCTCGCGCGTACGGCCAGGATGCGGCTGCGCACGAGCATCCACGAGATGCCGAAGAGTAAGACGCTGGCCCCCACGCCGCTGGCGAGCACGAAGGCCGGCAGGTTGCTCTCGGCGCCATGCTTGAATCCTGGCAACGTGGCGAAGTACAGGTTCCACTCGCGCCCAGCCACCTCGATGCGGCTCTTCTTCGAGAAGAGCGGATCGTACTCTTCCTTTCCGGCGCGCTGCACCCCATCGTCATCGTAGATGAGCGAGCTCGACTCGATGTCGGCGCCGTCGTAGACCTCGAAGTCTATTGCGGGGTCGAAGCCCCTCCCGAACACGTCGTCGAGGAGCCCATCCTGCCTGAAATACCCGACGACGAACCCTTTCAGGGCATGCCGTCGCCCGGCGACGGTCTCTACCGGCTCCCCCTCAGCGTAGACGGGAAGGTAGACGGCGAAGCCAGGGCTGAGGGCGAGGTCGGTGATCGAGTTCGCTGTGGGCTCAGTCAGCACGTAGACCATCCTGGTCGCCTGCGGCGAGCCCGTGTCGCGCGCCTCGTCCATGGCAGCCGCGTGGGCCGGGTAGGTGTAAGCGTCCTGATTTATCATGCGCAGGTTGGCCTCGTTTGTGGGGGCGACCCGCGTCAGGGGAAAGTAGGCGGAACGCTCCCCGCCGGGATCGAGGTCGGGCCGCATCTCGGGCAGCCCTTCTTTTCTGGCCTCGCTGGCGAAAGCCTTCCGCTCGTCGGGCTTTACATACCTGGCGAAGCCAAGCGCCTGAAGGCCCTCGAGCCGGCTCTTGGTCTCTATGCCTTTGACGTAGCTTTCCCACTCTTGGCGCTCGACCGCCTTGCTGGCCAGAAACACGCCGCGGGCCCCGAACAGCGCGTCGAGGTAAGCGTCGGTCTTTCGGTCCACAGCCGCCTGTGTAGCCTGAACGGTCTCATCGAAACGGACCCGATCCTGCGCCTCGACCGTGTGGCGCACGTAAAACCAGGCGAGCCCCGCGAGCAACAGCGAGATAAGAAGCACCCCGTAAGCCGCCCCAGCGACGCGCAGGTGGCGTAAGAGTCGGCCTAGCGCCGAGCGCAAAGCGGACAGGTACGCTCTGAACCCGCCTATGAGAGACTCCTACCCACAAGCACCGTGCACCGCACGGCCACGAACGCATCCGTCACCGATAACGTTGCGCCCACCGCTCCACGTACCTTTCCATTCGACGAATGATGCCCTGACAATCCGCACGGGACGCGCCGTATAGAGCCATGTTACCCGGCGTACAGGTGGCCCGCAAGATTCGTTGGTTCTTACCACAATGCTCCGCGCCGCCAGCGTCCGACGCCGAGCAGTCCCTTGAAGGCGTCCTCCAGTTCTTCGCGGGCGGCGGGAAGCTCCGCGCGCAGCCACCCTTCGAGGTCTGCTCCTGCCCGTTCATAAGCCCTCTCGAAGCCCGGATCGTCGTAGCGGCGTGGAAGAAGATCCAGCATCCTCTGGTGGTCGCGGAAGCTCGCAACAAGGTCCCCGAGGGCGGCGGAGGTTCGGCGGTCCAGCCACATCTCCTGCTGCTCGACGTACTTCTCCAGCCCGTCCACCGAGCGTTCTATCTCCTCAACCGGCAACTCTCCTGAGGGACCTGGCAGCCGCACGTACTCCAGAGCGGCCTCGAACTCCTCGACGAGCGGGATCACCATCCCTTGCACACTCTGGGCGACTTCCACCCGATGCCGGTAACCAACCTCGTACTCGGTCCGCTTTCTTGCGAAGTAGTACCCGACGGCCGCGCTCGCGCAGGCGAGCACCAGATAGGAGAGCAACCCGTAAGTCATCGACGGAAGCTGGCTCACGCCCGATTTCCACCCCCTGACTTCCCCGGAGGATGCAACACGTAGACCACGCGTCCTTGTACCCGTGCCTCCTCCGCCGGTACCACCATCTCCTCGTACTCTCCCGGCTGGGCCTCGGGCCTCAACCTCAACATCTCCCCCTCCCTGAAGAAGCGTTTTACCGTCACCTCCTCGCCCTCCCTCAACAACACCACGACCACCGAGCCGTCCTGAGGGCTCTCGTCTTCCTCGACGACCAGCAGGTCTCCGTCCTCGATCCTGGCCCCCACCATGCTCTGCCCCACAACCCGCAACAGATACCTCCGCCTCCCCGACCGCGAAGCGAGTAGCTCCGCCGCCAATGAGTAGGCCTCGTCGGTCGCCACCGCCTCGAGCCCGCGTCCGGCGGCGATCCTGCCGAGCAACCCCATCCGTCCAGCAACCCCCCACCCCTTCTCCGTGAGCCTGACCATCCTCGCCCCGCTCTCCCGCGCCACATAACCCTCTTCCTCGAGCTTCCTCAAGTGGTGGTGGACCGTCTGCGAGCTCCTGAGCCCCACCTCGACCCCGACCTCGCGTACGCTCGGCGGCGGCTCACCGCTCCCCGCACGCCGCGCCAGATACCGCAAGATCCTCTCGCGCCTCGGATGTAGAGCCTCTTCCATCCACCAACACGTTAGCGTACCGTACGCCCTATGTCAAACAAATGTTTGATAGCGGAAGCCTCGACTCGCGGCGAGGGCGGTTCGCGAACCTAAAAGGCAGGTTTGAAACCCGCCCCTACACACGAAAACCTATTCCTCGTCTGACCTCACGCCGAGATCTACGCCCGGGCGGAGTTCTTTGAGGTGTACGACGTAGCTCTCTCTGACGCGCATCCCGGCCCGTCCGTAGAGGTTGGGGGCGCCTGTGATACTCTCGGCGTCCACGCTGAGGCTGACCTTGTGGATGCCGCGTCTGTGGTACTCGGTGAGGGCGTGGCGAAGGAGGGCGAGCCCTAGTCCACGTTTTCGCCACGGACGCCTGACGCCGACGACGTCCACCCATCCCTCGCCGGCGAGCGTCTTGCACAGGGTGACGCCCGCTATCTCGTCGCCGTCCATGGCCAGGAACCATAGAGAAGGGTCGAAGCTCTCCGTCTGTGTCATCCTGACGAACCGTTCGAACGTGCCGCGCGGCCTTCCCCAGGTGTCCCTGAACGCATCTTCGACGGCCTCGAAGGTCGCTTGCTCGTCCTGATCTGGGACGAAGGTGCGCGCGGAGATGCTCTCGGGCCAGCGTGGTAGCGGAGGGGCCTCATCGAGGTGGGTCTCCATCACGTATATCGCGCGCACCGGGGTATAGCCGGAGCCCTCCAGTAGCCGTCGCCCTTCCGCGTTGGCCAAGTTGATGTAATGCTGCACGACGACCCGCGCGTTCTCGGAGGCTTGCGGCATGCGGGCGCGCGCCCAGCGCTCTCCCCACGCGACTAGGTAGGCGCCTATCCCCATCCCCCTGTGATCCGGGTGGACGTAACCGTAGACCGAGACGATTACGAAAGAGCGGTTGAGCACGTCGGCGTAGGCGGCGATGGTACCGTCGGGAGCGGTCACGATCACGGCCTCCTCGTCGAGGTCCAGGGGATGCCAGTCGTCGATCAGCTCCTCCACGCTCATGTCCGTCTCGCCCGTGTCTGCGATCTGGGAGGCCGAGATCAGGACCGCAACCTCCTCTGCGTCCTCGTGCGAAGGCGCCCTCGTCGTGTAGCCTTCCGGCAACCCCGTCATGGTGACAGAAAAGTAGCACAGAAAAGGGGCTCCCCGACGATGTGGGGAGCCCCTAGTAATGGACGGGTGGTCCTACCGCGTCGCGGGCACCTTCGCCCTGAAAGCGAGGCCTTCCTCTGCGCGGTCGACGACGACGGTGTCGTCGGGGCCGAACTCGCCGCCTATGATGCGGCTCGAAAGGGGGTTCTCGACGTAGCGTCTGATGGCCCGCGCCAGCGGTCGTCCGCCGAACTTAGGGTCGTAGCCCTCCTCGGCGAGGAACTCCTTGGCGGCGCCTGAGACCTCGATCTGGACGCGCTGGCTTTCCAGGTGCTTGTTCAGGCGGGAGAGCATGATGTCCACGATCTTCAGCACGTCCCCCTTGGTGAGAGGCTGGAAGACGATGATCTCATCGACCCTGTTGAGGAACTCCGGCCTGAAGGCCCGCTCCAGCGCCTCGCGCGCCCGGCGCTCGGTCTCGCGGAAGTCCACGCCGTTTGTGGAGGTGAAGCCGAACTGCCTCGTGGAGACGAGGTGCTGGCTGCCGACGTTCGAGGTCATTATGACGACCGTGTTCTCGAAGTTGACCGTCCTGCCCTTGGCGTCCGTGAGACGCCCGTCGTCGAGGACCTGCAAGAGCGTGTTGAAGACCTCGGGGTGGGCCTTCTCTATCTCGTCGAAGAGGACTACGCTGTAGGGACGACGCCGCACCTGCTCCGTGAGCTGTCCCGCCTCCTCGTAGCCGACGTAGCCTGGAGGTGCGCCGACGAGGCGGCTCACCGTGTGGGCCTCCTGGAACTCGGACATGTCTATCCGGATCATGGCGTCCTCCTCGCCGAAGAGGTACTCGGCGAGCGTGCGGGCGAGCTCGGTCTTGCCGACCCCGGTAGGACCGAGGAAGATGAAGCTGCCGACGGGGCGCTTGGGGTCCTTGATGCCTGCCCTGGCGCGCCTGATGGCCTCGGCCACCGCCTTGACCGCGGGCTCCTGCCCGACTACCCGCTCGTGCAACACGCTCTCCAGGCTCAGGAGACGCTCGGCCTCCTCCTTGACGATGTTGGTCGCTGGCACGCCGGTCCACTCTTCGAGTATGCGAGCGATGTCCTCGCGCGTTACCTCCGGAGCGTCGGTCTCGCGGCGTCCGGCCCAGCCCTCATGCTGCTCGTCGAGCTCGGCCTTGAGCTGCTCGATGCGCTGCTTGAAGCCCGCGGCCGTCTCGTAGTCTTCGGCCCTGACGGCATCTTCCTTCTCGCGTTCGAGGCCGGCTATCTCCTCCTCGATGCGCTTGACGTCGACGGGCGGCACCGTCGAGCGGAGCCGCACCTCGGCCGCCGCCTCATCGAGCAGGTCTATGGCCTTGTCCGGCAGGAACCGGTCCGTTATGTAGCGGTCGCCGAGCTGGGCCGCCGCGATGACGGCCTCCTCCGTTATCTTCACCCTGTGGTGCGCCTCGTAGCGGTCCCTGAGGCCGAAGAGGATCGCCACCGTCTCATCCACCGTCGGCTCGTCCACGAGCACGGGCTGGAAGCGCCGCTCGAGCGCGGGGTCCTTCTCCACGTGCTTGCGGTACTCGTCGAGCGTGGTCGCCCCGACGACCTGAAGCTCGCCGCGCGCGAGCGCCGGCTTGAGCATGTTCGAGGCGTTTACAGCACCCTCCGCGCCGCCGGCCCCGACGATGGTGTGTAGCTCGTCGATAAACAGGATGATGTTCTTCTCCTCTTGCTGGAGCTCCTTTAGCATCTGCTGCATCCGCTCCTCGAAGTCCCCGCGGAAACGGGTGCCGGCGACGAGCCCCCCCACGTCGAGCGCGAGGACGCGTTTGTCCTTGAGCGGCTCGGGTATGTCGTCCGAGACGATCCGCTGGGCGAGCCCCTCTGCCACCGCCGTCTTGCCGACGCCGGCCTCCCCGATCAAGACAGGGTTGTTCTTCGTGCGGCGGGAGAGGATACGGATGACGCGCGAGATCTCCTCGGCCCTCCCGATAACAGGGTCGAGCTCGCCTTCCCTCGCGAGCTGCGTGAGATCCCTGCTTACCTGATCGAGGGTCGGCGTCTTGCTCGGAGGGCCCTGCTGCCCGCCGCCCATACCAGGGCCCCCTGCGGCGGCACCGGGCATCCCTTGTCCCATCTGCGCCCCACGCTGCTGCATGAGGCGAAGGATTTCACGCCTAAGGGCTTCGGCGTCGCTCGCGCCGTGCTGCTGCAGTATCCTGTAGGCGTTCCCATCACCCTCGCCGAGCAGCCCGAGCAACAGATGCTCGCTCCCGACCTGCCCCACGCCCATCTGCCTGGCCGCGGTGAACGAGAGCTGCAAGGCCCGCTTGGCGCTCGGTGTAAACGTGTAGATCTGCTCCCCAGGATCGCCGCGATACTCCTGGAAGCGCGCGCGCATCCCTTCGACGTCAGCGCCAGCACGCCGCAAGGCCTCGGTCGCCACGTTGTCGCCGGTCACAATACCGGCGAGCAAATGATCCGTCCCGATCGCCGCCGCCCGCGTGGTGCCGGCAGACGCCTCGCGGGCCCGCATAACGGCCTGCTGCGCCTCACCCGAGAGCGCGTCGAACAGGCTACCCTGCCCCCCTTGCTGCTGCTGTATGAGGTTCTGGAGCATCGCGAACGGGTCATCCCCACCCTGCGCGCCCCCGATCATGCCTAGCCGCCGCGCGCACTGCGTGCACAGGTAGCTCGCGACCCTCCTCTCACCCTGCTGCCGTAATACTTGTACGCTCGCCGGCCGAATCCCACAATTCTCACATATCATCCGCTAAATGCCTCCTGTATAAACCCTCGTACTCCCTTGTTCCCCATCCACGGAGAACCGTAACTGAATATCTAAAGAACCGTAACGTCAAAATCTAAGCTTATCACGCTCATATTTTATAACTCCTTTGCGCTAGATCAAGGCAGATTGGGACGATAAGGTTATGCGCCGAGATCCTGGCCGGGCTACCGGAGTAAGCTCCTGGGTACGGGGTATATCCTTCGGACGGAGAGAAGCTACTCTGGAGTGTGACTTGCAAGAACGAGGTCTGATCGGGCTTGAAGCGCGGGCGGCAGATGGTACGGAGATAGGCCGCATCGTTGAGGTGGTCGCTGACGAGGAGAGCGGGGGTGTTACGCACGTCGTCGTCGAGACGGAGAGCGGGGAACGGTTGGAGGCTCCGATCACGGGTCTCTCGCTCGACCCCGACGCCGACTTCGCGACCTTCGAAGCCGACCCTTCGGACGAAGAACCCGGAGATCATGCAGGTGATGAGATCGAGCCTGATGACGCCTCAGGCGACGCCGAGGAGGATTACGAACACGAGGGTCAGTTCGTCGCCGAGCCTGAGGACCGGAACGATGCCCGGTCGGAGGAGGATCTGAAGACGCGCGAGGACTGGGAGGACGAGACTTACGCCCCCGACTCCGGATACCCACGCAACGACGTCTACGTCGACCCGGATACCGGCGAGGAGGCGATAGACCCTCTCCTGAGGGAGAACGAAGACACCAGCGACGACGTGGCCGGCCTGCTCGACGGCACGGATCTGGAGGTGCTCTCCGTAAGGGAAGGGGTCGTGGAGCTGACCGGTGCGGCGGCCACGCAGGAGGATCTTGAGGAGATCGTACGCGAAATCATGGGCCTCGACGATGTCCTCGCGGTCGACACCACGGACGTCGACGTTGGGGACGGATAACGAACTTGTGGCTAGCTGTCAGGTGCTTCGGGAGGGTGGTGGACGACGGTCCGAATCCGGAGTCCTCCGCGCACCTGCTGGGTCAGCTCTACGGTCATCCTTGTTGGGTCGCATGCCGAGACGAGATCTTTCAGTAGTGTGGCGGCCAGGTCCTCGGCAAAGATCCCCCTATCGCGGAAGTTCCAGAGGTAGAGCTTCAAGGATTTGGATTCGATCAGGGACCCCTTGGGGCGGTAGGTGAGCGTAAGCTCGTAGAAGTCGGGCTGGCCTGTGATCGGGCACAGTGCTGTCAGCTCATTCGTCGTGAACTCGACCGCTGCGTCGGTGTCCCCGTGGCTCCACGGCACCGTGTCGAGTCCTTCCGCCCCGATCGGACGCCGAACGTCACGGCCAAGCACCTGCTCCCCGCTCTGTCGCACAAGCCCTCCTCGCCATCCGAGACTTCTGGCAACGAGGTTATGTTACCGCAAGAGGACAGAGGGCCAACCTGAGACGCCCGGTAGTCCCTCGTTCCGCAAGGTCCTCAGATCCGGCGCACCAGCAAGGCGTTTCCGAGGAGGAGCAACACGACTTCGGAGACGGCGACGGGCCCGAACGCGAGGAGGTATGGGAGCCCGACGGTGAAGTGGAGCACCGTGGCGACACCGGCGGCGATTACGAGGGCGAAGATGAGACTGGCGATGTAGGTGCCGAGCACACCGCCTATCCGCTGCGCCACGAACCAGCAAAGCGTCCCGCCCACCAGGTTCACTATCGGCATCAGAATCAGCTCCAGGCCGCCGGCTTGCGGGGAGAAGAGGTTCACGATCCCCACCCCAACAGCGAAGGCGGGGATGGTAGCAGGATACTTGATGACCAGCGGCTTCAACACCTCGCCGAGCCGGAACTGGATCGGCCCGTAGGCGAGCGGCGCCACGAGGAGGCTCAGAACCACGTAGAGTGCC
>Ga0126312_10003700_pt1 | contig 10308 bp, 8 predicted proteins | sample Plot104A_FD_92537 | JGI IMG/M metagenome (GOLD analysis project Ga0126312, IMG submission 92537) | Serpentine soil microbial communities from UC McLaughlin Reserve, CA, USA - Plot104A | ecosystem: Environmental > Terrestrial > Soil > Grasslands | place: USA: UC McLaughlin Reserve, Lake County...
CGGTCCCGAGTGGACCTAGTTCCCGAGCCCCTGGGCGGCCCGGTGCAGCGGCGACAAGTATGAGTGACCGCTAACGCACTTCGCTACCCTTCTCCGACCTCGCAGGCGCACCGGCCCGGGCGGTAGGGCTCCGGCGCAGGATTAGCGCCGAGGCTGAAGAAAGACGAACTTCGCGTGGCCCTCTTGGGGACATCGAGACGGCGCGACCGCGCCGGAGCGAAGCCGCGACGCCGCGGTGGGCGTGAGCGTGCCCCGAGCTCGGACCACCGGCCGCCGATCGTCGAGCTCCGCGAGGCCACCGTCGTCTATCCCGGCGGCCACGTCGGCCTCGAGCGCGTGTCGCTGGAGGTCGAGCGCGGCGAGTTTGCTTTCGTCGTCGGCCCCACCGGCTGCGGCAAGTCGACGCTGATCAAGACGCTGATCCGCGAAGTCGACGCGGCCAGCGGCAAGGTGCTGATCGCGGGCCGCGACATCCAGCGCATCTCTTCGAGCAAGGTCCCCCTCCTGCGCCGCCGGGTGGGCACCGTCTTCCAGGACTTCAAGCTTCTGCCGAATCGCAACGTCTACGACAACGTCGCCTACGCGCTGCAGGTGATCGGCGAGCCGCGGTCGGAGATCCGCCGCAAGGTGCCCGAGATCCTGCGGCTCGTTGGGCTCCAGGCCAAGATCCACAACTACCCCGACCAGCTCTCGGGCGGCGAGCAGCAGCGCGTCTCGATCGCGCGCGCGTTCGTCAACCACCCGCCCCTCTTGCTGGCCGACGAGCCGACGGGCAACCTCGACCCCGTGACCTCGATCGGGATCATGCAGCTGCTGTACCGGATCAACCGCACCGGTACCACGGTCCTGGTCGTCACCCACGACCGCGACCTCGTCGACAAGATGCGCCGGCGCGTGATCGCCCTCGAGGAGGGCCGCCTGGTGCGCGACCAGGCCTCCGGCCTCTACCACGAGGAGTCGACCAGCGAGTTCGCCATGCGGATGCGCGCCGAGATGGGGGTCGGCGACGAGGGCCACACCAACGGCGACCCCGCCACCTAGCCCATGAGCAGGATCGTTTTCTTCATCTCCGAGGCCTTCCGGGCATTGCGCCGCAGCGCCGCCCCCAGCATCGCCGCGATCGTGACGATCGTCGTCACGACGATGCTGCTGGGCGTCCTGATACCGGTGCTTCACGCCAGCGAGTCGAAGACCCAGGACGTCCGCGAGCAGATCGGGCTGCGCGTGTTCCTCTTCCAGGATGCCAGCCCGGACGAGATCAAGAAGCTCGAGGGCCAGATCGAGAACATCGGGCACGTCGAGTCCGCCGACTTCATCTCCAAGAAGGAGGCCGTGAAGATCCTCGAGGGCCGCGTCTCCGGTGACCTTCAGAAGAGCATCGGCGAGCTGCACGGCAACCCGCTGCCGCCGTCGTTCAACATCAAGCTCGACGATCCCGACAACATCAACGCGGTTCGCAACGACCTCGAGCCCGCCGGCCAGTCCGGTAAGCCCGAGCCGATCAGCCCGATCATCGAGGAGGTCAACGACGCCCGTCAGGAGTCGAACCAGATCCGCCAGGTGACTGGCGCGGTGAAGGTCGTTCTCGGGGTGATCGCCGTGTTGCTGCTGGTCGCCTCGCTGCTGCTGGTGGCCAACACGATCCGCCTCTCGATCTACGCGCGCCGCCGCGAGGTCGAGGTGATGCGCCTCGTGGGCGCGACCAACTGGTTCATCCGCTGGCCGTTCATGATCGAGGGGGTCCTCGTGGGCCTCGCCGGCGCGATGATCGCGGTCGGCATACTCATTCTCGGCAAGGTGACCATCGTGGACCCACTCGCCGAGAGCTTCGCCCTGGTTGACAACTTCTCGACCGTCGGCTTCGCGCCGCTGGTCATCGTGCTGATCGCCTCCGCGGTCCTCGTGTCCGCTCTCGGCAGCGGCTTCACCCTGCGGCGGTTCCTGCGCATTTGAGCCGGGGCCCGGACCGCCGCGGCGGATTCGGCCGTGGGCTGGTGCTCGGCCTGATCGCCGGGGCCGTGATCGCGCTCGCCGTCGGCCTGGCGACGACGCTGTTCGAGGACGACAAGCCGCTCGCCGACCAGGCGCGCGAGGTGATCGAGGCCCACTACTTCCGCGAGGTCGACCCCGAGGCGCTGGAGGGCTCGTCGGTGAAGGGGATGGTGGACGAGCTTCGCCGCCGCTACGACGACCGCTTCTCCCACTACTTCGGGCCGAAGGCGCTGGAGGAGCTGAACGCTGCGACCTCCGGCGACTTCTCCGGCGTCGGGCTGACGGTCAGCGAGGTCAAGCAGGGGCTGCGTGTGGCGAGCGTGCTGCCGAACACGCCGGCGGAGGACGCCGAGATCAAGCGCGGCGACCTGATCGTGGCCGTGGACGGCGAGTCGATCGCCGGCAAGCCCGCCGACGTCTCGGCGGCGATCATCAAGGGCCCTCCCGGGACCGAGGTTGACCTTCGAGTAAAGCCGGCCGACCGCGGCCCGGCGCGCGACGTGACCTTCGAGCGAGCCGACATACACGTGCCGGCGGTCGACGGCAAGGTCGTCACGGTGGGCCCGCGCGACGACCGGCACAAGGTCGCGTACGTCCGCTACGCGACCTTCAGCGAGGGTTCGCACGGCGAATTGCGCGACACGATCGAGCGCCTTTACAACGAGGGCGCCGAGGGCCTTGCGCTCGACCTGCGTGGCAACGGCGGCGGGCTGCTGAACGAGGCCGTGCTGTCGGCGAGCGTCTTCGTGGACGACGGGGTGATCGTCTCCACCTCGAGCCGGGCAGATGGCGACACCGACTATCAGGCGGTGGGTGGCGCGCTCATGCCGCGGCCGACCGTTGTGCTGACCAACCGCGACACGGCCTCGGCGGCCGAGATCCTGTCGGCGGCGCTCGAGGACTACGGCCTCGCGACGCTGGTCGGCACCCGCACCTACGGCAAGAACACGGTCCAGGAGGTCCTCAACCTGCCGGCGGGCGGGGCCCTCGACCTCACGATCGGCGAGTACGTGACGTCCGAGGGCGAATCGCTGGCGGGCGGCGGCGTGAAGCCCGACATCAAGGCCAAGGACGATCCGAACACCCCCGAGGACGAGGGCCTCGACGCGGGCCTCGACGAGCTCGACTCGCAGCTCGACTCACCATGAGCAGGCGGCAGCGAGGGCGGCCGGGCGCTCCCGCCGCGGGGCGCCACGTGGCCGTGGTGGCCAAGCGCGGGCGCTTCCGTGTGGCCGAGCCGCTGTTCGAGCGGGCGCCCCGGGCAGGCCTGAGGCGTGGCTCCGTCGACGCCGCGCCCGGGGAGATGGTGCTCGCCGAGTTCGTGCCCGGCGGCGCACGCGCCGTGCGGGCGCTGGGCTCGCCCGAGCGGGCCGCCGACGTCGCGGCGGCGCTTCTGTGGGAGGGAGGGCTGGAGCGCGGGTTCGACCACGGCACCGAGGACGAGGCGCGCGACGCCGCGGCCGCGGCGGATCGCGGCGGTGAGGCGGTCCGCCGAGACCTGACCGCCCTCGACACGTTCACCGTGGACCCGGCGACCGCCCGCGACTTCGACGACGCGGTCTCGGCGCAGCCCGACGGGGACGGGATCCGCCTGTGGATCCACATCGCCGACGTCGCCGCGCACGTGCGCCCCGGCAGCCGGCTGGAGGACGAGGCCTTCGAGCGCGGCACCAGCACCTACGTCCCGGGGACGGTCGAGCCGATGCTGCCCGCCGCGCTGAGCGCCGAGGCCTGCAGTCTCGCCCCCGGCGTCGAGCGTCTGGCGGTGACGATGGAAGTCCGCCTGTCGGCGACCGGCGAGCCCCAGGCCGCCAGCTTCTACCGCAGCCGCATCCGCTCCGACGAGCGCCTCGACTACGACCAGCTCGACCGCGTGTTCGCGGGATCCGAGCCGGCGCCGGAGGCGGTGGCCGAGCCGCTCGCGCACGCCCGGGCGGCCGCGGCGGCCCTTGCGGGGCGGCGCCCCGTCGCCTCGCTGGAGATCGAGAGCTTCGAGCCGGAGTTCGAGTTCGACTCGGAGGGCGCGGTCGTTGCGGCTCGGGGCGTCCAGCAGACCGAGGCCCACAAGCTCATCGAGCACCTGATGATCCTCGCCAACGAGCAGGTGGCACAGCTGCTCGAGCGCCGGGGGACGCCGACCCTCTACCGCGTGCACGAGCAGCCGGATCCGCCCCGCGTCGCGCTGCTCTTCGAGCAGCTGGCGGCGCTCGGGCTGCCCACGCCTCCGCTCCCGGAGCAGTTCTCCGCCCAGCAGGCCGGCGAGCTGGTGGGGGAGGCCAGTCGGCTGGTGGCGCGGGAGGCCGCTCGGCGCGGGCATGGCCGGGCGGCGTATACATCGCTCGTGCTGCGTTCGCTCAAGCAGGCCTACTACAGCCCCAGCAACATCGGGCACGCCGGGCTCGGGAGCCCCGCCTACGCGCATTTCACCTCCCCGATCCGCCGATATCCCGACCTGATCGCCCACCGGGCGTTGCTCGCGACCCTGGGGGCGGGGGAGGACGAGCCGGACCGTGGCCACGTCGGCGAGGCCGGCTGGCGCAGCTCGGAGAGCGAGCGGGAGTCGATCGGCATCGAGCGCCGGGCCGACCGTGCGTGCCTCGCCTTCCTGCTCGAGCGCGAGCTGTTCGACGCGGGGTGGGACTCGCGCTTCGACGGCGAGGTGTCGGGCCTGGTCGGCGGAGGGGCGTTCGTGCGCTTCGGCGGCGAGCTGGCCGACGTCTACGAGGGCTTCCTGCCCGCGAGGCTGTTGCGGCGCGACCGCTACGAGCTCGACGAGACCGAGACCTCGCTGGTCGGCCAGCGCGAGGGAAAGGTCATCCGGCTGGGCGACTCGGTCGAGGTGCGGGCCACCGGGATCGAGGCGCCGCGCGGTCGCGTGGACCTCGCTCCGGTCGGAGGCCGGTGATGGCCAAGGGGCGCAAGCGCAAGGTGGATCCGGGCGACGTCGCGTCGAATCGCCGCGCGCGCCATCGCTATGAGTTCCTCGACCGGTTCGAGGCAGGCATCGAGCTGCGCGGCAGCGAGGTCAAGTCGCTGCGCGAGGGCAAGGCCCAGATCGCGGAGGCCTACGCCGCCGTGGAGGACGGGGAGCTGTGGCTGCGAAACGCCCACATCCCTCCGTACGAGCCGGCGGCCACCGAGAATCACGAGCCCGGGCGCCCGCGAAAGCTGCTGCTTCACCGGCGTGAGATCGACCGCCTGATGGGCCAGACGCAGAAGAAGGGCCTCACTCTCGTGCCGCTGCGGATCTACTTCAAGGGCCCGCGCGCGAAGCTCGAGCTGGCGCTGGCACGTGGCAAGGAGCAGCGGGACCGGCGGCGTGAGCTGCGCGACCGCGACCAGCAGCGCGAGATCGACCGGGAGCTCAGCGCGCGCCGCCGCGCAGGCGGCTGATAGAGGGTTTCGGGTGCCGCGCACGAAGCTGCGAGCGTTGACGCAGCGTGAAACCATTGGGACGAGATGCCGTCTTTCAGGCTGAGGCGCCGTAACGAGGGTGAGCCCGAAGGCCAGGCACCGCCGGCTGAGTCGGCGGGCCCGCCGGAGGCCGCGCAGACCCCTGCGGCCCCACCCGCGCCAACCTCGCCGCCGAGCGCCGCTCCGCAGCAGGACGCACCGGCCCCGCCTTCCGGCAAGCCCGAGTCCAAGCGCCAGCTACGCCGCCGCGAGAAGGCCGAGGCAAAGCGGCTGGGGGCCGAGCGCAAGCGCGAGGCCGAACAGGCGAAGAAGCAGAAGAAGCTCGAGGCGAAGCTCGCCAAGGAGAACGCGAAGCAACGCCAGAAGGAGGCGAAGGCCCAGGCCAAGGCCGACAAGAAGGCCGCCAAGTCGGCCGCGCCCGGCGCTGCGGCTCCACCGCCGGAGGCCACGCCCGCAGCCGATGCCGAGAAGCCCGTGCAGCCGCAGTCGCGTAAGGAGCGCCGCCAGCTCCAGAAGGAGTCCAAGAGACACGCGAAGCAGGAGCAGCAGACGAAGGCCAAGGCCGAGCGCGACCAGGCGATCGCCGATCGCCGGGCCAAGCGCGAGGCGCAGCAGGCCGAGAGGGAGCGTCAGCGAGAGGCCAAGCGCGCCGCGAAGGCCGCAAAGAAGAGCAAGGCCCCGACCGCGCCTTCCGCCGAGGCTCAGCAGGCTCCGCCCGAGCCCGAGCCCGAGCCCGAGCCCGAGGCCGAGGAGGCGCCCCCCGCTGCGGGCTCCGCCGAGGCGCAGATCCGCGAGGCCGCCGAGCGCGACGCGCTGATGCGGCTGGAGCAGGCCGAGCGCGCCGGCGAAGAGGAGCGGACGCGGGACGAGGAGAGCCGGATCCGAGCCGAGACCGAGCGCCGGATCCGGGAGGTTGAGGAGGCAAGCATGGCGGCCGAGCACCGGATGCGCGCGGAGACCGAGTCCGAGCAGCCGAGGCGCGAGGCACTCCTTTCGGAGCTGCGCGAGGCCGAGCGGCAGCTTGCCGAGCGCCGGGCGCAGGAGGAGGAGCTGGCGCGCGAGCTACAAGAGACCGGGAACCGCCTTGCCCAGAACCAGCAGCGCACGGCCGACGCCCTCGAGGCGGCGGCGCAACGACTGGAGGAGGTCGAGGCGCGTGCCGCAGAAGCCGAGGCGCGGGCAGCCCGTGCGGAACGGCTGGCGAAGCTGAAGGCTGACGAGGTCGAGCAAGAGCGCCGGCTGCGCGAGATGCTCAACCGCATCGCCGAGGCCGAGCGCCGGGCCAGCGAGGCCGAGGACCGGGCGCGCGAGGCGGTCGAGGCCGTGAGCGACCCCGCGCCGCGAATCGACGTCGACGAGATCTTCGGCGAGCGCGACGATGCGGCCGATGAGGGCGACACCGACACCCCCGAGGAACGGCATCCGCTGTCCCCGCCGCCCGCTCCACACGGCGATCCGGTGACCACCCGCGAGCTGCCCCCGGTCACCGCCAGGGCGCCGCAGCCGACCCCGCCCGCCCCTTCACCGCCTTCGCAGCCGCCCCCCGCGCCCGACCCGGGGCCACCAAGCGCGCCGCCCGAGCCGACTCCGCCCTCCGAGCCGCCCGCGCCGGAGCCCGTGCCGCCGACCCCCGAGCCGACGCCCCCGCCCCCGCCGACCGAGCCCGAGCCGGTGCCCGAGCCCGAGCCGCCCGTCCCCGAGCCTGCGCCGGGGCCGCCCGGGTCCGGCACCGTGGCGCTCAACGACGCCAGCTACGAGCAGCTTCGCGACCTGGGGCTCTCGGTGACCCAGACGGGCCGCGTGCTGGCATACCGCGAGCGCGTCGACGGCTTCAGCTCGATCGACGAGCTGGAGGAGATCCCGGGATTCCCCCACGGCTTCCTCGACCAGGTCAAGGGCAGGCTCACGGTCTGACCGCGAGCCGCCGCCGCTAGAGCCCGTACTCCTCCAGCAGCTTCAGCCAGACCTCGCTGCGGGTCGGGTATGCCGCGATCGCATGCCACAGCCGCTCCAGCGGCACCTCCCCGACGATCGCCACCGTCGCGGCGTGCAGCCACTCGGCGACGTCGGGGCCGACGAAGGTCGCCCCGACGATCACTTTGCGCTCCTCGTCGACCACGAGCCGGCTGGTGCCCGGAGCGTTGCGGCCGTAGAAGCTGGCGCCCGCCGTACCCGAGGTGTCGACGTCGACGGCGCGCGCGTCGATTCCCTCGTCGCGCGCCGAGGCGAGCGTGTGCCCGACGGCGGCGACCTGAGGCTCGGTGAAGACGACCTGCGGGGGGTGGGGCCGGTCGCGCGAGGCGGTCACGTCCTTGCCGAGTACGTAGTCGGCGCAGATTCGCGCCTGGTACTTGCCCGCATGGGTGAGCAGCGCGCGGCCGTTCACGTCCCCGACGGCGTAGAGCCAGTCGCGGCCGCCGACGCGCATCTGATCGTCGACCTCGAGGTAGTCGCTCGCCTCGACGCCCACCGTCTCGAGCCCGATCCCCTCCGTGCGCGGACGGCGGCCGATGGCCACCAGGAGCACGTCGCCCTCGATCGCGTCGCCGTCTTCGAGCTCCACGTGCACGCGCTTGTCGCCTCCGACCCGCACGGCCTTGGTGCCGAGCCGCAGGTCGACGCCGCTGTCTCGCAGGCCGTCGGCGACCTGATCGCTGGCGAACTCCTCGAGCGCCGGGACCAGGCGAGGCTCGGACTCGACCAGCACGACGCTCGACCCGAGCGACGCGTAGGCCTGGGCGAGCTCGACGCCCACCGCCCCGCCCCCGAGGACGAGCAGGCGGCCGGGCACCTCCTCGGAGGTGGTCGCCTCGCGGTTGGTCCAGGGCTCGGCGTCCGCGAGGCCGTCGATCGGCGGCGTCGCGGCCAGCGTGCCCGTCGCGATCACGACCGCCCGGCGCGCGGCGAGCTGCTCGCCACCCGCCCAGACGCGCCGTTCGCCCTCGATGCGCCCCTCGCCGCGGAAGAGCTCGATCCCGCGCTTCTCGAGCCATGGCAGCTGCCCGCTGTCGTCACGGCCGGAGATCACCTCGTCGCGACGGCGGAGGACGGCCTCGGGGTCGAGGCCGCCGGCGATCGCCTCGGCCGCGCCCGGCACGCGCCGGATCTCCGCGAGCGCCTGACCGGGGCGCAGAAGCGCCTTGGAGGGCATGCACGCGTAGTACGAGCACTCGCCCCCGACGAGATGGCCCTCGACCAGCGCGACGTCCAGCCCCCCGTCGGCGATCCTGCCGGCGCAGACCTCGCCGGAGGACCCTGCGCCGATGACCACCACGTCGAACTCCCGCTCGCTCACCCGCGCAGGATTTCAGATGCCGGCCGCCGGCCGTGCGCGGTCAGACGCCGCTGAGGTCGCGCTGGAGGAAGGTCTCGGCCACGCCGACCGCGAGCAGCGCGGCGAGCCCGAGGTAGACGATCGCCACCAGCGCGCGAGTGCGGCCCGGGATGGCGTGGTACGCCTGCGCCTCGGGCGTGTTGCGCTGCTTCCAGCGGCGCCAGCTCTCCACGCCGCCGAAGATCAGGACCAGGATCAGGATCGGGTTCGGGAAGAAGAAGGTCAGCGCGACGAGGCCCGCGAAGCCGGCAAACCACATCCACGGCGACAGCGCCGCCATCGCCCGCCCGCCGTCGAGCGGGAGCACCGGAAGCAGGTTGAAGAGGTTGATGAAGAACCCGACGTAGGCGAGCGCCCGCCAGAAGTCGTCGCCGGTGGCGAGCCAGATGCCGAGCGGCACCAGCGTGGCGATCGTGCCGAGGATCGGTCCCGCGAGCCCGACCCGTGCCTCGGCCGCGGCGTCCTCACCGAGTGACTTGGCCGAGATCACGGCCCCGAGGAAGGGGATGAACATCGGCGCCGACGCCTCCACGCCCTCGCGCCGCAGCTGGATCACATGTCCCAGCTCGTGCAGCAGCAACAGCAGCACGAACCCGATCGCGAACGTCCAGGGCCAGATCAGCGCGTAGGCCGCGATCGAGACGAGCATCGTCCCCGAGGTGGTGAGGATCTTCAGCTTCGGCAGGAGCAGCAGCAGGGCCTTGCCCTTGGTGAGGAGCAGCGCCGCGCCGGCCGCGACCGGCGCGAACAGCTCGCGCAGGCGCTCGCGCAGGCCCTTGCCGCGGCCAGAGCCGGGGTGCACCGGCTCGAAGTCCGGCTCGGCCGGCTCCTCCGGCGGCCAGGATGTGACGCGCGTGTCGCTCATGGGGGTGGGGGGTTGAATGGAGGCGAAGGGAGTTGCACCCTTGTCCGCAAAGCCTGTCCCGATGTGTACTACGAGCGTTCCCGTCGGAGTCTGATCTCGGCGGCCGGGTCGGTCGATCCGCGGGGCACGTTGCCGGCGCCACACCCTCCTGCTGATGTCCCCCGGTGGTCGAGGGTCCTACCCTCGGGGTGAGCCCGCTGATGAAGCCGCGGCCCGGATCGCGGGCTATCCGGCGCGACTACCCTCACTGACTAAGCAGCGAGGGCGAACTCATGATCAGAGTTCGCACTTATTGGGTTCCGGGGATTTTTTACGAGGCCAACCCGGATCCTCGACTCGCGACATCGAGACGATCCAGCTTCACGTCGAATCTGAAACGCCCCCGATATGTGCCCCACATTGTACCGCCGCCTACGAGGGGCGCTGCGGATCCAGCGTGCGTGCCGTGGCTGACTTCGGTACCTCCCGGGCCCCCGGATTCGTGCCCAGGACGCGGTCGGAGACGTTGTTCGTGATCCCGTGCCAGTAGTGCTCGTTCTTGAAGTGGTGCAGCCGGTGGTTGCGCCAGATCGCGCGGTAATAGCGCGAGCGGGGGCGATGCGCCGTGTGGATCAGGAAATGTGTCCACTCGTAGACGAAGATCGCGGCGTAGCCGGCCAGCGCCGCCGACAGCATCGCGCCCAGCGGCACCGGGCCGGCGATC
>Ga0126312_10003701_pt1 | contig 10308 bp, 11 predicted proteins | sample Plot104A_FD_92537 | JGI IMG/M metagenome (GOLD analysis project Ga0126312, IMG submission 92537) | Serpentine soil microbial communities from UC McLaughlin Reserve, CA, USA - Plot104A | ecosystem: Environmental > Terrestrial > Soil > Grasslands | place: USA: UC McLaughlin Reserve, Lake County...
ACGCTCACGCTGCTGGAGCCGACGCTGGTGTCGTTGCCTCTCGGCGGCGCGTTCCTGAAAGCCGCCGGACCGGTGTTCGAGGCGTACGGAAGCGGCGACCACTCCGGCGCGCTCGCCATGTTCATGGCCGCCGCGAGCGGCCTCGACTGGGACCGGTGTCGGGCGTTGCTCGAGCAGCGGATCCCGGGTGCGGTCACGCAGTCGATCAAGGATGCCGACACCTTCTTCGGCGTCGAGCTGCCCGCCATCTCCGAGTGGACGTTCGGGCCCGAGCAGGCTGCCGCCGTCCGCACGCCCGTCCTGTCCATGATCGGCGCGGAGACCCAGCCGCTATGGGTGGAGATCGCCGAGTTCCTCCGCTCCGCGCTGCCGGAGGTCGAGGAGTGCACGATCGACGGCGCGGGCCACCTCCTGCAGATCCAGCGCCCCGAACCCGTCGCTCGCGGCATGGCGACGTTCCTCGAGCGACACGCGATGGCCGGCGACCAGGTGCCGGTTTCGGACCTCGACGGCGGGGAACGGTGGTAAGGACCGGTGGCGGAGAACCTGACGCGGCAGATCTTGCGTGGGCACCTCGCGGAGGGCGAGCTGCGGCCAGGCACCCCGATCGCGGTGCGGGTCGATCAGGCGCTGCTGCAGGACGCGACGGGGACCATGGCGTTCCTGCAGTACGAGCAGCTCGGCGTCCCGCGGGTGCGCGTCGATCGGGCGGTGCAGTACGTCGACCACAACGTCGTCCAGCTGGACTTCAAGAACCCCGACGACCATCGGATGCTGCAGGCGCTGGCGCGCAAGCACGGCGTGCACTTCAGCCGGCCGGGCAACGGCATCAGCCACTACGTTCACCTCGAGCGCTTCGGGAGGCCCGGCGAGATTCTCGTCGGCGCCGACTCGCACACGACGACCGGCGGCGCGCTGGGGATGATCGCCATCGGGGCCGGCGGCCTGGACGTCGCCGTGGTGATGGCTGGGTTCCCGTACGAGATCGTCTGTCCGTCGGTCGTCGAGGTTCACCTGACCGGGGAGCTGGCGCGGCCGTGGGTGCAGGCAAAGGACGTGATCCTCGAGCTGCTGCGGCGGCTGACCGTCACCGGCGGCAAGGAGAAGGTGTTCGAGTTCACCGGCCCCGGGCTGGCGGGCCTGAGCGTGCCCGAGCGGGGGACGATCGCGAACATGATCGCCGAGCTGGGCGCGACGGCCGCCGTCTTCCCGCCCGACGAGCGGACGCGCGACTGGCTCCGGCGCGAGCACCGCGAGCACGACTTCCGGGCGCTCGCGCCCGACGCCGGCTGCGAGTACGACGATCGCGTCGAGATCGATCTCGGTGCGCTCGGCCCGCTGATCGCCAAGCCGCACAACCCGGACAACGTCGTGCCGGTCGACGAGCTGGCCGGCACCGAGATCGCGCAGGTCTGCATGGGATCCTCGGTGAACTCCGGCTACGCCGACCTGGCGTTGCCCGGCGCATTGCTCGCCGACCGCGGCGGCCAGGTCGTGCACGAGTCGGTCGCCGCGACCGCGACGCCCGGGTCGCGCCAGATCCTTGCCGCGATCGTCGAGTCCGGTGTCTACCGGCAGCTCAACGACGGCGGAGTGCGGATGCTCGAGCCGGTGTGCGGGCCGTGCGTCGGGATGGGCCAGGCGCCGCCCAGCGACGCCAACTCGCTGCGCACGTTCAACCGCAACTTCATCGGCCGGTCCGGCACGCCGTCGGATTCCGTCTACCTGTGCTCACCGGCGGTCGCCGCCGTCTCGATGCTGCGCGGGGAGATCGAGGATCCGCGCAAGTACGGGGACGCGCCGCGGCTGCTGCCGGAGCCGGCGCTCGAGCCCTACGTCGACGACTTGCACATCTTCGCGCCGGCCCGCGCGGAGGAGGCCGAGCGGATCGAGGTGCCGCGTGGCCCCAACATCAAGCCTCCGCCGGAGCACGTGCCGCTCGGCGACTCGCTGCGGGCGCGGATCGCGACCGTCCAGGAGGACAACCTCTCGACCGGCGATCTGGCGCCCGACGGCGCCGAGGTAATGGCCTACCGCTCCAACATCCCGGCGATCGCCGAGTTCACGCTGCGGCATCGCGACCCCGGGTTCCGCGAGCGTGTCCGCGAGTGGGGCGGGGGGTTCATCGTCGGCGGGCGGAACTATGGTCAGGGCTCCTCGCGCGAGCACGCCGCGCTCGCGCCGCTCCAGCTCGGGATCAAGGCCGTGTTCGCGCGCTCGTTCGCGCGTATCCATCGCCGCAACCTGGTCGCGCAGGGCATCCTCGCGCTGACGTTCGCCGACGATGCCGACTACGACAAGGCGCGGGTCGGCCAGACCTGGACGCTCCCGGACGTCCACCGAGAGCTCGCCGACGGTGCCGATCTGGTGACCGCACGCATCGAGGACACCGACGAGGAGATCCGGCTCCGCCACAACCTCGCCCCGAAGGAGCGAGACATCCTGCTCGCCGGCGGCCTGCTCGGCTACCTGCGCCGTACCGCCGACGACGCGCCGAGCGGGTCAACCCGGGCTGACGATGCCCCGCAGCGCGAGCAGCGCGACCAGGGAGTCGGCGGACGAGCCGACTGACGCGGAAGGACTCCGGCGGGCCGATGAATCGGTCACGCCCGCCGGTCCTCCGGCCGTCGCCTCCGCTCACGCGCCCTTGCCCGATCCTCGCTGCGGCCGATCTCGTAGAAGAAGAGGCTGACCATCAGCACGAGGGCGACGCCGATTGCGGCCAGCCCGATCGCAAGCGCGAGCTTGGCATCCCCGCCGACGAGCAGTACGACCACGCCGGCGAACAGCACCGCAACGAGCGGCAGCGAATGCACTAGGAACGACCGCGCCACTACGGGACGGGTACCCCGAACGTCCGCCGAGCGCGCACAGGCGCGGCGCGGAGCCGAATGGCGCCTACGCGGGACGGGTAGGCGAACAGACGTGGTCTCGCACTCGAATCGACGGGCGCGCGGCGAAGCGCCGATCGACCGCGACCTCGACCGTGCCGGAGGTCAGCTGCGCCGGTCGGGCTGGCCGTTCATGTTGATCGCCGTCCTCGTCGCCGCGCCCGGGGTGCTTCTGATCCTGCTCGGCGACGGCACGATCGACGGCGTGGGCATCGCCCTTTTGACGCTCGCGCTGGTACCCGCCGTCGCCGGCGTGGCGCTGCTGCTCTCGGGCCTGGTGTCCTGGTGGGCGGCGCGCAAGAAGCCGTTCGTCTGAGCGCGGCTACCTCGCCGCGGCGATGACGTCGCGATGATCCTTGGCCAGCGCCGACCGCACGAGCGCGGCGGCGAGGCGCGCGCTGTCGCGGCGCGGCGCGAGCCGGGCGAGCGCGTCTGGATCGTCCGGCAGCCCGAGCCGGCGCGCCGACTCGAGCGCGCGGTCGTCGAAGAACGGCCGCGCTTCGCGCCAGACGCGCTGGACCTCGCGCATGAAGACGTCGGCGCCGACGTCGCCGATGCCCTTGAACTCCTTCAGCAGCTCGCGCTCGCGCGCAGGATCCCGGCCGGCGGCGTCACGCAGGCGGCGCAGGTCGCCGCCGTAGGCGTCGATGAGGTGCCTCGCGGAGTCCTCGAGCATGCGCGACGTGCGCTCGTCATAGCGCGCGTAGCCGGCACGGTTCAGCGCCTTCGTGCGCTGCGCCCGGGTCGCGTCTGCCAGCTTGCGCGGCGTGGTCCAGCCGTTCGCGGCGAGCGCACGGGCGGCGGCGACCCCGAGGTCGGCGGAGATCCGCGCGCTCAGCAGCAGCGCGGCGCAGAGGAGCCGGAAGAGGGCCGACGGGCCGCCGCGGTCGAGCCGGATGCCGATCTCCTCGGCGTACGTCGTGCCGTGGCGCTCGAGCAGCGCCCGCACGACGGCTCTCGACGAAGCGGCGGCCATCCCGCCGTCGCGTCAGCCGCGCGCGCGGGCGGTCTCGCGCGTGCTGTGCTTCTCCAGCGCCCGCGCAAGCTCGTCCTTGCTCATCCGCGAGCGGCCCTCGATCCCGGCGCTCTTCGCGTCCTCGTAGAGCTTCTGCTTGGACTTGCCGGCGTCGACGCCGCCGTAGGTCGTGGTCGGCCGCTCGCGCGCCTCCCGGCCGCCCTTGGCCGCCTGCGGGTCCGACGGGCCCTTGCCGTCCTTCAGCTCCCAGTGGTCGCCGCGCTTCTCGGCGATGTGCTTGACCGCCGAATACGCGGTCCGGTGGGCGCGCTGCTCGCTGTCGTACTGCTCGTGCGCGCTGTCGAGCGTCTCCGCGTAGGTCCGCTGCACCTTCTTCGGCGAACGGGCGATCGTGCTGGGAAGATCCTCTTTGCTGGTTGGCATCTGACATCCCCGTCTCGGTCGGAGCTACTCCGTCCTTCTCGGCATACCCGCCGACGCGCGTTCAACCCCAGCCGGGTACGCCGCTTACATGCTCACCATCACGCCCGAAGCCGTCGCTGCCATCAAGGCGGTCATGGGACCGAACGAGGAAGGGCTCAAGATCGCCGCCGCGCCCGCGGCGACCAATGGCAGCGGGCCGGGGCTCTCGCTCGAGGGTGTGCCCGCGCCCGAGAGCGACGACGCGGTCGTGGACGCGGACGGCGCCCAGCTCTATCTCGACGCCGCGGCGGCCGGCGCCCTCGACGGCAAGATCCTCGACGCCGAACGGGAACGCGATGCGGTGCGGTTCTCGATCATCGATCCCATCTGACGCGCGACCGTCACGCGCGACGGAAACGGACGCGCCCGTCAGCGACCCCGAGCGCCGCGCGCGCGAAGCGGCCGGCCACGAGCTCGGCTTCGGCGCCAGGGATCGCCCGCCGCCCGGCGGGAAGGAACGCGGGCAGCGTGACCCGTGCGCGCACGTCGCGCTACCGCGCTCGGGCGCGCGGGTAGAACAATGGCGCGGCGAGCCACCCGCCGCACATCGCGGACGGCGGTGGATCGCCGCGCCGCACGTCCGCGGCGCCGGAATCCCTGATGGCGAATCCGATCCTGACCGGCGGACAGCTCGCGGCCATCACCCGTGAGATGGTGCGCATCAAGTCCCAGCACTACGGCCGCGGCGCTGCCGAAGCCAAGATCTACCTCTGCGACAACTTCCTGTTCTGCGTGCTCAAGGGCGGCATGACGCCGGTCGAGCGCAACCTGCTCGAACACGGGGACGCGGCGCTGGTACGACATCGCTTGCAAGGTCATCCTGCTCGAGCCGAGTCCGGAGGAATGAGCTCGCCTACGTCCACGGCCGCTCGATGTCGACCGGATCGATGAAGCGGAACGCCTGTTCGGTCTGCGTGACCTCGAAGCGACGCCGCACCGCCTCGGAACCCTGAACCATCGCGAACTCGATGCCGGCGTCTCGGCTCGCCGCGGCGAGCGCGAGGGTACACGCTCCGTATGCCACGGCTCGTCGTCATCGGCTATGACGGCTCGCACGACGCCGACCTCGCTGTCGACTTCGCCGCCGCGAAGCTGGGCGCCGAGACGGCTCGGGTGGTCACCGTATGGGAAACCGGGCTCGCGGCCGCCGAGGTCGCGCCGGCGCTCGGCGCGCCGCGTCCGCCGTCGCCCGAGGAGGAAGCGCGATTCGAGGAGGCGGCGCGCCAGACCGCCGACAGCGGCGTGGAGCGTGCTGTGGCGGCCGGCTTGTCCGCCGAGCCGGAGATCGTCCGCGGATCCGGCGTGGGCGAAATCGCACGCGCGTTGCTCGATGTCGCCGAGCAGCACGACGCCGACCTGGTGGTGGTCGGACGGCGCGGCATGGGCCGCATCAGGTCCGTGGTGCTAGGGAGCGTCTCCGATGCCGTGGTGCGCGACGGCCGCCGCCCGGTCCTCGTAGTGCCGGGACCGACCGACTGATGCTGCCCCCGGCCGCGAAGCGCCTCTGTGCGCGAGCTACTCGGCGGAGCGGCGTTGGCCGCGGTGGCGAGTGCCCTCACCAGCGCGCTATGCCCGGTCCGGCGGCGTCGGCGCGGCGCGTGCGGGTAGTTACGGCGCCTGCGGCAGCTTCGCCGCGCCGCGCCGGGTCACCGGAGCGGAGGGCGGCGGCACGATCGGTCCGATGTCCCCATCCGGCGCTTCGTCGAGGTCGACGATCACCGGCGCGTGGTCGCTCGGTCCGCTGCCCTTGCGGGCCTGCCGGTCCACCCATGCCGCCCGGACGCGGCCGGCGACCGTCGCACCGGCGAAAACTAGATCGATCCGCATGCCGAGGTCCTGGTGGAACATCCCCGCCCGGTAGTCCCAGTAGGTGAACACGCGCTCCTTCGGCCAGCGCTCACGCACGACGTCACGCAAGCCGAGCGTCTGCAGCTCCGACAGGGCCGCCCGCTCGGGCGGTGTCACGTGGGTCTGTCCGATGTACGCGTCCGGATCGAACACGTCGTCGTCGGTCGGGGCGATGTTCATGTCGCCGCATACGACCGTCGCCTCCTGGCCGGCGGCGACCATGTCCCGCAGCGAGGCCAGCCATGCCAGCTTGTACCGGTAGTGCTCGGAGTCCGGCACGCGCCCGTTCGGCACGTAGACGGAGACCACCCGGATCCCGCCACACGTAGCGGACACGGCGCGCGCCTCTGGATGCGGGAAGCCGGGCGCGCCGGGAATTCCCGCCACCACGTCCTCCAGTCCGACCCGCGAGAGGATCGCGACCCCGTTCCACGTCGCCTCGCCGTGAATTGCGACCGCATAGCCGCGGTCCGCGAGCGCTTCGCCGAGCAGGTCGACGAACGCGTCGTCGGCGAGCTTCGTCTCCTGCAGGCAGACGACATCCGGCCGCCGCTCGTCCAGCCACGGCAGCAGCCGGGGCACACGCTGCTTGACCGAGTTGACGTTCCAGGTCGCTAGCCGCATCGAGCCCACGCTACCGGCGAACCGCGCGGCTCGTCAGCATGAGCTCTGATGGCTTCGCGAGCGACCGCCCTGACGCGACCCTTCACCGAGCGCACGGCGTGGGCGCGGAACCTGGCCGCGCCGGTGCGCCACTTCGTGGGGACGGAGTCGGGCGGCGCGGTGGCGCTGCTGTGCGCGGCAGTCGCCGCGCTCGCCTGGGCGAACTCGCCGTGGTCGGACACCTACGAGTCGTTCTGGAGCACCGAGCTCTCGATCCGCGTCGGCAGCGAGGGCATCGTGCTGGCGCTTCGCGACTGGGTGAGCGAAGGCCTCATGACGTTCTTCTTCCTCGTGGTCGGGCTCGAGGCGAGGCGCGAGCTCGACCTCGGAGCGCTGCGCGAACGGCGCCGCATCTCCGTCGCCGCACTGGGGGCGGTCGGCGGCATGGCCGTGTCGGTGCTCGTCTTCCTGGCGTTCAACCTCGGCGGCGCCGGCGCGCACGGCTGGGGAGCCGCGATGTCGACCGACACGGCGTTCGCGCTCGGCGTGCTCGCGCTCGTCGCTCCCCGTGCGACGCGCCTGCGCCTCCGCCTGCTGACGCTCGTCGTGATCGACGACCTCGTGGCGCTGCTCGTGATCGCGACCGTCTACACGGAGGCTGTCGACGTCGTCGCGCTCGCCGTGGCGGTCGGCCTGTTCTGCGCGCTGGTGGCGCTCCGCTACATGCCGGTCGCCTGGCGCCAGCCGGTCGCGGCGCTGCTGGGGGTCGCGGTCTGGGTCGCGCTCCACGAGTCGGGCGTCGACCCGCTGATCGCCGGGCTCGCGGTCGGCCTGGCGATCAGCGCGTACCCGCCCGTGCGCACCGACCTCGAGCGCGCGACGGAGCTGACGCGCTCGTTCCGTGAGCAGCCGACGCCCGAGCTCGCCCGTTCGGCCCAGCTCGGCGTCACGTCGGCGATCTCGGCGAACGAGCGGCTCCAGTACCGCCTGCATCCCTGGACGAGCTTCGTGATCGTGCCGCTGTTCGCGCTCGCCAACAGCGGCATCCACGTCGACGGGCAGCTGCTCGGCGACGCGGCAACGTCGCCGATCACGCTGGGGATCCTGTTCGGCTACGTGGCCGGCAAGCCGATCGGGATCGTCGCCGGAACGTGGCTCGGGATACGGGTCACCGGGCTGCGCCCGACGCTGAGCTGGCCGGTGATCCTCGGCGGCGGCGCGGTCGGCGGCATCCCGTTCACGGTCTCGATCCTCATCGCCGGCATCGCGTTCGAAGGCCGGCAGCTCGAGGAGGCGAAGTTCGGCGTGCTGGCGGCCGCGATCCTGGCGTCGCTGGTGAGCTGGGCGCTGTTCCGGGCGATTGCCCGGCTCCCGGCCGAGATGCGCGCCCGCCAGCTCGTCGGCACCGCCGACGACATGCTCGACCTCTCCGACGACGTCGACACGGCACGCGATCACGTCCGCGGCCCCGACTCGGCCCCGGTCACGCTCGTCGAGTACGGCGACTACGAGTGCCCCTACTGCGGCCAGGCGGAGGTCGCGATCCGCGAGCTGCTCGACGAGTTCGGCGACGAGCTGCGCTACGTCTGGCGCCACCTGCCGCTCAACGACGTCCACCCCAACGCCCAGATGGCCGCCGAGGCGACCGAGGCCGCGGCCGCCCAAGGCGCCTTCTGGCCGATGCACGACAGGCTGCTCGCTACCCAGGACGAGCTGACGCCGCGCGACCTCAAGCGCCACGCGGCGGAGCTCGGCCTCGACGTCGAGCGCTTCTGGGAGGAACTGCGCCGCGGCGAGCACACCGACCGCATAGCCGACGACGTGGCGAGCGCCGACTCGAGCGGGGTCGCGGGCACGCCCAGCTTCTTCATCAACGGCCGGCGGCACCAGGGCGCCTACGACGTCGACACCCTCGCCGCGGCCGTGCGGGCCGCCCGCTCGCGCGCGCGGCTCAGGGAGAAGGCCGCACCTCCGGCCTGATCTTCGACCATCGGCCGCCGAGCATGCGGCCGCGCGCTGACGCCCCCGATGAACTCTTGGGGCCGCCGTGCGTAGATCTCCGTGTTCGCAAGACCAGCGAGGGGAGGCAGATCGGCATGACGACGAGGACCAGGGCAGTGCTCGTTTCAGTAGGGGTCGTGAGCGGCGGGCTGCTCTCGGCTGCGCCGGCTCCCGCGCACGTCCACGGCATCACGCCGCTGCGCTGTCTGGGGACCGCCAACGACGGCGCCGATCAGACCGACCAGACGCCGGCCTCGGCGGCGAACGGCGGGCCGATCTCCGGCCTTATCCCGAGGGACGTGGGCAACGCGCCGCTGACCGTCGGCGATGGCGGATTCGACACGCCGGCGTGTCCGGCGACCCCGTAGGCCGCAGACGCGTCAGGCGATGCGCTCGCCCGCGCGGATGTCGACCGGCAGCCGGTTGGCCGGCGGGGCCAGCGGGCAGATCCAGCGCCGATCGTAGGCGCAGGAGGGGTTGTAGGCGAAGTTGAAGTCGAGCACGAGCCGACCCGCCTCCGTGCCGAGGTCGGCGCCCTTGACGGTGTCGAGCAGATACCTGCCGGCGCCGTAGCTCGCCGTGCCGCTTGTCGCGTCCGCGAACGGGAGGTAGATGCCGCCGCCGTATCCGTCGAGCCAGAAGAGGTTGAGCGCGAGGCTCTGGCCACCGAGCTCGAACGTGGCATTGCAGAAGCGCGTGAAGCGATAGGCGCCGTTCCCGCTGGCCCGGATATCGAGCGTCATCGGCTCGACGGGAACGACCGTTGCGAGGACTCGCGCCGAGGGCTCGTACTCGAAGTAAGCAAGGCCCCGGAAGCCGGCGCGCTCACCTTCGGGAAGCGGGGACTGGGGATGGCGCGCGAACAGGTGGTCGCGACCGGCGCGCCATAACCGCCACGCCTCGGCCGGATCGGAAGCCGCGCGGACCTCGTGGTAGAGGTCGAAGACGCGTCGCCTCCAATCCGCGAGCGCGACCAGTTCGCCCGACCGCTTGACCGCCGCCGATCCCGCCGCCTCGGGCGATGCGACCATGAACGCGAGTCTAGTCCGAGGACCTCGGCCGGGACCGTGGCGGCCCCGGCTGAGTCGTTCGCGCGTCGTCTCCTCAGCTGGTGACGGACGCCGGCTCCTGCTCCGGCGGCACGCGCTGCTCGTCGCCGGTCTCCGGGCGCTCCTCGGCCTCGATGTGGAGCCGCGGCAGGCGCCGCTCAAGCCACGCCGGCATCCACCACATCGCCGGCCCGGCGAGGTGCATCACCGCCGGCAGGAGCAGCAGCCGGATGATGAACGCGTCGATGAAGATCGCCGAGGCGAAGCCGACGCCCATCATCGCCAGCGCGCGCTCGTTGCCGATCGCGAAGGCACCGAAGACCGCGATCATGATGATCGCCGCCGCCGTCACCACGCGGCCGGTCATCGCCAGCCCGTGGCGCACGGCGTAGCTCGCGTCCTTCGTGTGGACCCACTCCTCGTGCATGCGCGAGACGAGGAACACCTCGTAGTCCATCGAGAGGCCGAACACGACGGC
>Ga0126312_10003702_pt1 | contig 10306 bp, 9 predicted proteins | sample Plot104A_FD_92537 | JGI IMG/M metagenome (GOLD analysis project Ga0126312, IMG submission 92537) | Serpentine soil microbial communities from UC McLaughlin Reserve, CA, USA - Plot104A | ecosystem: Environmental > Terrestrial > Soil > Grasslands | place: USA: UC McLaughlin Reserve, Lake County...
CCTGCCGTCTCGTAGCTAATGCGGGTGAGTTCATAGACACCGGTGGTGAGTGCTCCTGGTATCACGATCTCCGCCTCAAGACGGCTCCTCATCGATCCATCGGAGGCTCTCCCAGAGATCAGGCGCGGTCTGCCCCGCGCTATCAGCGGGGCCACGCTTCTGTCCTGTGTGTGCTCGAAGACCACGCGCACCTCCCGCAGGTTGGCCCGGTGGTGTAGCACGATATCCAGCTTGACCGTGTCCCCAGCCTCGTAGCGTCGGCCGTTGTGTGCTCCATCCATGTTCTTCACCTTCCTGGAGTTGGTTTCTTCCCTGCGTTATCAGCCTCTCACTTGCCGCCGACGTGGATGATGGGTCTTCGTTCCAGGTTCGGCTCGGCCTCCCTCAGGACCTCGTGGGTTACTGGGGCGGTGTCACCCTCCCCGAAGAGGATGTAGCGGATGACGTACGCAAACGGGTTGCCCTCCGTCCAGCCCAAGTAGCAGTTCGGGGTCTTACCCGTTTCGTCACGCAGGTACAAGAGGAAGGCGGCGATGGCGTTGGGTACAACCGTGCTCTCTCCCCTCAGTACTCTGTAACCCCCCACGTTCACGCCCCTTACCTCAAGCACTTCCTCCCCGAACTCCGAGGGATCTTCCACATCGATCTCCAGAAACAGAACTGGTACGTCCTTCGGGATGTGGTTGTATTCTCTCTGCTCGTGCAGTTTCCTGGCGTACTCTTCAGGATCATCGGCGAAGCGGCGGCGGTGGGCGATGATGTGGATCTCATCCCCTTTGCTGACCTCTTCTATGAACCTCTCAGCCTTCTCGTCTGGCTCTATGCGCTCCTGACGGAGCTCGAGCGAGCGCCGCACCCGGGAAGCCAGCGATACGATAACGATGGCGACTATGAAGAAAGAAGCGATCTTGACACCGTCTGGGCGCTCGAATATGTTCGCCACCAGCGTGTAGAGGAAGATCAGGGTGACCAGACCGAGGGCAAGGGTCGCCCTCAGGGAGTTGTCGTTCCAGAGGGCCGAGAGCATCACAGCGAAGGCGGCAGAAGTCATGATCACGAGGACGCCGGTAGCGTAAGCCCCTCCCTGTGCGTCTACACTGGCATTGAAGATGATCGTGATTGCGAACGCTATAGCAGTGTAGATCAAGACCAACGGCCTGACCGCCCTACCCCACTCGGGCGCCATGCCGTAGCGGGGCAAATACCTTGGGACCACGTTCAACAGCCCGGCCAGGGCAGAGGCTCCGGCGAAGGCCAAGATCACGACGGTGGAGAGGTCGTAGACTGTGCCAAACGCGCTGCCCAGGTGCTCATGGGCCAGGTAGGCAAGAGCCCGCCCGTTGGCGCTCCCGCCCGCCTCGAACTCCTTCGCGGGGATCAGGACCACCGTGACGAAGCTAGTTGTAAGCAGGTAGAAGCTCATGATCAGGCCCGCCGACATCAAGAGCTTTCTGGTGTTGCGTATGCGGCCCGCCGGGTGCTCCGGGTCGTCGCCGGGATCGCCACGCACTAGCGGCATCACGCTCACACCGGTCTCGAAGCCGGAGATGCCTAGGGCCAGCTTTGGGAAAAGCAGAAACGCCACCCCCGCCATCACCAGTGGGTTGCCATAATTTGCGAACAGCTTGTGCTGCCAGTCGGCGATGCTAGTGGGGTTCGTCACTGCCAGGTAGAGACCAATCACCACGACGACCAGGTTCAAGAGCAGGTAGACGCCGACGATCAGGACCGCGAGGTTGATGGCTTCTCTGAAACCCTTGAGGAAGACCGCGCCCAAGACGGCTACCAGTATGAGGGTGATAAGGAGGTTCTGGTCTCCCAGGAGCCCGTGCACCAGCGGGTTCTCGGCGAGGTGCACCGCCGCGTCGGAAGCCGAGAGGGTGATCGTGATCATGAAGTCCGTGGCGATGAAACCGAGTAACACGAGCACCGTAAGCTTGCCCGGCCAGAAGGAGAGCAACCTCTCGAGTATGGCGATCGAGCCCTGCCCGTGCGGGCTCTCCGAGGCCACCCGCCTGTACATCGGCACCATCGCCAGGAGCGTGAGCGCCACGATGAGCAGGGTGGCTATCGGCGAGAGGGCTCCGGCCGCCAAGGCCGCTATCCCGGGTATGTAGCCAAGCGTGGAGAAGTAGTCCACGCCCGTCAGGCACACCACCTTCCACCAGCTCTGCTGTCGCCCCTTGGACTCCCCGGTCTCAGGGCCCTCGACCTGCTCGATGCGCTCGCTCAGCAACCACCGCTTGAAGCGCCCCGGCTCATGGGTTGCAGGAACCGCTGGCTCGGCCACTACTACCCTCCGTTCCCCTCTGGAACGCCGATCCCCTGCATCAATGGTCCGGTGATAGCTGGATGTGGGTGACGTTCATCACAGCCAACTCCTTGCCGACGTCGCTCACCGGACCGCTGACCTCCGCCCGGAGACCAACGTACTCGCTGAATCGGTGTTCGTCGCTCTTGATGGCGTACCTGTAGGCATCATCCTCTTCGTCATAGAGGACGTAGGCGGTGCCGTACTCGGACAAGAACGGCATCTCTTCCCGCCGTATCACTCCCCGTGCGCTCGCTTCTTGCTCTGCCAGGTGTACTGCTCCCGGCTCCACTACTACTCACTTGGGAGTCGGCGCCGCCTGGGGTCCAGCTCTCCCGAGCGAAATGTCTCTTCCAGATGTTCCCTGCAGGCATGGACCAGTTCCGGGTTGGTGCGGATCTCATCTATCTCGTCCTGCGAGCAGTTGCGCCGCACGTACGGTTCCTGGAGCACCTCGTGGAAGTCGGCGTCCTCGTCTATGCGGTGGATGATGTAGTGGAGGACCTTCTCCTCCCGCTGGGCCCTGCTCGGGTTACCCCCGAAGAAGAACTGACCTAGCAGGGAGTGTTCCTTGGTCATAGTTGTTCCTCCTCCACGCTACGGTCGAGCACAAAGACATCCATCCACTCCCCACTCTTGGTGGAGATGTCCGAGTGGACCGAGACTACCTCGGCCCCCGTGTGCCTCCGGACGATGGCTTCGAGGTTCGGGCGACCGGCCTCGAGAACCTGCTGTCGCATAGCCTTGATGAGCCTGCGTCCCTCGTAGGTGTTGGCGAGTTGCTTCTCGGCGGAAGTGAACACGCCGAAGCTACGAACGATCACCAGATCTTCGATCATCAGGGTTCTTATCCGCTCGGGACCGCGTCCCACAAACTCGTGCTGAAAGGCCATCATCTCGTCGCTGATGGCTGCCTCGGCCTTGCTCTGCCGACGAGGCGTTGCGGCGTTCATCTGCTTTGCGCACCTCCTCTGGGGGCGCGGCAACGACGAGAGCCGGTGCCGCACCGCACCTCTTAACCCATAGAGGGGACGCAGTCACCGGCCCTATCCGCTGGCCGCCCCGGAGCGATTACGAGGAGGCTGCAGAGATGTAGCCCGACTGTGGCTGACCGCTCCCAGCCGCCCGATCGAATGCCGGTTCTCCCAACACCGAACCACTTGGCCAGGATTGCCCTCTTTCCTTAGCGCCTGCGAGGTTAGCTGTCGGGTTCGGGCCGAAAGAGTTAAGCCCTACACCAGCTCTCAGGCTGGCGATTCACCCCGCGGACCATAAGCTGTCCGTGTGGGTTCCCCGCCCCCCGGCGCCACCCGGGAGTTAGGCGTTATGGCTATTTTGTTGTTACATCTTGTATACGCCCGCCACGCACGAATGTCAAGGTCGTGCGGCTTGCCCTTGTCTGAAGCGGTGTTCGCGCAAGTTCACCTCATCTGCCGCCGACGTGGACAGCGGGGCGTCGCCCGGCGTCCGGCTCGGCTTCCCTCAGGACCTCGTGGGTTACTGGGGCTGTGTCGCCCTCGCCGAAGAGAAGGAACCGCAACACGTACACGATCGGATTACCCTCCGTCCATCCGAAGTAGCAGTGCGGCGTTCTTCCGGTCGTGTCGCGCAGGTGAAGCAGCAGGGCAGCGATGGCGTTGGGTACTACGGAGCTCACGGCGCGTAGCACCCTGTGGCCTCCTACCTCGACGCCTCTGACCTCTAGGACGTCCTCGAACTCCGAGGGATCCTCCACGTCGATCTCGAGGAAGAGTATAGGGACGTCCTCCGGAATATGGTTGTCCTCGCGCTGCTCCTCCTCCTTCAACCTGTATTCGCGCTCGTCGCCCGCCTGGCGCCGGTTGGCGACGATGTGGATCTCGCCCCTGTGACTGGCCTCTTCTAAGAGCCGTTGGGCCGTCTCGTCGAGCTCTATGCGCTCCTGCCTGAGCTCCAGCGAACGATAGACCCGCGAGACGAGCGAGGTGAAGACTATAGCTGCGATGAAGAAGAAGGAGATTATGAGACCGTCGGGTCTTTGTATCTCGTTCGCGACGAGCGCGTAGACGAACACGACCGTGACCAGCCCGAACGCGAAAGTCCACAGCCTCAGGCCTCTGCGCCGGGAGGACAGTGTGACGGCGAAGGCCGCCGAGGTCATCATCGCCAGTACGCCTGTGGCGTAGGCCCCGGCCTGGGCATCCACGTCTGCCGCGAAGATTATGGTGACGATCACGGATATGGCAGTGTAGACGATCACGAGTGGGCGGATTGCCCTACCCCATTCAGGCGCCATACCATAGCGGGGCAGGTACCTGGGCACTATGTTCAGGAGCCCGGCCATCGCAGACGCCCCCGCGAACGCCAGGATGAGTATGGTGGAGATGTCGTAGGCCGTGCCGAATACATCCCCCAGCTGTCGGTGTGCCAAGTAGGCCAGGGCCCTTCCGTTAGCGCTCCCACCTTCTTCGAACTCTTCGGGGGGGATCAGCACCGTCGTCACCAAGCTGGTCGTGACAAGATAGAAGCTCATGATCAGGGCCGCGACGGTGAGCATCCTGCGCGTGTTGCGGATCCGACCTGCGGGACGCTCCGGGTCATCGTCAGGATCGCCGCGCACCAACGGCATCATGCCTACGCCGGTCTCGAAGCCGGAGAGCCCAAGCGCCAAACGAGGGAACACAAGCAGCGAGGCACTGATCATGACGATCGGGTTACCGTAGTTGGAGAACAGCGCCCTGGTCCAATTGGTGAGGCTCCGGGGATGCGCTGCGATCTCGTAGAAACCAACGGCCACGACGACGAGGTTCACCAGCAGGTAGGCACCGACGATCAAGACCGCAACGCCGATGGCTTCGTTGAAACCCTTGAGGAAGATGGCACCCAATACCGCCAGGAGCAGCAAGGTTATGGCCACCTCCTGGTCGTGAAAGAACCGAGGCACCAGCGGGTTCTCCGCAACGTGGACCGCTGCATCCGCAGCCGAAAGCGTTATCGTAACCAGCCAGCCGGTCGCCACGAACCCCAGCAGGATCAACACGAGGAGCTTACCCCTCCAGAAGGTGAGTAACCTCTCGAGCATCGCGATAGAGCCCTGCCCGTGCGGACTCTCTGAGGCGACCCGCCTGTACATCGGCAGAGCACCGAAGAGGGTCAACAAGACAATGAACAAGGTGGCTATGGGCGACAGTGCCCCGGCCGCAAGCGCCGCGATGCCTGGTATGTAGCCCAAAGTAGAGAAGTAATCCACTCCGGTCAGACAAACTACCTGCCACCATGGATGCTGCTCCTGACCCTCTTTTGCCTCAGGGCCGGGCACGTCCTCGACGACGGCCTCGAGCAACCAGCGCTTGAACCGGCCGGCGGGACGCTTCGGCGGTGCCGCTGTGTCAGCCACTAGAGGCTCCAGACGAGTCGGTCGGTGCCATGGAGCACCACATCCATGACGATAGCTCTTCAGGCACCGAACTACCCCTTTCTCTAGCGCCTGCGAGGTTAGCTGTCGGGTTCGGGCCGAAAGAGTTAAGCCCTACACCAGCTGGGCGAAGCCTGCTGGCGATTCACCCTGCGGACCGAGTGAGGCCCGTGTGGGTCCCCCGCCCCCCGGCACCATCCGGGAGTTAGGCGTCAAAGGCATGCCGTTGTAACCCAGCGGTATACCCATCGCAACACCCGTTGTCAACGCCCGGGCCCAGATACTATTCATCATAGTGCGTGGGAAGAGGCTTCTCACAGCGCCATGCATGAGGGTTCCAACCCTTATGCACGACGAGCCATCAGCAATCAGCCAAAGCAAAAAGCTGACGGCTGACTAGCTGAAATGCTCCTTCTCGGAAAGGTCCCAAGACCTTTCCGAGAAAGGCTCTAGGTCATTCTGAGGGACCATTCCGAAGCACAGAGGAAGGTGTAGATCCGGCGGCGCAGCTTTCCAGGCAGAAGGCGATCAGACCGGCTGAAACCTCACGGATAACCTCTTCTGCCTCCGTCCAGACCGGCTGAAAGCTATGGCCACACTCGACGGTAAAGCCATAGACTTTGGCCTTCGATGGGTCTGCGAAGTGGCGGCTGAACGCATAGTCGTCGCTCGCACCCGAAGTCGGATACAGGCCGAATGCTTGCTCGGTTTTATAACCGTCGCCGCGCACTGCTCTCACCGCTTCAGACATTCTGGTGCTAAGCGCTTCGACGGTGTCTAGATCACCTTGTGTAATGTACTCGCCGTAAGCTGCATCATCCGGACGCCCCCGAACACCGTCAAAAACGCTGTTCAGAAAGGTCTGGGTCGGCTCTGTCGTCTGATTCTGATCACTACCCCAGCTGTGCAGGATCACCGGAACAGCACTGTGCACGTCCATGTGCCACCGGATTCGCGGGTATGTATCAAGCAGCCACACGACATTCTTCGCCTCGGGTTCCGAGGTGGGAGATGGTCCCCGATACACCTGTCTGTCACAGGGATTCTCGGAGGTATGCACCCTGGAGTCAGACGCAAACTTCGCCAGATGGTCCCAGAGGAAGTCGAAATTGCGATTGACATCGACTCCAACACAGTTGCCAGGGCCAGGATGCGGTCGACGATTCTTGCGCCAGAGGGCGTCGTTAGTCTGACTGTAATGACGTCCGTCCGGGTTCACACAGGGGAAGATAAACAGGTCCAGCGTCTCTATAATCTGGAGCACTTCGTCTGCGGAGTATCTCTTGCCGCCATATACGAGGCCTGTGCCGAGCTCGTGTGCTTCGAGCAGGTCGGCGGCGAGCGAGACGAGGGCATCCGGTGGAGCCCACTCTCTGGCATGAACGCCGCCCAGGATCAGGACGCCGTCCACCGCCGCATCCCGCCCAGCCCCTACACGAAGGACACGGGTCTGGCGCCCCTCGTGGGTAACATTCGGGCATGAGATCAACTCCGTCGATCCTGGATAGGCCGCCGCCAGATTCTGCAACGCTGACTCGATCTCGACTACATTGAGATACGCCATAGTCCTATTCCTTGCGTCCTAAACCCCGAGGAACCTGGCCTCTGGCTGCGAAACGATCTCCCTCCCCTACCTCTCTTTGCCGTTCGCGACCGATCTCTGTCGCGTTCTCGATGACGCGCAGCGAGACGCGACTGGCTGCCCGGCTACCTCGAGCCGCCTCAAGTTGTGTTTCGGGAAGGTAGCCATCGATGACGAACTTCCCTTCCGTTTGCCTGGGGATGGCCCGGCATCCTAGATCTGCCGGCCCAATTTCATCGGTAAAGGCTCTCAGATCCACCAGTGTGGGAGCCTCGATCCGGACGCGGATGATCGGTTCCTCGTTCATCTTGCTAGCCCTGCGACATGACTACTCGTCAAGATTACCCCCGGTGCCATCTCCAGATACGGCTGAAGGTACAGAGCCAGCAGCGTTCAGTACGGCCTGCCTTGCATCGACCCGTCCGAAGCCGTAATCGTCGTTGTGCCCGTTGGCATCGTAGGCTACGCCGCCGATCTTTTCCGCGGAATCGAACATGAGTTGGCGTAGCTCGTCGCGGGTAAGGTCCGGCTTTATTGACAACGCAAGGGCTGCACACCCTGCCGCACACGGCGCGGCGAAGCTCGTACCGGTACTCGTACCGTAATCGTTTCCAGATCTCGTGCTGAACACATCCACGCCGGGGGCGATCAAATCGACCGTTGCCCCGCGTGCTGCGTTATCCTCCTTATCGTCCCTATCAGAGCGGACGACGGCGATTACATTATCATGGGAGACGACCTCATCCAGGGTCACATCGACGTTCCTGCCATTACTCGCAGCCCAGAAGATAGCGAGTCCCCGGCCGTTACGTCCGTCTCTTCCTGCCGCTTCGAGGGCCAGCTCGAGCGTCACCGTAAGCTCCCAATCTGCCCCGTTGGGTCCCAGGCTCGAGACCAGGATATCGGCGCCGCCAGCATCTGTCACCACGTTCTCATTTTCGGGATTCGTAGCGTACCCCACCGCACGGGCCAGGGTCGTCTGCGTGCCTACCTGATCCCCCAGGCAAGCGATCAACATCAACTCGCATTCCGGCGCTATACCGCAACCACCGTTACCGTTATCGTGACGCGCTCCCACGATACCGGCGCAGAAAGTGCCGTGGTTGTTGTCGGGCATTCCAGCGGTGCCCTGCGTAAACGCGGCGGTTCCTCCGTCCACCTGGTGGAAGAAGCCGCTCCTGCCCGACACGCCCGCAGCAAGGTCTTCGTGATCCGCATCGAATCCGTTATCGATTACGGCCACGCGAATCCCGGCGCCGAGCGTAGAGTCCCAGGCCTCCTCCGCGGCCACATCCGCTCCGGCTGTACCTCCGTTCTGGCCGTTATTGTTCCACTGCCACTGTTCTGCAAAGCGTGGATCGTTCGGCGTGAACCGCTGAGGAATATGCTCGATGAAGGCCGGCTCGGCCAGGGTGAATCGTTCGTCCTCGTGTAGTTCGACAGACGCAGCCAGAGCGTCCTCTCGCTCCCGGGCGACCACTTCATAGAGATTCGGCGCGAAGTTGAGCTTCGTGAGCACATCGAGGTTCTTTTCGGATAGTATTCTCTCGCACTCCTCTTCCGACAGCCCCGGCTTCAGCTGAACATTCAGCCTGTTGGTCGCAATCGCCACCGAACGGCTTCTACCAACTATCACTTTGCCAACTTCCTCGGCGTCCGGAACACTCTCTCCTGCTGAGAAAGCCCGGCTCATCTCTTCAGATGGTGTGACGAACGTCCAATTGGCACGCTCGAATGCGCTCACAGGATCTTCGTCTGCAGGTAAATCCGTAGTTACGCTCGAGCGCACAGTCTCGGCAGCCGAGGTGCCGAAGCTCTCCGCGTTGGCTGCGGCTACGCCGCGTTCATCGGCGCTAACACGCACAGCCTTTACATCAGGAAGTTCTTCTACCACCACGCGTCGGTCCCGCTTGTAGTACTCGCGTTCCACACCTTCTCCTTCCCCTTCTAGCTTACAAGGGTATGAGAGCAAACCGCGATGAATTCCGGATGAATTGGTGCTCCAACTCGAGAGCTCGGTAGTACCCTTACGTTCGGCCAGGGGGTATTGGACTGAGGACCCGATGGGTCCTCATCACTCTCCAGAGACCGCATAGGGAGAGGACGCCAGAGGGTGACGAGCAAGGGAACAAGGGCGATGCGTACCGCCGCTGGATGGACTGTCCTGCTGGCGGGTTCTTCGCTCGCCGGATTTTTCGCCCAGGGCATGGGTCTGCCGGCGGGGTGGCTGGTCGGGCCGATGCTCGTCGCGCTCGCCCTGGCACTGGTGTGGGAGAAGCACCCGACGGTGCCCCACCGGGGACGGATAGCGTCGCTTGCGGTCGTAGGCGGCATGCTCGCCGCCACTTTTCGGCCCTCGGTACTTCCCCTGGTGGCCAGCCACTGGCTGCCCCTGGGCCTCGTGGTTTGCGGCACCCTGCTTCTGAGCCTGGGGGCCGGACTGCTGCTCCCCAGCCTGGTCCGCCTCGACAGGAAGACGGCGGCTCTGGGAGCGCTGCCGGGTGCCGCCTCGGGGATGCTCGCCATGAGCGACCCTCTGGGCGCCGACGCGCGCCTCGTCGCCTTGATGCAGTATACGCGTGTGGTCGTGGTCGTCGTCTCGGCCACGTTGGTCGGCCGGTTCGTGGCCGGGGCGGCTCCCCAGCCGACCTCTGCTCAGAGCTTGCAGACCGCCTCTGGAGGCATGGATCTACTCGTTCACAGCACGATTCCAACCTACGCCTTGACCGCGCTCGTCGCAGTGCTGGGCGCATGGATTGGTACGCGCCTCAGGCTGCCCGCCGGAGCGCTCCTCGGGCCGCTGATCCTCGGAGTCGCTGTGGAGGAGCTAGGTGTGGTCCACCTCGCCTGGCCCCCTGGCGTGCCGCAGGCGGCCTACCTCGTCCTCGGCCTGTGGGTGGGGCTGCTCTTCGATGGAGCCTCGGTAAGGAGGGCGGGACGACTTTTCCCCGTCGTGCTCGCCTCGGCCTTGGCGCTCGTACTCGCGTGCGCCGCCATGGGATGGGCGCTCGCCGCGCTC
>Ga0126312_10003703_pt1 | contig 10305 bp, 11 predicted proteins | sample Plot104A_FD_92537 | JGI IMG/M metagenome (GOLD analysis project Ga0126312, IMG submission 92537) | Serpentine soil microbial communities from UC McLaughlin Reserve, CA, USA - Plot104A | ecosystem: Environmental > Terrestrial > Soil > Grasslands | place: USA: UC McLaughlin Reserve, Lake County...
AGAAGCGAATCACCTCGGCGCCGAAGCGCGAGAGGTCGTTCCGCGGCGAGCCGATCACGGTGATCATCTCGATCGCGCAGCACGCGAGCCCGAAGCCGAGCGGCCAGATCGCGTTCTTGCGCGCCCAGGCCTTCGCGTCCTCGAACTTCGTGAGCAGCAGCCGCTGCTCCACGTACTCCTCGAGGTCGCGTCCCTCGAGCTCGCCGCGCAGCATCTGCTGCGCCCGCAGCTGGTTCACCCGGAGGCGGCTTACCTCCAATCGAGCGCTCCCCGGCGCCAGACGAACACGAACGCCACCAGCAGCAGCACGACGAAGACGATCGTCTCGACGAGGGCGAAGACCCCAAACGCCTCGAGCTGGACGGCGATCGGATAAAGGAAGACGACCTCGATGTCGAACAGGATGAACAGCATCGCGATCAGGTAGAAGCTGATCCCGAAGCGAAAGCTCTTCTTCACCTCCGAGGGCAGCCCGGACTCATACGGCTGCACCTTCACGCGCTCCGGCCGCTTCGGGCCGAGCGCGGCGTTGGCGAAGGTGAATGCGACGCCGATCCCCGTTCCCAGCGCGAGGAATACGAGGGCTGGCAGGTAGGCCTTCAGCACCGCAGCCGGTGGTATATCAACCCCTTGTGCGGTGTTGCTACATAGTGCGGAAGGTCGCGTTCTGAGCGGGGTTCACGCCGCTCTCGGCATCGCCGTGCTGGCCTCGAACGGCGTCGCCGGGGTGTGGGGGGCGGTGGCCTGGCTGAGCGGCCGCGCGTCGATCGCGTTCTGGCCGCTGCTGCGCGTGGCGCAGGCCTGCGTGGTCGCCCAGGTGGTGCTCGGCCTGCTGCTCGTGGCGAGCGGCGAGAGCGCCCCCGACGGCCTGCACATCGCCTACGGGATCTCGCCCCTGGTGGTCACCCTCGTGACCGAGGGCCTGCGGGTGAGCGTGGCCCAGAAGGAGCTCGAGGACGTGGACGACATCGAGGCGCTCGAGCGCCGCGACCAGGTGCTGCTGGCCCGCCGCGTGGCCCACAGTGAGATGGGGGTGATGACGGTCGGGCTGCTGCTGATCCTGACGCTCGCGTTACGAGCGTTCCAGACCGGCGGCTGAAGGCGCCGTCCCCGAGGCGCTCTCTCGCCTCGCGGAGCGGGCCTCGGTCGCGCTAGGTGAGGCCCACGTACCAGAGCCCGAAGAGCAGGCCGAAGAGGCCGAAGGCGGGGATCAGCACGGTTCGGTAGAGGGGCTGGACGGCAGGGCGGGTCAGGGCCCAGGCGAAGGCGGTGGTGCAGAGTGCCATCGAGACCATCGACATCGGTGCGAAGAGCGCGAGCGCGGCCGCGGCCTCGAGCTGGCCGGGCAGGGCGGCGATCAGGAGGAGGACCACGGCGCCGGTGCCGGCGAGGCCGTGGAGCGTGCCGATCACGAGGGCCTGCTGCGGCGTGCGCACGGGTCGGTGGCGGTGCTCGCCGGGGCCGCGGCGAAGGTGGCGCCGTCGCCCGTGGGTGCCGTCGCCGTGCGCGTGCGCGCTCGACCGGTAGTCGCCGCGCGCCCACTTCACGATCACTCGCCCCGCGAGGACCAGGATCACGAATCCGACAGCCTTCTCGGCGCCCGACTCGAGCCAGGGCGGAAGCGAGGACTTGAGGAGGATCAGCGGCAGTCCGACCACGAGCAACGTGCCCGCGTGGCCGACGCCCCACCACGCCCCGAGACGCGCCGCGGAGCGGGTGTCTCCGTCCTCGGCGGCCACGAGTGAGGTAACCGCCACGAGGTGGTCGGGGTCCGACGCGTGACGCAAGCCGAGCACGAACGCGATCCCCAGCGCCACCACGAGCGGTGCGCCGCTGAACAGGCTGGTGAGCCAGGCGTCGAGGCCCTCGACCGGGTGGAACAGGAAGTCGAAGCTCATTGGCAGTCCTCACACAGGCCGACGAGTGGATAGTGGTCGAAGCGCGCCAGCAGGCCGAAGCGCCGCTGCACGACCGCGCGCACGTCGTCGAGCGCGCCGGGCATCACCGGGCGGATGGCCCCGCAGCGCTGGCAGACGAGGTACTCGCGCTCGCGGCGGGCGAGCGCGTAGAGGCCTGGGCCGTGGACGAGGTGGAAGTGGCGCACGAGGCCGAGGTCCTCGAGCGTCTCAAGGTTGCGGTAGACGGAGGCCAGGTCCGAGCGGGGGAAGCGGCCGCCGAGGCCGTCGGCGATCCGCTCCGCGGAGACCGGCTCGTCCGTGGCGAAGAGGGCCTCTAGCACGAGCCGGCGCGCGGAAGAGGCACGGAGGCCGTGGGAGCGCAGGGCGTCGATGGCCTCGTCGAGTGTAGGCGCCGCCAGCGCCGGGCCGTTGTGGGGGACGGTCACGAGAGGTTGGGGTCGGGAGTGGGGTGCTCCGTCTGTCCACTGTCTTCGCACGGGTCGCGAAAGCGGATCACTCATCAGACCACCCCGGGAACGGCGCGCGCGGTGAGCACGCAGCCGACGGCCACGATCAGGAGCGCCGAGGCGGCCGGCAGGACGGTGGCGAGGCGTCCCGCGGAGGGCAGGAAGCGCCGCGCGCGGACGACGGCGAGCCCGAGTCCGGTCAGGGTCCCGGCGAGGCCGAGGCTGAAGGCCGTGATGAGGAGCAGCCCGAGCGCCACCTCGTGCTGCGAGACCGCGGCGAGCAGGACGACGAGGGCCGACGGGCAGGGGATCAATCCCGCGGCGGTGCCCATCCCCACGAGCCCCCGCCAGCTGAGGTCCTCGGGCCCGTGGTGGTAGTGACGGTGGCCGTGGGCTCGGGCGCGGCGGACGCGCGATCGCAGCACACCGGCGCCGATGAGCACCACCATCAGCCCGGAGACGAGCGTCAGCCACGGGTAGAGGTCCTCGGGGAGGACGTACTGGGAGAGGCGGAGGGTGACGACGCCGAGCGCGAACACGCCGATCGTGTGCGTGACCGTGACCGTGGCGCCCAACACCACCGCGTGGCGGGCCGTGCCCCGAGTCCCGACAAGGTAGGCCGCCACCATCGTCTTGCCGTGACCCGGCGAGAGCGCGTGGAGCGCCCCCCAACCGAGCGCGGTCAGCAGCAGCAGGAGGAGCACTCCGCGCCCGGCCGCGGCGTCCTCGAACACCGAGGCGAAGCCGTCGCCACCCGCGCGGCTCGTCGAGACCCTCTCGCCCTCCGCCTTCGGGGCGGTGAGGGTGCCCCCGCCGGGCTTCACCGCGAGGCTCGCCTCGCGCCGGTCGAGCGGGCTGCTAAGCAGGTCCTGCGGGTAGCGGCGGAGGCCGTGCGTGGGGTCCCCGCTCGGGGCGTCGCTGCGCACGGCGGTGCCCTCGCCGGGGGCGGAGACGATCGCCTTCCAGCCGACGCGGCCCTCGAAGGTCTCGTCGCGGAGCTCGACCCGGCGGGGATCGCTCACGGCGGCAGACAGCCCGAGCTCGACGCGGGTGGTGTGAAGGCCGCCGGCGCCGGGCGGGAAGGAGAGCCGGCCCCCCGGGGCCAGGGCGAGGGGCACGGCGCGCCCGTTCACGTCGAGGTGGAGGCCGTCCTGCGCGGCGGCTCGCTTGCGCTCGAGGATCTCGCGCCGCGAGAGGCCGCGCTCCTCGACCGTTGGGATCTCCGCCTGATCGAGCACCCAGTGGAGGTCCACGCGGTCCTTCGAGACCTTCACCGTCGTCAGCTGATTGATCGAGAAGTTGCCGAGCGGGTGCGCGCTCGCCGCCGGCGCGGCGACGGCCAGCGCCAGGAGCGCGAGCACCAGCACGCGCCTCACCGGACCGCCTCCCGGGCGCGCTCCGCGAGCCACGGTGAGAAGCCCGGGTTGAGGCGGAGCGCGAGCCGGAGCTCGCGCCGGGCGAGCCCCTTCTGCCCGGCGGCGCCAGCGCTGATCCCGGCGTGGAAGTGGAACAGCGGGTCGCGCGATCCAAGCCGCAGCGCGCGGTGGGCGAACGTGAGCCCGCGCTCCGGCCGCCCGGAGCGGGTCAGCGCCCAGCCGAGCGCGTCGGCAGAGCGGACGCTCGGGGCGGCGCGCCACACCCGGCGCCCGAGCGCGACGGCCGCGCTCGGGCTGCCGTGCGTGGCCTCGAACACAACCGCCTCGGCGTCGGGCACGGTCCCGGCCGAGCGCAGGAGGCCCTGCTGGGCGCGCACCACGGCGAGGTCGCGCCGCGCGGCGGCGCCGCGCCCCGTGGCGAGCTCGGTCTCAGCGAGCAGGGTGAGCGTGCTCGTGAGCGGTAGCCGCTCGGCGGCGGCGCGAAGGCGAGAGATGGCTCTGCCGAGCCGGCCGCGAGCGATGTCCACACGGGCCAGCCCGGCCAGCCCGGGCGGGTAGGCGAGCGCGTAGGGGGGCACGGACCGCGCGGCGAGCGCGGCCCTCACCCGGGCATCGGGTTGCGCCCCGCTCTCGCCGCCCGCGGGGCCCGCCGCCGGGTCGCGCCCCCCGCGACGCCCGGACTCCCGGCCGGCCGTGGGCGGGGACTCGCTTCCGGCGGCGAGCGCCTCGCGGTAGGCGTCGCGGGCCGCCCCCACACGGCCGCGAGCCAGCTCGAGGTCGCCGAGCAGGGTCTGGACGTAGGCCACGTTCTCCGGGGAGCCGGCGCCGGCCGACGCGGCCAGGCCCATCGCCTGCGCGGCTGCCGCGAGGTCGCCGTTCAGCTCGTCGTAGTAGGACGCGCGCGCGTATGTGGCGAGCGTGGGCTTCAGGTCGACGGCGCGCTGGATGGTGCGGCCGGCTGCGTCGTAGCGGCCCAGCTCGACCTGGGCGTCGGCGATCACGGTATAGGGCCGCACCAGCGCGGGCGCGAGGCGGTGCGCCTCGAGCCCGAGGCGCAGCCCGCGCGAGAAGTCGTGGCGGGTGTTGGCGAGCGTGGCGGCGCCGATCAGCGCGGTCAGCTCGCGGGGGTCGCGCCGCAGGGCCGCCCCGTAGGAGCGGTCCGCGCGCGTGTAGAAGGAGGGGTCGCCGGTCTCGCGGGCCCGCTGGAGGTAGGCGTCGCCGAGCAGGGCGTAGGCGCCGGCGGCCCCGGGCTCCGCGCGGACGGCGGCCTGGAGCGTGTCGAGCCTCTCCTGTGTGGAGCCGGACAGGGCCGGCGGGCCTGCGCCCGTTCCCGCGGCGGGTCGCCCGGGCGGGTCGAGCGAGGAGGAGCGGTTCACGAGCAGGAGCGCCGCCAGGACCGCGGCGAAGACGAGCGCCGGGGCGGCGAGCTTCAGGAGGTTCGGGCGGTTGAGGGTCATGGCGTCGGTGGCGCCGCGTGGGGAGGAGCGCCTGCGGCGCTCCTCCCCTTGCGGTCGGCTCGGGGCAACTACCCCCCGGCCGGGACCGGGGCGTGCGGCGGCTCGACGCGATTGCTCGGCGCCGAGTCGAAGCCGGACGTGGGAGCCGCCAGGTACGGGAAAGCGGATAGGAACGGCTTGTCGTTCCTGTCCACGCCGTCGCCCAGCGGCACCTCGTTCCCCTTGAGGAACCCGGCCACGACCTGGAGGTCGATGTCGACCACGTCGTCACCGAGCCGCCGGCCGTTCGGGTAGCCGGCGTTGTCGCCGCCGATGACGCCGAAGCGGTCCTCCGCTCCGCTCGCGGGCGGTGTGCCCAGGTTGAGCTTGATCGTGTCGACCGCCGGCGGGCCCTTGATGCCCTTGTGCTGGTTCAGGCCGGGGATGCCCTGGAGCACCGCCTGGACGATGTCCGTGCGGTTGTCCGTGGGCGCCCCGACGTTGAACAGCGCGTTGAGCACCGCCGCGAGCTCGGGCTTGACGACGTACTTGCCGTACAGAGCCGCGTCGCGGTCGGGTGTCGTGCGGTTGAACTGGTCCTTCTTGCCCAGCGGGATCACGACCTCGTTCACCAGCGGGTTGCCGAGGCGCGAGACCTGCACGTCCCGCTTTCGCAGGCGGAGCCTGCGGTGGCCGCGCCGGCCGCGCCGGTGGACCGAGACACGCTCGCGCTCTGTGGTGGACCAGACGCCGACCACCGCATTGCCCGCGTCGGGCGAGGAGACCGGCTTGTGGTCCTTCGTCACCTTGCTCTCCGGGAGCTGGAGCACCACGGCTGAGGTCGAGAAGCCGGACAGGTCGTCCTTGCCGTTGCCCTGGTTGCCCGTGCCCATGGGCACGTTGATCGCGTCGAACGTTGCGCCCAGGTCGACGAAGAACGGATCGTCGCGGGAGCCGGCGAACACCTTGCCGCCGCCCTTCAGGTTGCGAGTGGCCGCGCTCACGAAGTTCCCGTAGTTCGGGAACGTCTTGGGCCCGATGTCCTGCGGGGCGACCGGCAGCCCCCGCGCGACGGTCCGCTCACGCACTCGGGTTCGGTGGCCCTTCCGGCGCTTGAACGTCTCCCGCACGATGTTGTAGCGCTGGATGACGTTCAGCTTCGGATCGCCGAAGCCCTGCGTGCCCGGCAGCGCGTACAGGAACGAGTTCTTGTTCCGGACCTTGGTCTTGAACTTGAACAGGTACCTGATGTCGACCTTGCCGTCACCGGTGTTGTCGAAGCTGACGTAGTAGTCCGCCTTGTCGTCGAAGCGGAAGAAGTTCGGTCCGTTGGCGGGGACCTCGCCAGGGATCCAGTCCGCGACGACCGTGATGGACCCGGGGGCGTCCTTCGCCGTGAAGGCGTAGGTGTCGGTGTTGTCCGCGGCCGGGTCGAGCAGGATGTTCGGCGCCTCGCGGTGGCTCGAGCCAACGCTCAGAGGCACCGCCACCGCCGCCGCCACCAGCGCCGCGAGGAGCGAGAGTCTCTTCATCAGAGCTCCTTCCAGAGATCAGGTTGGGCCAGGGACCTCCCCGGGCACACACTGCAGCGGACTGCGGGGGCGGGGCGCCCGTGGATCAGGGAAGGGCCCGCAGTTGCGAACCGCTTGCAGTACCCGGCACCGGTTCGCCCGTGTGCTGTTAGGACATCGGGGATGGGCGGGTTCGGCCAGCGAGAGCACGCGATCAGCGCGGACCTATCTCAGCTGCGCGGGGCGCGGCAGTTCGCGGAGGCCGCCGCCGCGGACTTCGGCGTCGACGGCGAGGCGCGTCACATGGTGAAGCTCGCGATGAGCGAGGCCGTAACGAACGCCATTCAGCACGGTTCGTCGTCCGCGTCGGATGTCGTACGGGTCGAGGCCGTCGAGGAGGAGGGCGCGCTCGTCTTCTACGTCAGCGACGAGGGGCCTTTCCGCCCAATGGCGTCGCGCGGCGAACGGGCCGGCGGCGGCCGCGGGCTCGACTTCGTGCGCCGCCTGATGGACGAGATGGACGTTCGTCCGAGCAGCGAGGGGACGACGCTGCGCTTCACGAAGCGGCCCTAGGAGGAGGGCGGTGCCGGCCCCAGGAGGAGGCGCCGCCGAGAGGCGAGCTCCGAGCCGCCCCCGGCTTGGCCGCCGACGGCCGGGGCTACCGCGCTATGAGGGTCCCCTGCATGCCGAGCTGGGCGTGATCGCCGACCGTGCAGACCATCTCGTACCTGCCCGGCCGAAGCCCGACCGAGCTCGAGCGCGATTCGCCCCCGACGAACGTGGGCGTGCCGCCGAGCTCCTCGCCGTCCTTCTGCACCTTGAGGTTGTGCGCGACCGATCCCTCGTTGCGGAGGATGATCCGCACGCGCCCGGCGGCCACGGCGAGGTTGGCGGGTGCGAACGAGTACTCGCGCGCAACCACGCGCGCCGTCCTGCCCGCCGGGACGGTCTCCGTGCGGCTCTTCTCCCCGGAGTCGTCACCGCCCCCGCAACCGGACGCGAGGCCAGCGCAAACGACCAGGGCTGTCGCGGGCCGGCGCACGGAGAGCGGATACTATGCCGCCGCGTGAAGCGGCTCGGACCCCTGTTCGCGGTGCTCGCGGCCGCCGTCGCGGGCTGCGGGGGCGAGGTCACGGTGCCGAAGGACGAGCCCGCCGAGCATGCCGGGGCGGTGCTCTTCAACCAGCGCTGCAGCGGCTGCCACTCGCTCAGCGCTGCCAACGCCTACGGCTCGCTGCCGCGCGGGAACCGCTACCTGAAGTACAGCGAGCGCACCAACGGCCCCAACTTCAACATCCGCAAGGAGCAGCGTGCCGACGTCCTCTTCGCCATCCGCAACGGCGGCTTCTCCGGGGCGATCATGCCGGCGAACGTGGTGGTCGGCCGCGACGCGCAGCTCGTCGCCGCCTTCGTCTCCCGCTACTCGGGCGGCTCGCGCAGCGAGGCCTCGAAGGCGAGCCGCTAGCCCGGCGGCGGGCCCGTGCTCGACCTGAGGCAGATCCGACAGGAGCCCGACCGCGCCCGCGAGGCCCTCGCGCGCCGCGGGGTGGGCGGCGCGGTCGACGACCTGCTCCGCCTCGACGCGCGACGCAGGGAGGTACTGCCCGCGCTCGAGGAGCTTCGCGCCACGAAGAACCGGGCCAGCAAGCGGATCGGAGAGCTGCAACGCTCCGGCGAGGACGCCGCCGACGCGATCGCCGAGGTGCGCGGCGTGTCCGAGCGGGAGAAGGCGCTCGCGGGCGAGCTGGCCGACTTGGAGGGGCGCCTCCAGGCGGCGCTCGCGGCGCTCCCCAACCTGCCCGACCCCACGGCGTCGGACGAGGACGACGTCCTCCGTGAGGTGGGCGAGGGGGGAGCGGAGGGCAAGGACCACCTGGAGCTGCTCGGCGACCTCGTGGACCTCGAGGCCGGCGCGCGCGTGGCGGGATCCCGCTTCGCGTACCTGAAGGGGCCGCTCGTGCTGCTCGAGCTGGCGCTCGTCCGCTGGGCGATCGAGCTGCTCGAGGGCAAGGGCTTCACCGCCGTCGTGCCACCGGTGCTCGTGCGAGAGGAGGCGCTGTTCGGCACGGGCTTCCTGCCGGACACCGAGCAACAGATCTACCGCGTGCCCGACGACGACCTCTTCCTAGCGGGTACCGCCGAGGTGCCGCTCGCCTCGCTGCACGCCGGGCAGATGCTCGCGGAGGACGAGCTCCCGCTTCGCTACGCCGGTTTCTCGTCCTGCTTCCGACGCGAGGCGGGTGCCGCCGGGAAAGACACCCGTGGCATCTTCCGCGTGCACCAGTTCGACAAGGTCGAGATGTTCTCGTTCGTGACCCCGGAGGAGTCGCCGGGCGAGCACGAGCGCCTCCTGGCGATCGAGGAGGAGATCCTCCAGGCGCTCGAGATCCCCTATCGCGTCGTGAATATCGCGGTGGGAGACCTCGGCAATTCGGCCTCGAAGAAGTACGACCTGGAGGCCTGGCTTCCGGGCCAGGGCCGGTACCGCGAGCTCACCTCGTGCTCCAACACGACCGATTACCAGGCCCGCCGCCTCGACGCGCGCTACCGACCCGCGGCGGGACGCGGGCCCCGCCACCTGCACACGCTGAACGGCACCGCGGTGGCGGTCGGGCGAACGATCATCGCGATTGTGGAGAACCACCAGGACGCCGCCGGGGCCGCGCGGGTGCCCGCGGTGCTGCACGGCTTCGGCGCCCCGGAGCGCATCGGTTAGCCGCGCGGCGAGCTGCCCGCCGCGGCGGGCCCTGTGGCCCGGCTAGCCTGAGACTCCCCGGAGGGGTGGCAGAGCGGTCGAATGCGGCGGTCTTGAAAACCGCTAGGGGCCGTCCAGGTCCCTCGTGGGTTCGAATCCCACCCCCTCCGCTGCTTGAGGGAGGGCGCATGTCGCACGAATGCGCTTCAACCCCTGCAGGGGTTCTGGATCGCACGCTGATTGCGAGGACGCAGCGCTAGACCTTGATCGTGTCCGAGGCGCGGAGGCCGAGTGGGGCTAAACGCCCGCCGGCGGCGCGGTGTGCGGGCCGCGATCCTTCCAGAACACCCACACCGCGCGACGCTTCCCGTCCCCCAGGTCCTCGACGAAGAGCGAATCGCGCACCCGCCGCAGACCTGACCCGGAGCGCCGATTCGAGCTCGTCGCGCCGATCGTGGTGAACGCGTCACCGTGGGCGTAGATGATCGCCAGTTCCTCGTAGTCGTGCGTATTCGGGTGGAGGTTGGGATCGCGGTAGTAGTCCATGCACGTGTTCCTGTCCACGTTGGGATCCTCGCTCTGGTGGTCGAGCCCGAACACGTGGCCGACCTCCTGGCACAACACCGACTCGCGCCAGTTCGCCCTGTTGTAGGTCGAGGTGTCGAAGTACGTGTCGTTCATCTTCACCGTGGCCCGGGTGATGTGGGCCCCCTGGAGCCAGATCGAGGCGAGGCCGAGCCAGCCGTTGTTGCCGTAGCGGGCATCGCAGACCTCGACCCGGCCACTCGTCCCGCGGCACTTGCGCCCCGTGGTGAAGCCTGTCGAGACGATCGTCCGCACGGGATTGCCGCTCGTGCTCTGGGACCAATCCGAGGATGCGTCGCCGAGGTAGGCGTCCCAGCTCGAGCCGACGTCGTCGCCG
>Ga0126312_10003704_pt1 | contig 10304 bp, 10 predicted proteins | sample Plot104A_FD_92537 | JGI IMG/M metagenome (GOLD analysis project Ga0126312, IMG submission 92537) | Serpentine soil microbial communities from UC McLaughlin Reserve, CA, USA - Plot104A | ecosystem: Environmental > Terrestrial > Soil > Grasslands | place: USA: UC McLaughlin Reserve, Lake County...
ACGGAATACGCCCTCTACCAACACGTTTCTCGAGCAGACCGGCCGCTACGGCCTCTACCACGTCGACGGCGGCCGCGACGCGATCTACTCCAACTGCGTGTGGATCGAGAGCGAGTTCGACTATTGGGATCCGGCCGTGGACGCGACGGGCGCGTTCTCGGTCGTGCAGTCGGCGACGCGCATCCCGCCGGAGCGGGTGTGGGAGAAGGTCGGATCGTTGATCACCGAGCGCTCCGACACGAACCGCCTGATGGCGGCGTCAAGTGTCCCGAGCAGCACGCCGCGCTCGCTACCGAGCACCGAGTAGCGCGGCCGCGGCGCCGCGTAAGCGAGAGCTGCCGCCGGCTGCGCGTCGATTCCGGAGGGATCGAGTCCCGCCGCTTCGGCGACCCTGCGGCCGAACTCCGCCCACGTCACCTCCCCGGAGTTGGCGACGTGCCAGATGCCGCGCTCGCCATCGATCAGCAGGTCGAGGGTCGCGTTCACGAGCTCGGGAACGTAGGTCGGCGAGATCACGAGGTCGTCCGCCGCCGCGAACGTCCGCCCCGCCTCGAGCTCACGGATGACCGCGTGCGCGAAGTTCCACTCGTCCCAAGGGCCGAAGAACGCACTTGTTCGCACGACGAGCGCGCGCGAGTGCTCCGCAAGGATCCGGCGCTCCGCCTCCGCCTTCGACTGGCCGTACACGTTGCGCGGCGCGACCAAGTCGGGCTCGACGTAGGGCGTGCACTTCTGGCCGGCGAAGACCAGGTCGGACGAAAATGAGACGAGCGGCAGGCCGCGCCACGAGCATTCCGCCGCCAGCAGTGCCGGCCCCTCGACGTTTTCTCGCCAGCAGCGGCCGATCTCGCGCTCCGCATCGTCGACGCGGACGTAGCCCGCGGCATTGACGACCGCCCAGGGCCGGATCCGGTCGAGCGCGTGCTCCACGCTCGCCTGGTTCGCGACGTCGAGCTCGCCTCGGGACGTGAGCGCGTAGGACAGGCCGCGCGACTCGCACAGGCGGGCGACTGCTCGGCCGAGTGTGCCTGTGCCGCCGGTGATGAGCAGCGGCGGTGCGCTCGAGGTGGGAGCGGGAGCGACATCGCCCTCCGGCGGATACCAGAGGCGCTCGGGCCTGCGCCACCATCCGGGCGCACGCAAGACGGGATGGTCGAAGCTGCCGGTCTGGGCCAGCGAGCGTGCCATCGTCGCGAGCGCCGTCGGCCTCGGCACGGGCGAGCGCGCGTCGAAGACGCCCGACTCGTAGTCGTCACCGTCGGTCAGCAGCTTCGACCAGCCGGCGGCGCCGAGCAGCGACCAGAGCGCGACTGCGCGCACCTCGGCGCCCGCGTCGCCGGCCGCAAGGGCGGCGTGCCATACCTCGTCGAGCCACCGGAGCTGTTCCTCGCGCGTGCAGCCGTTGTGCGCCTCCGTGACTGCCAGCGGCAGCCGGTAGCGCTCCCAAGCCTCGAGCAGCAGCTTCGCCGGCCCGTCCGGCCCCGCGCCGAGCACGCGCGCGGCGAGCTCGTCCACGTACGCGTCTTGGCCATTGCTGCCGTGCAGCCGCTCGGGATAGCGCTCCAGCCGATGGTCGAGGAAGCGCTCGCTCGAGAGGTAGTGGTTGATTCCGATCACGTCCGGTGGGCACGTGTTCTCCTTGAACCAGTCGATCTCGGCGTCCGTGATGCCGACATACCGGAACCACGGCTCGATCCGCGTCCGGCCGTAGGTCAGCAGGTCCCACGTCAGCCAGCGCCGCTCGTTCTCGTGCTCGGCCTGGTAGCGAAGCCGCTCCGTGGCGTGCGTCTTCCCGAGGTCGTCGGTCTGGATCAGCCGCGCCGACGGCACGACCTCGCGGATCGCGCGCATCGCGAGCACGACCGCACGTACTTGGTTCAGCAGCGCGCGCGCGAACGACTGCGCATCCCGGTGGTGCGGGTACCAGAACCCGTACAGACACGAGAAGCGCGCCGTCGTGAGCGGCTCGTTCACCGGCGTCCAGTCCTCCACCCACGGGTAGCGCTCGGCCACCTCTCCTGCGTACGCCGCGAGCTTCTCGGGGAACTCGGGGTCGAGCAGCGACGTGTGGCACGGGCCGCTTCCGTGGTGGATCAGCCCGACGATCGGGCGGATGCCGAGCTCGCGCACGCGGCCCAGCCGCTCGTCCACCCAGTCCCACTGCCCGGCGTGCTCCCACAGCACGGGGTACCGGAGGGCCTGGATGCCGAGCGACGCGAAGCGGTCGAGGTCGTCTAGGCGGCGGTCATGCCCGGTGCGCGCGATCTGGTCGGAGTACTCGTCCCCGACGCGCGCCGTTGTGCATTCCGGGCCGCCCCACAGCTCGAGCGCTGGCTCCACGGCTCTCCTCGAGACGCTTGTACGTGGCAAGCGCCTGCGCCACGACTTGGTCCATGTTGTAGTAACGGTACGTGGCGAGTCGGCCGACAAAGGTCACCGCCCGCTCTTCGTCGGCCAGCTCCTTGTACTGCCGGTACAGCTCGGCGTTCTCCGGCCTAGGCACGGGGTAGTACGGATCGCCCTCGTCTCGCGGGTACTCGTAGACGAGCGTCGTCTTCGGGTGCTCCTGGCCCGTCAGGTACTTGAACTCGGTCACCCGCGTGTACGGGTGCTCGTTCGGGTAGTTGACCACGGGCGCCCGCTGGAAGACGGCCCGGCCGTGCGTCTCGAACCGGAAGTCGAGCGAGCGGTACGGCAGCTTCCCGTAGCGGAGGTCGAAGAACTCGTCGATCGGTCCCGTGTAGGCCATCCGGCGGTACGGCAAAAACCCCGTGACCTCGCGGTAGTCGGTGCCGAGGAGAACCTTGATGTTCGGGTGGTCGAGGATCCCCTCGAACATGCGGGTGTACCCGTGCAGCGGCATCGCCTGGTAGCAGTCGGTGAAGTAGCGGGAATCGCGGGAGGTGCGGGTCGGGACGCGCGCCGCCACGGAGGCGTCGAGCTCCGACGGGTCGAGCCCCCACTGCTTGCGCGTGTAGTTGCGGAAGAACTTCAGGTACAGCTCGCGGCCGACCTTCGAGACGACCACGTCCTCCGACGTCTCGATCCGGTCGCGCGGCTCGGCGCGCGCGGCGAGCCAGTCCTCGAGCTGATCGGAGCAGAGATCCAGGTTGTAGAGCTGGTTGATCGTGTCCAGGTTGATCGGCAGCGGCACGAGCAGCCCGTCGACCGACGCGAGCACGCGGTGCTCGTACTTGCGCCACTTCGTGAAGTGCGACAGGTATTCGAAGACGTCGCGCGAGTTCGTGTGGAAGATGTGCGGGCCGTAGCGGTGGACGAGGATGCCTGCGTCGTCGTAGTGGTCGTAGGCGTTGCCGCCGATGTGGTTGCGGACGTCGCAGATCAGCACCCGCTGGTTCGCCTGCGACGCCAGCCGTTCCGCCAGCACCGAGCCCGCGAAGCCGGCGCCGGCGACGAGCCAGTCGAAGCCGTCCCGCCGCGGGACGCGGCGGCGCCGCGGCTCCTCGCGCGCCCGTACCTTCCCGTGGATCAGCTCGAGCATGTCGGCCCAGGTGTAGTCCCAGGACATCTCCGTCAGGAACGCGTCGACGCGGCGCTGACGCTCGTCGGCGTCCTCCGCCATCGCGGCCTCGCAGGCGCGCGCGAACGATTCGGGCTCGTCGGCGATGCGGACGAGACCGTGGTCGCCGTAGGGGGTGACGACGTCGCGAATCGAGGTGGAGACGACGGGGCAACCGGCCGCGAGGTACTCGGGCGTCTTCGTCGGGCTGATGAAGCGCGTCGCATCGTTGCGTGCAAAGGGCAGCACGGCGACGTCCCAGCCGGCGAGGTAGGCGGGCAGCTCCGCGTAGTCGCGCGCGCCGAGGTAGTGGATGTTGGGGCGCTGCGGAAGCGTGACCGGGTCGATCTTCGCGAGGGGCCCGACGAGAACGAGCTGCCAGTCGCGGCGCGCGTCGGCGAGACCCGCGAGCAGCTCGACATCCATCCGCTCGTCGATGACCCCGAACCAGCCGATCCGCGGCCGCGGGATCCCCTGCTGATCGGCGACATCCGGCTGTGGGTCCGTCGCTTTCGCGAAATGCGCCGTGTCGACGCTGCTCGGGAAGAGGTCGACGTCGGGGTGGCGGTCGCGCTTCGCCTCGTAGAGGCTGCGGCCGCCGGTGAACACGAGGTCCGCGCGCTCGAAGAGCTCGTTCTCGAGCGCCGTCAGCTCCGGAGGAGCGCCGGCGAACGCCGATAGCTCGTCCATGCAGTCGTACACCGTCGCGAGCGGCTCGAGACCGCGCGTGAACGCGACGGCTGCGGGGGTGTAGTACCAAAGGACGTAACGATCGACCCGCATCGTCTCGAACAGCTCACGCAGCAATTGCTCCTGCGCCTCGAGGGGGTCGTCGCCAGGCGCCACGTGCGGCACCGCGAGGATCACGTTGTCGCTGCGGTGCTCGAGCGACAGCTTCGTCTCGGCCGCCTCGAGCGGCTCCTCGACGAAGAGGACGCGCCGGTCACGCGCGCAGCGGCTCAGCAGCTGCTGCGGGCGCTGCCAAACGAAGTCCCACCGCAGGTGGGACAGGCAGACGAGGTCGAAGGCCGCGGGATCCATGGTCACAAGCTCTCCCGAAGGTAGTCACGGAAAACGGCGCGCCCGATCGTTGTCAACGGAATCGCATGAAGCCTTGGCACGACGGTCGGATCACGCGGGCGGCTGCGTGGCGTAGCCGCGACGACGAGCGAGCACTGCCAGGACGCGGAGGACGGGCCGCTGCAGCGCGACGGGGATCAGCGGCGCGTAGATGTCGTACGTGTAGGAGAGCAGGGCCGCGTGCAGCGGCGCGGGTAGCCCTCGGAAGGCCTGGTACTGCCGCCGCTCGGCGACCGCGAACACGGTCTCGAAGAACGTCTCGAAGTCGCGCGCCGGCCGCGCTGTCACGTGCGCGCGTACGAGCCGCGGCGTGTCGTTGAAGAGGTAGTGACTCGAGCCTGCGGGGAGGACGACCGAGTCCCCCGGCCCCAGGTCGCGGCGCCCGCCGACGTACCAGCACGAGAGCGTCCCCTCGACGACCTCGACCACCTCAATGGCCGGATGCTGGTGCGGCAGCCCGCCGACGCGCCCGAACGGCTCGAGCGTGAGCTCGAACTCGAGCTCCTCGCCGCTGGTCGTCTCGCGCGTCTGCAGGAACTCGACGCGCTCGCCCGTCCCTGGGTTGGAGATGATTTCACCCGGCCGCGCCACCCCGTTGCCGTGCCCACGCGGCGACGGTTGAAACGGTCTAGCCGATCATCCTCACGTGAGCGGGATCCGCGGATCGACGTTCACGTCTCGACGGGCGGCGACTCGGGCGAGGCGACGGGGCCGTTCGTCCATGACTCGTACTACGTCACGACGGAGCCCCGTGGACTGGGAGCAAGGTCCAGTACTCATATCGCAACAAGGTCGGACTCGAGCTGATGATCCTCCCCAAGGCGAGGTCCGGCTACTCCGCCGCGAGCGTCGACGCCGACGTCGTCCGGGGCCACGACGGCCGCTGGCGCGTCGACTACTGGATGATCACGAAGTTCCACGGCGCCGGCGCGACCGCGCCGAGCGACTCGGCCTCGGCGCTGCAGGAAGGGCCGCCGGGTGTCCACAAGCTCCCGGGCAAGCCGAAACGCCGGCGACCGCCGCACTGACGCAGGCCGTATAGGGTCGCTCTGAACCCGACCCAGGAGGGATGCAATGGCACTCGCACGCGCCGTGACGTTCGAAGGTGTGACGCAGGAGCGGATCGACCAGCTCCAGGACGAGATCGAGAACCAGGAGCAGCCCGAGGGGCTGAATCCCACGGAGATCCTCGTGCTCCACGACGCCGAGGCGAGCGAGGCGCTGGTCCTCGTCTTCTTCGACAACGAGGAGGACTACCGAAGCGGCGACGCCGTGCTCGACGCGATGCCGGCCGGCGAGACGCCGGGCCGCCGCAGCAGCGTCAGGAAGTACGACGTCGCGCTCCGTCAGTCGCCGTAGGCGTAGCACCTAGGCAATACCTATGTGATAGCGTCGGCGCACGATGGCGCGCGCGACGTTTACGGCCGGCGAGGCGGCCCGCGCGCTCGGCATCAGCCTCGACACGCTGCGCCGCTGGGACCGGCAGGGGCGGATCCAGGTCGAGCGTGATTCCGCCAACCGCCGCGTCGTGCCGGCGGCGGAGGTCGACCGGCTGCGCGGGTCTCAGCCGCACCCGATGAGCGCGCGCAACCGGCTCCCCGGCGTCGTACAGAGCGTCAAGGTCGACGGGATCCTCGCGCAGGTCGAGCTGCTCGTTTCCGAGCCCGTCCGCGTCACGGCGATCATCACCGCCGACGCGGCCGCCGAGCTCGGGCTCGCCCGCGGCGTCGCGGCGACGGCGATCGTCAAGTCGACGTCGATCATGGTCGAGGGATGAAGCGCCTCGTTGCGCTCGTCATCGCCGTTGTCGCCCTCACAGCGCCCGCCGCAACGGAAGCCGGCGGCGGCCCAACCGTCTTCGCCGCCGCGTCGCTGACGCAGGTGTTTCCCAAGATCGACAAGAGCGCACGGTTCAGCTTCGCCGGGTCAGACCAGCTCGCGCTCCAGATCCAGCAGGGAGCGCCTGCGGACGTCTACGCGGCCGCCAGCCCCAAGTACCCGCAGCTGCTCTATCACCAGGGGCTGCTGCGCAAGCCGGTCGTCTTCGCGACGAACAAGCTGATCGTGCTCGTCCCACGCTCGAACCCCGGACGCATCAAATCGGTCTACGGCCTGACGCGCAGCGGGCTGAAGATCGTGGTCGGCGACGCAAGCGTCCCGATCGGCGTGTACACGAAGCAGATCCTCGACACCCTCGGCATCACCGCCGGCGTTACGAAGAATGTCGTCAGCCGGGAGACCGACGTCAAGGGCATCGTCGCGAAGGTCGCACTCGGAGAGGCCGACGCGGGATTCGTCTACGCGACGGACGCGAAGCCGGTCGCGTCGAAGACGAAGATCGTCCGCGTCCCCGATTGGGCCCAGCCGCCGATCCGCTATCAGCTCGCAATCGTGAAGGCGAGCGACCACCAGGCGGCCGCGAAGCGGTTTGTCGCCCGCGTGGTCTCGAAGGCCGGCCGCCGGACGCTCGCGATGGCGGGGTTCGGGCTTCCTCGAGCACCGCGGTGAGGCGTCTCCTCTTCGCGGTCGCGACCGGCGTCGCCGCGGCCGTCGCCCTCGCGTTCCTGGTCCTCCCGCTCGTGGCCATCTTCGCGCAGGTCCCGCTCGGGCACCTGTTCGGCCAGCTCGGCAACCCGGCCGCGCGCGACGCGCTCGTCGTCAGCCTGAAGACGAGCCTGATCGCGCACGCGCTCGTGCTCGTGTTCGGCACCCCGACCGCGTACCTGCTCGCGCGGCGCCGGTTCCCGGGGCGTTCCGTGGTCCTGACGCTGATCGAGCTCCCACTCGTCCTCCCGCCCGCGGTCGCGGGCGTCGGGCTGCTGGCGGCGTTCGGCCGCGCGGGGCTGCTCGGCGACGAGCTGAGCGCCCTCGGGATCCAGATCCCGTTCACCCAGACCGCCGTCGTCCTCGCGGTCGCCTTCGTCGAGAGCCCCTTCTACGTGCGCGGCGCGATCGCGGCGTTCGAGGGGGTCGACGCACGGCTCGTCGCCGCCGCGAAGACGCTCGGCGCAGGTCCATGGCTCGTGTTCGGCCGCGTCGCGCTGCCGCTCGCGGCGGCGGGCCTCGGCGCCTCGTCCGCCGTCGCGCTCGCACGGGGACTCGGGGAATTCGGCGCCACGGTCATCTTCGCCGGCAGCCTTCAGGGAGTGACGCAGACGCTCCCGCTCGCGATCTACGCCGAGTTCGAGCAGGACTTCGACGTCGCGCTCGCGATCAGCGCGCTCTTCATCCTCGTCGGCGCGGCGATCCTCGTCTCCCTCAAGGTCTTCGGATGGGCACGCTCCAGCTCGACCTTCGGGTTCCGACCCGCAGCTTCGACGTCGAGCTAGCGCTCGAGGTCGGACCGGAGACGGTCGTCCTGCTCGGCCCCTCGGGCGCCGGCAAGACGACGGTGCTGGACGCCGTCGCGGGGCTCGTTCCGCCCGACGCGGGCGTCGTCATGTGCGACGGCGACACGTGGTTCGACGCGCAGCGCCGCGTCCACCGCCGCCCGGAGGAGCGTTCGGTGGGCTACGTGTTCCAGGAGTACGCCCTCTTCCCGCACCTGACCGTCGAGCGCAACGTCGCCTTCGGCGGCCGTGGGGACGGACTGCTCGAGCGCCTGCGGATCGCGCACCTCGCGCGCGCGAAGCCAGCCGAGCTCTCGGGCGGGGAACGGCAGCGCGTCGCCGTCGCCCGCGCGCTCGCCCGGCGGCCGCGTGTGCTGCTGCTGGACGAGCCGATGTCAGCACTCGACCCACACACGCGTGGGCCCGTGCGCGCCGAGCTCCGCGACCTCCTACAGGAGTTGCGGCTGCCGACCCTCCTCGTGACGCACGACTTCGAGGATGCCGTCGTCCTGGCGGATCGCGTCGGACTGCTCGTGGACGGACAGTTGCGGCAGCTCGGAACGCCGGCGGAGCTGCTCGCGGCGCCGCGCGACGCTCACGTTGCCTCCTTCGCGGGTGCGAACGTGCTCGCGGGCGTCGCGGGGTCGAGCCGCGACGGCCTGACCGAGGTGACGCTCGCTTCCGGCCGGCAGATCTATTCGGCCGACGGCGCACAGGGTCCCGTCGTCGCTTCGATCTTTCCGTGGGACGTGACGCTGGCGCACGCCGAGATGGCCGACTCGGCGCTCAACCACCTCGCCGAGGAGATCGTCTCCGTCGTTCCGGTAGGCAACCGCGTCCGCGTGCGGCTGACGGCGCTGACCGCGGAGGTAACCGCCGCCTCCGCCGAGCGGCTCGAGCTCCGTCCGGGCGCTCCGATCGTCGCGAGCTTCAAGGCCACGCAGGTCCGCCTGTTGCCCGCGGGGTAGGCGAGCGTACGATGCCGCCGGTGGAGACGATCGAGAGCCGGTCGCCGTCGGCGAGGGGGAATCACCCGGCTTTGCGCTCGCGCTGGCATCCCGTGGCGTACTCGCAGACGCTCGCCGAGGGACCCGTTTCGGCGGAGCTCCTGGGCGAGCCGCTCGTCCTCTGGCGCGACTCGACCGGCGCCGCGCACGCCTTCTCGGACCTCTGCATCCACCGCGGCACGGCGCTTTCGCTCGGGACCGTCGAGGGCAACGAGATCGTGTGCCCCTACCACGGCTGGCGGTACGGCGCGAGCGGCGCATGCACGGCCATCCCGCAGCTCGCCGACCCGACGCGCGTCCCCGCGAAGGCACGCGCCACATCGTTCGGCTGCCTAGAGCGGTACGGCATCGTTTGGGTCGCACTCGAGGAGCCGCGCTGGCCGCTTCCGGCGGTGCCGGAGCTCGAGTCGCCGTCGTGGCGAACCGTGACCTGCGGCCCGTACACGTGGCGCTGCGACTCCTCGCGCCAGGTCGAGAACTTCACCGACTTCGGGCACTTCCCGTTCGTCCACCCCGGTCTCCTAGGGGATCCCGAGCGGCCCGTCGTGCCGAACCACGAGGTGACGATCGACGGCCACGTCCTCCGCTACGAGATCGTCCGTCCGGAGGCGCCCAACACCGACGACTTCCCGGTGTTCGCCAACGAGGAGGAGCAGCGACCGGAACGGCGCAGCCGGTACGAGCTCCACCTGCCGTACACGATCGTGCTGCGGCTCGGCTGGGGCGGCGAGGAGGGAATGCTCTACTTCTTCGCGTCGCAGCCGGTGCGCGAGGACGTCTGCACCGGCTTCCTCGCGATCGGGCGGAACTACAACTTCGGCCAGCCGGACGAGGTCCTGCGCGAGTTCGAGGACGTGATCTTCGACCAGGACAAGCGGATCGTCGAGTCGCAGCGGCCCGAGCAGGTGCCGTTCGACCTCGCGGCCGAGCTGCACCTGAAGTTCGACGCGGTCGCAGTCGCCTATAGGCGGGCCATGCGCTCCGAAGGCCTCGCAGCCGAGCATCCCCCGCCGCACGAACTTCGTTGAGCGTGGAATCGAGGGGCGGCGTGAAAGGACTTGCGAAGCAGGTTCTGCCTTCGCCGATCTGGAGGCAGCTGCGGAGTATGAAAAGTTGGATCAAGAGGGCGATTGCTCCACCTGAGAGGATCCAAAAATACATGGAAAAAGCGGGTTATACAGTCGCTCGTAAGAGCGACTATTACTCTCCGCTGGCACCGGTCTCCGAGCTGAAGGAGACATTTGGCCGATGGAATCGTCCTAGTACCCTCGCCGGGGTCTCTTACGATCTCCAAGGAATGAAGAGCATGTTCGCAGACCTCCTGGCGCAATATCTTCGCGAGTTCTCAGCGTTGCCGACGTACGGCGA
>Ga0126312_10003705_pt1 | contig 10302 bp, 13 predicted proteins | sample Plot104A_FD_92537 | JGI IMG/M metagenome (GOLD analysis project Ga0126312, IMG submission 92537) | Serpentine soil microbial communities from UC McLaughlin Reserve, CA, USA - Plot104A | ecosystem: Environmental > Terrestrial > Soil > Grasslands | place: USA: UC McLaughlin Reserve, Lake County...
ATTACTTTTTCGTTCACGTACTAGTTGGCCTAGATTTATCATATTATCTTTGGGCATATCTGTTGCTCTTGCATCTCCAATATGTGTATTATGTGCCCAAACAATTGCCTTCGAATTACCTTCTTTATCATGAAATGTTATTAATCGATCGAGTTTCCATCATATGAGTATCACGGATATTCCATGAATTTACATTACCTCTAATCATAGTACGATAATATAATTCTGCATTCTTAGCCGTAATGGCATTTTGCTCTGCATTAAAATATTCTTCCTCTCTGTTTCCATGATCTCTTTTACTATAAACATCCATTTTACTACGTAGAGATGTTAACATTTCAATAACTTCACCTTCGCAATTTTCCGGCACAAACGCTGTTGCACGAGCATAACTTTCTACATCTTTTCCGTAAGGCTCAAAGCATTTATACACTTCAAAAGCATTTTTAATTGCATTTGGGTCGATTTTCTTTAGATATTGTATAATTGTTTCCATTGATTCCCATAGGCTATAGAGATCCAGACCATAAAATCCACCAATCTTTCTTTCCATTTCCATTGGAATTAAAATTAGAAGTAAATGAATTAGTTTTTTGTTCTTGTAGTTGCTTCTTATCATTGTATAATTTAAGCCATTCCACCAATTCTATCATCTCTTTATTAGCCCACATCCATGTAGACCAACGATTGAAAGAATATAAAACATCATATGCATTTTTGCCAGAATCAGGAAATCCTTTAATATATCTATTAACTTTGTAGCAATCCGGCCAATCACCTTCTACTGCTATAAATGAAAACCCTTTTTCTTTTATAAGACGTTTAGTAATTTCAGTACGCCATCTATAAAATTCCGAAGTACCATGAGATGATTCACCTAATAATACAAATTGTGAATCACCTATACGGTCTAATAATATATCAAGATCCTTAGATGTTTCAAGTTTATTAAAATTTTTTATTATATTTTTTTCATTTATGGTATTGCTTTCCATTATATATTTTGTAAAATAAAATATAAAAGTGAATTATATACCAATAACAATAACAATAACAATAATTAATTTAGAATTTTCTATTTTGAAAGATAACTCTTATTCTGAATGAATTACCACAATTTCAATGTTCAATTGCAAATCTATAACGAATATTGGCAAGTGTTTATAAAAAAAACATATCTGTCCCAATAGAACAGCAATTATAAGAAGAAATAATCGGTAATATCGTCAACTACACCAAGGCCAACTTATTATAAAAAAGGATTTTCAAATCAAAAACCAAATATGGATAATTCCTTTGAGTTACAGGTCTCGAGATACAATAAAAAACAATATGAATAGCTTTCAGACCTAATAAAAGATTGTAATGAAAAAATACATGGAAATTAGTCTCATATTGTAAATAATAACAATATGGAATTAATTTTTTATTATGAAGTTCCTGCTGAAGTCAATTTTGAACAATTAACAAAAATAATATTTGAAGAAATTAAAAAATTTGAGAACTTTGATCTTTTGTATTGTTCTGCTTTTTCCTCTGTTATTTTAAAATAGACTGTAACACTATCACATGGCAACTAAGGTCTTTGGAATAAAGAGTCAGTCCTTATCTGCACGAGTACCTTTTTGAGTTACTATGGATTTACCTGAAATATTTTTAGTTTCATCTAGATCACATTTCTCATAAATTCCTCTTGCCTCTTTATTAACAATATCTATAAAATTATAGTCATTAAAATCACTTGTCATCTATTTGACTGTAATACATTTTAAAGCCTTCTACTTCTACCATTGGAGATAATTTATTAGTGAAAACCATAGCACTCTAAGGAGTACATCTTATAACAATAGAATCTTATGGAGGTATCGTGTTCACATATTTGTTTATTCTTGATTGTTATTGGCACATTCGCTTTGCTAATATGCTATTAATAATTTAAAATTTAAGAGAACAATTTAGTCGTATTTATATTAATAAAATGTTTAAGTGAAAGAATACAACATTCAATTAGAAAGAAAACAAATAATACAAGATAATTATGATTGAGGAATTACAAGTATTATAATTTAGACATAAAAACATTTACATTATTTATTCATTTTGAGATCATTTTTAATTGTTATGAAGAATCAATATATCTCGAAAATGAATTTATTTGTTTATCATATGTTTGTTTATAGTTTTCATATCCACTTTTTATCTTATCATATATAATTGGATTGGTTGTTATTTCGGGTAATTGAAATAGTGCATCTTTTATTATATTAATTTCATCTTGAAGTGCACTATTTGTAATAACCAATGATTCTATCATTTGTAACACTCTGTTTGATGTATTTATTAATTTAATAAATGTCATTTCAATATCTTCTTTTTTGAATGAATCATTATTCTTATTTTTATGTTGATGCCAAATATCTTCATATGCTTTCAGACTCTCTATATTCTGTTAATATATTCCTTGTCTCATTTAGCAATTTATCAGACATAATAGAAATTTACTTTTGTTAAATATATTATCGTTCAAAATTTATGTCATTGACCTTTACATTAAAGCTTGTTGCAGAAATTCGATTATTGATTTTTGATTGCTTCAATAATTTGAGGATATACCCAATCCTTTTTATTCTTTTGAAATTTGTCAATTTCCTAAAAAGAAGTCATCGGTTATAATAACCAATCTGAAATTGAATTTCTTTATATCTTTTTCCAGATCAACTATCAAGAAATATACTAGTTGATGGATTGTAAATACTCTTTTTATTATAATATTTTTTTAATATGGTATTTGAATAAATCCATCAAAATGCTAAAGAGAGATGATAATAATGTAACTCTGGTTTCTTCTATAAATATACAAAATGGCTTGCTACATACATGATTTTAGGATTTGCAATATACTTCATTATTCCTTTACCACTACTCTAGCATCACTAGGAATAACTCTTATGATAAATGCAATGCTATAGACAGATAAATAGAATACTTTTAACAATAAGATAAAAAAAATTTCTTTATATCCAAATAGATAATTAATTAGTTAATTAATTATGAATAAAATTGTTAATAAAATTAAGGAAAAATTAAAAATAGTATCATATACAACCAAGCAAGTTGCAAGTAAGGCTAAAGACAAGGTATCATATACAACCAAAGAAAAATTAACAGATGCTAAAGATACTACAAATCACTTGTTATCATCACCATTACTACCTAAATCTTCAACAATAACATCTACAGTTATAAAAGAACAAGAACAGGAATTATCTATTGTTCCTTCAAGAATAGACTTGAAAAATCTTGAGCTTTCTGACTTGGTTATTATGGCTTCCATGTCTTATGATTTTGATGAAAGCTTCAAATATTTTTTTGAAAGAGATGCTTTTACCTTACCTGATCCTTTTAAAGATCCTGAAAATTATTTATATTATTTATTTGTTGAAAAAAACAATCATAGCCATATTGTATCAATGGTGGTAATAAGAAAAGATGCTTTTACAGAAAAAAACATATGGTATAAAATTATGGGTAATGACATAGTAATGTTAGATATAAGTCATGAACAAGCAAATGAAATCAAAGGAGAATTGATGCCAAAAGATACAAATAACTTCTATCCTTTTAGAAAGTACGGAAAAACAGTAGGTTGCATAATGTTTGCTTATCAAATTTGTGATTTAAAGAATGAATTTGAAGAAATTAAAACTTAGTTATAATATGAGTGGATGTCACAGAGGCTACAATATAACATCCACTCGGAGCGAATGATGATATTATCGATGCTGTATTATATAATAATCCAGTTTAATAATAAATAAAGATAAAAAATAATTTTTCTCTATTCTTGATATACCAAAAATTCTGTTTTCTATCAATATTTAATATAATGGGCGTTAAAGGCTGGTAGTTGTGTACCTTTAACGACCCAAACCCATGTTTTGCGCACAGAAGAAAGAATTTCTGTATACACTAATACATTTTGTAAGATAAAAAATTGTTCATTCTAGAGTCGTAGTAAATATATTATTATTCGATTCCCCGAGAAAGTAAAAAAGAACGAATAAATTCATTTTACTTTTTCCAGACTTGATTTGTTGGTATGTAGATAAATAACTAGGATACCAAATTATAGGTAATTATATAGATATTATAGTAATCTATAGGAAAAATATGGATTATATGTCTTTTCTTAACTTTATTGCTCTCTTCTTCAATATAATTTATATCTAAACAATAGGTAAAAAATATGAGTTCATTCTACTACATTTTTTGATTATTAACCTGTTTTATTAAATAATTATTAGAAGATGATCAATCTGTTGTTGTTATTATTTTATCAAATTCTTCATCTGACATATCGTGAATATGGCCAATTACTAATCTTATTACTTCATCATCAATTGTTTTGAGACTAAAGGGATTAAATAATTGTGATGCATCTTCACCACTACCAGAATAGAATTTATGAAAAACTGTTTTTATTAATTTTTGACCTTTTCTCATTATTCCTAATAGATTACTGCAAAATAACTAATAAAGTTATTATTTTTTTTTATTCTTTATTGATATGTTGTTTGGTTTAGTATTCTTGATTTACCTCTTCTATTTCTTCTAAATTATAACTAATTAAAAAATTTGTTTTGTTGATTCTAAATATGTTTAATTTAGATAGTTTTTATGGGTGTAAAGTGTGGTAGTCTTCCAACACTCATTATATGCCTATTCCAAATTACTTTGGTAAATAATATACAATATGGTAAAATAAAAAACTGTTAATTTTAGAATATTACTGGAATAATAGGTAAAAATTTCATCTTGTGACAGTTAATACTGTCACATGTTATAACCACATTTTATATCATATTTTTAATTGAGTCAGATAGTGAATTTATAAATGTAGAATAATACTTTCTAATAGTATCATAATTATAGACATTATAAATGCTTTATTTAATAATACTATCTCACAAGCGATTAGATATTTTATTGAAAATAAGGGAAAATTCAAATCTACTTTGATCAAGAAAAGATCGCTTGATTATACTTTGAGTGTATATCATCCCAAATACTCCATTTACTTTTAATGAAAAACCATAACTTTGTTGAATATTAAGCCGTTTGTAAAATTACTAGAAATAGAATGATTTTTGATTTCATTGATGTTGTTGTTTCTATTGAATGTTTTTGTTTCGATAGTTGTTTTTGTGATTGGTTTAGGTGGAATCTCAAATACAATTTGCTGTTGCTACTTGTAACACAATTATTTTATAATTTCACTATTAATATTAATTTTATTATTTATTGAAAATGTTGATACTAGTAAAATTTCTCTTTCTTTTTATTCTTGGTATCTCTTTTTATTAGCCTGTAATCTTATTGTATATGAATGACTAGTAGTAGATCAAAGTTTTGTAGTAATTGTGGTGAGACATTAGAAAATTTAAATGATGAAGAAATTAAAAAATGTCCAAAATGTAAAATTGACCTTCTCCAATTATGGAGACCAGCACATAATACACCGGTTGTAGACCAACTACCATACAAAAGTCCGGGAACAGCAGCACTCATTGCATTTATCGGAGGAATATTTGCTCTATTTGGTTTAGGTCATATATACATTGGAAATGTTGGAAGAGGAATTGGAATACTAATATCTGGTATCATCATTTATGTTCTGCTGATTATTATAATTATATTCTCTTTGTCTTTACAAGGTCTTTTTTTAGGGGCTGATGAGTCACCTATAGGCATTGAAGCCATACTTATTATATTTGTTTTAGGTATTGCATATTTTGTATTGTGGATATGGCAAATATTTAATGCTAGAAAACGAGCGAAGAAATTTAATGAATCAGTACGAATAACGGGAAAAGAGTCATGGTGAAAGAAATCTATACCAAATAAATCTTTTCTGTTATATTTATTTTGACTATTATTGTTTTCTTAATTGTTCTTGTTGCTGCAATTGTAGTTGTCGTCTCTTTCTTTTTCTTGCTACTTCTTCTTGTACCAATACAATTATTATAATTATACTATTACTATTATAAATTCACTTGATATATTTATAATATATCATTAGCTTGTTAAAGAATAATTAAACGATTTATCATATCAAATTTTATGGTATCTGACAGAATCTTAGAATATCTTGTTCAAAGAGTAGAAGAAACTGGTATAGGATTTGATATAACACTGTGTGTAAATGGATTAGTCATTTATGGAAATATGATACATTCAAAACAATACTATGATCTAATGATAGAAAATATGGCTAAAAGAGACGAGATAACGACAAATGATACGAATGAAATTAAAATGGTAGATAACTATCGAGAACATTATAAACAATTTATGAAGGATATGATAAGGCAAAGTGAAATAGATAGTTTGAAATATGTCCATATTGCCCACGCTATAATTAAATTATCTACTGATTCAGATCCGATTATTACTTCTGCTTGGAGATGTAAAATATCATCTGTAGATGCTTTCTCTCTAGGTTATACAACAATTTCAAAAAATGATGTATTATGATTAAAATCTAGAAGGTTGAAATAATCTTTTATTTTATCCTCTTTCGTAGATTATTTGATATTGACTTATTTTGTTCTGCTATTGTATACTCGTATATTATTTTAGCATTTGGGGATTATCGACAAGAATTTCATAAAATACTTTTGATTTGTATGGTTTTTGATATTGAGTTATACTATTAATCTTTCTTTTTAAAGCTTCAATATGTATTTCAATGATTGATTTAGTAAAAGAAGCAGGTTTCTTTATTATTACTATTATCCTTAAACACTTGATTTCTTTTAATAGTAGAAATCTGATGGTTATCTGAATTTTCTGCTAAGGTATAGTAACGTCTTTCACATACGATTTACGCACAATAAATAAACTATTTTGAATAAACCCGGAATATAGCACTGGGAGTAGGACTCTAACCCCATTCATCAAAACGTGGGTTCTACTATCAAATATTGAGATTTAATGATTGTTATTGCTCAGTTATTAATGTAAAAATTTTTGATATTATTCTTGAAAGTTAAATCAACAATCTTGCATTCATGAATCTTTCAATGCCTAAAAAATTAAGAATGCTATCTAAGCAGAAATTCTAATATATTTGATAATGTTCAGTAATAACTTTAAAAATGTTCACTGCTTAGAAAATTAAATCAAACTTATTCAACTAACTTTTCTAATAACGATTAAAATAACTATTATTGAAATTAGGATGAAATGTTCATTTTGTAAATAGGTATTGCTTTAGGTCAATAAAATAGAACGTAATACAGGTCAACAAATGATACTTTATAAATACAGAAAATGTAAAATCAAATACAAAGAATTTATTTTAAATAGTACAATTATAAATTATTAAATATATAATCATTTGATAGTTTGAAAGTTGTATTTTTATATAAGTTCAAAAACTTATTATTAAATTAGAATCTCTGGATAGAGAGGAAAATAGATAAAATTACAGAAAGAAAAATTGTGTATATATTTTACATGTATATCAAAATAAAAAATGGTAGAAAATGAAAGATTATCAAGAGAAAAAAGAGGAAAGGTTGTAGTGATGCTAGAGAGAAGATCTATTTGATATCACAGATCTATGAGAGAGACAGTAGATTATTCTATAACTTTTGTTATCCAGTGAGAACATTTTCTTCCTGAACTTCTAATTTTATTTATGAACAAGGCACTACTACCAATAAATAATTTGTTTCATATTGATCAAATAACAATATGTCATCACAAGGCAATAATGAAAAGAAACTCGATCATAGATCAAAGTTTATAATATTATATTCTACTTTAGCCGGATTTATATCTTCGTGGGCAATTTCAGGATTATTAATTATTGTTGATATTATATCGCAGACACCTATAGGTACTTTCTTTGCAGTTATAGGATCATCTCTTGGTTACTATGATACTTCTGTATCACAATATATTGGATTTGCATTACATATTGCAACAGGTACTATAGCAGGTAACATCTTTGGTCAAGTAGCCTTATTTTGGAACAAATTATTTCCTTATAATTTCAAACGAGGAATAACTTGTGGAATAGTAGTGGGTATTTCTCTATGGCTAGTATTATTCCTACCCTTATCTACATTTATAATTCAACCTAAAGTAGATGCTTTTGCTCAATCTGCTCCAAATCAATATCTATATGGAATAGCTAGTCATTTTCAAGGACTTTATCCACTTATCGCTATAGGATCTTTAGGGTTTCATATAATATATGGGATCATATTGGGATTCATGGTATGGAGAATGATCGAATTAAAAGTATTTGTACCAATTAATAAAGAACCAATACGAAAGTCTTAAATTTTAAGTGCAATGATATGTATGAATATTTTTACAATAAAGGTTAGAAATACAGGTAAGAAATTAATTATTTTTTATATTTATCAATATGAAAATAGGGATCTAAAATATTTGATTAGTGCAATTGAGATGAAAGTAGATGTATTGTGATAACCATTTCAGGACTAATTAGAATGTCACAAAAAACTATTGTTGTTTTTTTATATATGCTATCAAATGAATTCTATTTTGATAATAAACCATAATGGCAATTTTAAATGTACAATAACGAAAATAAACAACAAAATTTAAGAGTGCTAGTAACTGGCGCAACTGGATTCATTGGCAGTAGAATTGTAAAGAGACTTTTAGCCGATGGACATTATAATGTTAGATGCATGACGAGAAATCCCGATTCTATTTATGAAGTTTTTAATTTAAGTGATGACACCATAGAAGTAGTAAAAGGTGATGCTTCAAATTATTTAGAATTAGTAGAAGCTCTAAAAGAAGTGGATGTAGCTTTTTATCTTATACACTCTATGGAAGGCTCATCAAAAAAGTGGAAAGAATTCTCAAAAAGGGATAGAATTGCAGCTGAAAATTTTGCCAAGGCAGCATCACAAACAAATACAAAAAGGATAATTTACCTTAGTGGTCTTATTGATACAGATCGTAAGGATTTATCTGAACATATGAAAAGTAGAAAAGAAGTAGGAGATATTTTAAGAACCTCCAAGGCTGAAGTTACAATATTTCGTGCTGCTGTTATTCTAGGTCAAGGAGGCGGTTCTTTTCAAATGTTACAATATCTAGTTGAAAGGCTTCCTATAATGGTATGTCCGAAATGGGTATTGACTAAATCACAACCTATATCTGTATATGATGTAGTAACTTATTTAATAAAATCAATAGAAATCAAGGATACAGCTAATCAAGATTACGATATAGGAGGCCCAGAGATTCTTAGTTATATAGATATGATGAAAAGATATTCAAATATTCTAAAAAAATCATTAAAAATTGTTATTATTCCATTTTTAACTCCTAGACTTTCATCTTATTGGGTGGATTTGATTACTCCTGTTAAAGCATCATTAGCAAGACCATTAATAGACAGTTTAAAACATGAAGCAATAGTTCATGATGATAAAATTCAAAGTTTAATTCCAATCAGACTAAAGAACTTTGAAGAATCTATCAGAATTGCCATGAAAGAAGAAGTAAGAAAAGCAAAGGTAATAAAAAAGCAAAAGACATCTGACTCCCTCAACAAAACGATATTAATTTTTTCATTGATTTCGTTAGGAATAATTGGTACAACCTATTATCTTTTAGATAAGAGAAGTGATATATTTAGTCCTCACTGGATAATATTAGCAATTTTATGGTATTTTGGAATTTTATTTGCAATATTTTTTGTCAAGAATGGTGCAAGGTTAGGATCCATGGTATCTGGTATAATATCGTGGGTAACATTAGCATTCTGGTTGTTAAATAACATGTATTTGGTATCGGATAATACAATTAATTTCTCATCTCATAATACTATTGCAATTACTATTCGAAATTCCATCGGAGCTATTGTAGCAGGATTGAGTATAGCAGCTTCACATAATCTATTTCATAAGATTAGAATGTTAGGAAAATGATCATATGTATTCATTAATGTCTTTATATAAGTAATTATAACATCGAGTTTTTCGAGATCAAGATAAACTTTATCATAGTTCTCTAATAATTCGATTTGAAATTTCAACAATTTTCCATTTGTTAGATACATCAATTACAAAAAAATTAATAATTAATTAATTAAAAATTAGAATTAGAAATTATATTTCTAGTTGTTTTTTTTGTTTCTTGATATATTATTTCTCCAAGATAATCATCTATTCCTAATATTTCTGCAATATGAGAAGGTCCACAATCTAGTATTTTTTCAACTGTAAAACCAGAATCTTGTAAAATTTC
>Ga0126312_10003706_pt1 | contig 10301 bp, 10 predicted proteins | sample Plot104A_FD_92537 | JGI IMG/M metagenome (GOLD analysis project Ga0126312, IMG submission 92537) | Serpentine soil microbial communities from UC McLaughlin Reserve, CA, USA - Plot104A | ecosystem: Environmental > Terrestrial > Soil > Grasslands | place: USA: UC McLaughlin Reserve, Lake County...
CGCGCCGCCGCAAGCAGCCGAGCACTCTACGTCGGGACCGTCTCCGCCCCGAGCTCCTCGCTGATGGCCACGTCCAGCGAGTAGTCGATCGGGAGCACGATCAGCGACGGGACATCGAGGCCGAGGGCGTGGGTCAGCCTCTGCGCGAAGTCGTCGGCGGACTCGCAGCGCCAGGCGGGCATGCCGAACCCCTCGGCGAGCTTGACGAAGTCCGGGTTCGTGAAGTCGACGCCGAAGTGCTCGCCGAACTTCTTGTCCTGCTTCCACACGATCGAGCCGTACTGCCTGTTCTCCCAGATGACGTTGACGAACGGGGTCTTCAGCCGGACCGCGGTCTCGAGCTCCTGCGCGTTCATGAGGAAGCCGCCGTCGCCGTTGACGGTGACGACGCTGCGGTCGGGATGGACGAGCTTGGCCGCGACGGCCGCCGGCACCGCGAACCCCATCCCGGAGAGGCCGTTGGCGATCATCACGGTGTTCGGCTCGTAGGCCGGGAACATGCGCCCGATCCAGAGCTTGTGGAGGCCGACGTCCGAGACGAGGATGTCCTCGCGGCCGAGCGCCTTGCGGATCTCGTAGAGCGCGCGAGGCGGCTGGACCGGGAACTGGTCGTTGTCCTTGGCGGCGTCGAAGTGGCTCTTGACCACCTCGCGCAGCCGCTGCGAGCCGCCCTGGTGCGGAACGTGCCGGCACTCCTCTCCCAGCCTGGTGAGGATGTGGTACAGGTCGCCGACGAGCTCGACGTCGGGCATGAAGAAGGCGTCGATCTCCGCAGGCACGGAGTCGATGCAGATGATCTTCTTGTCGCGGTTCGGGTTCCAGTGCTCGGGCGAGTGCTCGACGAGGTCGTAGCCGATGGCCAGCACCACGTCCGCGCCGTCGAACCCGGCCATGCTGTAGTCGCCGGCCTGCAGCCCGACGGAGCCGAGGGCCCTGGCGTCCTCCGGATCGAGCAGCCCCTTGCCCATGAAGGTCTCGGCAACCGGGATCCCCGTCGCCCTCACGAACTCGCGGAGCGCCGGCGTGGCGCCGCCACGGATCACGCCGTTGCCCGCGAGGGCCACGGGGTTGAGAGCGCCCCGGATGATGTCCGCCGCCCTCAGCAGCTCGCGCGCCGAGGGCTCGGGGCTGACGAGCCCGCGGCGGGGGAGGGGCTCCGCGTCGATCTCGGCCTCCATCACGTCCTCCGGCAGCTCGATGTGGGTCGATCCGGGCTTCTCGCCCTCGGCGACCTTGAACGCCTTGCGGACGACCTCCGGGATGATCGCGGGGTCGGAGAGGCGGGCGTTCCACTTCGTGATCGGCCGCATCACCCGCTCGAGGTCGATGTACTGGTGCGACTCCTTGTGCATTCGCTCGAGGTCGCCCTGGCCGGTGAGGGCCACGAGCGGGGCGCGGTCGAGGTAGGCGTCGGCCACCGCCGTGACCAGGTTCAGGGCGCCGGGGCCGAGCGTCCCGAGGCAGACGCCGGCGTGGCCGGTCAACCGGCCCCAGACGTCGGCCATGTAGGCGCCGCCCTGCTCGTGGCGGACGGGCACGAACTCGACCGACGAGCGCGCCAGCGACTCGTTGAGATCGAGCGTCTCCTCGCCCGGGATGCCGAAGACGTGCTTGACGCCCTCGGCCTCCAGGCATTCGACGAAGACGTCGGACGCTTTGCGCTTGGAGGGCACCTCCCACCGGACTGTAACGTCTTGCGGGATGGGCAATCCGGTGGCGCGATACGCGAAGGCCGGCGACTACCACATCGCGTACGTGACCGAAGGCGACGCGGGCATGGACCTGCTCTGGGTGCCCACCTGGATCTCCCAGTGCGAGCACCTGTTCACGGAGCCCTCGCTGGCCGCGATGGGCAATCGCATTGGCCGCTTCGCCCGCATGATCACCTTCGACCGCCGCGGCGCCGGCCTCTCCGACCCGATGATCGGCGCACCCACGCTCGAGGAGCAGATGGACGATGTGATCGCGGTGATGGACGCCTGCGGCTCGGAGCAGGCTGCCCTCTTCGGGACGCTTGAGGGAGGGCCGCTGGCCGCGCTGTTCGCCGCCACCTATCCGGATCGCGTCCGCGGCCTGATCCTGTACTCCACGTTCGCCCGCGCGACCTGGGCGCCGGACTACGACTGGACGTGGAAGAGGGAGGAGCGCGACGCCCGGATGGACGATCTCATCGCGCGCTGGGGCGAGGGCCTGACGGCGGGCGGAATCGCCCCCAGCCGGCTGGACGATCCCGATTTCCTCGAGTGGGCGGCGCGAATGGAACGCCTGGCCGCAAGCCCGGCGACCATCCGCCGGATCATGGACCTGATCGCCGAGTTCGACGTCCGCCATGTGCTGCCCTCTATCCGCGTGCCGACGCTCGTGATGCACCGCCGCGGCGACTCCATGATCGACTTCCGCCACGGCGAGTACATCGCCTCGCAAATCCCCGATGCGCGGTTCGTCGAGCTCGAGGGCAGCGACAACCTCTTCTCGACGGGAGATGTCGAGCCGATCATCGGCGAGGTGGAGGAGTTCCTCACGGGTGCGCGCCACGAGCAGGAGCCGGACCGGATGCTCGCGACCGTCCTCTTCACGGACATCTGCGACTCGACCAAGCGCGCGGCCGAGCTTGGGGACTCCGCTTGGCGCAGGCTGCTCGAGCAGCACGACCGCCTGGTTCGCCAGGCCCTCGATCGCCACCGCGGTCACGAGATCAAGAGCACGGGCGACGGCTTCCTCGCCACCTTCGACGGGCCGGCCCGGGCGCTGCGCTGCGCCTCGTCCATCTCCGAAGGCGTGCGAAGCCTCGGCATCGAGGTCCGGGCGGGCCTCCACACCGGCGAGGTGGAGGTGATGAACGGCGACATTGGCGGCCTGGCCGTGCACATAAGCGCGCGCGTGATGGGCGCGGCCGGCCCCGGCGAGGTCCTCGTGTCGAGCACCGTCAAGGACCTGGTGGTGGGATCGGGGATCGAGTTCGCCGAGCGCGGCAGCCACGAGCTCAAGGGCGTGCCCGGCGAGTGGCGGCTGTTCGCCGTCGACTGAGCCCGTCTGTGGCGGTGCTCGCAGGGCCGCGGGGGCGCTCCTAGGCGACCGCTACCTTCGGGGGGGTCGGCGGTTTCCCTGACCCGATGAGGCGCCTCCTCCCTCTGACAGCCCTTGCGTTCCTGCTGCTCGTGCCGGCGGCCGACGCGGCGACCCGCCACGTGATCAGTGGACGCGGCTTCGGCCACGGCGTCGGCCTGAGCCAGTACGGGGCGTACGGCTACGCGCAGCACGGCCGCAGCTACAGCGCGATCCTCGGCCACTACTACCGCGGCACGGACATCGCCACCATCCGGACCAAGAGGCTGCGGATTCTGCTGGCCTCGAGCCGCAGCTCCGTCCGCTTCCGCGGCGCGTCGCGGCTTGCCGGCGTGCGGGCGCTCAACAAGCGCGCCACCTACACGGTACGGCCCTCTCGCGGACGCCTCGGGCTGTTCCGAGGCGGCAAGCTCAAGGGGCGCTACCGGATGCTCCGCGTCTACAAGGGCGGAGGCACGGTCCGCCTGCTCGGCGGCGCGATCAACGGCATCCGCAACGGGCGCTACCGCGGCACGCTCGACCTGCGGCCGGGCGCGTCCGGTGGGGTGACGGTGGTCAACCGGATCAAGCTGGACCAGTACGTGCTCGGCGTCGTGGCCGGCGAGATGCCCTCGTCATGGGATCTCGAAGCGCTCAAGGCGCAGGCGGTGGCAGCCCGGACATATGCGCTCGCCACACGCAAGCGCGGAGGGGTCTTCGACCTCTATCCGGACGCCCGCTCCCAGGTCTACAGGGGCGTCGCCGGCGAGACGCGTTCGACGGGCGCCGCCGTCCGGGCGACCAGGGGCCAGGTCGTGACCTACCAGGGCGCCCCGATCGTCACCTACTACTTCTCCACCTCGGGGGGCGAGACGGAGAACATCGAGAACAGCTTCCTGGGCGCCGATCCGCAGCCCTACCTGAAGGGCGTGGACGACCCTTACGACGGCATCTCGCCCCACCACGGCTGGCGGGTCAGCTTCTCGGCCGGACAGATGGACTCCCGCCTCGGCCGCTACTCGCCGGGCAGCTTCCGCCGGATCGAGGTGCTCCAGCGAGGAGTGTCACCGCGGATCGTGCGCGCCCGGGTCTACGGCAGCGCCGGATCGCGCACCATCACCGGCCCGACCCTGCGTGCGCGGCTCGGCCTCGACGACACCTGGGCGCGCTTCACCACGGTCTCAACCTCGCAGGTGCGCTACCACCCGGCTCTCGCGGCGGTCTTCGGGCGCAACGCCCTGCCGCTCAGCCTCCACGGCGCGTTCACGCCACCGCCGCGGGGCGGCCGGCTCGTCCTCGAGCGGCGCGTCCGCCGTCATTGGCACAAGGTGCGGGGGGTGGGCACGGGATCCGGTGGCCGCTACGCCGTGAACGTCCGCCGCCCCGGGGTCTACCGGGTTACGGCGGGCGGGGTGGCCGGCCCGGCGGTCCGCGTGTCTTGACCTAGCCGGGGAGGCGGCGTTCCATCTGGGTCAGCCCGTCGTGGCTTCCACGACGTTGCGCACGAGGTCAACGGTCTCCGGACGCGCCTTCGTCGTCGAACCGCTGTCGAAGGGCGGCTCCGGGTCGTACTCGATCGCGAGCTGGATGGCCTCCGCGATCTCGTCACCCGCAACGCGAGCGGCCAGCACCAGGGCCATGTCGATCCCGGACGACACGCCCGCCGCGGTGATGATCTTGCCCTGCTCGACGACCCTCGTCGAGGTCGGTCTGGCCCCGAAGCGCTCGAGCGTCTCGAGCTCGAGCCAGTGGGTGGTGGCCTCGAGCCCCTCGAGGATGCCCGCTGCGCCGAGCAGTAGCGCGCCCGTGCAGACGGATGTGGTGTAGCGCGAGCCCTCGTGGGCATGGCGCAGCCAGCCGAGCATGCGCTCGTCCTCGAGCAGGGCGCGCGCGCCGAATCCGCCCGGCACGACCACGATCTCCGGCTCCGGCAGCTCCTCGAGCGCCCGGTCGGCGACCAGCGCCAGCATGCCGTTCTCGGTCCTGAGCGAACCGGGCTCCGTGGCGACGAACGTCACGCGCGCGTCTGGCAGGCGCGACAGGACGTCGTAGGGCCCGACGGCGTCGAGCGCCGTGAAGCGGTCGAACAGCGGTATTGCGATGTCCATCAGGCTGCCTCCTGTCGGTTGAAGCGGTTGCGATAGTCGCCCGGGCTGACGCCGAGGCGGCGGCGGAAGGCCCGGCGCATGGTCTCGACGGTCCCGAAGCCGGTACGCCGGGCGATCCCGTCCACCGGCTCGCCGCCGCTCTCGAGGGCGATGCGGGCGGACTCGACCCGCGACGTCTCGACGTAGGCCGCCGGCGTCATGCCGACCTCGCGCCTGAAGGCGCGGGCGAAGTTGCGCTCGCTCATCGCGACCCGCCGCGCCAGCGCCGGCACCGACAGGTCGGCGTCGAGGTTGTCGGGGATCCAGGCCTGCAGCTCGCGGAGCGGCTCGCGCTCAGCGGCCTGAGCCGCGAGCTGGGCGCTGAACTGCGACTGGCCGCCGGGCCGCCGCAGGAAGAGGACGAGCCAGCGCGCGACCTCGAGGGCGACCTCGCGGCCGAGGTCCTGGTCGACCAGCGCCAGCGCCAGGTCCATGCCGGCCGTGACGCCGGCGGAGGTGTAGACGCCGCCGTCCTCGACGAAGATCGGGTCGGGCTCGACCTGAACCTGTGGATACCTTCGCTTCAGGGCGGCGCAGGCGGACCAGTGCGTCGTTGCCTTACGGCCGTTCAGCAGGCCAGCTTGGGCGAGCAGGAAGGCACCGGTGCAGACGGAGGCGGTCCTCCGCGAGCGCTTAGCCGCGCTCCTGATCCAGCGGATCAGTCGCTCGTCCTTGGCCGCCTCCCGGACGCCGGTCCCGCCTGCGCAGATGAGGGTGTCGATGGAGCCGCGGCAGCCCGCGATCGCGCGGTCGGGGGCCAGACTGACGCTCGACGCCCTGATCGGCTCGGCCGTGGGCGCCACGACCTCGACCGCGTACCCGGGCGGCTTGATCCGCGCCGCGGTGTTGAACACCTCCGCCGGGCCGACCACGTCGAGCGGCTGCACACCCTGGAAGGCAATGATGACGACGCGGCGCATGCTCCCCATCCTGCCGTCCCCGCGGCTTGGCAGCAAGGCCACGTATCGGACGATTTCTGCCATCCCGTCGGGTAGTTGTGGTGAGTTTGTCTCGCATAGCGAGACTTAGATGGATCAGCTGGTGAATCTGAAGTTCACGACGTCGCCGTCCTGCACCTCGTACTCGCGGCCTTCCGTACGGAGGAGCGCACCCCTCCGGGCGCCCGCGTAGCCGCCCGCGTCGACGAGCTGGTCCCACGGCACCACCTCCGCGGCCACGAAGCCGCGCTCCATGTCGGTGTGCACCGCACCGGCCGCGTGCCGGGCCGGAGTGCCGCGGCGGATCGCGCGCGCGCGGGCCTCCTTGCCGGTGTCGGCGGTGAAGAAGGTGATCAGCTCGAGCAGTGCGAACGCCTCGCGGACCACGCGGTCAAGGCCGGCTTCCTCTACGCCGAGCTCCTCGCGCATCGCGGCGGCCTCGTCGGGCTCGAGCTCGGCGAGCTCGGCCTCGAGCCGGGCGCTCACGGCGGTCGCCCGGGCGCCCTCGGCGCGCGCGTGCTCGACCAGTTCCGTGGGCGGCTCGAGCGGGTCTCCCTCGCCTACGTTGGCCACGTAGAGGACCGGCTTGGAGGTCAGCGGGCTGAGCTTGCGGAGCGCGTCGGGAGCCGCCTCGGGCGGCGGGACCGTGGCGACCCGGCGGCCCGCTCCGAGCGCCTCCACGGCCTCGCGCAGCCAAGCCTCCTCGGCCACGGCCTCCTTGTCGCCGGAGCGCGCCTCGCGGGTCACCCGCTCGAGCCGACGCTCCGCTTGCTCGAGGTCCGCCAGCAGGAGCTCGGCCTCGACGGCCTGGGCGTCGGCCACAGGATCGATCTCACCCTCCGGATGCGGCACCTGAGCGTCGTCGTGGGCGCGCACGAGGTGGATGAATGCGACGGTCTCCCGGATGTGCGACAGGAACTGGTTGCCGAGGCCCTCGCCGCGGTGGGCGCCGGGCACGAGGCCCGCGATGTCCCTGAACTCGATCGTCTCCGGCACGGTCGGCGACGCACCCACCACCTCGGCCACGCGCCCGAGCCGCTCGTCCGGCACGGCCACGATCGCGACATTGGGGTCGACCGTCGTGAACGCGTAGCCGGCCACGGCCGCGCCGGCCCCCGTGAGCGCGTTGAACAGCGACGACTTGCCCGCGTTCGGCAGGCCGACGATGCCGACCTTCACGGGACCAGCCCGGCGACCGCCTCGCCGAGCGCCGCTCCGGCGACCGTGTCGGTCGGGTAGTGCACGCCCAAGTACAGGCGCGACAGGGCCATGGCCGCCGCCACCACGTCCGCGCGAGCCGCAGCAGCCGAAGGTCGAGGCCCCTCAGAACCCGACGCGCTGCTCTTCGGTGTCGACCCGCAGATAGACCACCTGCGACAGGTCGAGCGCCACCTCGGAGTCCTGGGTGTCGAGCACGTGCCAGCGGTCTGTTGACGAGTCCTCGAGGGCCTTACGCAGCCCGTCATAGGCCTCCTGCTTGACGCGGGCCGGCAGAACCTGCCCGCCCTGGAACCCGATGTCGATCCGGCGATGCTCCTCGGCCATCACCTAATTTGCCTCCTCAGCGGGTTGAACGAGCTCGGTTAGCACACCGCCCGTGGCCTTCGGGTGGATGAAGGCCACGCGGCTGTTGTTGATGCCGTCGCGCGCTTGCTCGTCGATCAGACGCAGGCCGGCGTCGCGGACGGCCTCGAGCGCGGAGTCGATGTCGTCGGTGCGGTAGGCCACGTGGTGGATGCCGGGGCCATTGCGCTCCAGGAACTTCCCCACGGCCGTCTCGGACGACAGCGGCGCGAGCAGCTCGACGTGGGAGTCGCCGATCTCGAGCAGTACCGCCTCGACTCCCTGCTCCTCCACGGTCTCCCGGTGCTGCTCGGCCATGCCGAGCCTGTCCCGGTAGAGCTGGATGGAGGCGTCGAGGTCCTCCACCGCGACTCCGATGTGGTCGATCGCGCCGAACACGGCGCGCAACGCTAGCGAACGTCGTCCAGCCGCTCGCTGGCTGCCATCCGCGCCTCGCCGGCGCTCTCGCGGAGGAAGCGGCGGCCGTCGGCGGACGCCCGGTAGCGCGACATCAGCCCGTCGATGTCGGCGCGCTCGAGGACCTCCTTGTCGAGCAAGGTGTAGGCGAAGCTCTCGAGCAGCGGGCGGTGCTGGGTGAGGAGCCGCACCGCCCGGCGGTTCGCCTGGTCGGTGATGTACTGCTGCTCCTCGTCGACCATCCGGCGCGTGGCGTCCGACATCGAGTAGTCGTCCGCCGGCAGCTGCTTCGACTGGAGCTCCGTGCCCATGCCGTAGTGCGTGACCATCGAGCGGCTGATCTCGTGGATCTTCTTGAGATCGTCGGCGGCACCCGTGGTGACCTGCCCGAAGACCAGTTGCTCTGTGACTCGACCGCCCAGCAAGACCACGAGGTAATCCAATAGCTCCTCCTTGGTCTTGAGGTAGCGGTCCTCCTCCGGCAGGTTGAGCGTGTAGCCGAGCGCCTTGCCGCGCGGGATGATCGAGATCCGGTGGACCTTCTCCACCGACGGCAGCAGCTCCGAGCAGAGCGCGTGCCCGGCCTCGTGGTAGGCGACGACGCGCTTCTCGTGGTCGGTGATCACCCGGCGGGACTGCATCCCCGCGATCACCCGCTCGAGGGCCGCCTGGAAGTGGCGCGTCGTGACCAGGTTGAGGCGCTCGCGGCCGGCGAAGATCGCGGCCTCGTTGCAGATGTTGGCCAGGTCGGCGCCCGTGAGGCCGGCCGTCTGGCGGGCGACCAGCTCGAGGTCGACCTCCTGCTCGAGCGGCTTGCCGCGCGTGTGGACCTTGAGGATCTCGCGCCGCCCCCGGAGGTCGGGCGGCGTGACGAAGATCTGCCGGTCGAAGCGACCCGGCCGCAGCAGCGCGGGGTCGAGCTTGTCCAGCATGTTCGAGGCCGCGACGATCACGACCGCGTCACGGTCGGAGAAGCCGTCGAGCTCGACCAGGAGCTGGTTCAGCGTCTGGTCCTTCTCGCCCGACACGTCGTGGCCGCGCGTGGCGCCTACGGCGTCGAGCTCGTCGATGAAGACGATGGCAGGCGCGTTCTTTCGCGCCTCGCGGAACAGGCGGCGGATGCGGTGGGCGCCGAGGCCGACGAACATCTCGACGAACGACGAGGCGGACTGGGCGAAGAACCTGGCGTTGGACTCCTTGGCCACGGCCTTGGCGAGGAGCGTCTTGCCGGTGCCGGGCGGCCCGTGCAGGAGGATTCCCTTCGGGACCTTCGCGCCGAGCTGGCGAAAGCGCTTCGGGTCGCGCAGGAACTCCACGACCTCGCGCAGCTCGTCCTTGGCCTCCTCGACTCCGGCCACGTCCTTCCACTGCACGGAGCTGGCGGACGAGGGCTTGATCCGCTCCGGCTTGGTGCGCGGCAAGAACCGCAGCATCCAGACGAGCGCCACCGCGATCAGCCCCATGAAGATGATCGGCAGCCAGATGACGGCCCAGTCCTGGAACTCCTGGAAAGAGAAAGCGAGGACCGTCATGCCCTGGCATCCATGCCGTAGCGCATGGCCCTGAGTGTACGGACAAAGCGCGGTTTAGCCAATCAGTTGACGGGCTCGAGACGAGAATTCGACTTGTAGACCCGTCCCGCCTTCGCGCACGGCCGGCCGTCGACCATCACCACGTCGGCCGTGAAGTCGTTCTGGCCGCGGAGCAGCGAGGAGCCCACGCCGTAGGAGTCGACGGGCGCTCCCGCGTCCTCGAAGGCGCGGATCTTGGCGGCGTCGAAGCCGCCCGAGACGACGATCTTGACATCCCGGTGGCCGGCGGCGTCGAGGGCGGCCCGCACCCTCTCGACCAGCTGCTGATTCACGCCCGTGGGGCGGAACTCGCCCATCTCGTGCCAGAGCGAGCGGTCCACGAGCCGCTCGGAGGTGTCGAGCCGGACGCCCCAGAGGTCGTCGCCGAGCGCGTCGGCCACCTCGAGCGCCGTGCGAATCGAGTCGTTCTCGAAGTCCACGAGGACCGTCACGTTCATCTCGTCGGCGAAGCGCTCCGCGAACGCACGCGCGGCGGCCACCGTGTCGCCTCCGAATGCCGCGATCAGCCCGTGCGGCACCGTTCCGACCCCGCGCCCGCCCCACCAGGACGCCTGGGCATCGGTCGAGACGCCGATCGCGCCCGCCACATGCGCGGCCCA
>Ga0126312_10003707_pt1 | contig 10300 bp, 9 predicted proteins | sample Plot104A_FD_92537 | JGI IMG/M metagenome (GOLD analysis project Ga0126312, IMG submission 92537) | Serpentine soil microbial communities from UC McLaughlin Reserve, CA, USA - Plot104A | ecosystem: Environmental > Terrestrial > Soil > Grasslands | place: USA: UC McLaughlin Reserve, Lake County...
AGCGGATCGCGAACTGCCAGAGCGCGCGGTCGAACAGGTACTTGGCCCAGGCTCCCTGGCGCGGGTGCAGCCAGAAGCGCGGCGAGGCCGCGATCGTGAGCAGGCCCTGCTGGGCGTAGGCCCACGTCTTGGCCTTCATCCAGCGCGCGAAGCCCAGCCCGCTGTCCCAGCTGAGCATGCCGTTGTGCATCCAGTAGCCGAACTGGACGCGCGCCGCCCACGCGCGCAGCACGCGCATGTCGGCCGCCGGCAACGGGCGCATCCCGGCGCGCAGCGCCTGCTCGTACCAGACGATGAAGTGCAGCGTGATGTTCGCGTACTCCGCCGAGTCGAGGTTCTTCTGCGAGCCGGCGTAGGTGACCTGGTACTGGAAGCGGTAGCTCGGCGACAGGTTGCGTGCCCAGCCGTGCTCCAGCGGCCGCCGCGCGCCGGCGACGAAGCGCCGGACGTGGCGGCGGTAGTCGGCCTGCAGCAGCTCCGGGTTCCCGGTGAGCGCCGCGGCGTACGCGTACAGCTCGGCGTTCCAGTTGATCTGGTTCAGCCGCACGTACGGGTAGCGGAAGAACGGCCCGCGGGCGACGGCGTCGACGACCGCCGCGATCCGCCCCTCGAGCTCCGGCCCGAGCCCGAGCACGGCGCGCGCCCGCCACGCCGCGAACAGGCCCTCGGCGACCTTCGGGTCGTAGGCCTTGTCCATCGGGCTGTCGAGCTTGTCGATGTTGCCGACCCAGCCCGGCGTGTGGAACATCTTGTCGGGGTGCGGCAGCGTGGCGCCGTCGAAGTACGGCGGCGACTCGAGCAGCCGCGCGGCCAGCAGCCGGGCCCGCTCGTCGTTGCGCGACTGCCCGTCGTAGCCGCGCTCGGCCGCGCTCGCGTGGATCGTCAGCATCGCCCCGTTGTAGATCGAGTCGATCCCGCCGCCGCCGGCGCTGTAGGCGCGCTCCTCTGGCACCCACGTGCGGTCCAGCCGGCGCACGGCCTCGTCGGCGACGCCGAGGTAGTCCGCCGCGCGCAGCGGCGGGTCGGGCAGCTGCAGCGCGGGCCACGGGGCGACCTCTACCGCCGGCGCGCCCGCGCGGGCGAGACCCCCCGTTCCGGGGAGGGCGGAGGCGGCGACGGCGGCGCCTGACGCCTGGGCGGCCCGGGCGAGGAGGGTGCGGCGGGTGAACGGCATGTAGGGAGGCGGCGGATGCTCCCCGGACGGCCGGGGTTGCGTCAAGGTCCGACGTGGAAGGATCCTGACCATGAGCACGACCGAGGTTCCGACCACTCCCGGCAGCGGGCCCACCGCCACGAGGATCCCGTCCGATCGCGTCTCCTCCGCGCAGCTCGAGGCGCTCGCCGCGCGGGTGCGGACGGAGGGTCCGCGTGAGCACATGGAGGTCGAGCAGCCGTTCAGCGGCGGGCTGCTCGGGTGCGTGCCGAAGTGCTCGCCCGAGGACGTGACCGCCGCGATCGCGCGGGCGCGGATCGTCCAGGAGGCGTGGGCGCGGACGCCGTTCTCCGAGCGCCGCGCGGTGCTGCGCCGCTTCCACGACCTCGTGCTCGCCCGCCAGGACGAGGCCCTCGACCTGATCCAGGTCGAGGCCGGCAAGGCGCGCCGGCACGCGCTCGAGGAGGTCCTCGACGTCGCGATCGTGGCGCGCTACTACGCCAACACGGCCGAGACGCACCTCGCCACGCGCCGCCGCCGCGGCGCGCTGCCGCTGCTGACCGCCGCCTACGAGCACCACCATCCGCTCGGCGTGGTGGGCATCATCGCGCCGTGGAACTACCCGCTGACGCTCAGCGTCTCGGACGCCGTCCCCGCGCTGGCGGCCGGCAACGCGGTCGTGATCAAGCCCGACAGCCAGACGCCGTTCACGGCGCTCTGGGGCTTCGCGCTGCTCGAGGAGGCCGGGCTCCCACAGGGCCTCGTGCAGGTCGTCACCGGCTCCGGCTCCGAGCTCGGCCCGGCGCTGATCGACGGCTCGGACTACGTGATGTTCACCGGCAGCACCGCGACCGGTCGCACCGTGGCCGAGCGGGCGGGCCGCAACCTGATCGGCGCCTCGATGGAGCTCGGCGGCAAGAACGCGATGATCGTGCTCGACGATGCCGATCTCGGCCGCGCGGTCGAGGGCGCCGAGCGGGCGCTGTTCTCCAACGCCGGCCAGCTCTGCATCTCGATCGAGCGGCTGTTCGTGCACGAGGCGGTGGCGGACGAGTTCACGCGCCGCCTGACCGAGCGCGTGCGAGCGATGAAGCTGTCGCCGGCGCTCGACTTCGGCGCCTCGATGGGCTCGCTGATCTCGCGCGCGCAGCTCGACACCGTGACCGGGCACGTCGAGGACGCGGTCGCGAAGGGCGCGACGGTGCTCGCGGGCGGGAAGGCGCGCCCGGACCTCGGGCCGTACTTCTTCGAGCCCACGTTGCTCGAGCGCACCCGCGAGGGCATGACCCTCTTCCGCGACGAGACGTTCGGGCCGGTCGCGGCCGTCTCGCGCTTCGCCAGCGACGACGAGGTCGTCGCGCGCGCCAACGATTCCGAGTACGGGCTGAACTTCTCCGTATGGACGCGCGACACCGGCCGCGGGCGCGCGCTCGCGACGCGGCTGCGCGCCGGCACGGTCAACGTCAACGAGGGCTACGCGGCCGCATGGGCCTCGGTCGACGCGCCGATGGGCGGCATGAAGGCGTCCGGGCTCGGCCGCCGCCACGGCGCCGACGGGATCCTCAAGTACACGGAGGCGCAGACGGTGGCGGTCCAGCGGCTGCTGCCGATCGCCCCGCCGCGCGGCATGCCCTACGGCCTCTGGGGCCGCGTCATGACGCTCTCGCTGCGGATCCTCAAGCGGCTCCCTGGCGTGCGCTGAGGCGGCGGTGGGCGGAGCGGGCAACGAAAGGCTGCGGGTGCTCGTCGCCGACGAGAGCCGGGCAGCCCTTGAGCCGGTCGGCGACGCGCTCGAGCAGATCGGGCACGAGGTGATCGCGCTCGAGGTCGTGCCGGGCGAGACGGCGCGGGCCACGCACGAGCACTCGCCCGACCTGGCGATCGTCGCGCTGCACGAGGACAAGGAGCACGCGCTCGAGCTGATCCGCGAGATCGTCGACGAGGCGACCTGCCCGGTGTGCCTGCTCGCCGGGAGCCCGAGCCGCGACTTCCTCTCGGCGGCGGCGCGGCACGGCGTGTTCGCGCACCTCGACTCGACCGATCCGACCGAGCTGGCCGGCGGGATCGACATCGCGGTCGAGCGCTTCCGGCAGTTCCGCGCGCTGCTCGGCGCGTTCGACCGCCGGGCCATGATCGAGCGCGCGAAGGGCGTGCTGATGGAGCGCCATGGCATCTCCGCCGACGAGGCGTTCGAGCGTCTCAGGCGTCAGGCACGAAACACCCGCAGGCCGCTCATGGGTGTGGTCGAGGACCTGCTCGGGTAGAGGAACCTCCGCACCGGCCCAACCCCCGCCGGCGACGTCGTCGTCCACCACGGGAGGTCCGGCCACATGCTCCAGGAACAGCTCCACGATCGAACGCCGCTGGACATCCCGGCGCGCGACTCGCTCGTGGCCGCGGCGATCCGCCAGATGGCACGCGACATGCACACGCACGAGGCGGCCCGCAGGCCCGCGGCGGCGCTCGTGCTCGCGCGCGGCGTGCCGGTCCTGCGCCGCCGGCTCGGGCGCACGCCCACGCCGGCCGAGATCGCCCGGGCGGGCGGGATCGACGTCGAGGACGTCCTCGACGAGCTCAACCGGAGAAGGCGCGACCTGCGAGCGTGATCCGCCCCGGCGGGGAGATTCGCCTCTACGATGGCTCCTCTCCCCGCCGTGTCCTCGCTTCCCGCCGTCACCTCCCGCCCTGCCGGGCCAGACCTGCTGCGCACGATCGCGGCCGGCACCGCCGCGTCCGTCGGCACCGCGTTCCTGCGCTCGCTCGTGCGCCACGTGGCCGAGGCGCTGGACGCCGAGATCGCGTTCGCCGCCGAGGTCGAGCCGGGCGGCTGGGACGAGGCGATCGTGCTCGCCGCGCACGGCCGCGACGGGGTCGAGCTGGCCGAGGGGCAGCGCTTCCCGCTCCGGGGCACCCCATGCGAGCTGGCCGGCGACAGCGACGTCGTCACGCTCCCGAGCGGCACCCAGGAGGCGTTCCCGCGCGACGGCTTCGTCGCCCGCCACGGGCTCGACGGCTACCTCGCGATCGTCGTGCGCGGCAGCGACGGCGCCCGGCTCGGCTACGTCGGCGTGATGGCCGCGCACCCGCTCGTCGCGGGCGAGGAGGAGGTCGCGGTGCTGCGCATCTTCGCCGCGCGCGCCGGCGCCGAGATCGAGCGCCGCCGCCACGAGGCCGCGCTGCGCGCCCGCGAGCGCGAGGTCGCCGCCTCGCGCGCCCGCCTCGTGTCGATCGCGGACGAGGAGCGCCGCAAGATCGGCCGCAACCTGCACGACGGTGCGCAGCAGCGGATGATCGTGCTCGGTCACCGGATCGAGCTGGCGCGGCGCAAGCTCGAGCAGGATCCCGAGCAGGCCGCCGAGCACCTGCGCCACGCGGGCGAGGAAGCCCGCGCCGCCGGCGCCGAGCTGCGCGAGCTCGCGCGCGGCCTCCACCCGGCCGGGCTGACCGAGTACGGGCTCGAGCCCACCCTCGCCGCGCTCGCCGGCCGCAGCCCGATCCCGGTCGAGGTCGTGGCGTTGCCTGACCGGCGGCTCCCCGAGCCCGTCGAGACGACGATCTACTACCTCGTCAGCGAGGCGCTCTCGAACGCGGTCAAGTACGCCGGCGCGTCGCGCGTGCTGGTCGAGGTCACCCAGGACCCCGGCCGCGTGGTCGCCCAGGTCGCCGACGACGGCACCGGCGGCGCCGACGCCTCGGCGGGCTCCGGCCTGGCCGGGCTCGTGAGCCGGATCGAGGCGCTCGGCGGCACGCTCGACGTGATCAGCCCGGCCGGCGCGGGCACGCGGCTGCGCGCGCGGATCCCGCTCGCCCCGTGGCGCACGGCGCGCGAGCCGTTCCTGGAGTTCGGCCACGAGGACGATGACGGCGCCGGCGCGCAGATGATCGCGAAGGTGCTCTCGGGCGAGAAGACGGCCTCAATCTCGCTCGCGCGCGAGTGGGAGCTCGAGGGCGGCACGCCGAAGATCGGCCAGCGCCTGCCGGTTATCGATCACCGCGGGCGCCGCCACGGGACGGTCGAGGTCGTGCGGATCGCGGTGATGCCGTTCGGCGAGGTCGACGCGGGCTCGGTCGAGGAGCACGAGGCGGGCGTGGGTCCCGACGCGTGGCGCGAGGCCCAGCGCGACTACTACGACCGCTGCCGCGAGCCGGTCGCCGCTCTGCTGGAGGAGCCCGACTGGCGCCTCACCGACGACGAGCCGCTCGTGGTGTTGCGCTTCCGGCTCGCCGCCGACGCCTGAGAACGGCGTGTCAGCATGGGAGGGGCATGGACGCGGCGGCGTTGCAGATCGAGGACCTCTCGAAGGTCTATCCCACCGGCACGGAGGCCCTCAGAGGGGTCTCGCTCGAGATCCCGCAGGGTGACTTCTTCGGCCTGCTCGGCCCCAACGGCGCGGGCAAGTCGACGCTGATCCACTGCACGACCGGGCTCGCGATGCCGTCCGGCGGCACGATCCGCATCTTCGGCCACGACGCCGTCGAGCACTACGAGCCGGCGCGCGCCGCGGTCGGGCTGGCTCCGCAGGACCCCAACCTCGACCAGTTCCTGACCGTCGCGGAGACGCTCGACTACCACGGCGGCTACTTCGGGATGCCGCGCCACGAGCGCCGCGAGCGCACGACCGAGCTGCTCGAGACGTTCTCGCTGACCGGCAAGCGCGACGACCGCACGCGCACGCTCTCGGGCGGCATGAAGCGGCGACTGCTGCTCGCCCGCGCGCTGATGCACCGGCCGCGACTGCTGATCCTCGACGAGCCGACCGCCGGCGTCGACGTCGAGCTGCGGCTGGAGCTGTGGCACTACGTCCAGCGCATCAACGCCGAGGGCACGACGATCCTGCTCACCACGCACTACCTCGAAGAGGCCGAGCAGCTCTGCGACCGCGTCGCCTTCATCAACGACGGGCAGATCGTCGCGCAGGGCACGAGCCCGGAGCTCGCCGCGCAGTACGGCGTCTCCAGCCTCGAGGACGCCTACCTCGAGCTCGTCGGGCGCAAGGAGCTCTCTCGCGCCCACATCCAGGCCGACGTCGCATGAGCGCGTCCCGGATCCGCTTCTTCTCGCTGTTGCGGCGGGAGGTCAACCGCTTCCTGAAGATCAAGCGCCAGACCGTCGGCGCGCCGCTGCTGGAGACCTTCCTCTACATCTCCGTGTTCGGCGCCGCGCTGGGCTCGCGGATCGACAAGCTGCACGGGATCGACTACGTCGTGTTCATCGTGCCGGGGCTGATCATGATGGCCTGGGCGACGAACGCGTTCTCCAACAACTCGTCCTCGATCCTGCAGCAGAAGTTCCTGCGCGCGATCGACGACCAGCTGTCCTCGCCCGCGTCGCCGATCCAGCTCCTGCTGGCGTTCTCGCTCGGCGGCTTCCTGCGCGGGATGACGGTCGCGACGCTCACGTTCATCGCCGCCTCGATCCTGATCGGCGTCCCCGTCGAGCACGTGCTGGTGCTGATCCCCGCGCTGTTCCTCGTCGGCTTCTTCTTCGCCCAGATGGGCGTGCTGATCGGCGTGCGCGCGGAGCAGTTCGACGACGTCTCGTTCGCGCAGACGTTCGTGCTGCAGCCGCTGATCTTCCTCGGCGGCGTCTTCTACTCGGCGTCGCTGCTGCCAGAGCCCTTCCAGACGATCACCCACTTCAACCCCGTCTACTACATGATCGGGCTCGTCCGCTACGGGTTCCTGGGCTACAGCGACACCAACATCGCGCTGTCGCTGCTCTTTCTCACCGCCGCCACCGCCGCGCTGTTCGCGTTCAACCTGCGGTTGTTCAATCGGGGCTGGAAGCTGCGGGCGTAGCGCCGGCCGCTCCTTGGCAGGCGCCGAGGGCGTCTGGTGGCGGCGCCTTGCGTGGGCAACGGCATGGGCTTGTACGGGGGAGGGGTTTGCTCCCGGTGACGCGAGGGGTCACTTGTTCACTCCATACGTGAACAAGTGACCCGTCGACGCGCGAGCACCGGTCGGAGCAACCCGGGACAAACCCCCCTCCCCTGCCGCTAGGCCAGCGTCCGCTCGCGCAGCGAGCGCACCAGCCCCGGCATGCCCGAGCGCGCGTGCTCGGCGCGCTGGCGGGCGGCGCCGTTGCCCTCCTCCAGCAGCCGCTCGACGTCCTCGAGCGCGTCGCCGCAGTCGAGCTCGCCGGCCACCATCACCAGGCGGGAGAGCAGCGTGCGCGCGACCTCGCGCAGCGGCCGCACGCGGCCGTCCTCGTCGAGCACCTCGGCGTCGAGCCCGTCGCGCGCGGCGCGGAACGAGGACCAGTCGAGCGCGTCGCGGGGGATGATCACCGGGGAGCCGCGCTCGGCCTCGTAGCGGGCCAGGCAGTGCACGAGCGCCGCGAGCGGGAGCACGTCGCGCAGCTCGGTCTGCGCGTCCATCTCGCGCACCTCGACCGTCCCGTGCCTGGCATGCGGGCGCACGTCCCACCACAGCTGGGTGCGGTCCTCCATCCCGGCGGCGCGCAACGTCGTCTCGAGCGCGTGCTCGTAGTCGGCGAGGTCGCGGTAGGCACGCGGGATGCCGCGGCCCGGGTAGGCGCGCACGAGCGCGGCGCGGCCGCTCGCCATCCCGGAGTCGACGCCGTGCCAGTACGGCGAGTTGGCGGCGAGGCCGGCGAGCAGCGGCAGGTGGGTGCGGAGGCCGTTGGAGACCCTGATCGCCGTCTCGGCGTCGGGCATCCCGACGTGCACGTGCAGCGCGCACTCTGGCGTGCGCCGCAGCAGCCCCCGCAGATCGCCCCCGACGCGCTCGTAGCGCGGCAGGTCGGTGTGCGCGGCGTCGCCGTGCTCGGCGGTCGGATGCAGCCCCACGGCCATCGGGATCGCGCGGGCCGCGGCGACCGCCTCGCGGCCGCGCCGCAGCGCCTCGACCGCCTCGGCGGCCGTCCGGCACGGCGGCGAGCGCAGCTCGATCTCGGCCGCGAACAGCTCGTGGCCGGCGAGGTCCGGGGGCAGGTCGAGCCGCGCGAGGACCTCGGCGGCGACCGGCGCCAGCGCGCCGTCCTCGTCGAGCAGGAACAGCTCGTCCTCGATGCCGATCCGGAACGGCTCGCCCTTGCCGAATGCGTGCTCCATCAGCCGGCCAGCGCCGCCGCCGCGGCGATCCGCCCCGTCACCAGCGCGCCGGCCAGGCCGCTGGCATACCCGCCCGCGGCGATCCCGCCGGCGTCGGCGCCCGCCGCCCAGACGCCGTCGGCGACGCGGCAGTGCTCGTCGGCCGCGAGCCCGCCGAGCGTCGTGGTCACCGACGCCGCGACGTGGACCGAGACGGTGCCGGTGCCGCCGCGGCGGACCTCGGCGCCTGCCGCCTCGGCGCGCGCGATCTGCTCGGCCACGCTGCCGTAGGGCGTCCGCTCGCCGAGCTTCTCGGGCGCGACGACGAGCCAGCCGCGCGCGCCCGGCCGGCGCGCGAGCCACTGCACGACGTCGATCTCCGACCACGTGCGCGTCTCGTAGCGCTCGCCCGCCTCGTCCGTCACGGTGGCGTGGCGGGCGTAGAGCTGCGCGTCGGTGATCCAGCGCTCCGGCGCCAGCGGCGCCGCCGGCATCACACGGCCGTAGATCTCGCCGATGCCGGCGCTCAGGCGCCCGCCGCCGTCCAGGCCCAACGACAGCCCGTCCCCGGTGGCGTGCGGCGGGGCGCGCAGCAGCAGCGCGTCCGCCTCCGGCGTGACGTGCTCGCGCAGCAGCTCCCGCGAGGCCGCGAAGCCGCCGGTCGCCAGCACCACCGGCACGCGCTCCTGGAGCGCCTCGCCCGCCCGGCCGGGCCCGTCGCCGGGCAGCGCGGCGAGCCGGGCGGAGCACTCGATCCCGCCGGCCAGCACCTCGACGATCGAGTCCGGATCGAAGCGGCGGCCCACGGTGCGCGGGTTCCCCGTAGCGGAAGCGGTCACGCGCGCGCCGCGCGCCTCGAGCCAGTCGAGGTCGCCGTCGAGGCGCTCGAACAGCGCCTGCTGGAGCGCCACGTCGCCGTCCGGGCACTCCCGCCGGAAGTCCGCCCACTCCCGGTGGCGCCAGAACACGCCGGAGGAGTGGCGCATGGCGCCGCCGGGCGCGGGCGCGGCCTCGCAGTGGAGCACCGACGCGCCCAGCTCGCGGGCGTGGGCCGCTGCGGCCAGGCCAGCCATCCCCGCGCCGGCCACGACCAGATCCGGTTTCACGTCAGGGAGAAGCTCGCCTTGTGCTCGACGTACTCCAGCTTGACCCGCCCCGGCGTCCAGACGAACACCGCCAGCGTGTTCTTTGCGTCCACGACGTCGGCGATCTCGGCGCCGTTCGCGCGCACCTCGCGCTCGACCGCCTGCGCCGAGTCCACGAGTACCGCCACGTGGTTGAGCAGCGGGCGCTCGCCCTCCGGCGCGCCGCCGCCCTCGAGCGTGACGTGGCTGCCGGCCACGAACAGGCGGTGCCCGTCGCGCTCGAAGCCCAGCTCGGCCATCGCCTCCGCGCTCGCGTCCGCATCCTCGACCCGCAGCACGACGTGGTCGAGGTCGTAGTCGAGGTCGGTCTCGCGCTCGACCAGCCCGAGCGTCAGGCCGTCCGGCGCGCCGAAGAGGACGACGCCGTCGTCGCGGTGCTCGAGCTCGAGCTCGGAGGGCAGCGCCGCCAGAGCCGCCCCGAGGTCGTTGACGCGCAGGATCACGGCGACCAGCGCGCCGGGCTCGCGCGGGCCCTCCGCGGCGAACAGCGTGAGCTTGAAGCGCCTGGCATCGGCGCCGACGAGCGTGAACGCGTCGGTGCGCTCGATCACGTGCATCCCGAGGTGCTCGCAGGCGAGGTCGGCGATCGCGTCTCGGTCGGCGACCCAGAGCGCGACATGGTCGAGTGAGGTCACGTTCATCGCGGATGAGGACATTGCCTTCACGCTACCCGTCGATGCGCGCCACCATGTCCTCCATGGCCACCTGGTGGGCCCGCGCCCCCCTCCGGATCAAGCTCACGCTGGCGTTCACAGGCGTGATGGCGATCCTGCTCGTGGTCGCGAGCGTCACGCTCTCGCTGCTGAGCGCCGCCAACCTGGACCGCGCGATCGACGACGGCCTGGAGGCCCGCGCCGGCGACGCTGCGGCGCTCGTGCGCGAGGGGGCGGAGTCCGGGCGCCTGAGCGGATCGGGCGAGGCGCTCGCCCAGGTGCTCGACTCGCACGGCA
>Ga0126312_10003708_pt1 | contig 10300 bp, 9 predicted proteins | sample Plot104A_FD_92537 | JGI IMG/M metagenome (GOLD analysis project Ga0126312, IMG submission 92537) | Serpentine soil microbial communities from UC McLaughlin Reserve, CA, USA - Plot104A | ecosystem: Environmental > Terrestrial > Soil > Grasslands | place: USA: UC McLaughlin Reserve, Lake County...
AGTAGACGAGCAGGACCGCGCTGGGATAGCGGTCGATCTTCGCGCGCTGGCCGAACTCGCGCGTGTCCTCCAGCGCGAGCGGGTGCAGCCCGAGCAGCTCCCCCGTGGCCGCCAGCTCGTCGTCCGACGGCGCGTCCAGGTCGAGCCAGAAGAACTCGTCGCGCTCGCGCAGCTCGCGGATCCGGTCGCGCTCGACGCCGGTCAGGACATCCATCGCGCCCCGGACCCTATCCGCGCGCAACCTCCGCGTGAGGCTCCAGCGCCGCGACCGCGCGATCGCGGCCGCGCGCCAGGCGCGACATCACGGTCCCGAGCGGCACGTCGAGCGCGGTCGCCGCCTCGCCGTAGGAGAGCCCGAGCACGTCGACCGCCACGACGGTCTCGCGGAACGGCGAGTCGAGGCTCGCGACGGCCTCGAGCACCTCGCGATGCTCGGCGGCGCGGTCCGGACGCAATCCGCTGCGCGGATCCTCCGGCTCCTCGACCTCCTCGAGCGTGGTCGTCTGGCGCCGGGCGGCGATGCGGAAGCGGTCGATCTGCGCGTTGCGGAGCATCGTCAGCAGATAGGCCAGCTCGGAGCCGCGCTTGAGTTGGCGCGGGCGGCGCAGGAGCGAGACGTAGACGTCCTGCACGAGGTCGTCGGCGTCGGCGTGGTTGCCGCAGAGCGCGCGCGCGGCGGCCACGAGCCTGTCGAGATGGCACAGAGCGGAATTGGCGTCAAGCCACATATGGGGAGATACGGGTGGGGAGTCGGCCGTGTCGTGGGGAGAGCGAGCGTCCGGAATGGGGCGCCCAATTTCACGGCTCGCAGAGAGGATCTGGAACGGCGCTACGGGACTCTTACGGCGCGTTTACGGCCGTCGCGGGCTGGCGTAGTGTGCGGTCGATGGACTTCCGGGTCCTCGGGACGATCGAGGTGGGCGGCACGCCGGCGGGAGTCTGGCCGCCCGGCCTGAAGGAGCGCGCGATCCTGGTGCGGCTGCTGCTCGACCCCGGTCGCACCGTGCCCGTGGACGCGCTGCTCGACGCGGTATGGGAAGACATACCACGCCAGATCGCCGCACGCTCGCTCGCCGTGCGGGTTGCGAACCTGCGCGCTTTCCTGGAGCCGCACCGCGACCGCCGCGCACCCTCGTCGCTGCTGGTGCGCGACGGTCCCGGCTACCGGCTCCAGATCTCGCCCGAGCAGGTCGACTCCTATCGCTTCGAGGACGGCGTGCGCGCAGCCGCGGACCTGCCGCCCGCCGCGGCACTGGAAGCGCTCGAGGGCGCGCTGGCGCTGTGGCGCGGCACGCCCTTCGGCTACCTCGCCGACATGGAGTTCCTGCGCTCCGAGGGACGCCGGCTCGAGGAGTTGCGCAGCGAGGCGGAGGCGGCGCGCGCCCGCGCGCTCGTCGAGCTCGGCCGGCCGCTCGAGGCGATCGGCGAGCTGCGCCGGCTGGCGGCGGCCGACCCGCTGCGCGAGGAGCTCGTGCGCTCGCTGATGCTCGCCCTGTTCGCGGCGGGCCGGCAGGTCGAGGCGCTGGCGGAATACCGCGCGCTGAGCGACCGGCTGCGCGAGCTCGGGCTGGCGCCCGGCGCCGCGACGCGCGCGCTGGAGCGGCGCATCCTGGAGAACGACGCGACGCTCGCGGCTCCACCCGCGCGGCCCGGGCCCGAGCCGAGCGCGGACGCGCCGGCGGGCCGCCGGCCGGAGCTCGCGCGGCTGCACGCGGCGCTCGCGCGGACGCTGGCCGGACGCCGCACCGGCGTGCTCGCGTGGGGCGAGCCGGGCGCCGGCAAGACGACGCTCGTCGAGGCGTTCCTGCGCGACACGGTGGCGAGGTCCGGGGCCGTGGCCGGCGTCGGCCAGTGCCTCGCGCAGCGCGGGCCGGGCGAGCCGTACATGCCCGTGCTCGAGGCGCTCGGCGCGCTCGCGCGCGGGCCGGCCGGCGAGGCGGTGGTCGCAGCGCTCGCGCGTCACGCGCCGACGTGGCTGGTCGAGCTGCCCTGGCTGCTCGACGAGCACGACGACGCGCACGCGGTGCGGATGCGCGCGCAGGGCGCGACGCGCGTGCGGATGCTGCGCGAGATGCTCGAGGCGCTCGACGCCGTCTGCGCATCGGTGCCGCTGGTGCTGGTGCTCGAGGATCTGCACTGGGCGGACGACTCGACGCTCGACCTCGTCGCCGCGGTGCTGCGGCGGCGCGACCCCGCGCGGCTGCTGCTGCTCGCGACCTACCGCCCCGAGGGCGAGCCGCCGGTCGCCGCGCTGGCGCACGATCTCGTCGTGCGCGGGCTCGGCGAGCAGCTGCACGTCGGGCGGCTCGATGCGGCGGCCGTCGCGGCGCATCTCGAGCGGCGCTTCCCGTCGGCGCCGCTGCCGGACGGTCTCGCCGAAGTGCTCGCGCGCCGCTCGGGCGGCAACCCGCTGTTCATGCGCAACCTGCTCGAGCACTGGCTCGCCGAGGGGACGCTCGCGGAGAGCGGCGGCGCGCTGGAGCTCGCGCGCCCGCGCGCCGCGCTCGAGGCCGGCGTGCCCCCGACGCTGCGCGCGCACATCCGCGACCAGCTCGACCGCCTGGCGCGCGAGGACGCCGAGGTGCTGGCGGCGGCGAGCGTCGCCGGGCGCGACTTCTCGGTCGACACCGTCGCCGCGGCGCTCGAGCGCGACCGCGAGTCGGTCGCCGCGCGCGTCGCCGAGCTGGCGCGGCGCACGCGCCTGATCGAGCTGCGCGACGGCGGCCACGCGTTCCCGCACGATCTGCACCGCGAGGTGCTCTACGAGCTGCTGCCGGCGGACGCGCGCGTGCGGCTGCACGCGCGCGTCGGCGCGCACCTCGCCGACAGCTACGGCCCCGCCGCGTCGTCGATGGCGGCGGAGCTCGGATTCCACTTCCTCGCGGGGCGCGACCCCGAGCGCGCCGTGCGCTTCCTGCGCCTCGCCGCGGAGCGCGCGTTCGGCCGCAACGCCCACGCCGAGGGCATCCGCCACCTGCGGGCGGCGCTCGACGCGGCGGCAGCCCTCGACGCCGGCTCCGGGCGGATGCGCTCGGAGATCGAGCTGCTCTCGTCCCTCGGCCAGGCGCTCGTCGCCACCGGCGGCTGGTCGGCGACCGAGGCGGAGGAGGCGCTGCTGCGCGCGCGCAGCCTCGCGGCGCGGCTGTCCGACAACGAGCCGCTGGTCTCCGTCCTGCTCGCGCTGGCCACGCTGTACGAGCTGCGCGGAGAGTTCTCGCGCGCGAACGACGTCGCGCGCGAGTGCGAGCGGCTGATGCCGAGCGGCGCCTCCGGGCGCGAGCTGGAGTCGTCCGAGCTGCTCGCCTGCAACCTCTTCCACCAGGGCTCGTTCGCGCGCGCGCTCGAGTACGCCGACCGCGGCGTCGGCCTCTTCGAGTCGGGCGACGCGGCCGGCGGATACTCGACGTTCCCCGCGACGCTCGGCGACAACGCCGGCGTCTCCTGCCACGACTGGGCGGGGCTCGCGCTCTGGTTCCTCGGCCGGCCCGACAGCGCGCTGGCGCGTGCCTCGCGGGCGCTGGAGCTGGCGCGCGATCCCAGCCGCACGTACTCGCTCGCGACCGCCCGGGCCCAGATGGCGGTCGTGCACCAGTGCCGGCACGAGCCGGCGCCGGCGCTCGAGTGGGCGGAGTCGGCGATCGCCGCCGCGCAGGAGCTCGGCTACCTCTACCGCGAGGCGATGGGGCGCGTGCTGCGCGGCTGGGCGCTGGCGATGCTGGGCGACGCGTCGCAGGGCGCGCGCGAGATCTCGGCCGGGCTGGCCGCGTCGCGCGCGACCGGCGCGCGGATGGACGACCCGCACTATCTCGCGCTGCTGGCCGAGGCGCACCTGGTCGCGGGCGAGCTGGACGGCGGACTGGCGGCGGTCGCCGAGGCGCTCGAGCTCGCGCGGCGCGAGCGGTCACTGTTCTACGCGCCGGAGCTGCACCGGCTCGCGGGCGCGCTGCACGCCGCGGCCGGCCGCGCCGGCGAGGCCGACGCATCCCTGCGCCGCGGGCTCGCCCGCGCGCGCGAGCAGCGCTCGGCGTCGCTGGAGCTGCGAATCGCCACTGACCACGCGCGGCTCGCCGACGGCACCGCCGCCGCGGCCGAGGCGCGCGCCGCGGTCGCGGCGGCCTACGCCGGCTTCGAGGAGGGTCACGACACGCTCGACCTGCGCGCGGCCGCCGCCGTCCTGGCTCAGCCGATCGCGCCCGTGCCCACGAGCGCCAGCACGAGCGCTCCCAGCGCGACGCGATAGGCCACAAAGACCGCCGTCGAGTGGCGCGCGAGCCAGCGCAGCAGGAACGCGATCGAGGCGTAGCCGACGACGAAGGCCGCGAGCGTCGCCAGCAGCGTCGGAGCGAAGCCGGCTGCGCCCTCCCCGCCGACGTCGCGCAGCTCGAACAGGCCCGAGATCACCACCGCGGGGACGGAGAGCAGGAACGAGTAGCGCGCCGCGGACGCGCGGTCGAAGCCCAGGAACAACCCGGCGGAGATCGTGGCGCCGGAGCGCGACACGCCGGGCACGAGCGCGAGCGCCTGCGCGCAGCCGATCAGGATCCCGTCGCGGCGCGTGATGTCCTCGATCGAGCGGTCGAGCCGCGCGGTCCTGTCCGCCAGCAGGAGGACGAGCCCGAGCGCGATCAGCGTCGTGCCGATCAGGTAGAGGTCGCGCGCGCCGCTCTCGATCTGGTCGGCGAACGCGAGCCCGAAGACGCCGATCGGGATCGTGCCGAGGCCGATGTACCAGCCCATCCGCGCGTCGAGCGTCGAGCGCAGCTCGGGCCGGCGCAGGCTGGCGGCCCACGCCCGCGCGATCCGCCACAGGTCCGCGCGGAAGAAGAGCAGGACGGCGGCCATCGTCCCGAGCTGGGTGACCGCGGTGAACGCGGCGCCGGGATCGTCCCAGCCCATGAACGCGGGGACGATCCGCAGGTGGGCAGTGCTCGAGATCGGCAGGAACTCGGTCAGCCCCTGCACGATCCCGAGGACGATGGCTTGCAGCGCGTCCACGGGCGGCGGGTGATGCTAGTGGCCCACCGGGGGGCACAATGCCGGAATGGCGCGCGAGCCGGACGTCAACGTCGTCGGCGGGGCGCTGCTGCCGTGCTCGCACGACCCGCTGACCGGCTTCTACCGCGACGGCTGCTGCGGAACCGGGCCCGAGGACGCCGGCAGCCACACGGTCTGCGCGATCGTGACGGAGGAGTTCCTGCGCTTCGGCGCGCTGGCCGGCAACGATCTCACGACGCCGCGCCCGGAGTGGGGCTTCCCCGGGCTCGCGCCGGGCGATCGCTGGTGCGTCTGCGCGGCGCGCTGGCTCGAGGCCTACGACGCGGGCTGCGCGCCCGCGGTCGTGCTCGGGGCGACGCACGCGCGCGTCGCCGACGTGATCCCGATCGACGCGCTGATCGAGCACGCCGCTCCGGCGTCGGTCGAGTAGCCGGCTCGGGTAGCGGCGCTTCGAATCAGGGACGAGGTCGGGGGTCTTCCCGGATGCCGGAGCGACATGGGCATGGCACCGTTGACGGCGCACCATGCACCCGACCGAGAGGATCAAGATGTTCCGCAGTTCCCGCCGTGTGACCATGATCGCCACGATCGCCGCGGTCGCCGCCGCCGCGCTTCCCGCCGCGGCCTCGGCCGCCGACGGCACGCGCGAGCTCAACTTCACGAACAACACCGCGCTGAACTTCGCCGACCAGGCCCACGGAGGCGGCGGCGGCACCGGCATCACCTCGTGGTCGTGGGGCATGACGCAGCCGTAGTCGAAACGACCCTGCGCCGGGTGGGAGGCTGCAAGCGCCCGCCCGGCGAGGGTGCGGCGGCGGACGGCGCGGTCCGTCTCAAGAGGCCGCTAGGCTGGCCGCGCTTGCGAATCTGGGTCGACATGACGGCCCCGGCGCATCCGCTCGTGCTCCGTCCCTTGATCGAGCGGTTCCGTGCCGCCGGCCACGAGGTCCACGTCACGGCGCGCGACTATGCGCAGACGCTCGCGATCCTCGATCGCCTCGCGATCCCGTATGTCGCCATCGGCGCGCACGGAGGCGCCTCCCGCCGCGGCAAGCTCTGGGCGCTCGGCGACCGGACGCGGCGCATGCTCGCCTTCGGGCGGCGCCGTGGGTTCGATCTCGCGCTCGGCCACGGCTCCAACGACCTGGCGCTCGCGGCGGCCGGCCTGCGCATCCCCGCGGTGAACACCTTCGACTACGAGTGGGCGACGCAGCAGCACAACATCGGCTGCCGCCTCGCGCGCCGGGTCATCGTCCCTGAGGCGATCCCGCCCGAGCGCCTGCATCGCTATGGCGCGCGCGCCGAGAAGCTGGCGCGCTACCCGGGGCTGAAGGAGGAGTACTACCTCGCCGACTTCGCGCCGGATCCCTCCGTCCCGTCCGCGCTGGGCGTCGACCCGGAGCGGATCCTGGTGGTCCTGCGGCCACCGCCGGACGTCTCGCTGTACCACCGCAAGGCGAACCGGTTGTTCACGGAGGTGCTCGCGCTGCTCGGTAATCGCGACGATGTCCACGCGGTCGTGATCCCGCGAACCGCGCACCAGGAAGCGTTCGTGCGGGCCATGCGCTTCCCATCGCTGATCGTGCCGCCGCGAGCGGTCGACGCGCAGAGCCTGATCGCGCAGGCCGACCTGGTGGTGAGCGCGGGCGGGACGATGAACCGCGAGTCCGTGGCGCTCGGCACGCCGGTCTACACCACGTACGGGGGCCGCCTCGGCGGCGTGGACGAGTGGCTGATCCGCGAGGGGCGGCTGCGACCCCTGATCGACCCGCGCGCGATCGAGCTGCGCAAGCACACGCCGGGAGAACGGCGGATCATGCGCCGCGACCCGCAGCTCCTGGTCGACATGGTTCTGGCGGGCGTCGCGTGACGCGGGCGGCCGAGGTCCCCGCGGTCGACATCGCGCCGCTGACTGCGCGCTACGCGGCCGAGGCGCTCGAGTTCAAGCCGCGCACCGTGGACTCGATCCTGCGCGCAATCGACGTCGTGCTCGCCGGCGGCGCGCTCGCTGCGACCGCGCCGCTGCTCGCGCTGTGCGCCGTCGCGGTGCGCATGAGCGGCCGGCCGGTGCTCTACCGGGGCCAGCGCGTGGGACGGTTCGGGACGACGTTCACGATGTACAAGTTCCGCACGTTGAAGCTCGGCGCCGAGCAGCGCCTCGGATCGCGGCTGGGCGAGGAGCTGACTCGCTTGACCGAGGCGGAGCTCACGCGCATCGGAGTCCACCTGCGGCGGTCGAAGCTCGACGAGCTGCCGCAGCTGTGGAACGTACTGGTCGGCGACATGAGCCTGGTCGGACCGCGCCCGATCCGCCCGGCGTTCTTCGAGGAGCTGTGCCGGGAGATCCCCGCCTACTGGCAACGGCTCGTCGTCCGGCCCGGCGTCACGGGGTTCGCGCAGTTGCGCCTCACGCGCGAGATGAGCTGGGCCGAGAAGCTCGCGCACGACTTCGAGTGGATCGCCGACCGCTCCGTCGGCCTCTACTGCAGCATCCTCGCGGAGACGGCGTGGACGCTGCTGACGCGTCCGCCGCGCGGGCCTGTCGGGCGCATTTGATGGGTTCCCGCTAGCCGATGTGCGGCATCGCCGGGATCGCGTCGCACGATCGGGGCGGCCTTGACCGCCGGGCGCTGGCGGCGATGGCCGGCGCGCTCGCGCATCGGGGCCCGGACGACGCCGGCGACGCGCACCTCGACGGCTGCCTGCTCGCCGCCCGCCGGCTCAGCATCATCGACCTCGACGGCGGTCACCAGCCGCTCTCCGGCTGCGGCGACCGCGTCACCGTCGTCCAGAACGGCGAGATCTACAACCACCGGGCGCTGCGCGACCAGCTCGAGGCCCGCGGCCACGTGTTCCGGACGCGCTGCGACACGGAGGTGATCGCGCACGCCTACGAGGAGTGGGAAGCGGACTTCGTCGACCGGCTTCGCGGCATGTTCGCCCTGGCGCTGTGGGACCGTGATCGCGGCGGCCTGCTGCTCGCGCGCGACCGCTTCGGCATCAAGCCGCTGTTCTACGCCGCCGCCGGCGGCCGCCTGGCTTTCGCATCCGAGCTGACCGCGCTGGCCCACGCACCTGGCTTCTCGCGCGAGCTGGATCCCGACGCCGTCGAGGCGTTCCTCGCGTTCAACTCGATTCCCGCGCCGCTGAGCGCGTATCGCGCGGCGCGCAAGCTTCCGCCCGGCCATCTGCTCGAGTGGGGTCGCGGGCAGCTGCGGCTGGAGCGATACGCGCGCCCCGCTCCAGCGCAGGCTCACGAGCAGCGCGGCGAGCCCGCCGCCGAGCTCGCCACGGAGGCGCGCGAGCGGCTCCGCGACTCCGTGCGGGCCCACCTGATCGCGGATGTCCCGGTCGGCGTGCTGCTCTCCGGCGGGATCGACTCGTCGGCGGTCACCGCGCTCGCCGCCGAGCTCAGCTCGGGACCGGTCGCAACGTTCTCCATCGGATTCGAAGAGCGCTCGTTCGACGAGCTCGAGCTCGCACGGCTCGTGGCGCGGCGATACGGCACCGACCACCACGAGCTCGTCCTGCGACCGGACGCCGCGGAGCTGCTGCCGCGCATCGCGGACGCGTACGACGAGCCGTCCGGGGACTCGTCCGCGCTTCCGGTCTACCTGGTCTGCGAGCTCGCGGCGCGCCATGTCAAGGTCGTGCTGTCCGGCGAGGGCGGCGATGAGCTGTTCGGCGGATACCAGACCTACGTCGCGGACCGGCTCGCCCCGATCGCCGGTCCGCCGGCGCGCGCGCTGCGGCCGCTCGTGGAGCGGCTGCCGAGCGCGACCGGCCGCGTCCCGCTGGACTACAAGCTCAAGCGCTTCGCGCGCGCGGCCCACCTCCCGCCGCTGGAACGCCACCACGGCTTCAAGGAGATCTTCGCTCCGGAGCTGCGGCGCGAGCTGCTCCGCGGGCGATCGGGCGCCGATCCGCTCCACCTCTACCGTGAGCGCTACGCAGAGACGGTCGGGGCGACGCCGCTCGCCCGGCTGCAGGACGTGGATCTCGGGCTCTACCTTGCCGACGACCTGCTGGTCAAGACGGACCGGATGAGCATGACGCACTCGATCGAGGCGCGCGTGCCGTTCCTCGATCCGGTCGTGGCCGACCTGGCGCTCGCGCTGCCGAGCCGCCACAAGGTGCTGGGACCGTCGACCAAGCGGCTGCTCCGCCGCGCCGTGGCGCCGCTCGTGCCGCCGCAGGTCGCGCGCGGGCCAAAGCGCGGGTTCTCGATACCGGCCGCGGCGTGGCTCCGGGGCCCGCTGCTCCCCTTCGCCCGCGAGGTGCTCTCGCCCGATCAGCTGCGGGCGGCGGGGGTGTTCGACCCGGCGACGGTCGCGCGGGTGCTCGATCGCCACGCCGGCGGCGGCGAGGACCTGTCGCGCCAGCTCTGGGGCCTGATGGCGTTCACCTTGTGGCAGCGGCGAGCCGGCTAGCCGCGGCCGCGGGGCGAGCGCAGCTGGAGATAGAAGAGCGCAGCCAGGAAGGCGACCAGGACGAGCGCCACGAGGGCGACCTTCACGTCGTTGGGAAGGCTCTGCAGAAGCGCCACTGCGCCAAACGTACTAGACCTTCCCGCGGCCGCACCGAGCCTTGGTTCTCCGCGACCACCGGGTGTGGTCATGGCTGGTCTCTGGGTACGTTGAGGCGCGGAATGGCACCGGTCGACCGCATCGCCGATCCCTGGGGGCCGCGCACGCCGATCGGCGCCGGCGAGGAGTGGCCGGCCCGTGTCGACTCCTACCTGGCGGCCGGCGCGCGGCCCGACCGGTGGGTGCAGACCGCTTCGGTGCTGCACTCCGACGGCGATGCCTTCGACGCGGCGGTGCAGGATGGTCGTCTCGTCGGCGTGCGCGGCCGCGCCGTGGACCGCGTCAACCGCGGGCGCCTCGGCCCGAAGGATCTGTACGGCTGGCAGGCCAGCCAGTCGCCGGACCGGCTGACGCGCCCGCTCGTGCGGCGCGGCGGCGGGCTGGTGCCGGCGTCATGGGACGAGGCGATGGAGGCCGTCGTCGACCGCACGCGCTCCGTTCTCAGCGAGCAGGGCGCCGGCGGGATCGGCTTCTACACGACCGGGCAGCTGTTCATCGAGGACTACTACACGCTGGGCCTCATCGCCCACGGCGGCATCGGCACCAACCACGTCGACGGCAACACGCGGCTGTGCACGGCCACCGCGGCGGCGGCGCTGAAGGAGTCCTTCGCCTGCGACGGACAGCCCGGCTCCTACACCGACGTCGACTCCGCCTCGGTCATCGCGCTCTACGGCCACAACGTCGCCGAGACGCAGGACGTGCTCTGGATGCGGATA
>Ga0126312_10003709_pt1 | contig 10299 bp, 9 predicted proteins | sample Plot104A_FD_92537 | JGI IMG/M metagenome (GOLD analysis project Ga0126312, IMG submission 92537) | Serpentine soil microbial communities from UC McLaughlin Reserve, CA, USA - Plot104A | ecosystem: Environmental > Terrestrial > Soil > Grasslands | place: USA: UC McLaughlin Reserve, Lake County...
TAAAATCTGGATTTTTTGAGAATGAGACTTGGGGGGCGCTTCACAAATGCTGGAAAGGATATATTATCGCTCTAAATCGTTTTGAACCAGAGCAAATGAGAGAATACGCATCTCGGATTCAGAAGCTTCAGCGTGAGCTGGGATTAGAAGTATCTCATTTTCCTTGGTCGATCCCACATTCAAATGATGATGCCTAATTTATCTTATTCAAATGATTTATACATTCATTTAATTAATTGATAATATAATTATATGAGTTTACGAGATCCGCTACATTGTAGCGGATATATAAACAAGGTTCAAGTCTGTTAATCCTTTAATCATATGCGAAAGGGTACTAAGCCATATCCTCTTGGGACAATACTTCGTTTTCGTCCTTATATTCAGAATAATCTTCAATATCAGTAATACCTCGTTCGTCTATTGTGAAAAGTGCTTCATTCTGCGGGTAGGAATAGCTGTGATCCAATTTTGCTACAAATGTACTACGTGGTATGCGTCTAAGCTGGACTCTATGCTTGCTGGTATGAGCCAAAGCATTGCCTCCAATAGGAGTGAGTCTTTGACTCTCATATCGATCAGGATTAGTATGAACCTGATTGGTAATGACAATTGCGACATTATTTTGTCGCGCCGTTCTTTTGAGCATGTACATATATTTGGTTATCCTTTGTTGTCTTTCTGAAAGATGTTTGCGCTCTGGATAATCAGCCCTATATTGGGAGGTCATAGAATCCACAATTAACAACTTTATACTTGAATCTGAGGCAACGATTGAACAAGCTTCTTTGATAGATTGCTCTTGCTCATCGGAGCATAAGGGTCGTATAACTTTAATATTCTCAAGGATTTGTACATAATTCAAACTTCTTGATTTTGCTATTGACTTTATTCTTTCTGTTTGAAAAGTATCTTCTGTATCGATGAAGATGGCCCCATAATGTGAAGTTAAGGTCCCGCACAATGTAAGGCAAAGCTGAGTTTTTCCTGTTCCTGATTGTCCATAAAACTGCGTGATCGCTCCAAATTCTATTCCATTACCTCCAAAAAGATCATCGATACTTTTGGAGCCAGTCGAGAGTCCTTTTGAATTCCCATCTCTGCTCCTGTGATAATGGATCTCAGCAGCAGTAAGGAAACGGTATTTCATGCTGGATGTTCGTTCTTGTTCTCCTATAATTGCTGCAGATCTCTTGCATATCTCTTCGCATACTGAAATATCCATACCCGTTGCCTGTGAAATAGCAGCTGGCCCTCGCATAGCTAACTCTTCAACTGTTCTGAACCCTGCTTTGTTTAACCTAAGCCTCAGGTCAGGCAAAATTTTATCGTCAAGGATTTTTTTGCTACCTTGTTCATATGACGTCAGTTAAATGACCTCCGGGATACAATTTTTGCATGAATATATCAACGAATGGGTTATTCGAGTATTCTTGTCGTTCTATCCTAGGTTTTAGGCTACCATTCTTCATTCGTTTAGTATAAATCGTATAGATGTCAGAGACTCCCTCTTCAAAATTAATACAAAACGCCTCACCTTTATACGAATAAACTCCGTCTACAGCAAAGTGCCACAGAACCCCTATCCATCTTCTAAATGATGGTATTGAAACAACTATACTAGATTCTGTCTTTTTACAAATGTCATTTGCTATCATGGCTAGTCGCTCCTCTATTCTTACAAGAACCTCGATACAATCTAAAAGCCCATTTATATTGGTCGCAATAGGCTGGCAAGAGCATGCTAATGCAATACTGACTGTATCCGTGTGATGAACAGTTACTACACTTTCGATATCGCTATGAAATACCCATGGTTTAAGCGATATATCTTGGTTAGTAGAATTAATAAGATCCGGATAAGCCACAGAGAATACTTCCCATATACCTTGAGATTCAAATCGTAGTCTAATATTGTGTAACGACTGCCGTTCTACCGGTAGATTCTTTAGCCATGTATACAGAGGAGTTTGCCTTCCTACCTTCGATGATGAGAAGAGGCCCCCTGTGTGGGCAAGTGTCATCTGTTTGCCGAACTTGCGGCCCTTAATAGTGTGATATGCAGTACCGCCATAGTTATGATCAAATTCTACCTTTTCTTCCCTTATGAATCTGGATACTTTGTTGCGATAGGTACCGTGTGCCATCCTATACTCCTTTCCATCTACTTCAAAGCGCATAAAATCTCCAAAATAAAAAGGTCTTTGCTCTTTGGAGACTATATTTAGCATATGCTGCAACATCGCAACATCGAGTTCACTCATTTTCGTGAGGTTCATACGAAGTTCGATTACTCAGCGAGCTTACCTTGTTGTCATGATGGTGATCAATGTCACTGTCACCATGGGTGTCATCATACGTACTGTGTCGTGTTATAAATGTCGGTAGACATTTCTCGCAAAGGTGCAAAATACAGCCTAGCCTTTCATTTAAGGGCATTAGAATAGTCTCGCTGGCTGTATTGTTGCAGCCAATATTGTAGCATATAGAAGCACAAGTTTTAGATAAATCAGACAAATTGGACATATGACTATTCTTGTTCATTTTTAATCAAATCCATGGTAGAAGTCTGTAGATGGGAATTTGAGGAACTAGCTGAGTTAGGTCGTAACCGGCACCCAGACTTGTTCGGCTGTTTGTCTTCTATTTCCTCAATTTTCCTTATATTTTCTTTTTCATTTTGATGTATCTGGTCTAGAAGTTTCGAAATATAGGTACTGCGCGGAATGTCTCCACGAGCTTTGTCTATTGTCTCCTTGAGATTTCGGGGGAGACAAATCCCCACTATCACCTTGTCTTCTTTTATCAAAGTTTATAATCCTGATAATGAGATTACTAGGATAGCGTTTATAAAACAACTGAAGTGTTATGAGGCATTATTATAAGGATGCACTGACTTGAAGCTGTATTCGAGAGAGTACTATTATAAACATGAATTAGATTATGTGATAGTAGAGATACTCGACTCAAGATATCCTTCGTATATGAGATATAGTGAACTTGAAAAAGAAATTAACTCAGGTTTATCTCATAAAGTTCCTTCTGCAACCCTTTCATTTCATTTATCGGAGTTAAGTTTTTTTAGAAATGTACTAGATAAAAGAAAGGAGAAGAATCGTCATACTTCTTATTCATTAACAAAAAAGTTTAAAGATGAATTAGATATACAAAAAAGAAAATATCCTACAACATTTGCAAAAGAGACACTCTCATTACGTAATTTTAGTAGAAGTACTAGTATTGAGTTGGAATGGGGTATTCCAGCGGATGAAGATTGAAGAATTTTAAGGAATGTAAAAATACCTTTATGATGCAAATTGTTATTCATTCGTTTCAACTAATACCTTTATGATGCAAATTGTTATTCATTCGTTTCAACTATTTGCAATTTACTTAACATTTCTGGCTTTATGTTCTGAAGCATTGGTTGTATTGTAACAAGAAGATTTTCAATACTAGACATGCGCTCTTTGACTGATTGCAGCTCCTTTTCTTTTTCCTGCTGATTTTCTAGAGTTTCACTATAGGCATCATAAGTTAATACCATCCTGCATTTGGCGCAGAATTTTGAATCTGGTTTATTAGGTTCTGAGCAGTTAGGACATTGCTTACTTTGCAGTCTATTGACAGTTTGTAAGTTTTTGGGTGCAAGTCCATAAGCCTGTAATATGTCCTCACACGCTTCATTTCCAAATAAGTGGATATAGCGTCTAGGCATATCTGAATTAGCGCTCCACCCTGCGAAAACTCGAAGTGTGCTTTCCTTGAGTATCCTACATTTTTGTGTTAAAGAGGTATGTCTTCCAACTACATATGGATTCCAGGGTTTTTTCAATAATTCCTTAATTTTCTGTTTATCCTCTGGTAAAACATTAGAGTTATTCAGTAATTTAGGAAAAACTACTTTTTTAAAATTTCCATAAATATTATGAAGGGATGTTATTTGTAGTTCTCTCCCAAGACTCTTTCCGACTCCTGATATGAATACAGCGTTAGGATTTCCTGGTTGTGGATGCTCGTGATCCAGATAATCTTTGACATAGGGAAGTGAATCTATTAAGGGCAGAGGCCTTGTTCCTGTCTTTCCATTGACTACCGTTTCAGCATATTGCCTAGTTCCTATGGATTTGAATACAATATCCTTTATTTTCAGTTTCAGGATCTCATGTGGCCTACAACCTAAGTCTCTTGCAACAGCATGATAGCATTTCATTCTCTTTGAAGGGCAGTACCTAAGAAATAATAGATCTTCTTCATTGGTCCATAAATCTGCGGGTTTATACACTGACTTTTCCTTTCTTGTTAATTTAGGTATATTTTCTAAAATGTCAGACTTAGGCCTCTTATCAGGTTCAATGTGAGGATAATACAGCCATTTGAAAAATCTCATTAAACGCATTCTATATAGATTATAGGTGCCAATCCATTTATGCAGAGGATCTGAGGCTTCAGGCTTGCGAAAACTGTCCAAGAATTCAAGTATGTTTTGTCTTGTAAGAGATCTAAAAGATTTATGATTACAGTATTTAGATAGTTGATAAAGAGATCTGATACTCTCTTTTCTATAATTTGGAGACGGGTTTATTTCTGCCTTCATAGATATTATGTAATTAGCTATAGTCAAAGCATTTTCATGTGGTAATTCATAGCATAATTTAGAAAAGTAGGGAATCAGGCCTTCTGTAGCAATTTCAATCTTTCTATCAAATAATACATTGGCATTGTCTTCTTCTTCATCTCCTTCTCGTTTTGCATATTCTCTATTTTTTAATACAGTTGAAATAGACTTTTTCATGTTATTTACAGGATGTGATATAGAATTTCATTCGAGGAATATAAGTATGTAATCTATAAATAATTCTCAAAGAGTAATTATTTGTTTGCAAGATCTTTACCTGATAGTAATCTATGTTGTCATGGTTGCTCCGTCCCTATTACTTATAGGGGAAACCAAAGGCCGATTTCTTAACCTTAAGATGGGAACCAAAGCTCTCGCCTATTTGCCACTAACTGTGCTACCACTGATGGCATTTGTAATTATTGGTGTTAGTTTTCTGTCCAGTATCCCTTTATTGAATGCGTCTTGGCTTGGATATAATATAGCCTTAGGCCCATTCGGTAATCAAGGACTGTTTGGTATCCTGCCTTTTTTGCCGCTGCTTCTATATACGTTAATTCACGTCAACTACTTTGAGGAACTCTACTTTAGAAAAGATATTACGCATGTAGTAATTTGGGCAGCGCTGCATATCGCTATGGGAGTTGCTGTTTATGTGATATTGGCATTAATACCCCTTGGTTTATTTTATAGATTTATAAGAAATAGATATGATGTCAATCATGCATACACCCTCCATTTTGCAACAAATATAGTTCTAATCTTGATCTCTCTTAGCCTGTATATATTTTTATGAAAGCAAATAGGAATAAAATTACCATTTCGCTGATCGAATTAATTGCTATTTCGCTGGTCATTCTTTAAGGATGGTACCTAGAACTAAGACTAAAACTGTTGTTCCGGTTGCATAACGCATAGGCTGAGTTGATGAGAGTTTTTGCTTTTCTCGCTGCTCAGTCTGTTTTATTTTATCCAGCGATTAACTAACTAATCCTTTTTTATTTATTTATTTATGCATGACGTGCTCAAAGATCCTATCTTGCTGAAGAGATTTGTCAGTCATGTAATAATAGATGACCTCCTATACAGTCTCAAGTCTTGTGCCGCATTAGCGTACCTACTAGATCACGGACTACTCTCTTTGCACGATAGTTATATTGCCCTCTATGGCGAATCCCTTTTGGTTTTCTTATCCCCTTAGAAATCCACACTAAGGTGGAAAGTGTATAGAGGGGAATAAGGTCCCCAACAAAAGGAATGAATTCTGTCATGTTAATAGCTGTCGACAATTTGCTTCTTGTTATAGAGTAGAGCAAACTGGTTACAATGAAGTCAAATATATCACCAATTAACGGTGTACCAAACAGTGGAGCAGCAAAGTAATCTAGCCCATCGGCTATAATAGAGACTCCTAGAGCAGTTATCGCTCGTCTTCCAAATGATCTGTCATTCTGTACTATTTGCACAATACAGATATGACAATATGGAATATATAGATATCGCTAGCGATTTATTAAAATATAAGTAACGGCTTACGAAATATAACGCTTGCTTGCCTAAAGTAACTCTGTAATCAATAGTATTCAATTACAACCTTATAGTGAATTCTCATATTGTTATTGTCGATTAATTTTAAATCACATTCTTTGTGTCGTCCCAAATCACTTTTTGCATCCGCAACCCAACTGGCCACAATAAGATAGTATGAGGAACGCTTTTTATGTTTAAGAGGACTTTCAAGTTGAGGCTTTAGTCATAGTTCAAAACTAAAGTTATAATTACGGCGTAATAGCATCCATCACTTGGCTGCAATGGGTACCGAAAGCGTACAGAATTCAAATATGAGTTACAATGACAATGTGCCTACTATCGAGGACATATTCAAAGCAAGGAATTTGTTAAAAGGAACTCCAATTAGAAAGACGCCTTTGCAAGCATCAGATACGTTCACTAAACTCACTGGAACCAATCTCTTCCTAAAAATTGAATCCCTGCAAAGAACAGGTTCATTCAAAGTGCGTGGAGCATTCGTCAAATTAAATATGCTAACAAAAGAACAATCCAAATATGGAGTTATTGCTGCGTCTGCAGGCAATCATGCACAAGGTGTTGCATATGCGGCATCAAAGAAAGATATATCGTGCACCATTATAATGCCGAATAATGCGTCACCTGCTAAAGTTGCGGCCACAAGATCATACGGTGCAAAAGTTGTACTAAGAGGATCAGACTACGATGAGTGCTGGTCTGCTACACAAGAACTTGCAAAAGCGGAAGGCAGAACAATCATACATGCATTTGATGATTCGCAAATAATATCTGGACAGGGAACTATCGGATTAGAACTGTTAGAGGATTTACCCGACATTGATGAGGTATATTTGCCAGTTGGAGGAGGTGGTTTAGCGGCAGGTACAGCAATTGCAATTAAGTCAAAAAAACCGAATGTAAAAATTATAGGCATAGAATCTAAAGCATTCCCCGCGATGAAAGAATCTTTAGATAAAGGACATCTAACAGCCATAAGATCAGGTTATACTATTGCTGATGGTATTGCGGTAAAGGCTCCAGGTAAGCTTACATTCGAAATTGCTTCTAGGTACCTAGACGACATAATGACGGTTGATGATTCTTCAATAGTGAAAACAATGTTCTTACTAATGGAAAGAGCCAAATTGGTTGTAGAGCCTGCAGGAGCGGCAAGTCTTGCGTATTTACTCTCAAACGGTCATGGTCGAAAAGACAAGAGAACTGTGTCGATATTGACAGGGGGTAATGTTGATATGTATTTGCTCGGACAGGTTGTGGCTAAGGGTCTCATGCAGATGGGAAGAATGCTCAAAATCTTTATTCAATTACCAGACAAACCTGGAGCCTTAAAAACGGTGGTAGATGGCATAGCAGATCTAAGTGTTAATATCGTAGAAGTAGTACATGATAGGCTAAGCTCTAATATTGCAGCTGGAACTGCCGGTGTTTATCTTAGTCTTGAAATGGAAAATGAAAAACACTCGCGCCTCCTCATAGAATTTCTTAGGAGAAAAAAATTAGAATTTAGAGTGGTAAGTTAAGACATCTAAACCTTCTTCGATTTTGAAAGGTTCAATCCAGCTTTAGATTTCCACTGGTAAAGCCCCAAGATATGGATTAATAACCCTCAACCAACTCCCATAGCGATATGCAGTGCTGCCCAAATTACTACATGCGTAATATCTTTTCTAAAGTAGAGCTTCTCGAAGTAGTTGATGTGAAGTAACAGATAGAACAAGGTTGCCTTGAGAGAGACCCATATTTCTTACAATGTAAGAAGAAATTTACCATTCATAGTTTTTCTGATTGTATGTATATAGTATATCTGCTACATGTTCTATATGATATGTAGTTTGTGAGCACATTTCTTATGATAGTAGTGCCTGCTCATATGACCATGGCTAACTATAATATCGTCCTCTTCAATTTTCGTTCGACAAAAATAACATAATCCATTTTGCCGAGTATTAATTATAGAAACCATACGGCGAGTTCTATTTCCATTGGTAATTACAAACGAACGCGCCATGAGGCTGTATCTCGTATTTCATATTTTATCTGTTTGAATATTTCCATCTAAGCTATCTTATACTGAAATATGTAGTATCTTGAGATACCTAATATACTTCCGCCGTCCATACATGAGTAGCTAAAAAATGGGTCGCTTGTCCTCATTCCCTCCATGATTACAGTTATCGGATCAGTCATATCGAAACTTCATAGAGGCAATCCATTCACCATTCAGTCGCCAGGTATACGTCTTTGTATTAAAACAATACATGCAATATCGAAAGATAGAAGATTGCAATCAACTTTTGCAAGGTGATCCCAGAATAATTCAATCACAGCTCATCGATTACATTATCCATCTCAGAGAGGAAAGAAAGTTATTGGAGGTACAATAGTCAAAGATGGCAATCATTCGCAAATTTTACGATACTAACGATATCGAACTAAAATGGAAGAAAATAAAATCATATATTGGAAAAGGTAAGGATAAGTTAAACAAAAAAGATAGACCTTACACTTGTGTTGAGATTTCAGAAATGCTAGAAAAGGCGGATCAGCAAGGGCGTATTGCCATTTTGCTGATGTCCTCCTCCGGTATCCAAGTAGGAGCATTACTCCACCTGAAAATAAGAGATCTGCAAAGAATCGAAAAGTACAATCTTTACAAATAAAAGTTTATGAAAATGAAGACGAAGAAGTAGAAGAGAAAACAAACAATGGAATCTTTTAGTCGAAGAGGATCATGATAAAGGGTATGTCGTGCAGTTGTATTATGTAATAGACAGAAATCTAGGCATTATTGCTCTCTAAAAAAGAGATCTTATATACACTATTTCGTAATTGAGATGAAATATGATCAAAGGTATATTCACTTCCTCTCCAAATAAAGCTGAAGACTTCAGATTAGTTATATTTCACTCAGGTAAACCATTAAGCATGCCCTGGTAGACCTAGTATTTAGGATGGTAGACCAAATATTTGACATGGAATTACTACACGGTCAAATTATGCATCGTCTTAAGATCACTTTTGAAAAGCTCCAGGCCGGCGGGAATAGGTATACGAATGGGATCCTTTAGTGAGAGCGGCTTTCCAGTTTTCTCCAAAATAGTTTCTTTTTTCTTATTCCACACCTTTGAGTTAAAATCTGTTATCGGTCCAGTGTACTTTGACAGCTCTCGGTAATCTCCATTTATGGATTCTGGTAAACGTTGTGAGTGGATGCTTTTGACAGAATAAAGTTTTATCCACAACTCTTCTGTGATAAAGGGACAAATAGGTGCTAACAGTAACAAGATTGTAGATAGGCACCTGTGTAATGTAAATATGGCTGATTTATTCCCTATGCTATTTTCTTTATTGTATGCACGAGCTTTGACCATTTCTAAATAGTGTGCGGCAAAGAGATTTCTAGTAAACTCTCGAATTGCATTCGATGGTACAAAAAAGTTAAAATCACTATATCCCCTTTTACATTCTTCTATCAGCTTTGATAGTTCTGAAATAATCCATTGGTCTGTTGCATAAAGTTGAGCGGGAGCTTCCAACAGAATATCAAAAGAAGAAATAAACCTACCTATATTCCATAATTTTGACAGAAAGTTTTTCGAACCAGCAATTCTCTGTTCAGAGCATCGGAAATCATGGCCCAAACTACCTTCGCTTGCAGACCAGAATCTGAAGGCATCTGCTCCATACTGGAGCATTATTGGGAATGGATCAATAACATTCCCTTTACTTTTACTCATCTTTTCTCCTTTTTCATCCACGCCATATCCCATAATCCATGCGCTTGACCATGGCAACTTATCAGTTAGCTGGAAACATCGTAGCATGCTGTAATACAGCCACGTTCTTATGATGTCCTTGGCCTGAGGCCGAATTTCAGTTGGATATGCATGATTATGGAATTTCGGATCTCTTTTGTATTTTGTAATGAAAAGCGAGGTAATACTTGAATCCATCCAAGTATCAAATATTTTATCCTCGCCTGTGAACTCGGTACAGTCGCAATTCATACATTTTTTAAAGGGAGGTTTTTCCTTCCAAGGTCTATAGTATATGTCTGTTGTGGTCAAGTTTGGAAGGTTTGGGGTTCGACAATTATTGCAATACCAAATAGGAATCTCTGTACCGTAAAA
>Ga0126312_10003710_pt1 | contig 10298 bp, 9 predicted proteins | sample Plot104A_FD_92537 | JGI IMG/M metagenome (GOLD analysis project Ga0126312, IMG submission 92537) | Serpentine soil microbial communities from UC McLaughlin Reserve, CA, USA - Plot104A | ecosystem: Environmental > Terrestrial > Soil > Grasslands | place: USA: UC McLaughlin Reserve, Lake County...
CCCACGTCCAAGTAGTAGAGCCGATCCTGCACAGTGACGGCGAGATTGCCCTTCCAGCCAGTGATATTTGACCCACGCAGCAGCCGATGAGCCCGGCGCTCCGCAGCGGACCAAGGCTCATGGCGGGAGTCAAGAAGCAATTTCAGCCGAAGCCGATTGCCGGACCGGTTCGCGGTACTGGTGAGCGCGTCATGCATTCCCTCGAGGGTCGCCGTCCGAGTGCGAAGCGCGACGTCGATACCGTCGGCGCAACCCTCGGAGGCCAGATCGAGGGCCGTTGGTGCCGGATTTGTGAACCGAAGACCGTTGCGTTCCATGACGAGGCTTGGCGAAAGGACCCGCTGACGGAAGGTGAAGCCGGGTTGCGCCCTGACCTTGTGTGGCACGGCGACTTCGATCCGATCGAGGGGTGCGTCGGGCCAGTAGGACACTCTCGCCGCCGCCGTCCCGATGAGGACCCCGTCCGGATAGCGAAGCAGGGAGGCCCGCATTCGGATGAGGGCCTCGTGGCGCCACTCGGTCATGGAGTAAATGCCTGGGAGGACTGCGCTGAGCTTTCCCCGTCTTATCAGCCAATCAATTGCGCCACTGAGTTCGGGACGGTCCCGACGGCACAGCACTCCGCCTTGGGCTCGCAGTAGCGTTGCCACCTCACCTGCCGACCCCACGCTGGTAACTTGCGCGAAGCGGCTGCAATCGTGCGACCCCAACGCGGGTCTGTAGATATCGAATTAGTCCGCGTTCTGCCTGTGGATATATACGCCGAATGATGCTAGGCCGCGTGCAAGATGTGCCGCGCCTGCTCCACGTCGGCGTGCATCTGCTTGATCAGCGACTCCATGCCCTCGTACTTGATCTGGCCACGCAGGCGCGCGTAGAAATCAATCCCTATCGGCACCCCGTAGAGCTCGAGGTCGTCGCGATCGAGAACGTATGCCTCCACGCGCCGTGCTACCCCATCGAATGTCGGGTTGGTGCCGACGGAGATCGCGGCGGGCCAGCGGGGCGAAGGGACGTCCAACCGAGTAACCCAGCCGGCATACACCCCGTCGGCAGGGACGGCCATCCCCGGTGGAACCGGAACGTTGGCGGTCGGGAAGCCCATCTGGCGGCCGCGATGATCGCCCTCGACAACGACACCTGAGAACCGGAAGGCGTGATCGCTCAGTTCCCGGACCCGCCCGAAATCTCCCTCGGCCACCGCGTGGCGGATCAATGTGGAGGAGCTGGGCTGAGTCCCATCGGTGAGCAGCGGTAGCGCCTGAACTTTGAAGTCGCCGGCGCCGAGTTCCTCCAGGGTGGCAACATCACCTGCCGCCCGAAACCCGAAGCGAAAGTTCTCGCCGACGACGATCCTGGTGGGATGCAGTGGTCGAAGGACCTCGTCAACGAAGCGCTCCGGACTCCAGCTGGCTACGTCTGTGGTGAAGTTCACGACGATGACCTCATCCACTCCGGCCGACCTCAGCAACTCTTTGCGGCGCTCCAAAGTTGTCAGCAGCGGTGGCGTCTGGTCCGGCCGGATCACTGACATCGGATGGGGCCAGAAGGTAATAGCGACGACTCGTGCGTTTGGTTCGGAGGCCTTGGCGGTACGGATGATCTCGACATGACCGCGATGCACGCCGTCGAAATTGCCGATGACCACTACCGTGGGTTGGCTCATCCGACGATCTTCCCTTCTCATGCGGGCTCGAACAGTTAACCAGACCGCAACGCGAGTCATGGATCACGCCGCGACACGCTGGATTCGCCAAGTGGGGCCAGGTCGTGTAAAAATGCGCGGGGCACCGCAACATCTGACATCTCGGGGGGAACGCAGTGAGGCGTATCACTAAAGCTGCGCTCGGCAGCCTTGCCGGCGGCGCAGCAATTCTGGCCGGAACGCAGTTGGCGGGCGGCGCATCAGGGACTTACGAGTTCTCCGGCCCGCTGGTCGATCTCCAGACTGCTAGCGACGACGGGCCATTGGACAAAGGCCAAGCGAGGGTCACGATCGTGGAGACGGCGGACAGCACACAGTTCTCCCTCCGTGTGATTGGGATCGACCCCCTATACGCAGATCGGGTCGGTGCTCACCTTCATACTGACCAATGCGTGGAAGGCATCGGATCGGCAGCCGGACCTCACTACAACACGGACGTGTTGGCCGGAGTGAAACCGCATAAAGTCGAGATCAGCACCGAAACCGAGGCCTGGTTTGACCTGGCACCCGAATTTGAGGCACCTGACGATTCGGGTAGGGCCTTCGATGAGACGACGGTGCCTTTCGTGCCCGTGGATTCGGACGGCATCATGTCTATCGTTATCCATGTCACCGAGACCGACCCAGCGACTGGTTTGGCTGGTTCTCGGCAAGCCTGCTTCCCACTGTCCGTGCCGCAATGGATTCCGGCACCTACTGAATAAACCTCAGATAAGGACAACCTCGGCGACAGCATCCGGTCCTTCCTGGCGATAGAGCGCCAGGAAGTGACCGGTTTCGTCTAGCAAGGCCGTGGGATTGTCCGGCAGGGTCAGATTGGCCAGCCCACGGCCATGCCGGATGTGGCTGACCTGGGCCTCACTCATGATCAGCGCCGGGAAGAAGTCCTGAACCACGCGGTCCAGCGGACACACCTGGAGCCCCCGCTCAGCTACATCGAGGGTCTGAGCTTCATCGACTCGGAATGAGCCCACTCGGGTGCGCCGCAACGTTGTGATGTGTCCACCAACGCCCAACGCGGCGCCGAGGTCGCGTGCCAGTGCCCGGACATAAGTGCCGGTCGAGCACACGACCTCGATATCGACATCAACGACCGGCAGACCGCCGACCTGGTTCGCTCGCGACGCCGTTAGCTCGAAGCGCTCCACCTGAACCGGCCGGGCTGGTAGGTCCACCTGGTCGCCCGCGCGTACCCGCGCGTAGGACCGAACTCCGCCGATCTTGATGGCCGATACCGCGGATGGCACCTGGAGGATGGCGCCGCGCAACCTGGCCATGGCAGCCTCAATATCGGAATCCTTCAGCCCCGCAGCACCGACTGCTGCCAGGACCTCACCCTCGGTGTCATCGGTGACGGTGGAGATGCCTAGCCGGATTGTCGCCGAATACGCCTTATCCGCCAGTGCCAGATATCCGAGCAGCCTGGTGGCCTTTCCGATTCCGATGATCAAAACACCGGTGGCCATCGGATCGAGGGTGCCAGCGTGCCCCACCTTGCGAGTTCCAGCCAGCCGCCGTACCCGCCCCACTACGGAGTGGGATGTCCACCCGGCCGGTTTGTCGATCACCACCAGCCCAGCCGGCGGCTGGTCAGCCAATCCGCTCTTCATCATCGTCGGGATGCTTGTACGGGTCCTCGCCCCCGGCGTAGGACGCGCTCGTGGCTTGTTCGGCCAGGCGCTCGTCGGTCGCTCTGGCCTGGGCCAGCAGCTCATCGATCTGCCGGGCGCTTTCTGGCACCGCGTCCGGCACGAAGGTCAGGGTGGGAGTGAACTTCAGCCCGAGCTGCTTGCCGATCTGGGATCGGATCAGGCCAGTCGCCGAGGCCAGCGCCGCCGCAGTCCCGGCCTGATCTTGGTCCGAACCCAGCACCGTGTAGAAGGCCGTAGCCTCCCGACTATCCCCCGTGAGCCGGACGTCAGTGATCGTCACGAAGCCGAGTCGCGGATCCTTGATCCGGCGCTCCAGCATTTCGGCGATGATCACCTTGATTTGGTCAGCCAGCTTCAATACCCGTGGCCCGGCCATCGTTCACCTTCCCCTACGAGCGGGGTTTCTCCCGCATCTCGTACGTCTCGATGATGTCGCTGATCCGGATGTCGGAGTAGTTGGCGAGCGTCATGCCGCACTCGTAGCCCTCTCGAACCTCGGTGACGTCGTCCTTCTCCCGCCGAAGCGAGGCAATCGTGCTCTCCGCGACAACCACGCCTTCGCGCAGCAGCCGGGCCTTGGCGTTCCGGCGGATGGAGCCACTGATGACCATGCAGCCGGCGATAATGCCGGCCTTGGACGAGCGGAAGATCTCCCGGATCTCGGCCTGCCCGAGGATGACTTCCTCGAAGATCGGCTTGAGCATGCCCTTCAGAGCCGCCTCGATCTCATCGATTGCGGCGTAGATCACCGAGTAGTACCGAATGTCGACGCCCTCGCGATCGGCCAGCTCCGAGGCCTTGCCCTGTGGCCGCACATTGAAGCCAACGATGACCGCATCGGAGGCCGCCGCCAGCGAGACATTGGTCTCGGTGATTGCGCCGACACCGCGGTCGATGACCCGGAGCGACACTTCATCGCCCACATCGATCTTCGACAGAGCATCCTCCAGGGCCTCGACCGAACCGGCACCATCGCCCTTGAGGATAAGCCGCAGCTCCCTCGTCTCGCCCTTCTCCAGCTGCTCGAACAGCTGGTCGAGGGTCTTGCGACGGGTACCCGCAGCCTGAGCGGCCATTCGCAGCCGGGCCGAACGCCGCTCCCCGATCTGCCGGGCCATCCGGTCGTCCTCGACCACAAGGAAGCTGTCGCCGGCCCCGGGAACAGCCGTCAGCCCGAGCACCTGCACCGGGAAGGACGGCGGAGCGGAGCTGACGCTCTCGCCCCGGTCGTTGAGCAGTGCCCGAACCCGTCCATGGGCAGGACCTGCGACGATCGAGTCGCCGACTTGCAGGGTGCCGCGCTGGACAAGGACGGTTCCGACCGGACCGCGGCCCTTGTCCAGGTGTGCCTCGATAGCTACACCCTGGGCCGGCATTTCGGGATTCGCCCGCAGATCGAGAGCGGCGTCAGCAGTCAGCACAACCGCCTCCAACAGCTCGTCCAGGCCCTGGCCGGTCACCGCTGAGACGTCGACGAACATGGTGTCGCCGCCGTACTCCTCAGGGACAAGCCCGTATTCGGTCAGCTGGCCACGGACCTTCGTCGGGTCTGCGCCTTCCTTGTCGATCTTGTTCACGGCGACCACGACCGGAACGTCGGCCGCAAGCGCGTGGTTCAGTGCCTCGATGGTCTGCGGCATCACTCCGTCATCGGCCGCAACCACCAGGACGGCGATGTCGGTCGACTTGGCACCGCGTGCCCGCATCGCGGTGAATGCCTCGTGACCAGGCGTGTCGATGAAGGTGATCTTGCGTTCTTCGTCCTCGACCTCGGTCGAGACTTGGTACGCGCCGATCGCCTGAGTGATGCCACCGGCCTCACGCGCGACCACGTTGGTGTTGCGAATGGCGTCGAGCAGCTTGGTCTTGCCGTGATCGACATGGCCCATCACGGTTACCACGGGTGGCCGTGCCTCCAGGTCTTCCTCGCCGCCTGTGTCCTCGCCGAACTCGATGTCGAAGCTCTCCAGCAGCTCGCGGTCCTCATCCTCAGGGGAGACCACTTCGATGTCGTAGTTGAGCTCGGCGCCAAGGACCTGGAGCGTGTCGTCGCTCACCGATTGGGTCGCGGTCACCATCTCACCAAGGTGGAACAGCACCTGAACCAGCTGCGCCGGTTCGGCGCCGATCTTCTCGGCCAGGTCGGTCAGCGAGGCACCCCGTGCGAGGCGGATCGTCTGCCCATCGCCCTGCTTGACCCGGATGCCACCGATCGCCGGTGCCTCCATCTGGTCGAACTCTTGGCGACGCTGCTTCTTCGACTTACGACCACGGCGAGCCGGACCACCGGCCCGGCCGAAGGCGCCTTGAGTGCCCCCGCGGCCGCCACGGCCGCCACGGCCACTTGGCGGTGGGCCTCCCGGTCCACCGCCGGGGCCTCCTCTGCCCGGAGCCTGCCCTGGCCGGCCGCGGCCACCGGGAGGGGCGCCGCGACCCCGCACGCCGGGACCCCCAGGAGGACCGGCCAACTGTCCGTTGCTTTGCTTGGGCATCATGGCGGGGTTCGGCCGGGGCAGGCCTTGCACGCCAGAGCGGCCTCCGGGAGCCGGAGCACGGCCCGCCGGCGGCCGCGGTCCACCTGGCCGGGCCTGGTCTGCAGCGCCCGGTCGCGGCGCCCGAGGCTGGCCCATGCCCTGAGAGGACGAGAACGGGTTGTTACCGGGTCGCGGCGCCCCTGGGCGCCGTCCTGGCGGAACCTGCCCGCCGGGAAGCCCGCCGGTGGACCCTGGGCGTGGCCGAGGGCCAGCGGGTGATCCGCCGACCTCACCTGGCCGAACGAAGGGGACCTCGGGAGCTGCGCTGCGAGCCGCCGGCGCCTGAGGCGGAGGTGCCGGGACTGCATCGCGTCGCTCACCCGGTCGCGGAACCGGCTGTCCCGGAGCCCGTGGGCTAGGCGCAGCTCGAGGAACGTCGCCCGGCGTCCCATCACCAGTCGACGGAGCCGTGCGGGACGGCGCGCCGTCGCCGGGCGTTGCGGTGACCGTTCGGTCATCCTTAGCAATCGGTGCTGCGGCTTCGGCCGGCGCGGCAATACCATCGCCGTCCGTTGTGGCGCCTGCGGCGGTTGTTGTCTTAGCGGCTGCCTTCTTCGCTGGCTTCTTGGCCGGCGGAGGCTCGCTCGCCAGTTTCTCCTTGAGCCGCCTCTCGACCGGCGCCTCCACGGTTGAAGAGGCGGATCGGACGAACTCTCCCATGTCCTTCAGCATGCTGAGGACGGTTTTGCTCTCGACCCCGAGCTCTTTCGCGAGCTCGTAGACACGGACCTTTGGCACTGCTCTCCTTGTTGGTGGTCCGGGTCTGGGTCTCCGGACCAGTTAGTTGTTGTGCATGCTCACTGCGAGATTCTCATCGAGTGGTCATGAGCGTTTGCCCACCTTCTGGTCGGCGCCCGGAACAGGTCCGGGCGCTTATATGGCGCCCCCGGCCAGGTGGCTTGGGCGCAATGCAGAACTCTATGCCCAACGGCGTGATTTCACCTAAGTGGTCAAAACCGCGTCGTCGATCAGCCCAATGACCGCACGCTCAAGATCTCCGGCCGTCACGCCGTCCACCTTGAGTGCCCGGCCAACCGCCCGGCGACGGGCAGCTTGGGCCAAGCAGTCAGCTCTCGGATGCAAGTATGCCCCGCGACCCAACTCTTGCTGCCGTATGTCAGCTCTGAGGCCCAATGGGGTCCACACCAACCGCAGCAGGTCGGACTTGTTCGCTCGCTCTCGGCAGCCCAGACAGGTACGGACCGGCAGGCTCATGCCGGCTAGCGTACGGCGTTACTCGGCGCTGCCGGGTTCTGCCATTTTCCGGTGCTGCTCCGCCTTGAGCGCGTCGGGCAGCAACTTGTCCGCTGCCCCCATCGCCTTTGTCCTCAAAGAGCCAGCGATGATCTTCGCCTCACCCTCCATCAGGGCATTGAAACCCTGCTCAGCAACACTGGCCGGGTCGTCCTTACCGCCCTGCGCTACTCGGGTGTCGTCCATCTCGGCCCGGGTGAAGAACCGGGTGTCGGTGGGCCCGGGCATGAGGGAGGTGATGACCACGCCAGTGTCCTTCAGTTCGTTTTGTACAGCCTCGGCGAAGGACTGGAGAAATGCCTTGCTTCCGGCGTAGACGGACTGGAAGCTGCCAGGCGTCATGGATGCAACGGATGAGGTGATCAATACCCTGCCTTCGTTGCGGGCGGCCATGTCGATGAGCAGCCGCTTCGCCAGGTGCACCGTGGACTTGATGTTGAGGTCGATGATGTCCATCTCGGCGGCAAGATCGGTCTCCACGAATGGGCCGCCCACGCCGACGCCGGCATTCAGCGCGGCGGCGTCCACAGGTCCTCCGGCGGCGGTCGCCGCGGAGTACAGGGTCTCCACGCCGTCGAAACTGCGCAGGTCGGCCTGGACCGGTGTGACGTTTGCACCCGAGGCGCCCAGAGCATCCGCCGCTTGGAAGATCTCGGCCTCCTCTGAGCAGACCACGAGATCGAAGTCGTGCAGTACGAACTGCTTGGCAAGCTCGAGACCAATGCCGCTGGACGCACCGGTGACGAGGGCTAGTTTCCTGGCTTCAGTCATGTGCTCGAACTACCCAGCAGCCAGGAGGCTCAACCTGCCGCCCGGAAAGGCGATTTGACTAGCGAACCGGTGCTGTATCGGGGCGGATATCGATCCGCCAACCGGTCAGCCGGGCCGCAAGGCGGGCGTTCTGGCCTTCTCGGCCGATAGCCAGGGAGAGCTGATAGTCAGGCACGATCACTCGCGCGGCGCGCAAGTTCGGGTCCACAACGATGACCGACGAGACCTTGGCAGGAGACAGCGCCTGCCCGACGAACGTCGCCGGATCCGGCGACCAGTCGATGATGTCGATCTTCTCCTCGTTCAGCTCGTGCATGACAGCCCGCACCCGCTGTCCCATCGGCCCGATGCAGGCTCCCTTGGCACTGACATCGGGATTGTGGCTGACGACCGCGATCTTGCTCCGGTGCCCTGCCTCACGGGCTACCGCCATGATTTCGACGGTTCCGTCGGCGATTTCGGGTACCTCGAGTCGGAAGAGCTTCTCAACCAGCTGTGGGTGGGTCCGGGAGACCACGATCTGCGGCCCCCGGAGCTCCTTTCGGACCGAGACCACGTAGACCTTTACTCGTGTGCCGTGTGTGTAGCTCTCCCCCGGCACTTGCTCGCTGAGCGGCATGATCGCCTCGATCTTGCCTAGATCAACCAGCACCGTGCGAGAGTCGCCGCCCTGCTGCACAACACCGGAGATGACATCGCCCTCGACGCCGGAGAAGTGCCCATACTTCTGCTCGTCCTCGGCGTCCCGCAGTCGCTGCATGATCACCTGACGAGCGGTCGAGGCCGCCACTCGGCCGAAGCCCTCGGGCGTGTTGTCGTATTCGCCGATCTGCTTGCCGTCCTCGTCGAACTCGGGTGCCAGCACCGTGACATGTCCGGTCTTGCGGTTGAGCTCAACCCGTGCCCCAGGGACTGCGCCCTCGGTCCTCTCATACGCAGTTCGCAACGCTTCCTCGATCGCCTTGACCAGGACGTCGAAGGGAACATCCTTCTCCCGCTCCATTAGCCGAAGTACGGAGATGTCGATATCCATCTCAATCCCCCTTGTCCACCACCGGCCGGTTGAGCTCGACTTGGACCAGCGCCGTTTCCACTTCGCTCAACTGCACTGTTCGCTGGACACCATCAACGTTGAGAACGGCTGCATCATCAGCTGTGGACACGACGCGCCCGGTGACCTGCTCTCCCGCGGCGGTCTTCACCGCAACCAGGCGACCGACGTTGCGCCGCCAGTGCCTCGGCAGCACCAGCGGACGGCTCACGCCCCGCGAGGAAACCTCCAAGGTGTACGGGCTGCCGCCGGCGATGTCAGCGCTATCCAACGCTCCCGACAAGACCTTGCTCGCCTCGGCGATATCGTCCAGCGTCGGCCCTGTGCCCTCCGGTCCATCACCGTCAACAACGACCCGAAGTAACCGACGCTTCCCCGCAGGGATGATCTCGACCGCCTCCAGCTCCAGATCGAATTCCGCCAGGTGAGGGCGCAGCAGATTGGCAATCTGGCTATCTCTCATCGGCGTCCTTCGATCCGGTTGTGGCCAAGCAGTTGTCAGGTCGGCTGCCCTTTGCACCGCTCAGTTTGAGCAGATGGCGCCGTGTTTCGCAGCATACTCGTGCCGCTGGGGTACGGTCGGCGAGTGGCATCGAGCGACGTGGCGCGCCCGCTGTCGCTCAGCAGACGCGACGCGCTACTTGCCCTGCTCGGTCTATCCGCCGCGCTGACAGGTTGCACCCGCGGTACTCCGAGGGTTCGGGAGCCGCTCGCCGAACGCTCGAATCCCACCTCGTCGATCCCCGCCACAGCCTCTGGGAGTCCGACACCAACTCCCCAAGGCACGGGCCAATCAGCCGCGTTCGAACTTGCCCTGGCCGACCTCGCCGGAGCGACACTGATCGGCAGGCAACGCTCGTCGCTGACAGGCGCCCAGCGGGATCTGTTGGCCGCCGTGCGGGGAGGGCATCTCGATCATGCGACGGCGCTGGGCAGTCCGGAACCCACCAGCCGGCCAGAACCGTCATCGTCGACCTCCGCCCGGCCGGGCACTCTGGCGCCGAAAGAAGCGATCGCCGCGCTGATCAAGCAGGAACGCTCGGCAGCCGGTCGACACGCCAACAGCGCCCTGGGCTCAACCGGCTTCGATGCCCTGTTGTGGGCATCGATGTCGGTCGCCGCCAGCGGCTACGCGTCCGCGCTGTCCGCCGGCAAAGCTCGTGCGACAGAAGTATCCCCGCGCAGCCAGCTACCTGAACTCTCGGAGGCAGACGCGATCTCCGAGCTCGTCGCGCAGCTTCATGCTCTGGTCTACGGCTACCAGCTCGCCATCGGCAAGCTGCGTGTGCTGAGCAAGGCGCGTGCCCGAGCTGTCACTGAGCTGCGCAGCA
>Ga0126312_10003711_pt1 | contig 10298 bp, 7 predicted proteins | sample Plot104A_FD_92537 | JGI IMG/M metagenome (GOLD analysis project Ga0126312, IMG submission 92537) | Serpentine soil microbial communities from UC McLaughlin Reserve, CA, USA - Plot104A | ecosystem: Environmental > Terrestrial > Soil > Grasslands | place: USA: UC McLaughlin Reserve, Lake County...
CACGCCCAGCTCCTCCGCGGCGCGCGCCTCGTCCTCCCATGCGACCACGACCCGGGCGAGGAAGTCGTCGCCCGGGGAGTCCGACTCGTCGACCGGCTCGTCTCCGCGCGGCCCGTACCAGCCGCTCGCCGACTGGCACACCAGCGTCCCCGGGCGCTCCGCCGCCGGCAGCGCTCGCAGCGCGGCCACCAGGTTGCGGGTGCCGAGCACCCGGGAGTCGCGGATCTCGCGCTTGATCTGTTCGCTCCAGCGCTGGGCGAGCGGCTCGCCCGCCAGGTGTACGATGGCGTCGCGGCCGGCGAGCGCCTCCGCCGGGGGTGGCTCGTTCTTCGGGTCGGGCCAGGCGAAGTCGCCCGCCTCGGGATTCCGGGAGAGCACCACCACCTCGTCGCCCCGCCGGCGCAGCTCGCCGAGCAGAGCGCGGCCGATCGTCCCGGTGGCGCCGGTTAGCGCGACTCTCACGGGCCGACGTTGGCGGCAGCCACGGGAGGCGTGGTCGCGCGCGAAGCGCCGCTGCGCTCGGCCTCCTCGGCCACGGCCCGGGCCACGGTGGGGCTGACGTCCCGGTTGAAGACGCTGGGGACGATGTAGTCCTCGTCGAGCTCGTCGTCCCCCACGACCGCGGCGATGCCCTGCGCGGCGGCCAGCTTCATCTCCTCCGTGATCGTGGGCGCGCGCACGTCGAGAGCGCCACGAAACACTCCCGGGAAGGCGAGCACGTTGTTGATCTGGTTGGGATAGTCGGAGCGGCCGGTTGCGATCACCCGCACGCGGGGCGCGGCCTCCTCCGGCTTCACCTCGGGGTTGGGATTGGCCATGGCGAACACGAACGGGTCCGGATTCATCCGCTCCAAGTCGCGCGCCTGGATGATGCCCGGCCCGGACAGGCCGATGAAGAGATCGGCGCCCTCCAGCACGTCGACGATCGAGCCGGCGCGCCGGCTGGGGTTCGTGTTCTCCGCAAGCCAGACCTTGGGCGCGTTCATCGACTCGCTCTCGTAGTCCTCCCGACCGCTGTGGATGGCGCCGAAGCGGTCGCAGGCGACGATCTCCGGCACCCCCGATCCGAGCAGGATCTTGGCCACCGCAACCCCGGCGGCGCCGGCGCCGACCATGCAGACCGACAGGTCCTCGAGCTTGCGCCCGGTCAGCCGGCAGGCGTTGATCAGCGCGGCGAGCGTCACGATCGCCGTTCCGTGCTGGTCGTCGTGGAAGACCGGGATGTCGAGCGCCTCCACGAGCCGTTGCTCGATCTCGAAGCAGCGCGGCGAGGAGATGTCCTCCAGGTTGATGCCCCCGAACGTGGGCGCTATCCGCTCGACCGTCTCGACGATCTCGTCGGGGTCCTTGGTGCTGAGGCAGATCGGGAAGGCGTCGACGTCGGCGAACTCCTTGAACAGCATCGCCTTGCCCTCCATGACGGGCATGGCCGCCTCGGCTCCGATGTCGCCGAGGCCCAGCACCGCCGTACCGTCCGAGACCACGGCGACCGTGTTCGCCTTGATCGTGTACTTGAACGCCCTCTGGCGGTTGGCCGCGATCGACTCGCACACGCGCGCCACACCCGGCGTGTAGGCCATCGAGAGGTCGTCGCGCGTCTTGAGCGGGAGGTTGAGGCCGGTGTGGATCTTGCCGCGACGGTGCACCTCGAAGGTCCGGTCCGTGATCTCCACGACCTTGGCCCCGCGGACCGCCTGCACGGCCGAGATCACGCTGCCGCGGTGCTCGGCGCTGCTGCACTCCACGGTGACCTCGCGCAGGGTCCTGTCCCCGCGTGCCTCGACCGTGTCCACCGCGACGATCGAGCCGCCGGTCCTGTTGATGGCGGCGGTGACCTTCCCCAGCGTGCCGCCCTTGCGGGGGAGCTCGACGCACATCGTCAGCGAGAACTGGGCGCTGGGCGTGGCCATTGCGGGGAACGATAATGCTGCCCGCCCCCCGGATACGATCATTGCGTGGCCGCCGACTCTCCCCGCGAGCTGTTCCTGATCGACGGGAACAGCCTCGTCTACCGCGCCTTCTTCGCCCTACCCGAGACGATCGCGACGTCGAAGGGCCAGCCGACCAACGCGATCTTCGGCTTCGCCTCGATGCTCGTGAAGATCGTCTCCGAGTACGGCGTCAAGCCGACGCTGGTGGTGTGGGACGCGGGGATGTCCGGTCGCGAGGAGGTCTACGACGAGTACAAGGCCCAGCGCAAGGAGCGTCCGGACCTGCTCTCCGAGCAGTGGCCTCACATGCAGCCGCTGGTCGAGGCGTTCGGCTACCGGAACCTGCGGATCGAGGGCTACGAGGCCGACGACGTGATCGCCACGATCGCCCAGCAGGCGAAGACCGAGGGAATCGGCGTGATGGTGGTCACCGGCGACCGCGATCTGTTCCAGCTCATCGACGAGGGCATCCAGGTCATGGCCACGAGCCGCGGGATCACCGAGACCAAGGTCTACGACCGCGAGGCGGTGGTCAACCGCTACGGCATCCCACCGGAGCTCATCCCCGATTTCACCGGCTTGAAGGGGGACACCTCGGACAACATCCCGGGCGTTCCCGGGATCGGCGAGAAGACCGCGTCGCAGCTCCTCAACGAGTTCGGCGACCTCGAGGCGGTACTCGCGAACGTGGAGAAGGTGTCGGGCGCCAAGCGCAAGCAGAACCTGACCGAGCACGCCGAAGAGGCCCGGATCTCCAGGGAGCTTGCCACCGCCATCCGCGATATCGACATCGAGGTCGACCTCGACGAGGTCGTCGCCCAGCAGCCCGACCGCTCGCGGCTGCGCACCTTCTTCCGCGAGTTCGAGCTCCGCGACCCCCTGCAGCGGCTGGAGGAGGCGCTGGGCGAGGGCGAGGAGGCGGCGCCCCGTGAGCGGCACTCGGAGGAGATCGCCGTCACGGCGCGCGAGGTGCCCGTCGCCGAGCTGGGCGCCCTGGAGGGCGAGCTCGTGACGATCTCCGCCGAGCGCCCCCGGCCCGCCGGGGAGGAGGAGGGCCAGGAGACTCTGGATGTCGGCCTGCCCAGCGGGCCGCTGAGGGTGGCTGCGTACGCGGGCGGCGACGAGGTGCTGGTCGGCGAGGTGGAGACCGCGGCCGCGCTGGCGCTGGCGCGCGGCGACCGTCCTCTCGTGGCCCATGACTGGAAGTCAATCGCCACCAGCGACGGCGCCTTCGAGTCGCCGCCACTTGAGCACGACACGATGGTCGCGGCGTATCTGATCGATCCCGCGGGCCGGGCCTATCCGCTGGTCGAGCTCTGCGACCAGGAGGGGCTGGGCGCCCGCGTGGAGGGCGCAAACGGCGTGGCCGAGCGCGCCGTGATCACCCGCGTCCTGGCGGAGCGGCAGCGGGCTCGACTCGAGGAGGACGGCCTGACGCGGCTCTTCCACGAGGTCGAGCTCCCACTGGTGGACGTGCTCGTCGAGATGGAGCGGGCCGGGGTTAAGCTGGACGTCGGCCAGGTCCGGGCGATCGCGAGGCGCCTCGGCGAGCAGGTGGCGCAGCTCGAGCGCGAGATCTGGGAGCTCGCCGGCGAGGAGTTCACCATCGGCTCGCCCCAGCAGCTTTCGGCCGTCCTCTTCGACAGGCTCGGCCTGTCCAAGAAGCGCCGCGGCAAGACGGGCTTCTCGACCGACGCCCGGGTGCTCCAAGCCATTCGCGACGAGCACGAGATCGTCCCCAGGATCGAGCAGTGGCGGGAGCTCTCGAAGCTCAAGTCCACCTACCTCGACGCCTTTCCCGAGCTGCTGGCGGAGGACGGGCGCCTGCACACCACCTTCAACCAGACTGCCACTACGACAGGGCGCCTGTCCAGCACGAACCCGAACCTCCAGAACATCCCGATCCGGACCGAGCAGGGTCGTGAGATCCGCGCCTGCTTCGTGGCGGAGGAGGGCTGCACCCTGGTCTCGGCCGACTACTCGCAGGTGGAACTGCGGATCCTTGCCCACGTGGCGGGAGAGGAGGTCCTGAAGGAGATCTTCCGCCGCGGCGAGGACGTGCACACCGCCACGGCCGCCTGGATCCTGGGGGAGGAGGGGCTGAAGGTGGATCCGGGCACGCGCTCCAAGGCCAAGATGGTCAACTACGGCATCGTCTACGGCCTCTCCGCCTTCGGCCTCGCCGACCGCCTCGGAATCGAACAGGACGAGGCGCAGGACTTCATCGACCGCTACCTCGAGCGCTTTCCCGCCGTGAAGGCGTTCATCGAGCGGACGATCGAGCAGGCCAGGAACGACGGCTACGTGACGACGCTGTTCGGCCGCATCCGCCGCATCCCGGAGCTGCGCGCAAGGCAGCGCCAGACCCGGATGCTCGGCGAGCGCCTGGCCGTGAACATGGTCATCCAGGGCACCGCCGCGGACATCATCAAGGTGGCCATGGTCCGCTGCCGGAACGCGCTGCGGGACGCCGGACTCTCCACTCGTCTGGTGCTCCAGATCCACGACGAGCTCCTGTTCGAGGGCCCGGAGGGAGAGGCCCGTCAGGCCTGCGACATCGTCTGCCGTGAGATGGCCCGCGCCTTCGACCTCGATCCGGCGCTCGGAGTGGACGTCGGGGCAGGCGGGAACTGGCTGGAGGCCAAGTAGTGGAGAAATGGCTTCCGGTCGCGGCCACCTGCGTGGCCGGCGGGCTCGTGGCCCTGCAGGCGCCGATCAACGCCGTGCTCGCCCGGTCGGTGGGCAGCCTGCCCGCCGCGGCCGTCAACTTCCTCTGCGGCACCGTGGCGCTCCTGGCGCTCGTGCTGGTAATCGGCCAGGCCGGACGGCTCGGCGACGGAATCGGCGTCCCGTGGTACTACCTCATCGGCGGCGGGCTGCTCGGCGCGGTATACGTCACGACGGTCCTCGTCAGCGTCCGGTCGCTCGGCGCGGGTGGAGTGACAGCCGCCACGGTGGCGGGCCAGCTCACGGCCTCGGTGACGGCGGATCGCCTGGGGATCCTCGGCCTCGAGGAGCGCGCTCTCACCGCGCCGCGACTGGCGGGCGTGCTGCTGCTCGTGGTCGGAACGCTCCTGGTCGTGCGCGCCTAGCGACGCCGTCGCGCCCGCGTCGCGGCCGGGGCCGAGAGCAGGTGGTGCACCAGCGGTGGACGCGGGCCCCGATGCATCGACTTCGCCTGTTGCTCGATGTCGATGTCAGCCACCGTCAACCGCTCGTGCTGCCGGAGGTGCTCCTGCCAGGAGTCGACCATGAAGGTCTCCAGGTAGCGCTCGGGGTCGGCCACGTCCTCGTAGAGGTTCCAGGCATAAGCGCCATCGCGGCGGCGGACCCGGCCGAGCTCCTGCATCAGCTCGACGAAGCGCTGGGCGTCCGCTTCCGCGATCCGGTACTCCAGCGTGACGAGCACGGGCCCGTCGCCCGCGGCAGGCTCGACGGCGGCGATCGGCTCGGACCAGGTCAGCGCGGGGGAGAGGTCGGCTCGCTCCGCGCGGCCGAGCGGCCAGCGGCGGGCGCCGGCGACCCCCACGGTCAGGCCCGCCGCGGCCACCAGCAGCGCCGTTCGGACCCCGGCCGCGCCCGTGAGCACACCGAGCGCCAGGCTGCCGCTCGCCAGGCCGCCCTGCATCACGAGCTGGAACGAGGCGAGCGTTCGCGCGCGGACCCAACCTGGAGCCACGAGCTGGGCGGAGACGTTCAGCGAGGAGAGGACGGTGACCCAGCAGGCGCCGGCGACGAGCAGCACCGGTGCGATGAGGAAAGCATTGCGAACGTACGCCAGCGCCAGCAGGCTGAGCGCCAGGCCAAGGGTGCCGAGAGCGATCAGCAGGTCGAAGGCGACTCGCCGGCGGAGCCGGGGCAAGAGGCCGGCGCCGACGATGGCCCCCGTGCCCACGCAGCCGAGCAGCAGGCCGAGCCCGCGCGAGTGGAGCTGGAGGGGGCCGAGGGCGACGACGGGCAGGAGTGCCCACAGCCCGCTCGCGAAGAGGGTGAAGCTGCCGCCGCGAACGAGAACCGCGCGGACGGGCGCGGAGAAGCGGACGAAGCGAGCTCCGGCGCGTACGGCGTCCAGGAAGCGCTCGGACGACTTGGGCTGCTCTGACCGCGGCGCTCGCAGGCGGAAGACGACCGTCATGATCGCGAGCAGCGCCCCCGCCTCGATCACGAACAGCGCCCCGGCGCTCATGGCGGCGATCACGAGACCGGCGAGCGCGGGCCCCGCCGCGCGCGCGAGGTTGATCGCGACGCTGTTGAGCGTCACCGCGGCGGGTAGCTCCTCCGCGCTGACGAGGTCCGGCGTGAGCGCCTGGTAGACGACGAAGCTGGTGGCCATTCCAGCTCCGAGCGCTAGCGTCAGCGCGAGGACCGCGGCCGGCGTGACCACCTCGCCGAGTGTGAGCGCTGCCAGCGTCGCCACCGCGGCCAGCATCCAGGCCTGGAAGCCGAGCGCGAGCCGGCGGCGATCGACTATGTCCGCCACCGCGCCCGAGATCAGGGCGAGGACGACCGCCGGCAGGCTGTTGGCGGTCTGGACGAGCGCGATCAGGGTTGACGACCCGGACAGCCCGGCGATCACCGTGACCGCGCCGACCGTGTTCATCCAGATCACCATCTGCGAGCCGGCGAGGGCCGACCAGTTGGCGCGGAAGCCGCCCCGCTTCAACGGCGCCAGCGCCGAGTCCCTGACGGGAGCGACTCCGGCGGTCGGTGCGGTGGTCTCGCTCATCGGACGCGGTCTCGCAGCCGGACGGCCAGGCTGCGCCCGTCGCTCGAAACCGCTGCAATCGTGTGCATAATGCCCGGGATGGTCTCGCCCGACGCGCGGGCCCGTGGCCCGGCGACTCTTCGTGACGTAGCCCGCGTGGCCGGGGTCCATCCGGCCACGGTCTCGCGTGCCCTGAACGAGGAGACGCGCTCGCTCGTGAACGAGGATACGGCCCAGCGCGTGCTCCGGGCCGCCGCCGAGCTCGGCTACCGGCCCAATCCGATCGCCCGCGGCCTGAAGACGAACCGGTCCTACACCGTCGGCGTGTTGATCCCAGACCTGACCAACCCGCTGTTCCCGCCGATCCTGCGCGGGATCGAGGACGGGCTGGACGAGGCGGGCTACACCGCGCTGGTCGCCAACACCGACAACGACCCCGAGCGGGAGCTGCTCGACTGTCAGGCCATGCGCGCCCGTCAGGTCGACGGGATCATCGCCGCGACCGCCCGCCGCGAACACGCGCTACTGGACGAGGTGCTGGCGGCCGGGCTTGAGCTGGTGCTGGTCAACCGCTGGTTGCCCGACGCGGCGATCAGCTCGGCCACGGCGGACGACCGGAAGGGTCTGCGACTGGCCGTGGAGCACCTGGTGCGCATGGGCCACCGACGCATCGTCCACCTCGCCGGCCCTCTGGACTACTCCACCGGGGTCGAGCGCCACGAGGGCTATCTGGAGGCCATGCGCGCCGCGGGTCTCGAGCCGGATCCCGAGCTGGTGCTGTTCGGGCAGGTCTTCACCGAGGGTGAGGGGGCCCGACTCTGTCGCGAGCTGTTGGACCGGGGGACTCGTTTCACGGCGATCGCGGCGGGGAACGACCTGCTCGCGCTGGGGTGCTACGACGTATTCGAGGAGCGCGGCATCGACTGTCCCGCGGACGTGTCCGTGGTCGGTTTCAACGACATGCCCTTCGCGGACCGCTTCCAGCCGCCGCTCACGACGATCCACATCCCACATCAGGAGATCGGCATGGCGGCGGCCGCCCTCATGCTGGACCGGCTCAGAAAGTCGAATGGTCGGCCGCGCCACGTGCGGCTCGAGCCCGCGCTGGTGGTCCGGGGGTCCACCGCGCCGCCCTGAGCGCGGCCCTCGTCGAGAAGCGTCGCCCAGAGACCGGCCCTCCTTGACAAATCCCGGCCCGGCGCAATAAGCTTGCACACGATTGCTGCAAACGTTTGCAGACGGCCTGCAGGGCGTAGCGGCGCCGGATGGGCCGCCTGGCGAACACATAACAGGCTTGGGCCCGGATTCGGGCCAGCGCCTGTGGACGAGGGTGAGCTGAGGAGGTCGTAGATGCTGAAGACAGGGCGGGTGGCTCTCGCCGTGCTGGCGCTCGCGGCGGCCATCGTGGCGGGGTGCGGCGGCAGCAGCGGGGGCGGCGGCGGCGGGACGATCAAGGTGGGCGCCTCGCTACCGCTGACCGGGGAGTTCTCGGAGCCGGGCAAGGCGGCCAAGCAGGGCTACCAGGTCTGGCAGGCGATCACGAACGACAAGGGCGGCCTGATCGACGATCGCAAGGTCAAGATGGTCATCAAGGACGATGCCAGCAACCAGAACACGATCGTCGCGGACTACAACGCGCTGATCAGCCGGGATAAGGTCAACCTGCTGCTGGGGAGCTTTTCGTCACTGCTCAACCTGCCCGCCTCAGCGGTCGCCGAGCGCAACAAGATGCTGTACGTCGAGCCCGCGGGCGGCGCCCCCGAGCTCTTCGACCGCGGCTTCAAGTACCTCTTCTTCGCCCAGCAGGCGACGGCCGACCACCAGGGTGACCAGTTCGCGAAGTACATCGCCGCGCTGCCGCCAGACAAGCGACCCAAGACGGCGGCCTATCCGACGCTCGACGATCCGTTCGCGCAGCCGACCTCGCATGGGATCGAGGACATCCTGAAGCCGGCGGGGATCAAGACCGTGTACCGCAAGACCTACACGATCGACAACGCGAACTACGACTCGATCGCCAACGCGGTAAAGGGCAGCGGCGCCGACCTCGTGGTCAACGGTGCGACCTTCGAGGACGGCGTCAGCATCGTCCGGGCGCTTAAAAAGTCGGGCTACACGCCGGACTTCCTCTACCAGACGACCGCCCCGTCCCTCGGCGACCAATATGCGAAAGGCATCGGCGCGGGTAATACACAAGGGGTGTTCTATGCCGTCAGCCACAGCAAGAAGGCGGACACGAACGGCAACAGCGAGTTCGTGAAGAAGTACCAGCAGATGTTCGGCGGCACGGAGGTCCCGGAGGACACCGCGGACGCCTACGCCACGGCCCAGGTGCTGACGGCGGCCGTGAAGGGCGTCGGCTCGATCGACGACCAGGCGAAGCTGGCGGACTGGCTGCGCGGGCACACGGTCGAGACGGTCCTCGGACCGCTCAAGTGGGACGACAAGGGCCGGCCACAGGGCAAGTTCCTCGTCGGCCAGTGGCAGAGCGGGGTACCGGAGATCGTGCTCCCGAAGGGCGAGGCGACGTCGGACAAGATCATCCCGGGCTGGAGGCCCGGATAGGGCGAGGGGGTGAGCTGCGGGGCGCCCGGTGACGGGCTCCCCGCGGCCCCGCCCGACGGCTCCCGGCGTGACCGAGTTCATCCAGACCCTCCTCCTCGGCCTCCTCGTCGGCGGCGTCTACGCGCTGCTCGCCTCGGGCCTCACGCTGATCTTCGGCGTGATGAACGTGATCAACATCGCCCACGGCGCCTTCCTGATCCTGGCCGCATTCCTGACCTACTCGCTCTGGACGGCCACCGGGCTCGACCCGCTCGCCGCGATCGCGATCACCACGCCGGCGATGTTCGTGTTCGGCTGGCTGCTCTACAACGGCAGCGTGCGACGCATCCGCCGAGCGCCCGTCGCAGCCTCGGTGCTGCTCACCTTCGGCCTGGCGCTCGTCGTGGAAGGCGTGATGGGCCTGATCTGGGGCAACACCTCGCACTCGGTCAGGCCGGCGTACTTCAACGAGTCGTTCAACATCGGGAGCATCTTCGTGCCCAAGGCGCAGGTGTTCGGCGGCGGCGTGGCGCTGGTCGTGCTCGCCTCGCTCTACCTGATCCTGACCCGGACCTGGCTCGGGCGAGCGATCCGCGCGAGCGCAGCGAACCCGCAGGGAGCCGAGCTGGTGGGCGTGAACGTCGGCGGCGTGGCGGCCATGACGTTCGCCATCGGCGTCGGAAGCGCCGGGGCGGGCGGCTCGATCGCCAGCGTGCTCTACCCGTTCCTGCCCGGCTCCCACTACGAGTGGATCTCCCGCCTGCTCGGCATCATCGTCCTGGGCGGGATGGGGAGCCTGCCGGGGGCGTTCGCCGGGGCGCTCTTGCTGGGGGTGGCGGAAGCCATGACGGTGACCTACATCTCGCCGGCCTGGGCAACCGGGGTGCCCTACCTCTTCATCTTCATCGTGCTCCTGATCAGGCCGCAGGGGCTGCTCGGCTCGCGCCTGCGGGAGGACGTGGCGACGACGTGAGCCGCATCGCGTCGCTTCGGTCGCCCTGGACTGCGCTGATCGGGGCGGGCGCGCTGTTCGTCGTCCTCTACCCGGTCTTCTCGGACGACCTCTACTACCAGAACATGATCATCCTGTCCCTGGTCTTCGCGATCGCCGCCGTGGG
>Ga0126312_10003712_pt1 | contig 10298 bp, 9 predicted proteins | sample Plot104A_FD_92537 | JGI IMG/M metagenome (GOLD analysis project Ga0126312, IMG submission 92537) | Serpentine soil microbial communities from UC McLaughlin Reserve, CA, USA - Plot104A | ecosystem: Environmental > Terrestrial > Soil > Grasslands | place: USA: UC McLaughlin Reserve, Lake County...
ATGGGCGATCGAGATCGTGATCCCCCGCTGCTTCTCCTCCGGCGCCTTATCAATCTGGTCAAACGGCGTATACGGCACCTCAGGGTCGCGTTCGTGCAACACCTTGGTGATCGCCGCCGTCAGGGTCGTCTTCCCATGATCAATATGACCCATCGTCCCAATGTTCAAATGCGGCTTCGTCCGCTCAAACTTCTTCTTCGCCATCGGGAAACAGTCTCCTCGTGCGATCGGTCCGCCAAGTTGCAACGTGAGAGCCAGCCGCCGAAGCGCCCATCGCCCTCACCTGGTAGCGGCGGGTGGACTCGAACCACCGACACAGCGATTATGAGCCGCTTGCTCTACCTCTGAGCTACGCCGCCGAGCCCGGCCCGTGCACCCGGCCCGGGACCTCGGAAGTGTAGCAGCGATCATCGGAACCTTTCGGGGCTGCTGGGCGTTTCAGGGACGCCAGAACGAGCGCGGGAGAGAGCGTGGGTCCCGAGGACCGGCAGTTCCCCGAGTTCTTCGTCAGTGAGTACGGGCGGCTGCGCCGCCTGGGCTTCCTGCTGACCGGGAGCTGGACCGACGGCGAGGAGCTGGCCCAGGAGACGCTGGTGCGCATCTACTGGAGGTGGTCGCTGGTGCGCAGGCAGGCGCACCCGGAGGCCTACGCCCGCAAGGTGCTGGTGAACCGGCACCGGTCGCTGCTGCGGCGGCTGCGCCTTGAGGCCAGGCACGCCGGCCGGGACCGCGCCGAGCCGGTCGACCTCGGCCCGCAGGAGGAGCTGCTGGTGGTCCGGGCGGCCATCCGCCGGCTGCCGGTCCGCCAGCGGACCGTGCTGGTGCTCCGCTACCACCAGGACCTGCCCGAGCAGGAGGTGGCCCGGCTGCTACGCATCCCGGTGGGCACGGTCAAGTCGCTCGGCAGCCGGGCCATGACCCGCCTGCGCCAGGACCTGGAACGGCAGCTTCCTGACCGCGCCGACGTCCCGAGGACACCCAAGTGACCCTCGAGGAGCTGGTCCGGGCGGCGCTGGCCGAGGAGGCCAAGGCCGAGCCCGGCGAGGCCGGGGCCTACGAGCGGTTCCTGGGGCGCCGGCGGCGCGGCGCCCTGGCCGTTGCCGCCTCGACCGGCCTGGCCGTCGCCCTGGTCCTGGCCCTGGCCGTCGCCGGTGCCCTGGTGGTTCGCCGTGGGGACGGGGACCAGGGCCAGGTCGCCGGCCCGGTGGTGCCGTCGCCGACCTCCACGGTGACGCCGGCCACCCCGCCAGCGGCGGGAGCAACGGGAGGGGGGCCGGTCGAGACCACCCTGCCCGCCCCGCCACCGGTGCCCGTGTCTCCTGCCGGGGTGGTCCACCGGGAGCGCCAGGGGTTCGAGCTGACCCTGCCCAAGGGCTGGAAGGTCGACCAGTCGACGACCCGGAGCTACGCCCAGTTCGGCCAGCCATGGCTGGTCATCTCCCCCGGGGGACGGAGGCTTTCCGGCAACGAAGAACGCCGGATCACCATCCACACCGCGGTCACCCTACCGAGCGAATACCCGGGCAAGCCGGTCAAGGGTCACGACAACCTAGGAGGACAGTCGTTCTCGACCCTTTCGGGGGCCAAGTCCTCCGGGCGCCGGCCCGACGGCCGCCTCTTCACCGTGGGAGACCAGGGTGGGCTCGTCACCTACATGATCGCCTGGCCCTACCGGTGCGAGCCTGTGGACCTTTGCCCCGAGGCCAGGCCGTGGCGGGTGCTGCAGCTCGACGTCGAAGGAACCGGCCGGCAGAAGGGACTGAAGGTGCGCCGGTTGGCGCGCGCACTGGTCGACTCGATCCGTCCCATCACCAATGCCCTTCCCCCGACCGGGGCGACGGTGGCCGAGGAGCCGGGGCTGTTCGCCGACGCGGCGGTGGTGGTCGGTCGTGGCGGCCAGGGCGACTACGCCTGGGAGATGCTCGCCCGCAAGGGCTCCGGCCACGACTACTGGATCGAGACCCGCCGCCAGAACGGCGAACTGTACATGGGCGAGTTGTTCACTGAGCAGGACGACAAGAATGTGGCCTGGATCCACTGCGCGCCGTCCAAGGAGCGGGTGACGGCCATGCTGGTCTCGGGGCTGGGGTCCGAGGCGGTGGCCAAGGTCGTGCTCGAAGTGCAGGGCAACCCCCCGGTGGAGGTCCCGACCTTCCGCAAGAAGGGCTTCCCCTTCAGCTTCTGGGTCGTCGCCCCCCTTCCGCCGGACGCACGACCGGTGGCCTTCACCAGCTTCGACGCCGCCGGCCAGCGGATCGCCAGGGGGGCCTCGTTCGCCGGCTACCCGAACTGCACCCCCTGAGCCGGGCGAGGTGGCCGAACCGGGCCTGGTCGACGTAGGCTTCCGCGGTCACACGACCGTGAGGAGGAGCCATGGACCCCAACGACGGGCGGTCCCAGCCTCCCCCCGATGCCAGGGGAGAGGCGGACCTCGCCCCCACCACCGAGTTCCGGGCGTTCCTGGCCGGCGACCCGATCCCGACCGGCGCCGAGGGCGACGTTCCGGACGAGCCCGGGTCGGACGGCTGGCTGGCCCGGCTGCGAGCCCTGTTCCAGGGCCGGAACGACCGCTGAGCAGTCCCCAGGGCGACCGGCTGCACCCCGGCACCAGGGCCGAGTGGCGGGCCTGGCTGGCCGAGCACCACGGCGGCAGCGACGGGGTGTGGCTCGTCTTCTGGCGTAAGCAGTCCGGGCGGACGGGGCTCACCTATGAGGAGGCGGTCCAGGAGGCCCTCTGCTTCGGGTGGATCGACAGCAAGGGCGCCAAGCTGGACGACCACCGGACGATGCTGTGGATGTCGCCGCGCAAGCGGGGCAGCGGGTGGGCCCGGACCAACAAGGTCCGGATCGAGCAGCTCCTGGCCGACGGGCTGATGGCGCCGGCCGGGCTGGCCCTGATCGAGGAGGCCAAGCAGGACGGGTCGTGGACCCTGCTCGACGACGTCGAGAACCTGGTCGTGCCGGACGACCTGGCGGCGGCGCTCGACGCCCACCCCGGGGCTCGGGAGCGGTGGGACGGGCTGTCGCGCTCGGTGCGCCGGGCCGCGCTGGAGCAGATCGTCCAGGCCAAGCGCCCCGAGACCCGGGCCAGGCGGGTCGCCGGGGCGGCCAGCCTCGCCGCCGAGGGCGAGCGGCCCGGCCAGTAGGCCCGTTCCCGCGCGTCCCCCTCGTCAGGGGCTCAGCGGCGCATGAGCTCCATCGAGGGCGCCGGTGGCGAGGCCGAGACCCGAGCGGCCGCCGCCGTCTCCAGCGCCGGCTTGCTCCCGGTGAACAGCCAGGCCTGGAACAGGTCGTCGAGCTGCTCGCCCGAGACCCGCTCGGCCAGCCTGATGAACTGCGGGATGGTGCCGTTGCCGCTGGCCCGCCGGGTCGTCCAGGCATGCAGGATGCGGAAGAAGTCGCGGCCGCCGACCTCCAGCCGCAGCGCGTGCACTGCCATCGCGCCCCGGAAGTACACGGCGTTGTCGAACAGGAGCTCGGGACCCGGGTCGCCGATCACGACCTGCCAGAACGGGTCGTCGGCCGGGATCCCGTTGTAGAGGGCGTCGAACTGCTCCTGGGCCGTCCCGAGGCCCTCCTCCTCGCTCCACAGCCACTCCGCGTACTGGGCGAAGCCCTCGTTGAGCCAGATGTGCTTCCACTCGGCCAGGGCCACGCTGTCCCCGAACCACTGGTGGGCGAGCTCGTGCACGACCACTGAGTCGCCGTTGGCCGGGGTGGTGAAGAAGTACTTGGAGTAGATGGGGCGGGTCTGGGTCTCGAGCGCGAACTGGAGGTTGTCGTAGTCGTCGACGATGCCGCCGCCGGTCGAGAACGGGTAGCGGCTGAACCGCTGCTCGAGGAAGTCGAGGATCTCGCCCTGGCGGGCGAACGAGTCCCTGGCGATCCCGCCGAAGGTCGGCGAGGCCGGATCGACCGGGCCGACCGCCTCGTCGAACAGGTCGGGGTCGAGGGCGTCGTACATCCACAGGCCGTCATGGGTCCGGTAGCGGTGGGTGTCGAACTGGCCGATGTTGACCGTGGCCAGGTAGGAGGCCATCGGCTCGGGCGCGTTCCAGACCCAGGTGCGCTTGGCACCGTGGCGCGTGCGGCCCAGCAGGCGGCCGTTGGCGACGACCTGGAGGCCGGCCGGGGCGGTGACCACGAAGGTGTAGGACGCCTTGTCGATGGGGTGGTCGTTGACCGGGAACCAGCTGGCCGCGACCTCGGGCTGGCCGGCGACGATGGCGCCGTCGTCGGGGTGGATGAACCCGGCCTCGATGGTGAAGCCGGGGCCGAGGACGAGCTGCTGGGTGATCGGCACGCCGTCGTAGCGGACCACGGTGGTGAACCGGTGGCCCTTCGGCAGCCCGTGCCGTGGGGTGACCATGAGCTCGTGGGCCGTCCGTGACCAGCTGGCCGCGCGGCCGTTCACCTTGATCGAGCGGACGGTCAGCCCGACGAAGTCGAGGTTGAACCGGGACAGGTTCTGGGTCGCCGTGGCCGAGATCGTGGCCACCCCGGTGAGCCGGTCGGTGGGCGGGTCGTAGGCCACCTTCAGCAGGTAGTGCCGGACGTCGTAGCCGCCGTTGCCGTAGTTCGGGAAGTAGGCGTCGCCCACTCCAGGGGCGCCCGGCCGGAAGCCGCCGCCACCGCCTCCCGCCGACCCGGTCGAGGCCCCGGCCGGAGCCAGCGCCGTTCCCAGAAGCGTCATCGCCACCAGCACCGCTGCGGCGACGGCCGCGCGCGCCCGACGGATGCCCAAGCCCCACCTCCGTTGCCGGTGCACCGACAGCCCTGAATGTACCCTTTGTACGGACTCGCGGGAAGGGTTCCGTGTGGTCCTCATCAGAACGTGGCCGGCGGGCGGGCGCGTCGCAGGGCCAGGGCGGTGGCGCCGGTGGCGAGCAGGCCGGCGGTGCCGGCGGCGACGAAGGCGACCCTTGGGGTGGTGCGGTCCAGCAGGAGGCCGCCGAGGAGATAGGCGAAGGCGGCCGCGACCCCGATCCCGCCGTAGAGGGTGCCGAAGACCCGCCCGAGCAGGCGGGCGGGGACGATCCGCTGGACCAGGGTGGTGGCGGCGACGTCGAGGGCGGCGATGCCGAGCCCGCGGATCGCCTGGACGGCGAAGGCGGCCGCGACCGCCCAGGCCAGGCCGGTGAGCAGGTTGCCGGCGCTGCTGACGGCGAACCCGGCCAGCAGCAGGGCCGGCATCGCGACCCGGCGCCGGGACCGGGCGAGCAGGGCGTACCCGGCCAGGAGCCCGATGCCGACGGCGGCCAGGAGCAGCCCGACCGCGCCGTCGCCGCCGCCGAGGGTGTCGGTGGCCAGGAACACCAGGGCCACGTCGTCGATGCCGTTGCAGGCCACGATGGCGACATAGCCTCCGACGACCGCCCTGACCATCCGCTCACCCCACACATAGCGCAGCCCGGTCCGGGCGTCGGCCAGGAACGACACCCGCGGCCCCTGGTCCGGCCCGGCTCCGGGCAGGGCCGGGAGGAACCCGAGCAGGGCCGCCGAGACGGCGAAGCTGGCCGCGTCCACCAGCAGGACCCCGCGCACCTCCAGCACCGGCAGGAGCAGGGCCGCGACCAGCGGGCCGAGTGTCTCGGAGCCGTTGGTGGCGACGCCGACGGCCGCGTTCGCCCGCTCCAGGTCGGGCTCGGGCACCACCTCCGGGACGGCGGCCCGCGACGCCGGCTGGAACACCTGGCCGGCGACGGCCCGCAGCCCGACCAGGACCAGCAGGAGCGGCAGCGACGGCAGCCACAGGGCGATCACCACGACCAGGGCGCCCTGGACCAGCTCGCAGGCGACCATCACCCGCCGCCGGTCCAGCCGGTCGGCCACCGTCCCGGTCAGCGGGCCCAGCAGCGCCGGGGCGAAGTCACCGGCCAGCAGCAGCGCCGCAACGGCCAGGGCCTGCCCGGTCGTGCCGGCCACGTGCAGCATGAGGGCGACCAGGCCGAGCGAGTCCCCGAGGAAGGACACCGCCCGGGCGCCCCACAGCAGGCGGAAGGGCCGGTTCGCGCCCAGCAGCTGCAGCGCCCCAGCCCCGGCTGGTCCCCCGTCGGTGGCCATGGCCCAGATCCTGACCGATCGGGCCGGGCGCGGGCAGGTAGATTGGCCGCCGCAAGGGGGGCCGATGAAGGGAGCCCGACGATGGCCGAGGTGCTGGTGCTCAGCGAGGCGGACGTCGCCGGCGTGCTCGACCTCGAGCAGCTGCTGGTCGCCCTGGCCGACGCCCTGGTGCGCCACAGCGCCGGGGAGGCCTCGGTGCCGCCGCGGGTGGCGGCGTCGGCCGAGGGCGGCATCCTCGGGGCCATGCCGGTGCACCTGCCCGGGGTCGCGCTCGGGGCCAAGCTGGTCAGTGTGTTCCCCGGCAACCACCGGCGGGGCCGGCCGTCCCACCAGGCGCTGATCGCGCTGTTCGACCAGGCCGACGGCACGCCGCTGGCGGTGATGGACGGCACCCTCATCACCGCCGCCCGCACCGGCGCCGCGGCCGCGGTGGCGGCCGGCGCCCTGGCCCGGCCCGACGCGGCCGTCCTGGCCATCCTCGGCGCGGGTGTGCAGGGCCGCTCCCACCTGGAGGCGTTCCCGCTGGTCCGCGACTTCGGCGAGATCCGGGTGGCCTCCCGGACCCCGGGCCACGCCGACGCCCTGGCCGAGGGCCACCCGGTGGCGCGGTCGGCCGGCTCGTTCGAGGCCGCGGTCGCCGGGGCCGACGTGGTCTGCTGCTGCACCGACGCCCACGAGCCCATCCTGCGGGCGGGCTGGCTGGCTCCCGGCGCCCACGTCAGCTCGGTCGGGGGCACCTTCGGCCCCGAGCTCGACCCGGCGATCGTCCGCACCGGCCGGGTCTTCGTCGAGTGGCGCGGCGCCGCCACCACCCCGCCCCCGGCCGGCGCCCACGACCTCCACGGCCTCGACCCCGCCGCCGTCACCGAGATCGGCGAGGTCCTGGCCGGTACCCGCCCCGGCCGCACCTCCCGCGACGAGCTCACCGTCTACAAGTCGACCGGCCACGCGGTCGAGGACGCGGCCGCCGCCGGCCTGGTCTACCGCCGCGCCGTCGCCACCGGCACCGGCACGGTCATCTCGATCTGACCGGGGCTCACCCGCCCAGGTCAGCGACCTCGTAGTGGGTGACGGTGAGGTCGCGCTCGAGCAGGTAGCGGTCGTCCTCGGGGTAGAAGACGGCGACGTTGATGTCGTCGCCGGCGAAGGCCCGGATGCTGTCGAGCGACGACCAGAAGCTGAGGGTCGTGATCTCGGTCCGGCCGTCGCCCAGGTCGCGGGTCAGGATGCGGGCGCCCTGGTTGCCCGGGGTCTGGCGGTACTCCTTGATCCCGGTGTCGGCCAGGTAGGCGTTGTAGGCGTCGCGGTCCTCGGTGCGGATCACGCCCCGCCAGATCCGGGCGACGGTCGCCATCGCTACTTGCGCCGCTTGGGGAGGTAGAGGTCGGTGATGGTGCCCTCGAAGGCTTCGGCGGCCATGCCGACGGTCTCGGACAGGGTGGGGTGGGGGTGGACGGTGAGGCCGATGTCGGTGGCGTCGGCGCCCATCTCGACGGCCAGGGCGGTCTCGGCGATGAGCTCGCCGGCGTTGGGGCCGACAGCGGCGGCGCCGATGAGGCGGTGGGTCGCCTCGTCGAACAGGAGCTTGGTCATGCCCTCGTCGCGGCCCAGGGACAGGGAGCGGCCGCTGGCCACCCAGGGGAAGGAGCCCTTGCCGTACTTGACGCCGGCCGCCTTGGCCTCGGTCTCGGTGACGCCGACCCAGGCGACCTCGGGGTCGGTGTAGGCGACCGAGGGGATGCCGCGGACGTCGAAGTAGCTGGGCTTGCCGGCGGCGACCTCGGCGGCGACGTGGCCCTCGTGGACGGCCTTGTGGGCCAGCATGGGCTGGCCGACGACGTCGCCGATGGCGAAGATGTGGGGCACGTTGGTGCGTTGCTGCTTGTCGACGCTGATGAAGCCGCGCTCGTCGACGGCGACGCCGGCCTTCTCGGCCCCGATCGCGCGGCCGTTGGGGCGGCGGCCGACGGCGACCATGACCTGGTCGAAGGTGGCCGTCTCGGGTGCCTTGGCGCCCTCGAAGTGGACCACCAGCCCGTCCGCCTCGGCGTCGACCTGGGTGACCTTGGTGGTCAGGTAGATCGCCTCGTAGCGCTTGGAGATGCGCTTGAACAGCGGGTTGACCAGGTCCTTGTCGGCCCCGGGGATGAGCTGGTCGAGCAGCTCGACGATGGTGACCCGCGACCCCAGCTCGGAGTAGACGGTCGCCATCTCCAGGCCGATGATTCCGCCCCCGACGACCAGCAGCCGCTCGGGGACGCCGCCCAGCTCCAGGGCGCCGGTGGAGTCGATCACCCGCTCGTCGTCGTGGGGGATGAACGGCAGGGTCACCGGCTCCGAGCCGCAGGCGATGATCGCCTGCGCGAACCCGACCACCGTCCGGGAGCCGCCGTCGCCGCCGGTGACCTCGAGGTGGTTGGGGGACGCGAAGGTGCCGTAGCCGGTGACCACCTTGACCTTGCGCTGCTTGGCCAGGCCGGCCAGGCCGTTGGTGAGCCGGCGGACGACCGACTCCTTCCAGTCGCGCAGCTTGTCGAGATCGACCGCGGGCTCGCCGAAGGCCAGCCCGTGCTCGGCCATCTCCTTGGTCTCGGCGATCACCCTGGCCGCGTGCAGCAGGGCCTTGGAGGGGATGCAGCCGACGTTGAGGCAGACCCCGCCGAGGATCGGCGAGCTGTCCACCAGCACCACCGACTTGCCGAGGTCGGCGGCCCGGAAGGCGGCGCTGTAGCCGCCCGGCCCGGCCCCGAGCACCAGCACCTCGGCGGAGACGTCGGCCTCGATCCCCTCGGCGGACGCGGCCACCGGGGCCGGCGCCGCCGCCTGGGCCGGGGCCTCGGCCGGCGCCGTCGGGGTGGCGCCGGTCTCCTGGCCGGTCTGCAGCTCGACGATCACGTCGCCCTCGGACACGGTGTCGCCGACCCCGACCCGGACCCCGGCGACGGTCCCGGCGACCGGGGCGGGCACGTCCATGGTGGCCTTGTCGGACTCCAGGGTGAGCAGCGGGTCCTCGGCCGAGATGGTGTCGCCGGCGGCGACGTGGACCTCGATCACGGGCACGTTCTCGTACTCGCCGATGTCGGGCACCCTGACCTCGAGGCGCTCGTACACCCCGGCCGGCGACCCGTAGCCGGCCGGCTCGGACGTCGCCGGGGAAGCCTCCTCGGTCAGGTGCTCGGGGGCGGCCCCGCCCGCGGGGCCGCTCTCGGCCCCGGTCGCGTCCAGGGTCATGAGCACGTCGCCCTGGGACACCTCGTCCCCGACCCCGACCCGGAGCTCGCGGACCGTGCCGGCCTGGGGGGCCGGGATGTCCATGGTCGCCTTGTCGGACTCGAGCGTGAGGATGGGGTCGTCGACCGCCACCTGGTCACCGGGGGCGACGTGCACCTCGATGACGGGCACGCCGGTGAAGTCGCCGATGTCGGGCAGGCGGATCTCGATCGGCGTGCTCATGGGCAGCTCCTTCTCGGCCGGTCGGGGGCTACAGCAGCAGGCGGCGGACGTCCTCGAGCACGGTGCACAGCTGCCGGGTGAACCGGGCGGCCAGGGCGCCGTCGATCACCCGGTGGTCGTAGGACAGCGAGACCGGCAGCATCAGGCGGGGCACGAACGCCTGGCCGTCCCACACCGGCGAGGTCCGGGCCCGGACGACGCCGAGGATCGCCACCTCGGGCGCGTTGACGATCGGGGTGAAGCTGGTCCCGCCGATGCCGCCGAGGCTGGAGATGGTGAAGCTCCCGCCCGACATGTCGTCGGGTGCCAGCTTGCCGTCGCGGGCCTTCTGGGAGATGGTCCCGAGCTCCTTGCTCAGCTCGGTGACGCCCTTGGCCTCGACGTTGCGGATCACGGGCACGACCAGGCCGCCGGGGGTGTCGACGGCGATCCCGATGTGGTAGTAGCGCTTCAGGATCAGGCTTTCCTTGGACGGCGACAGCGAGCTGTTGACCTCGGGGAACTGGCGCAGCGCGGAGACGGCCGCCTTCATCAGGAAGGCCAGCAGCGTGACCCGGTAGCCCTCGGCCTTGGCGGCGGTGTCGAGCTCGCGCCGGTAGGGGTCGAGGTCGGTGATGTCGGCCTCGTCGTTGTGGGTGACGTGGGGGACGTTCAGCCACGAGCGGTGCAGGAACGGCCCGGACAGCTTCTTGATCCTGGCCAGCGGGACCGTCTCGACCTGGCCGAACTTGGAGAAGTCCTGGGCCGGGATCTCGGGGATGCCGGCGCCCGCCGGGGCGGCG